>ERZ779888.36-NODE-36-length-183545-cov-5.306273_pt1 | contig 183545 bp, 175 predicted proteins | sample MGYA00511245_ERZ779888 | MGnify/ENA primary metagenome ERZ779888 (study PRJEB29588, sample SAMEA2155255) | human gut metagenome | biome: human gut; feature: human-associated habitat; material: faeces | place: Denmark | collected 2008/2010 ...
GCAATTTAATCCTGATCGTCCGAATGCAGTCTGGTGTTCGGATATTACCTACATCTGGACAATAGATGGATTTGTCTATCTGACCAGTGTTATGGATTTATTTTCCAGAAAAATCATAGCCTGGACGCTTTCAGAAACACTGGAAGTATCTTGCGTGATTGATACTATAAACAAAGCCAAAGCTCGCCGAAATATCGATCAACCATTAATTATCCATTCGGATCGTGGCAGCCAATATGTTGCAAAGGAATATAAAAAAGCAACCGAAAATATGCAGCGCAGTTATTCGAAGAAAGCTTTTCCGTGGGATAATGCATGCATTGAATCCTTTCATTCTATTATCAAACGTGAATGGCTCAATCGCTTTAAAATTCGCGATTATAAGCAGGCATACCAGTTGATTTTTGAATATCTGGAAGCTTTCTACAATACGAAACGAATTCATAGCCATTGCAACTATATGTCGCCAAACGAATTCGAACGAGTGTATGAAAGAACGCACACTGAGGCTGAGCTTCTGGCAGGTTAAAATGGGGAGAAATTTCTCATTTTAACTTGTACTAAATCTTGACATAGAACCATAGTTTCTCCCTATTCCAAAAAATAAACTATGATATTCGACCTTTTCATGATCTATCACAACTTTCCAAAATAAGGAATATCCTGTCAGCCAACTGCACATTCCACCAAATATGATCATACCTATTATTCCCCATATATAGTCCCCCTCTCGGATGGCAATGATCGGAACTATAATTCCTAGTATAATTAACGCAGGCAGACTTATTATAGCCAAAATAGTCGGTGACTCTAAAATTAAACAATCTTCCTCTTCTTCCCTTGTTTTTCTATCTTCTACTTTTTCTAACAAATCAATCGTTTTATTTGTTAGCTTTTGCCTAAAAAATGTATTCATATGCTTCTCCCGTTTTTCTACTGCTTTAACGTATACTCTAACTTATTTCCTTCTTTATCACTCTGCAGATCTGTAAAATACCAAAAATACCATTGCTTTCCGTTCTCTTCATAGGGAATCACCGCGTCCGGTTTCTGTCCTTCTACGGTCAGTGCCTCTGCACTTTCTCCTTTTTTCAATTCCTCTTCCATGATGTCCCCAAATACAAATCTTGCATCTTTGTCAATTCCATAGTGCTGCATATAGTCACTTCTTGCTAGCTGTGCCTTTGTATTCTTATCGGCATCTCCTATTCCTTTATAAAATTTTTCAGAGTCCCTTACATAGGAACGTAAAAATGCATAACGTTTTTCGTCGTTCACTTCCCGTATCTTAAAAGTTGCAAATGTATTCATACTCTTTTTCTTTTGGATGGATTGATAATAGATGAATCTGTACTGATTATTCTCCATATCAACCAAAAGATTATCTATATTTTTCTGATACGGTTCATACTCATCATAATAGACATCTGCCTTTTGCAAAGCTTCTTCCATGGTTGGATAATACTCTTCATCGGGTATATCATCTTCATTAACCTCACTAACATAACGCGGGTATTCACCAGTATAGGATTCTTTTATGTTGGGGTCTAAAGTGATAGACCTGTCATACCAATATAAAATGACTATCCCTAAAATTCCAATCACGAATAAGATATTTTCACATATTTTTCCTGCCTTTTTTCCCTTACTCTTATTCACTGTCTTTTCCCCCTAATGTATAGTTCAATTCAGTACCTTTTTTCCTGCTTTTTAAATCTGTATAGTACCAAAAATACCAGACCTCACCGAAATTTTTATATTCTACGATTCCATCCGGTTTCTGTCCTTCCACCGTCAGCTTATTTATGCTCTCATTCTCTCTTAAACCATACTTCATCACATCACCGCTTGCGAACCTTTTTTCTTTGGAATAGGCACTAAGATCCTGCATATAATAATCCCCGGTCCATAAATCATAACCTACCATATCATACTCACTATACTTTGTGGACCGGTTCTTTCTAAACATCGTAACCGGATGTGTTTCCAGAAAGGCATATCGGTCTTTACCATCTATTTTCTCTTTTTTTAATTTGACCCACGCCCTACAAACCTCACTATTTCCTTTGCATGACTGACATAGCATAATTACATAATTACTATTTTCAAAAGTTGCAATGACATGATCTATACCTTTTTGATACTCCTCTCCTTGCTCATTCCCTATCGCAGAACCCGCAACGGCTTCCTGTATGGTTGGATAAAATTTTTTTCCCTTCAGCCGTTCTTCTTCTGTATTTAGACTAAATGTCCCCCCTCCCGTATATACAGCCTCTACTTCCAATTCTTTCTTTTCTTCTGGATCTTCTTCTGTTGGATTAATCAGACGTAAAATGGATGAAATACTTGCCTGTATAACCAGGATCAAAATAATCCCACCAAACACACATATTATTTTCTTTATTACATTTAAAAGTTTTTTCATATCTCTTCCTGATCCTTATCTCTATATTTTTCCATATACTGCTCTCCTTTAATACATTTGATATTTTTTTCTAATAAAGTTCTGCCAAAAAACTCTGCATTTGTATAACCATGGAAGGTTACAAATAATCGTTTGCCATCTTGATATATAACAATTCCATCTTCCCTTGCCTTATAAGTGATTCTTTCGTCTAATTCAAATGGCTTTTCTTTATGAAACAAACGATGATAACTATATTTCCCATCCTGATATTTTAGATAAAAGGCTTTTTCTTCAAGAACTATTAACCACATTACTATATACATGCCTATTATCACTATGTAGGATACAATTGCTTCCAACACTTCTCTCATTGTTTCTAATGGAAGATCTCTGTGTACACAATATAAGATAGCAGCAGTTGCTGGAGTAAATGCTAATATATTAACTCCCACTATGAGAAGCCATGCCGTTGCTGTGTGCCACATTACCTTGTAATACTCCTCTCTTGGAGTATGATCCTCTACCACAATTCCTTCCTCTGCAAACCATTCCACCAAGTCATCACTTCCATATGTACCACTATACACTCTAAACACCCTATGATTTCCCTTATAAACTTTTAAGGATTTAACTTCGTCATAACATACCTTCGTGATATCTTTTAGAGGATAACTTCTTCCTATTCCAAAAATAGAACTATGAAATTCCACCTTTTCATGATTTAATATAACTTTCCAAAATAAAGCAAATCCGCTTAACCAGCCTCCCATTCCACCAAACATGATCATACCTATTATTCCCCATAAATACTCCCTCTCCCGGATAGCAAGGATTGGAACTATAAGCCCTAAGATGATCAAGGTTGGTAAGCCTATGATTGCATATGCTGTAGGAGCATCTACTACCAGACAGTCTTCCTTCTCTTCTGCCCTTGCTTTTCTATCTTCTACTTTTTCTAACAGGTCAATCGTTTTATTTGTTAGTTTTTGCCTAAAAAATGTATTCATATGCTTCTCCCGTTTTTCTACTGCTTTAACGTATACTCTAACTTATTTCCTTCTTTATCACTCTGCAGATCTGTAAAATACCAAAAATACCATTGCTTTCCGTTCTCTTCATAGGGAATCACCGCGTCCGGTTTCTGTCCTTCTACGGTCAGTGCCTCTGCACTTTCTCCTTTTTTCAATTCCTCTTCCATGATGTCCCCAAATACAAATCTTGCATCTTTGTCAATTCCATAGTGCTGCATATAGTCACTTCTTGCTAGCTGTGCCTTTGTATTCTTATCGGCATCTCCTATTCCTTTATAAAATTTTTCAGAGTCCCTTACATAGGAACGTAAAAATGCATAACGTTTTTCGTCGTTCACTTCCCGTATCTTAAAAGTTGCAAATGTATTCATACTCTTTTTCTTTTGGATGGATTGATAATAGATGAATCTGTACTGATTATTCTCCATATCAACCAAAAGATTATCTATATTTTTCTGATACGGTTCATACTCATCATAATAGACATCTGCCTTTTGCAAAGCTTCTTCCATGGTTGGATAATACTCTTCATCGGGTATATCATCTTCATTGACTTCATTAATGTAACGAGGATATTCACCGGTATAGGATTCTTCTAGGTTATGGTCAATTTTAATCAATTTTTTTCTTTCTTGATAAATCATAACTGACATGTATACGATAAACAGTACCCCTAACACTGCTAATACATCTGTAATGATTCTCCATACTTTTTTCTTCTTACTCATCCTCTTCTGCCCCTAATGTATAATTTAATTTTTGTCCACTTTTATCACTCTGCAAATCTGTAAAATACCAAAAATACCATATCTCTCCAAAATGCTTATGTTCTATAATTCCATCTGGCTTTTGACCTTCTACACGAAGTTTTCTAATATCTTCTCCCTTTTTCATCATACACTTAGGGGTATCTCCATAGGCAAAACGTCCGCTTGGATAACTTATATTAGCAGACTGTGTATAATCACTACCGATCAACTCACTCCTTATCATTTCATTTGCATCATCTTCATACTCTCCTCCTCTATAATAATCTTTCGTATGTGAACGAACATGTAAATATTTTCTTTTTTCATCTTCTTTACTTATTTGAAAATGTGCTAACTCTTCATAAACGTGCATTTGTTTTGGACTTTTTGCAGACTGATATGCTGCAATAACCTCTTTACTGTTTTCAAACACTGCAATAATATGTTCTATCTGCGTATCGTACTCTCCCCCTTCTTCCGTAAATACTTCCGTATGCTGCGAGGCTTCTTGAAGTGTTGCATAATGTTGCTTATTGTTATCATTCTCTTGTTCTACCTGTTGTACTGGAATTTTCCTGGAAACTTCAATACTAATTTCCTGTGAGTCATTGGTATCTCCGTTTTCTTTATCTTTTATAATATTCTTAGTAACTTCAAGAGAAAGAATAACCGCCATCACTCCTGCAACACACAATACTGCCTTAATAATTTTAAAGATTGTTTTTAATATACTAATCACGATTTGTTTCATACTTTTCTAATCTGCTCTCTTACTATATAAAATGATTTTTTTAATGTTTCTTTTGGGATTTAAACTCGATATCAGACATGAATCTAAGATTTTTATGATGTACTGCTATTTGCATGCCCTACAATTTCTCATACCCCATATATTTACTATTTTATGATTTTTCACAAAAATTTCAACAAAAAAATGCCTGCTTTTCGACAAAACAGACATTTTGATGAATTTCGACAATTTTCGATTTAATAGCCGTTTGGATTCTTTTTCTGCCAGTTCCAGGAGTCGCGGCACATTTCCAAAATTCCGTATTCTGCTTCCCAGCCAAGCTCTCTTTTTGCTTTGGATGCATCCGAATAGCAGGTTGCAATATCACCGGCACGGCGAGGCTTGATCTCATATGGAATCCGGATTCCGGTTGCTTTTTCAAAATTCTTTACGACATCTAAGACGCTGTAGCCCACTCCGGTTCCCAAATTGTAAATGCTGAGTCCTGAATGATCCTCTAACTTTTTCAAGGCTTTTACATGACCCTTTGCTAAATCCATAACATGGATAAAATCACGCACTCCGGTTCCATCCGGCGTATCATAGTCATTGCCAAATACACCAAGGGATTTCAATTTTCCTACTGCAACCTGTGTAATATAAGGCATCAGGTTGTTTGGAATCCCATTTGGATTTTCTCCGATTAAACCGCTCTCATGTGCGCCAATCGGATTAAAGTAGCGAAGCAGTACAATATTCCAATCCGGATCTGCCTTTTGAATGTCCGTCAGAACCTGCTCTAACATGGATTTTGTCCAGCCATACGGATTCGTGCACTGACCTTTTGGACATTCTTCGGTGATCGGAATCTGTGCCGGATCTCCATAAACGGTTGCAGAAGATGAAAAAATCAGATTCTTCGCACCATATTTTTTCAATACATCCACTAAGATCAAGGTTCCGGTCAGATTATTGTGATAATATTCCCATGGTTTTTCGACTGATTCACCAACTGCTTTCAAACCGGCAAAATGAATACAGGAGGTAATGTCCTCTTTTTCAAAAACGCTCTCTAAAAAATCTCTGTCTAAAATGTCACCTTTATAAAAAGTAACCTCTTTTCCGGTAATCTCTTTGACACGCTCTAATGATTTCTCGCAGGAATTACTCAGATTGTCAACAACTACTACATCATATCCGTTTTCTAAAAGTTCTACACAGGTGTGGCTTCCGATAAATCCGGCACCTCCGGTCACTAAAATACTCATACCGTTTTCTCCTTAAAAAAGGACAACTTCTGTATTTCACATGAAGTTGTCCTAAATTTCATTAAGCTACTTTACTTTTTGCTAATTCTGCTAATGTTGCAAATCCTTCTGCATCATTGACTGCCATCTCTGCTAACATCTTACGGTTCATCTCAACACCTGCTAATTTTAAACCGTGCATGAACTGGCTGTAAGAGATTCCGTTCATACGAGCTGCTGCATTGATACGTGCAATCCATAACTGTCTGAACTGACGTTTTCTCTCTTTTCTACCTGCATAAGAACTTGTTAATGCTCTCATTACAGACTGTTTTGCAACACGATACTGTTTGGAACGGGCTCCTCTGTATCCTTTTGCTAATTTTAATGTTCTATTATGTTTTTTCTTTGCGTTCATTCCGCCTTTAACTCTTGCCATGATCTTTTCCTCCTAATCTGATTCTTATAAATATGGTAAAATCTTCTTCATATTCTTAACGTTTGTAGAATCTACTAACGGCTGCTTTCTCAGATTTCTCTTTGTCTTTGCAGACTTCTTGGTTAAGATATGTCTTCTGTATGCTTTATTTCTCTTTAAGTTTCCGCTTCCTGTCTTTTTAAAACGTTTTGCTGCTGCTCTGTTTGTCTTCATTTTTGGCATGATATATTCCTCCTAGTTGTATTATTTTTTCTCTGCCAACACCATAGAAACGCTTCTGCCCTCTACCTTTGGTGCTTTTTCCACTACTGCCACCTCTTCTAACTCTTTTGCGATGTCATCTAAGATGTGCTTGCTGCTATTCATATGCGCCATTTCTCTTCCCCTGAAACGCAGGGTAATCTTTACTTTATTACCTTTTGCAAGGAACTTGCGCGCAGAATTCATTTTCGTGTTCAAATCGTTTGCTTCAATATTTGGAGACAGACGAATCTCTTTGACCTCAACGGTTTTCTGCTTTTTCTTTGCTTCTTTTTCTTTTCTCGCCAGTTCGTATCTGTATTTTCCGTAGTCAATAATTTTACAAACCGGTGGTTTTGCCTTTGGTGCAATCTTCACCAAATCCAACTCTGCCTCTTCGGCACGTTTCAAAGCTTCTCTGGATGACACGATGCCAAGCTGTTCGCCGTCCGGACCAATCAGACGTACTTCCTTATCTTTGATTTGTTCATTGATCATTAACTCGCTAATGGTCTTATACCTCCAAATTATTATTTGATTTTGCTCGAAAAAAAAGTGGATAGGCAGACTATCCACAATCATTACTCAAATAAACATTGTCATCTGAAATATGAACACTTAGTCGCTCATTTGCGCTAAGGTGAGAGTGGATACTCTACTTTGTTTTCTAACAACTTCATTACTATATCACAGACCTTCTATGATGTCAATTGTTTTATACTACATTTTTGCCAAAAGATTTTGAATACAATGCTAATCCATCATCTTCCGCTTATTCTTTACAAGGCTCAATTCTGAGTGTTTTTCTCACTGACCGTTTTGACTAAGACTTTCATTCTCTGTTCAATCTTTTTCAAAGTGTCTGTATTTTCTTCCTCGGCATTCATTGTCTCACCTGCATGGGCAGAAACCTCCTCGGAAACCGCTGAAATAGTCTGGATGGAATCCATAATTACACGGTTTGCTTCTTTCAGTTCTTCTACACTATGTGTCAGATTTTCCACCTGACTTTGTATTGCAAGTGTATTATTCTGTATGGACTGAAAACTTCCCGCCGTATTCTCTGCGGATTGTTTTTCCTCATTAATACCGGAAATCATCTGATAAATAACCTCTACTACCTCGGAAATGGCAGTTGATACATTTTCTATCAGCTCCGTAATATGTACCGTTGCTTCATTTGTCTGAGAAGCCATTCCGGAAATTTCTGTTGCTACTACAGCAAACCCTTTTCCTGCCTCTCCGGCTCTTGCCGCCTCTATGCTGGCATTCAGTGCAAGCAGACTCGTCTGGGAAGCAATACTTTTAATTAGTTCCACAATGGTATTCATCTGCTCCATATATTTGTCTAAGGTCTGAAGTTTTTCTGCAACATCCGCTCCATTTTTTACTGATACTTCTACTTTTTGTACCAGTACCTCCATGTCCTGATTTCCGTCTTTTAAAACGGACAAAGTCTGCTGCATACTGTCTACGATCTGCTCGTTCGCATCATTGACAACATCTACTTTCTTTTGGATCTCTTCTGTCTGTAAAAGCTGATCCTGTACGGCTAATGCTGTATCATTTGCTCCCACGGAAACGCCCTGCATTGCTTCTTTGGTAACACCGGATGCACGCTCTAATTTTTCTAAATCTATGTAAGTTGCCTCAATTCCTGTTTTTAGTGTATTGGATAACTCCTTCATATTCTGCAGAACTGCCTCGGTCTGACTTTGGACTTTTTGTATCCGTTCCACCTTATGCTCTGTATTCCGCTGTGATGTCTGTGCCGCCATAATGGAGTAAACGCCCACCAATATCATAATTACAACCTGGATAATTGCAGAATCACTTCCTGCATAGCCAAATAATCCGGTCTTTGCCCCAATAATGCCTATCAACAGGCTTTCAATAACGGTTCCTGTATTAATCATAATGGAATACCGCACATCATTATATACGGATACCACAAGAATCATTGGTATTACAAATGCAAATACCAGATTATTTTTTGCCGTAAATAATGCCACACTATAAAAAATTGCAAAACCGATTGCCACAAAATGCTTAATCATCGGTGTGTTATGGTCTTTTTTCCAGTATGCCAGTTCCAGTGCTGCCGGAACGAGTCCCAATATGGAAAGTCCAAGCACATACAGCCATGTCTGCAATCCGGTCGCTGCCTGCAATACACAAAACGTCAACATTACCACGGTATCAATGATATATGCCCTCATTGCTGTCCGGTTATTTCGCTCTACATCTGTAATTACTTTTTCTTCCATAATACTACCTCGCTTAGCAGATTTCTCTGCATGTTTCTCCTTGGAATCTATCGTTAAATATTAATTTATTGTACTATATAGATTCCATTTTCGCAAGGTGGTTTGTGCTTTGGTAAAATCTCAGCAATATCTATTCATCAAATACTGAGAAATCTAGATCACAGCAAATTCTTTCTATCTGAATCCCAGTTTTTTTCACAAATTTTCGTATTTCATTCCAGAACAGCCACCCTGTATCAAAATCTGAAAGCAAGGTACATATAGGAATCCCATCTTCAACTTCAATATCTGATGTAATTCTCCTTCTTTCCAACATTTCAACATTCTGTATAATGCTTGTTGGATCTAATCCCGTTGCCCTTTCTATTTCATGTATTGGCACAATACAATCACACCGATCCCCATATGATCTCATTACCATTATTCCAAACAATCGTCTAGTCTCTATCGGTAAATCCTGCAATTTATGCAAATGTTTAGTCAGAATTTCTGCATTTTCACAATTTTCTTCATCCGTTAATCTCCAATCTAAAACTTGTGCAATTCTTTTACAATTACAGCAAGGAATGTATTCTGAAGACATCCCATAATCAGTAACCGAGTTCATCATTTGACCTATAATGCCCGAATATTTAGCTTCATGGTTTCGCTTCATCTCTTTCAGTTTTTCGACGGTATATTTACTAACATCGTCTGTCACTACATGGTGATAGTGGCACATCAACATCAGATTTCCAAAGGCTCTTCTGTCTTCGTTTGTCATATCAGGATTGAATCGTTCTCCGCCAGGCATTGCCGCCTCAATATGGCATACTTCACCAACAAAATTACCATTTTCATCTACTATAACATTATGGCAACCGGGGTAAGCACACTCGTTCCCTGATTTTAAATATAATTCACGTAATACTTCCTGCTTAGGTGCTAATCGCTTTACTTCCTCATCTGTTCTCTCTTTACTCATAATCATACTCCCATCATAATTTTTTATAACATGGTAATACAATTATACACGTTCCACCTCTTTTATTCAGCAAATATCAATATCTTCATGCTTTCAAATCAGATATTTTTCTTTTTCATATAGCCAAGCAATCTATTTGTCAGTTCTTCTCCATCTACCTCGGAAATATCCACAACTTCTTTTATCAGGTCAAGAAATTGAAGTATTTCCGCATTTTCCGCATCAATTTCACAGTATGGTTTTCGAAGAATAACACGTAAGTTTGCCAGCCTGGTTTCCCTGTATTCTGTTGTAGCTTTATTTGTATATACTTCGTACAAAGCCGGAACCTGTGTAGTCAGGCCAAACTGGTTTGCAAAGAGAATTCCTCCCATATAACCACAGCAATTGATACCGTCCTGCAAGTGTTTTTTTCGAATAACTTCATCAACTGACAATGTCAAACCGAAACGAGACATTGATTTTTTAGGAATATCCAGTTCCGCTAAAAAGATTGGTTCATTCGGTTTATACTTGTTTTCTATATGATTATATACCTCATTGCTCAAAGCTATTTTTTTACTTCCTTTCGCTACTTATCAGAAGTATGTTACTTCTTTATTGTTATTATGCGTCAAAAGGAATAGAATCACAAGTCATCGTTTGATTATCTTAGTTGTTCTTACCATGAGCAAGACTTCACACATCCATTATTTATGCATATCTGTAAGTCATAGTGAGCTCTTTTATCACAATCCATTTACTCATAAAAGAAACTGATTGTTAACTAATATCAGGAAAATTTGAAAAATATCCGTCTTTTTCTTCACAATTTGTTGCAGATTTTATGAATTACTATTTTGAATCTTGTTTTTTCTTTATTACAGAATTCCCTAACATTGGGAGAAAAATTTTTCCATGACTATAGACCTTGTTGAGCATCTTAACAATAACTTTCTCATTTCCCATTGCTGCATTTTTATATATATGTCTTACCTTCCCTCTTACCGACTTTTAATTATTTTTCAAACATCTCGACCATGACTTATCTTTCTCCATCATAAAATTACCTGTATTATTATTTTCTTAATAAAGTTCTCGTTAATATTCCTTTGATATGTCTGGATTCTGCTCTTATTACTGCAAGTACCTCATAGAATAAATTCAAAATCTTTTTTTCAAATACATTACACATTCAATCCATATACACCAACTTAAAGCAAATACTGACTATAAACTCGGTGTATATACCGTTTTCAATCAGACTAATAAAAAAAATGTACTTTTTATTGAAGATATAAAATCATACCTTTATGGACCGTATTTTCGAATCTGCACTCAATATTGCTCTAGCTTTTGCAAATGATTCTTCATCAAGTTTTGGATTAATAATTCCCGTCTCAAATTTTATTTTTGGAGTAAGAAAACTGTTTTCTGGTAATGGAATATCAAACAAGCAAGGCTCATTATCTTCAATCCAATCTTTATACTTGTCCAACTCAGCATAAGAATCCAGTTTGGTAGCTCTTATACCATAGGCTCCTGCAATCATCTGAAACTCAGGAACGGTATAGCCACCATTTTGAGCCGTAGCAGCAAATCTGTCTCCATGATTGAAGTGTTGAGTTTCGCTGATTTTTCCAAGGACTTTATTATTTAATATAAAAATCTTGACAGGAAGATTTTCTCTTTTAATGGTTTCCAACTCTTGGATATTCATCTGAAATCCACCATCACCTGAAATACAATAAGCTTGACGTCGCCCTTCTGCTATGCAAGATCCGATTGCAAATGGCAATCCGCATCCCATTGTGCCATATCCTCCACTTATATGAATACGCCCCTTATATCCTCTCAATATCAGTGATTGTGCACACCAACATTGATTCATTCCTACATCAACGGACACATTAGGGTTTTCCGGTAAAAGAGAAGCTATTTTTTCTACAGCCATATTGCCTGGTTGTTTATCAAATACAGATAAATATTCCTTCGTCTCCAAACATTGCTTCTTCCAATTAGAATAATCTGGAACATCCTCTTCCATAATCATTCTCATAAAATCACGAGCATCTGTGTGATACTTTTTTTCATCTTTCTTGATATTTCGGCTCAATTCATATTCATCTATATCACACCGTACTAAATCTGCTTTTGGAGCAAACTTATTTGTAAACTGTCCAACCTGTCGAATACCAAGGCGCGCACCTATTGATACAACCAAGTCGCACTCGTTAAGAATCATATTTGCCACACGATTACCATGTGTACCAATAAAACCAATATGTAAATCATCCTGTGCCAAATCCACTCCATTCATAGTGGTTAAAACAGGTATATTCGTCCTTTCTGCAAACTCATGAACCATATCAGCTGCATTTGCAGTTCTAACTCCATTACCTACTAACAATATTGGCTTGCTGTATGTCGAGCGGAAAATCAATGATTACACCCCCTTTTCTACCTAATAATGCCATATTATATGCACGACTAATTATATCTGCAAATCCTGTACTAGTATTTGCAGTAACTGAATACTTAGTAATATTTCTGGTCATAGACACAATATCCATTTCTTGAAATCCATTTTGCCTAATTCCCGAAAAACCTTTCATCTCTTTTGTAGGAACATTTCCACAAATACCCATTATTGGGAAACCGTCAAACCATGCATCTGCAAGACCCCCTAAACCATTCACGGCTCCTGGACCTGACGTAGTAAAATACACGCCTATCTTACCTGTGGTTCTTGCATATCCATCTGCGGCAAGAGCACATCCTTGCTCGTGATAGCAAACATGTATCGTTATTTCATCTTTCCGCTTATATAAGGCATCCATAAATGGTACAATATAACCTCCTGCATACCCAAACACATCTGTAACCCCATGTTTTATCAAAAAATCTACCAAATACTCTGAACAATTCAATTTCGGAACTCCTTTCATTAATGTTTCATTGTTTATATAAAGGACATTACAGACTAACTAAACAGCAATTCCTCTGGGACTTTTAGTAATGCTTCAAACAAAGCTATGTCTTCTTTTTTAGTTATTTTTATATTGCTTGTTGTACCTTTAGCAAAATATACTCGTTCATTACAGTGTATAAGTAAAGAACTCGTAAATGTAAAATCATGCCTTTTCTCGTGTTCTGCTATCTCATAACACTTTAGCGCCAGTGCATAATTATAGGCCTGCGGTGAGGCAGTGAGCATAATATGTTCTCTATCAATATCTGTTATTCCTGATACAAAATCCTCTGTATATACTATCGGAGGATGACAGGCTATTGACGAAGACGCATTCCCTTTCTTGTAAGCTACGCGGAGAACTTCATCTATAGCTTTCTGAGGAAGAATTGGTCTAACGGCATCATGTACAATTATATAATCATCTACTTCAATTTTATCTTTTAGAAAAAAAACACCGTTTCGTATTGAATCGTGACAAGTAGCTCCGCCCTCAATAATCCATTCGACTTTAGATAAATTATACTTTTCAACCAAGTGTTCTACATCCTTAATCCATTCTTTCACGCACACTACAACAATTCTATCAATTTGATCATTTCGTTGAAAATTCTCAATTGAATAAACAATAATAGGTTTCCCCGCCACTTCTATAAATTGTTTTGGAATCTCTAACCCCATTCTTTTTCCAACTCCGCCCGCCAACAATATGACATAGTTTTTCATAAATATTTTCTCCTATTTCAATTTATAAAGTTCTTAAAATTCTAATAGTCCGCTCCATTCCCGATTGTATGTTGTACTTTGGTTTCCAGCCTAACCTTTGTAATTTATTACCATTAAGCCGCGCTTTTGTAGCTTTACTATATCCAGCTGATTCTACAGCATCTGGCATTTCGAACACAACATTTTTTCCATTTATATCTGCGATAATAGAAGCTAAATCTTTAAGCATGATATCGCTATGTTCCTCAGCAATGTTGTATGCTTCCCCATTTTCACCATTGAGCGTAACTGTTATTAGTCCACTTACCGCATCAGAAACATATGTATAGCTATAGTACTGGGTACCTGTAGATTTCAAAACAATATCTTCACCTGCAATTCCTTTCTTAATAAACTGACTGATTGCTTTCGTATCATTCAGCATCATAGTCGGACCATAAGAACGTGTTAAACGTGCAATTACGATATCAATTCCTTTTTGAGCTTTGTATGCTTGACATAAAGCTTCCCCACACCGTTTGCTTTCGGGATAACCAGCCCTCAATGTATTACAATTAATATATCCGCAGTAATCTTCATCAAACAATTCAACATCACCACGATTTTCTCCATAAACTTCATTTGAAGATACAAAAACAAATCGTTTAGTATGATGATTTACAGCAAAATCAAGTAAATTCTGTACACCAATAATATTTGTTGTAATTGTCCCAATTGGATCAGTTGCATACAGTATTGGGTGAGTATTAGATGCAAGGTGCAGAATATAGTCTACTATTTCTATATCATCCTGAACTAAAGGGGTCTTTACATCATAGGGGATAAAAAACCACTGATGATTATCGGCATATTTATAAAATCTATTCTTTGCTTTTTCCTCGTTGCGTCCAAGGGCATAAACCGTGCAATTTAATCCATCATGAATATTCTTTTCTAGAATCACATCAATAAGAAAACTACCAATCAATCCAGTTGCTCCTGAAAGCATAATACTCTTATCCTGTAATCGTTCCCATGAAAGATTCAAACCGGCAACATAGCGAACATCTTCCATATAATCCTCATTATTATATAATTTCATAAATATACTCCTATCTAGCTTTTTTATACAATCAACCAATACTCTATATCAATTTTGCAAATAAGAATTTTCTAAATCAAGTATTACAAAATCATGTTTTGTATAGCGTTTTTCAACTGGTGGAAGTTCCCTCCAATTTGAATAAATAGACGTTAAATATTCATCGTATTTTTCTGGTCCATAAATCTCAATATCTTCAAACTGATAAAGTGTTGGCTGACCAAAGTATTCTCTCAATGTTATCTCTTTTGCTCTGTAAGTTCCCATAAGATTTGCAACATAAATAGAATCATCATCATTCATATTTGTAGCTACTTTATCCACTGATATGGATAGTTTTTTATCATTTAATAAGATATTTGGAATCATTCTTGCTGCTAAAATTGATGCGTTCTTGTACCAGCTTCTATCCTTTCGGATCACGCATGTTCTAGTCATTAATATCATGTTCTTTCTATCAAATTTACGAAATGCTCTCTGAGCTTCATCTAAAGAATCACCTATTCCTTCCAATGGAAACACATCTATATATACCCCTCTCTTGCAAGGGACTCTTGTCTTTTCTATAAGTGTTGTTCTTGTATCATATAACTTTGAGTATGAATACAAATAATCTAAATTTTCAGAATACGGAGATTCAAGCAAATATCCATCAACTACTCCCGTAAAAGTTTGAATTAATTTAACATAATCCTTGCGAGGAACTGCAATATCAATATCATCATCCCATGGAATAAATCCCTTATGCCGCATTGCACCTATCATAGTACCTCCAATAGCATAATAGCTAATACGATTTTTTACACAATATCCATGGAACCATTTTAACATTTCCAATAGTTTCTCTTGTATTGGACTCAACATAATAAAACTCCTATTTCCTAAAACATACTAGTGTATGTTTTAATACTTGTTCGTTCTCTGGTGGAAGCTTCATATAATCTCCAAAATGTATTTTTAATACACGATCTGGATTTTTAGGTGCCATAAACGTATGGCCTTCAAATGTCACTTCAGATGAATCTTGGTAATCTTCAAGCGGCCACGCGAAAGCCCATGCTAACCCAACAAGACTACTCTTTTTTTCATTTAACTTAATAAAATCCGAATTCATCTTTTTAACCAATCTATAAGTATTGAACATCTTTGAAAACTGGAAGGCAAATTCTCGTTTAATATTAGTAACTGCAGATTCCGTTCTCACATATCCTGTTCTTGAGCTATGTGTTAGAATCTGATATATCTTGAAATACTTTTTCTTTAATTTCTTCCTTACAACTTCATCTTCTGGTAAGTAATCGAATGGGAAAACATCAATAAAAACACCATAGCCCTCTACTTTCTTAAAATTTACTTCTTCAATAACCGTAGACTTATCGCATATCTTTCCATATGGATAAATAGTGTCTAAATTTTCCTCGATTCTAATAAAATTTATTCCAAAATTTCCATTTTGAATAATATGAGCGAGTTTATCATAATCTTCCCTGAGCATAGAAATATCAATATCGTCATCCCAGGGTATAAACCCTTTATGACGAACAGCTCCAATTAACGTACCCGCAAATAAAAAGTAATTAATATTATTATCTCTACATATTTTGTCTACTTTTATCAAAATATCCAATTCAATCTGCTTATATTCCTCTACTGACAAATACTCCATCAATATTTCCTCCTAACAATCCTCACTGATGTATTGCTCATTTTTATAATTGTACTTCTATTAACAATTATAAATATAATAAGAGCTATAATTGATACAATCAAAACATGGAAATTTAGCGAAACTAAAATCGCCTGTGTCATTACAATAACGGAATTACAAATGAATCTTTCCCATTTTGGATCAAATTTAATAAATTTTAAAACATCAACCATCCGATATAATGCAAGTATTATGTATGCTGTTACTGTGCCGATAATGGCTCCCCACACACCAAGCCATAATATGCCTAAGTAATTAACAACGATGTTTACAAGTGCGGCACACAATGTACTGCACATATTATTAATACTTTTCTTTAAGGCCCCATATAAAGAACCATAATATGATGCTACTGCAGAGAATGATGCACTAACCAAAAGAAGCGGAACATATCTCCATGATTCAGTAAAGGTATCTGATACATAGATGGACATAAATGGCTTTACAACTGCATTAATACAAACTGCCGCACCAAATCCAATCACACTATAAGAAACAAATACCTCTGAGTAAAAGTTTTTATCATTCGACGATTCAAATTCTCTTATAGAAGAAATTCCCCATGACTGAGAAAAAATACTAATAATTACATTTATTAAAGAAGGAATCTTTGTAGCAGCTGTATACAAACCTAATGTTGCTACACCAACCATTGCCTCAATCATAATTTTGTCAGAAGATTGAATTATCCACCATGATATATTATTCAAAATTAGAGGAGCAGAAAACCTAATCATTTCTTTTAACAGTTTCCTATCAACTCTTCCTTCTTTAAGAGCTGGAACAATACGACCTGCAATCATAGCAAGTATAACCGTTGTTGTGCTTCCCAAAATAGTTGAAACCAAGTATCCCCGAATGCCCTCATGGAAATAAACTAATAACACTACGTTAGAAATTGCAAGTACTAATGTATGTAATATAGAAATAGTGGCAAATGCTTTGTTCTTATCAATTAATTTTAAATAATTCAATTCCACATTCCCAAGTATTGTTAGTATCACATATAAACAAAGATACCAACGCCACTCCGAAAGTGGTTCATATAATACAAAAGCCGGTGTAATGATGATTGTTGCCAGGCTACCAATTAATACCACAACAAAACTGGTTTTCAATACATTCTTTTTATTTGCTTTTTCAGCTAGTCCAAATCTTAAAACAGCGTCAAAAATAACTAAAGAAACAAAAGGGACACATAACTGGGCAACCGTAAAAACAAGGTCAGATGTTCCGTATTCTTCTTTAGATAAATAATTAGTATAAAGTGGAACCATAAAAAACAATATTACCTTTGACCCCAAATTTCCTAATGCAAAAATAAGCGTATCTGTAATAAGTTTTTTATATTTTGTTAGTTTTTCGTTTCTAGAATTACTACCCATATATTCTTCAACTCCAAAACTTGTATGGATATAGATGATTCCATCCAGGTCTATATAACAAAATCACAATAAACATAATTAGCAACATTGAGCACAAAACAAACAACCATAAGCGATAATGTTTAACTTTACCTCTATAAAGCATGTTTGGTATCTCAATCAATGCAATAAGAAGGAAATACTCTCCTGCTCTTGTAAAAAGATTTACAGAAAATCCGAAGGCAGTAAAGATTAATAAAAATGTAAAATTTGTAACTACTATTCTATCTTTTTTATTCTCATCATCAACAGATTTATTAATCAGAAAATACCAAATCAAATAAACAATCAGACTATAGGAAACTGCCAGCCATCCTGTAGAAGCATATCTACTCTCAAAGTAATGGACATATCTTGGTACAACAATGCCAACAATTGTATTAAGTATTCCTGTGTTAGATATAGCTCCGCATATCGCGGTCATTCCAAGCACAAACCATTTTTTCTTTAAAAAATCCGTATTTAAGAACAGTAAAAAACTAACAATCGCAGTTGTATGAAAGGTCATTGCTAATAAAAATAATAATGCTGCTGGTATTTTTTTACCTTCTTTCAGCCTATTGTATCCATATAATACAATAACCATCGCTATCCCTTGGCGAAAGATTGACGTGAACATTGAAAAAAAATAGCAAAAAAACAAGCATAATGAAACCGATATATTTTTAGAATATTTATATATATACCAAACCACGCCGCCATACATAATAGTCGCAATAATAATAATAAAGTAGTGCGAATTAGTCGTAATTTTTCCAATGAAATAATTAAGGTATTGATAACCAATCTCAAAAGTTCTCGATTTATCAATTCCTTTAGAGTAAATATTAAAATAGTATAAATATGTAGTAGTATCATTACCAATTTGAAAAGATCTAAACGCCGTTAAAAACCAAAACAGTAAAAATGTTAGCATCGTTAATAATGTAACTATTCGTTTGTTTGATCGAGCAACAGAATTATCCGGAAAATCGGGCCAACACTCTGCTGATTTTATTGCATCTGGCCGCAATCCCATTAAAAGTATGATAAATACCCAGATTGTCATTCCAACGTATAATAACATTCTATCTCCTCACTGTTTAAACATTTCAAACTAATTATCAATTAATTACTTTATTAATTTCTCATATTCACTAATCGCTTGTTGACCTATTATTTCCCAAGAGAATTTCTCTTTAACAAAAGCTCTTCCATGTTTACCATATTCATAGTAATTATTCTTTTCATCCAATGCTTTTAATAATGCACTAGCTATCCCCTCTACATTAGATTTACCATTCCATCCAGCGCGATTACTAGTAATTTCAGTGCCTAAATTTGTACCATCTGTTACTAAGCATGGAAGACCATAGCTTAACGCCTCCAATATTCCTAATGGCATTCCTTCAAATCTTGATGTCTGTATAAAAACATCTGAATCTAAAAGTAGTTGTTCTTTATATTCCCCAGAGACTTCATGATGCATTCTAACTATCTTGCCTACATCCGCTTTTTCTATTAGTTCCATAATATGAGCATAACGTCCATAAAGATCTGGTCCATAAATATCGACCCTTGCATTCTCCGCAAGCATTTTATCTTTAATCAAAGATACGGCTTCAATCATTAAATCTAACCCTTTATGAAATGCATCTAATCTTCCAATATAAATAAACCTAACCCTCTCAGAATTAAAGAACTCTTTTTTTCTCACTGGTATATGAATCCCATTAGTTATAAGAATCTTCCTTTTTCCAAAACAAGTACTTTCAAGTTCATTATTTGATAAACAAAGTATCGCGGAAGAATGATTGGTAAATCTATTGAACAGCAAAATATTAGCTGCATATTTTTTTAAACGTTTTTTCTTCTGGGCCTCCTTGCCCAACTCACCATGAGGCATATCAACATAAGGTATCTTATTCTTCAACAGATTCTTTGCTATTTTCAAATACTCGGGCCTATAGCATTCATGAAAAACTACCATATCAGGTTTGTTGAATGGTGTTGGTAATTTTCTTATATCAAACGGCTGTAAAAAATCCATTTGAGCTCCGGGATATACCTTCAACATATCAATTTTAATATTCTTTATGTTAACGAATCCAACAGTTGCATATTTCATCTGTGAAATGATATGCTGTGGAACGGCAACACAGACTCCATTAAATGGATTATTCTCAACTGCAGCTATATGAAGAACTATCATTCCTCCTGCCTCCTTAATACATTTCTATTCCAATCATTCCAAGTCAATAGCCAATTATCTCATGCATAAGCCCTGCCTGACTTTCAGTAGTATCATTTGAAAAATTCCTATTATTGTTCCCATTCCGTACCAAACATGCAACATCAAAAACATAATCGGTAAGCATAAAAAATCTATATTCCTTTCTTTGCACAAAGCAACTGTCATAACCGTCATTAGCAAAGTGGTGACTCCATATGCACACCAAAGTACAACCATCGGCCAAAGGATTCCTAAAAAAGCAAATATACTTGTTATAGTGATTGCAATCACAAACGCAAAAGGTACGAAGTGATACAAAGAAAAACACCTTGGCTCTACTCCAAGACTTCTCCCAATCCAATATCCATTAAGATATTTCTGTTTCAAAAGCTTTCCTAAAGTTGCCCTCGTTTCTCTGTACGAAACTATCTCTGGATCATAATAAAACTTGTAACCTGCTTGTTTCATCCGATAATGCATTTCGTTGTCTTCTGTGCGTGTAAGCTCTTCGTTATACTTTCCAACTCTATCAAAAATGACTTTTCGATATATCGCAAACGCCGCTGTGCTGACATATTGTGCTGTCTCTGCATGGCGAAATGCCGCAAAGCTTCCTCCAAACATCGAATTTTCGGCTTCATTTATCGTAACACACCATTTGCTCTTTTCAGCAGGTATGCTTACAACCTTTCCACCACATATATCTTCGCCCTTATTCAAATTCAAAACATTTAATTCAATAAAATTCTCTGGGAAAACTGTATGTGCATCTACCCTTAATACTGCATCTCCTTCAATTACTTCTAAAGCAATATTCCATCCGCACGGAAGCGTTTTCTTAGGATTATCAAGTACTAAAACTCTTTTAAAATCATTTTCAGATTTCTGAAATGCTTCCATTTTTTCTTTCGTCTGATCTTGAGAACCTCCATCAACCAGAATTATCTCTATACGACTATGAGGATATGTTTGTTTTCTTAAACATTCAAACAATAAATCTAACGTTTTCTCCGCATTGAGCGCTATAACAACAAAAGAAACATTCAATTCTTCCACTAGTTGTCACCTCTTATTTGCATTCCTTACCCAGCATGGCAAAAATCGTTCTAAACATAGTTGCTATTTCTCCACCAAAGCTAATATTCCTTATACTCTGAAGGTTATATTTCATCTTTTCTGGAAGTACCTCTTTCACATATACCTTGTCCACATCATCAGCAGAATCCAAAAGTATTGCTTCATTTTTATAGCGAATGCTTGCTTCTGACGTTATCCCTGCCGGAAGAAGTAATGTTGCATACATTTCATTAGTATACTGTTTAACATACTTTGTTGCTTCCGGTCTTGTCCCCACAAAACTCATATTTCCGGAAAGAACATCAAATAACTGTGGAATCTCGTCAATACGTAAATTGCGTATTTTGGCACCTATCTTGGTTATTCTAGGATCTCCACTAACTGTAACCACAGATCCCATCTTGTCAGCATTGTTCACCATAGTCCGGAACTTATGAATCCTGAATTTCTTTCCATATGTTGTTACTCTCTCCTGACGGTAAAACACTGGCCCGGGAGAATCAACTTTGATCAGAATCGCAATAATTAGCATTGGAATAACCAGTATCACAAGCATGATCAAGGCTACAATAATATCGAATCCTCTTTTTAAGCCCAAAGTCACTCTTTTTTTTGCAAGGATGTCATAGTATTCTTTTACATCATCGCATCTCATGAATGTGGGGATATCTTCCCATTTACGAAGACTCATTTTTTGTATCCTTCCTCAGATATATTCACTTACCACTTCTTTAAAATTATTCATGACATAGTCAACATCTTCATCTGTCAACTTTGTATGTAGTGGAAGGGTGATCAGATTTGCATAGTAATCATATGCATTCGGAAAGTCCCTAATACTCCATCCCATTCCTTCATAAGCTGTCATCATTGGAAGTGGCTTATAATGAACATTGGTATTCACCCCACATTCAGCCAGTTTTAGAATAATATCTCTTCTAATTTCATCACTTACTCCTGGTATCCTTGTCAGATACAAGTGTCCGGAAGAAGTGCTGTTATCCGTATAATGAACCAAATGTTGCACGCCCAACTCGTCGCACATTACATCATACTTTTTAATGATTTCTTTTCTTCTTTTCAAAAGCTTCGGATAACGATCCAGTTGACGAAGACCAATAGCAGCCATGATATCTGTCATATTACACTTATACCAAGCTCCCTGAATGTCATACTCCCACAATCCGATTTGAGTCTTAGTAAAGGCATCTTTATTTTGTCCATGAAGGCTGTAAAGCTGGTATTGATGATATATTTCCTCATTATCAATGCCCGGAATATCTCTCCATGTAGCAGCTCCGCCCTCGGCTGTAGTAAAGTTCTTGACTGCATGGAACGAAAAATCCGTAAAATCCGCAATCTCACCCGCCATTTTTCCGTTTCTGCTCGCCCCAAGTGCATGAGCCGAATCAGCAAAAATCAGGACACGTCCTATTGCTTGCTGAATCCGCTTTCCAATATCTGTATTGCCACCAGGTACAAATATATCCTTCTTTCTCTCGACAATTTCATAGAGGCTGTCATAATCTGCAATAATACCACCAAGATCAACGGCTACAATGGCCTTTGTTTTGTCTGTAATAGCTTCTGCGACCTTATCATAGTCCATTTCTACAGAATCCTTTTGGTTATCCACAAAGATTACCTTTGCGCCACAATGAATCGCAGCTGATGCAGATGCAGTGTATGTATAAGCCGGTACTATTACCTCATCGCCCTCGCCGATACCACAAATTCGAAAGTTCAATTCTTCCGCTGCAGTGGCAGAATTAAGACATACAACCTTTGATGTATGACAATACTCAGCTAACCTTTTTTCAAGTTTCTTTGTTCTCGGTCCCGTGGTTATCCATCCACTTTTTAATGTATCAACAACCTCTTGAATTTCAGCATCGCTTATATCTGGTGGTGAAAATGGTATATATTTCTTTTCCATCTATAATCCCTCCAATATCCTTCTCAAACTACCTTTCTCGAAATCTCTACGACATTTCCATGAACGCCTGCACTCTCTTTTTTCCGATATTGATAAGTATCCACCATATCTTTAATGACTTCGCGGATTTCATCTCCATCTTCGTATGCAATTTCTTTTAGTTTCATCAGACGTTCCACAAATTCGTCTTCTTCAATTTGTATAGGTTTTCCGACAAAAATTAATTTATTTTCTGTGGGTTTCATATTATCATCCTCATACCAGGTCTCCTCAAAGAGTTTTTCACCCGGCCTGAGTCCAACATATTGGATCGGAATCTGGATGTCCGGTTCATAACCTGAGAGTTTAATTAAATTTCTTGCCAGATCATCAATTTTTACCGGTTCTCCCATATTCAACACAAAAATTTCTCCGCCTTTTGCATAAGCACCTGCCTGCAAAACCAGTGATACTGCTTCAGGGATTGTCATAAAATAGCGGATAATCCGCTTGTCTGTTACTGTAACCGGTCCACCCTTGGCAATCTGTTTTTTAAAAAGCGGGATCACCGACCCATTGCTGCCTAATACGTTTCCAAAGCGAACTGCCGCATAGACAGTTGACGAATTCTGATTCATATACTGCACGATCATTTCACACAGACGTTTCGATGCCCCCATCACATTTGTCGGATTCACAGCCTTATCTGTAGAAATCAGTACAAATCGTTCTGTCTGGTAACTATCTGCTGCTTTCGCCGTATTATAAGTGCCAATTACATTATTTTTTATAGCTTCATTTGGACTGTTCTCCATTAATGGCACATGTTTATGTGCTGCTGCATGAAAAACAATCTGTGGCTTATAATCCCTAAATATCTGATTGATCCTATGCGTATTTCGTACAGAACCAATTAATGTAACAATATCTAATTCCGGATACTGCGCAGACAACTCCATCTGTATTTCATATGCATTATTTTCATAGATGTCAAAAATTATAAGCTGTTTAGGATTATTCGCTGCAATCTGCCGGCATAACTCACTTCCGATGGAACCTCCTCCTCCGGTTACAAGTACCACTTCATGACTGACATATCCCATAATCTCTTTTAAATTGACTTCTACCGGCTCTCTTCCTAACAGTTCTTCAACCGAAACCTCTCTTAACTTCTCAACGCTGACCTCATTATTCACCAATTGATAAATGCCCGGTACTGTTTGTAATTCACAACCGGTGTCTTTACAAATATTGAGGATAAGGCTCTTTTCCCGTACATCTGCAGAAGGAATTGCAAAGATGATTTTCGTAATGTTATATGTATCAACTGCCTTTTTGATATCTGTTCTGGTACCTGCGATAGGAACCCCTGCGATATAGCATCCCTTCTTCTGTTCATCATCGTCAATGAAACAACAGACATTATCATGAATGTGTTCGCTCCGCTTCAGTTCTCTTAGCAGCATCCTTCCGGCTGCCCCTGCCCCGATGATTAAAATATTCTTTCCATCGTGCTCTTTGCTTCGTTTTGTTCTTATCAGACAAAGAAAACGATAGGAAAAGCGAATACCCAATGTGAATCCGAAAACCATCATCCAGCCTAACAGATAATAGGAAATTGGCATTCTTTCTATAAACAGTGTCATATAGACCGGATTTAATACCGCTAATAAAAGGGATGCCCCCAACGTATTTATTAACTCTACATAACCTGCAAATTCCCAGACACTGCGATATAGATGAAATAACGTAAATATCCCCAATACCAATGCTGTATTGATCGGTATTCCGTGGAGCCATCCATTTAAATACTCTTTTGGAATAGAAAAAGATCTAAGATCAAAGCGAAGCCATAGGGCTATCCCATAACTCAGATTTACTGCCAGAATATCAAAAATAATCAGTAATCTCTTTTCCTCTGCAAACATCTTTTTCATCCTCTTCTCTGTACGCCATTTATTTTTCTTTGGCACCATAATATTTGTCATAGTAGCCTTTGTAATAACCCTTATAATAGCGGTTATAATATCCGCCTTTTTCAACCTGTACCTTATTTAATACGGTTCCAAGAATCCGGACCCCTGTAACTTCTAACTGTTTTTTTATCTCTCGTACAAATTGATAACTGCACTTTCCGGCTTCAATGACGATCACTGCACCATCACAGTTTGGAGCAATGACCGCTGTATCAATGACAGAACCAAGCGGCGGCGTATCTAGCAAAACCATATCGTAATGAGTTCTTGCATAATCCATCAATTCATGAAACCGTTCACCATCTAATAATTCTGTTGGATTTGGCGTAGTATGCCCTGCAAAAATCATATCCATATTTTGTACATTTGTAGTATTGATAATGGAATCTAACTCTGTCTTTCCTGCCAGATAATGTGTCAGTCCCTCTATCGCTGTTTCTTTTTTTTCTACCTCTCGATGTGCACGCAGACGTCCGATCAATACAGACTTTCTAATATCCGCATCTATCAGCAGAACTTTTTTCCCATTTTCAGCATAAGCACGGGCAAGCTCCATAACCGTACTGCTCTTTCCCTCATCCGGTGTACAACTTGTAAAGGCTATGGCACGGATATCTTCTCCGCAAAATCCCAGATTGGTACGTAGAGAATTAAAGGCTTCTTTTTTTCCATAACTAAGCTCCTCTAACTTTTCTAATGTTACCTGTGCCATAATCTTCCTCCCTTCTTCTCAGAACGCACTCCTCTTGCAAACCATTTTCTTCGGTTCTTTCCGGTTCTTTTTTCCATATTATCGGTTCCGCCTTCTAATGGAATGGACGCTAAGGTGTTCATCTGCAGATAACGTTCTACATCCTCCGATGTATGGATACTGTCATCCAACAGATATCGCAAAACGATCAGAGCTCCACTTATCAATAACCCAAGCATTGCTCCGATTAATGTGTTTTTTGCATAATCCGGACCAATCCAATTTCCTTTTACAGCTTTTTCTACGATTGTCGGTTCTGATGTCTGCATTTTTTCCGGAATCTGTTTTTTTACTACAGATGCCGTTTCATTTGCAATTTTTTTACTAACCTGTGGATTTGTATCTGTTACTGTAATATTGACAATACGCGTTCCATCCTCATTTGAAACATCAATTTTCTTCGCCATACTACGATATGATATATCCATATCTAAATTATCAATTACTTTTTCTACTACAGGGCGGCTCTTAACCAATATTAAATAATCTTTTGTAAGGCTTGAACCAATCTGAATATCACTTAAGCTGACCAGTGAATCTGCACTCCCACTGACAATGTACACTTTTGCCGTTGATTGATAGGTAGGTGTAATAAAATAGTAACTATAACTTCCTATTATAATTCCTCCTGCTGCTGCAGCCAGCAACAAAATCCAGATTTTCCGCCACAGCAGGAAGAATATTTCCCGTAAATCTATTTCCATTTCCTCGTTTTTGTAATTCATAGCTGTCCTCTCTATATACACTTTTTCTCCAGAAATTTAGTTGGATTTTCATAAATCACTTGGTCTACTGCCTGTTTTGAAACCTTTTTATAAAGCCTGTCGATACATTCCTGCATCATAGGTACTCTGTCAGCCATATTATGACAATCGCTTCCTAAAAAATGCAGATATCCACATTCTAAATAACGAAAAAGTCTTGCTGCTTTTCTATCAAAAATGCCTCCCATAAAATCCTCACAATTTGCCTGCATATAACATCCCATGCGGATCAGTTCTTCTATTTTTTCTTCCTTAGAGAATACCCCATGGATTCTTTCGATATGAGCAATTACCGGATAATATCCTCGTTCTATTAACTTTCTGCAGCCATCATATACTTTGACAAATCCCTCTCCCGGCGAAAACTCCACTAAAACATATCTGCTGTCTGCCATTGTCAATATTTTTCCGGCTGCAATTTCCTCACAGATACTCTCTCTGTAATAAATTTCATTGCCGGAAAGCACCTTTAAATCAGCTGCTATTTCTTTTGCCCATAAATTTGCCTTCCCGCAAAGTTCTATGACGGTCTGACTTTCTGCATTTTTTCCTCCCGGATAGTTATGGGGAGTTGCCATGATCGTGCGCACCCCCTGCCTATATGCTTCTCTTAACATCTGTTTTGTAATTTCTTCTGTAGAAGCACCATCATCAATTCCCGGTAGTATATGTGTATGAAAATCCAGATATCCGGCACCATTGCCTAGTTCTCTCATTTTTTTCCTCTTCTTGTGCATTTATTTCATGTTCTTTGTCTTCTTTCCCATTATTGCAAGCAATCCTCCGCTAAAAAATGCAAGAACTGTAACAAGTAAAAATGGTATCAAAAATTCTGTCTGATACGCAGATAATAAATTCAGGTATGCTTTAGATGTTCCCTTAAATATCTCAGGAGCCAACCATTGACGTAAAAAGTACACTGTTATGAGATTCCAGATTCCTGCTGAAAAAACGGCTCCTGTAATATATCTGAGTGCCCGATGCTTATGATGATACATTCTCCACAAAATCACACCAATAATCGCTGATATCAGGATTCCCAGTCCTCCTGCTGCTATTAGTATCTTTCTTTGATGAGTTCCCAACTGATACAGCTTTTTAAAAAGTGGTATTTGAAAATATCTTTGATATAACTCTTCTATACTTTTTGCACATTTAAGTGTTTCCTGACGTATACTATCTGTTATCTCTATATTTTCCTCTTCTAAATATTTCAATATTTCCTGACTGATCGTATCGCTTACCCATTGGGAGGAAACATTTTTCTTTCCCTGAAATACCGACTTCATATATTTTGAAAAATCCATTGAAACCTCTGACTCTGGGATCAGAGCCTCCACATCAGCATTTAATCCATTTTCTTTTATCATTGACTGCGACTTCTGAACGAATTCCTGATATGAATTACTTACATAATTACTTCTGTCTATGCTTCTCTCCAGTGTTCCGGCAGAACATAATCCCGGTGACAAAGAAACGGAAACCAATGCAATCCACAGGCTGAATGATAAAAAAAATCCAAGTCCGGCTGATAAGACCGCACGCTTCTTTTTATGGCTGTGCATAAACAAAATACCTCTCTTCCCTCTCCTTGTCTGTCCTTTGAAATGGATAGCAAGTATATAAGATTAAAATGTCTTTGTTTTCATATTCTTTTAATTGTTTGTCAATTGTATCATCTTTGATGCTTACAATTTCTGTTCCTGTTACATGATACACGGTAGTTCCATAACCGGTATTGACAGTCAGCTTATCTCCCGTTTTCAGTTCTCCAAGATTTTTAAAGAACGTAGTATCATGTGCACCGATCAAAGTGACACCCTGTTTTCCCGGAATGCTTCCACCCTTCCATGTTCCTGCACCCTGTTCGAGATTTTTCTCATTGTCACCATAATAGAGTGGTACTCTCATATCTATTTTTTCACAGAGGATTTCTCCGTACTGTTCTCCTTCTAAAAAAAACTCTCTTTTATTCACGTTTTTTTCTACTGAAAGTTGTTTCTCATATTGATATTCCGGTGCAGAACTAAAGAAAATACTTCGTAATTGCTCCGCAAACAGACTCTTAATCTCTGTCTTGCAAAACAAAAATATAATTAAAAACAGTACACTATATATACACGGTAAAATTACCATTACGATAAAAGACTTATTTTTTCTCAATCTTCCTGCCTCCGAATCCACCAGATCGAAGTACTTAAGAATACTACCAGGAATACAGTTAACACCATACCAAGTTTTAATATTCTTCTTGTGGAATATCCCGTATTTTTGACAAGGATTTCCCGTTTAAACAATACTTCTCCATCCTTTGTTGTTGTGATGCTTATACCCGACTGATAATCTTCTATCGTATAATAGAGTATCTGTCCCGATTTTTCTGTTTTATTAATCCGGATCAATGGAGATGTCGTTTCCGGTTCTTTCGTTTCTGTTGGAAACAACTTCTCGATCTTTTCTCCTGTTTTTGAAACAAGTGGTTCTTTCTTCTCTTCACTCGATTTTTTTTCAGCAGCCTTGTTTTGTTCTACCGTATCTTCCTGTTGATCTGTCTCTTCTTTTACAGGCTGCTCCTGCTGAACAATATCCTTATCTTCTTTCTCTGTTTCTTCTTTTTCCTGATCAGGACTCTCTGTATTCTGATCCGCTTCTTCCTTCTTTGAGTCATCTACGCTCACTTCTACAAAATAGCCCGAATCAATACCTTTTTTGATGCTTTTGGCGACCTGTCTTTTTGCCGCCTCTACTTTTTGTGATGTCAGATCCACACCATCTGCTGATAATTTTGCATATGCCTTCTGAATTGCCTCTGATGTAGCCTGATAGGCTTTTCCCTCATAATAAAAGACGCCACTGCAATAATTGATCAGCTCTTGCTCTGCGGCATTAATATCCCCTGCATAAACCACTTGCGAAAACCTTAATGTTAAAATCATCCCTGCAGCTAATGCAATCCCAAGATACTTTTTTCTCATCTGACACTCCTGTTACTTTTAAAATGCTTCGGACGAGACTTACCCGTCCAAAGCATTTTCACCATTTCTAACTGCTATTTTGCTGTATAAATATTCCACATATTCAAATCTGTGATCTGCTGTGAAATACCCAATTCTGTAACTGCCTCATTGTAATATGCTTTATTAATCGTTAATTTATAAGCATTTGCTGTTTCTGCATAAGTTACAAACGGTACCTTCTGACTATTCGCAAACTCACGTACTACATTTATCTGTGAAACCTCGGCATTGATAGAACCTTTTAACGCATATTTGTTATTTACAATACCTGATAACTCTGTCATTCCTGTCTGAGCGTTATAATCTCTTTTTATTTCCTTAATTGTAACTTTGCGCTCATTTCCGCCAGTTTGTATAATATTTACGATACCGGTTCCATCCTGTGCTGTTTCAAATGTGATCACTGCCTCTACAGTCTTACTTCCCTTCGTACGGACTGCACTGACTATTTTTTTATTATGTTCCGGACTTGTAACTGTAATCTTGCAATCTTCTTCTATCAGTCTTCCAAGATTTAATTCCTGCATTTTTTTAATAGCAGTATTACACTTACTACTGTTAAATATTTCTTCAAGACTCTTATCCGTATCACTATACAATGTCCAATAATCTTTAATGTCTGCAATATCTTCCGCAACTTCTTTTGTAGTTATATTTCTTACTTTATTCTGATATTGTGCCTGATAAGAAACAGCTGATTTATCCAGAGAGTACACATATTCTGTACCCTGTGTTGTATCAAAGGCTACCGTCTTTCCAATTACTTTCACAACGCAAGATGCTGTCTTGCCGCCTGCTATCGCTGTAATCGTCGCCGTTCCTTCTGCTTTTACTGTAACGGTTCCTGCATTCACATCCGCAACAGATGCATTGCTTGTCTTCCATGTAACTGTTTTATCCGTCGCATTTGACGGTGTAACAGTTGCTTTTATTGTAAATGCCGGAGCATTTGCTTTTACTTCTACACTGCTCTTATCCAATGTGATTCCGCTTACCCGGATAACCGGATCCTCTGGTTTAGGATCTACAGGCTTAGGATTTACCGAATCATTTTTTGCTATTACATTTACTGTTGCACTTGCACTCTTTCCGCTTCCATCTGTTGCAGTTGCTGTAATGGTTGCGTTTCCTGCTTTTTTACCTGTCACAACGCCATTTCCGTCTACAGTTGCCACTTCTGCATTACTGCTTGTCCATGCAATATTTTTATTGCTTGCATCTGCAGGACTTACATTTGCTGTCAATGTAACTGTCTGTCCTTCTGATATCTGTGTAGAAGCCGGTGTAATTGAAATCTCTTTAACCGGCTGCTTTACGGTAATCTTACAGGTTACTTTTTTCTTACTTCCATCCGCGGCTGTACCTGTAATTGTTGCTGTTCCGGCTTTTAATGCTTTCACTTTTCCATTTGCATCTACAGATGCAACTTTCTTATTACTGCCTGTCCATGTAAACAGGTTTGCTACACCTTTAGACGGTGATTTCACTTTTGTCTTTAGTGCGACACTCTGTCCTACATTTAACGTCTTTTTAGAAGGAGATACCGTTGCTTTCTTGATTTTAGCTGTGTAGACTCCCACTTTACAGGTTGCTTTCTTCTTACTTCCATCTGCCGCTGTTACTGTAATTGTAACTGTTCCATTTTTTAATCCTTTTACTTTTCCTTTAGAATCAACAGTTGCAATTTTTTTATTGCTGGTTTTATATTTTAATTTTTTATTGGATGCATTCTTCGGTTTAACGGTTGCCTTGATATTAACGGTTTTTCCCTTCTGAACCGCAAGAACATTCTTTGAAATCCGAATCTCCTTTACCGGCTGCTTTACGGTAACTTTACAGGTTGCTTTCACTTTGCTGTTTGACTTTGAAGTTACTGTAATAGTAGCTGTTCCCGCTGCTTTTGCCTTGATTTTTCCTTTAGAATCGACGGTTGCAACGCTTTTTTTACTTGACGAATACTTGACACTTTTTGATGCGTTAGAAGGTGACACCTTCTTTACCTTTAAAGTGGTTGTCTGTCCTACATTCATCGTCTTTTTTGTGACATTTAATACAATTTTTTTCGCCTTCGGTGCCGCTTTTGCCTCTACCGGTATAACCATTGTACTGCTAAGTGCCAGCATAATTGCTAACGCAAAGGCAATAATACTTTTAGTTGATGCTTTTCTCATATACAACCTCCACATTTTTTCTTTTCATTAATTTCGTTCTCTATGTATTATCGGTTACGTTTAGAACTGACTTTTATTATACGTTAAAAACAGGTTTTGTCAAGTCCTTTACCATTTAACATAAATATAGTATGGATTCTTTTACCAATTGAAAGGAGGAATAAGATGAAAAACTCCAAGGAAATGTATGACCGGCTTGCTGTTGGCGACCGCATACGAAAAAAGCGTCAGCTCTTAGGCTTGACCCAGGATGAATTGTCTGAGAAAATTGACAGAGCACCTAAGTATTGTGCTGACATTGAAAGGGGAAGTTGTGGCATGTCTATTGAAACAATGCTTGCATTTGCAGATGCTCTAAATATGCCATTAGACTATATGATTTTTGGAAAAGGGGATCCTGAGTTATTGATATCACAGCATGATGAAACTCTTGCTATATTAGAAATGCTAAATGGTTATCCGGAAGATAGCCGTAAGTACGCTTTACAATTATTAAAACTATTTATTGCCGCTACCAATCCGGATTATTCCAAACAGCAATATATTTAATATTGTTACAGATGAAAAAGGGAGGTTTTCTATGATTGATTTACATGTACATTCTACGGAATCCGATGGCACTGACACACCGCTTGAGCTTGTCGCACTTGCAAAGCAGGCGGGACTTCATGCCTTTGCCCTGACTGACCATGATACCATTGGCGGTTTGAAGTATGCCCGCCCGGCTGCCAAAGAAGCCGGCATTGAACTGATCCCGGGGATTGAGCTGTCTACCGACTACGAAGGAAAAGAAGTTCATATTTTAGGATATTATATTGATGAAAACAATCCTGATTTTTTAAAGCATTTAGATACCTTTGTCAACAGCCGTGATCTTCGAAACGAAAAAATGACGATCCTTTTGCAAAAAGAAGGCTTTGCGATCACGATGAAAGATTTATATCGTGAAAATCCGGAAAGTGTGATCACCCGTGCCCATTTTGCAAAATATTTAGTGGAACACGGTATGGTCAAAGACCGTGAAACCGTATTTGCAAAGTATCTCGGAGACGGATGTCGCTGCTATGTGCCACGCGAAAAAATTGATCCGTTTGAGGCGATCCGGTTGATCCGGCTTGCCGGCGGCGTTGCATTTTTTGCACATCCGGTACTCTGTCATATGAATTTTGACCGTTTAAAGGCTTTTATCTTAGAGCTTAAGGAACATGGCTTAACCGGCATTGAAGCAATCTATTCTGCGAACTCTCCCGGAGATGAACGGAATTTTTGTCAGATTGCCAAAGAATATGATCTATTGATCAGCGGCGGTTCCGACTATCATGGGGCAAATAAACCTTATCTGCATTTAGGCACAGGAAAAGGCGGCCTTTTGATTCCGGATGAGATTCTCATTCCGATCAAAAAAGCCGCCGGGGTACTTTGAGGTGACATCTGATATTCTTACTATCCGTGATCTGTTATGATTCGGATAGTAAGAATTTTTCAATTACTTCTGCGATTCCAGCCTCATTATTCGTGCGTTGCGTCACATAGTCTGCACACGCTTTCACTTCCTCTTTTGCATTTTTCATTGCAACTCCGATGTGTGCCTCCTGCAGCATCGGGATATCGTTCCTTTCATCACCGGCTGCGACGGTGTTTTTGAGCGGAACATCTAAGTATCCACATAAGAAATCCACACCGGCTGCTTTCGTTGCCCCCGGTGGGCAGTATTCTAAATAGGTATCCATGGAAAAAAGACTGATACATTTTCCTTCCTGCCACTCCATATTATCCTTCTGGAACTGTTCTAACTTAGATTTGTCGGTCAAATGGATCAGCATTGCCTTTTGCGGTTCTTCGTCTAACACTTCAAATACATCCTCTACCACCTGATAAGAGAGCTTTGTATGATTGCGGTATGCTTCTAACTCCGGGGAATCCTGCGTTGTAATGATCTGATTTCCTTTGTAAGTCTGGATGTAAAGCCCCGCTTTTTTTGCACGTTCAAACAGTTCTTTGACATAGGAAAGAGGAAGAGATTCTTTTTTTAAGACCTTTTCATTCCCACAATCATAGACAATCGCTCCATTATAGGCAATCAGATAACATCCCTGCATCATCAGTCCTAAATCCTTTGCCACTGCTTTTGCACTGTCTAACGGTCTGCCGGTTGCCACAACTACATAGTGGCCAAGATCTAACGCTTTTTGGATCGCGGTCATATTTTCTTTTGGAATCTCCTTTTGGTCATTGAGCAGTGTCCCGTCAATGTCTGCAAATAAAATCTTTGTTTCCACTCCATATTCCTCCTACTGTCCGTCATCTTCTGCCTGTTCAGCCGGAATAAAAATACGTTCTCTGTGTTCCTCTTTTTCTTCCACAAAGCTGTTTTTTGCTTCTTCACAGAACTGCTCCTGTGAATTGACTAACACTTTTCCACGTTTATCGACTTTCACATACTGACCGTCGGCATTCAGGATATGGGCTTTGACGTTATCTGCAAGCTCTACTTCTAAGATGTGCATCACCTGTTTTTTCAACTGTTCATCCTCTACCGGAAACAGGATTTCTACACGGCGATCTAAGTTTCTTGGCATCCAGTCTGCACTTCCCATGTAGACATCTTCAAATCCGTCATTATAAAAATAGAAAATCCTGCTGTGCTCTAAGAAGTTTCCGACAATGGAACGCACATGGATATTCTCGCTGATCCCCGGAATTCCCGTTTTCAGACAGCAGATACCGCGAACTACTAAATCAATCTTGACTCCTACTGCCGATGCTTCATAAAGTGCCGCAATGATCCCCTGATCACAAAGAGAATTCATCTTTGCTACGATCCTTGCTTCCCTTCCTGCCCTTGCATTCCTTGTCTCACGCTGGATCAGGCTTAAGAACTTTTTGCGGAGCCAGATCGGTGCAATGACTAATTTATTCCATGTAGACGGTTCGGAATAGCCGGAGAGCATATTAAAGACTGCCGTAGCATCCTCTCCGATCGCCTCTGAGCAGGTAAACATTCCACAGTCGGTATAGAGTTTTGCCGTGGAATCATTGTAATTTCCGGTTCCTAAATGCACATATCTGCGGATGCCGTCTTCTTCTTTTCGTACCACCAGTGCGATCTTACTGTGTGTTTTCAAACCGACTAAACCATAGATAACATGACATCCGGCTTTTTCTAATTTTTTCGCCCAGACAATGTTATTCTCTTCATCAAAACGTGCCTTTAACTCTACTAAAACAGATACCTGTTTTCCGTTTTCTGCAGCTAGTGCCAAGGATGCAATGATCGGCGAATTACCGCTGACACGGTACAGGGTCTGTTTGATGGCAAGTACATCCGGGTCCACTGCCGCCTGACGGATAAAATCCACGACCGGATCAAAGGTCTGGTATGGATGATGCAGCAGAATATCTTCTTTTCGGATCGCCTCAAAGATGTCGCAGCCTGCCGGGATTTTTGGCACCTTCTGCGGTTTGTACGGTGCATAACGCAGATCATCACAACCCTCAATACCGTAGACTTTCATTAAAAAGGTCAGGTCCAGAGGTCCGTTAATTTTATAGATATCGTCCTTTGGGATCTGTAACTCTTCCTTTAAAAAATGAAGCAGTTTTTTGTCGATCTTATCCTCGACCTCTAATCGGATGATCTCGCCCCACTGACGTTTTTTCAACTGCTTTTGGATTTCCTGTAATAAATCCTCTGCTTCGTCCTCATCAATGGTAAGGTCTGCATTTCTCATGATACGGTATGGATAAGCACAAATTACATCGTAATTTAAGAAAAGCCGTTCCATATTTTTTTCAATGATCTGCTCTAACAGGATAAAACTGTGATTCTCTCCATCCGGGATCGGTATGATACGCGGTAGTACTCCCGGCACCTGTACCGTAGCAAATTCATAATTTTCTTCTTTCTTTTTCTCACCTTTTTTTAATAAAAATGCGGCAATGTTCAAGGTCTTATTACGGATCAACGGAAACGGACGGGACGCATCTACCGCCATCGGCGTAAGCACCGGATAAACCGTTTCCTCAAAATATTTATCCACAAATTCCTGCTGCTCTGCAGTCAGTTCTTCAAAAGCATCGATGATGCGGATTCCTTTTGCCTCTAACTGTGGTACTAAAGAGCGGTTATAGGTGGAATACTGCAGCTCCACCAGTTCTCTGGTTGCCACATTGATCTTTTCTAACTGCTCTGTTGCCGTCATTCCCGCAATATCTGTTTTTTTGTAATCCGCATGCACCATATCTCTTAAGGACGCGACTCTTACCATGAAAAATTCATCGAGATTTGAGGATGTGATACTGACAAATTTTAAACGCTCTAAAAGAGGAATGGATTTATCCCGTGCTTCATTTAAGACTCTGCCGTTGAATTTGAGCCAGCTTAATTCCCTGTTTTCATAATATTCCGGGCTTAAAAAAACATTTTTTTCTTCCATTGTTTCCTCCTTATAACTTTCTCTTTTCCCGAAGAACCGGTTTGATCCCAAAGATTGCTTCAAAGCTGTCTGACTTATTTGCCAACAGTCCTTTTTCTAAAATAATGTCATCTTTTGTTTCTACCGTAATGAGAAGTTCTTTATTTTTTAATACGACTTTGATCGTACTGAATTTCTGTTTATGACTACGGTCTAATGCATTAGACACCCGAAGGATGGCAGCTAACTTCGCTGCTGTCATATAGCTTTGTACATCCATTTTATCGGCTACCCGTTCATAGGGGTCTAACGGTCTGGTGTTGTAGCGCACGGTACTTGCCACGATCTCACGTTCTAAATGGGACAGTCCGATGATCTCTGATGCCATGATGATGTCATAGGCACAGTCCGGTCCGTTGGCAAGACTGACAAATTTTCCACAATCATGCAGGATGGCTGCGACCTGAAGCAGCAATAGTTCTCTGCTTCCCATGCCATGTACTTTCTGGATCGCCTGAAAGATCATCGTGGACATTTTCGTCAGTGCATCAATATGCGGTGAATAGCTGTGATAACGTTTCGAGAGGTTGGTCGCCGCACTTAATACGTCGTTATCAAAATCATGTACGGATTTTAATAATTTATTCTCACTTGCATACTGATATGCCATACCGTCACTGATATTATTTCCCGGAACCCAGACTTCGCCGGTTCCAAGCTCCTGTGCAATGCAGCGGTACATCACAATGGATGGCAACAACAGCGGGTCTACCGTAGACAACTTCAACTGCTCTGCCACATCTTCCGGAGTCTGTCTGCCTAACTCCTTTAAATGTTCTGCAAAGACTTCTGTTTTTGCCGTTTTGATCTCACCGTTTTCCTGAATACTCTCCATCAGTTCTAAGCTGTAATCACCTAAAAAGATCAGATAACGCAGTTCTCTTTTTTTCAGATACATCGCCTTAAATACTTCAATCTCTTTGTTGATCAGCTCCTCCATCTGCTTTTCAAAACGGGCAACCGTATTTCCGATCCCTGCAAGCTGTTCCAGCAAACGCATGGTTCCAAGAACAAGATGCTGCGTCGTTACCACACCGCCCTCGGAAAAAAGTGTGATCTGGATGCTCTCGCCGCCGACATCGACAACTGCCGCTCCCTCTTTAGTCATAGCATCAAATTCTTCTCTGGCCGCAACTGACTGATATCCGATAAACCTCCGCTCAGAGTTGCTTAAAATCTGTAAAGTCAGTCCTGTCCTGATCCGGATCTGCTCTAAGACAAACAGAACATTTCCTGCATCCTTTAAAAAGGCTCCTGCATAGACACGGTAAGCATCTACCCTGTAAGACTTCATGATCTCTTCATATTCTGAAAGGATCTCACAGAGTTCTTCCATGACTTCTGTTTCCACTTTTTTATGTTTATAAATATTTCTGCCGATCCCGATCCTGCTTCTGATCAGATCAATCTCTCTTATCTTGCGTTTTGTTGAGATTTCCGTGATCTTTAAGCTGACCTCATAAGAACCGACATAGATTGCTGCAAATGTTGTAATCCTCATGTATTTCTCCTCTCAGGTACTATTTCATCGTTCCAAGCAGATGGTCAATGAACTGCTGGGCAGTCCTTCCTGACAGCCCGCCGTTGCTTAACTCCCACTTATTGGCTTCTAAAAGGAGTTCCTCCTGCGGCATGTTGATTCCATGCTTCTCTGCTAGAACTTTCACAATCTCCTGAAATTCTTTTTTGTTTGGTGCGCCAAAATAGATCGATACGCCAAAACGGTATACTAAGGAAAGTTTTTCCTGTACCGTATCGGAAGTATGCATATCCTCTCTGACTTCTTCTTTGTCGCTGAAATTCTCGCGGATCAGATGTCTGCGGTTTGAAGTTGCATAGATCAAAACATTCTGCGGTTTTTTCTCTAAGCCGCCTTCAATGACTGCCTTTAAATACTTATATTCGATCTCAAACTCCTCAAAAGACAGATCATCCATATAAATAATGAATTTGTAATTACGATTTTTGATCTGCGCGATCACACTCTGTAAGTCTCCAAACTGGTGCTTATAAATTTCGATCATCCGAAGACCTTTATCATAATACTGATTGATGATCGCCTTAATACTTGAACTCTTTCCGGTTCCCGCATCTCCAAATAAAAGACAGTTATTTGCTGCCCTGCCTTCTACAAATGCTTCCGTATTTTCTACTAATTTTTTCTTTGCAAGTTCGTAACCGACCAGATCGTCTAAATGGACATGTGCGATATTTGTGATCGGTACGATCCCTGCACCATTTTCATGGTGTTCCACGCGGAATGCCTTGTGCAGTCCGAGTTTTCCCACTCCAAAATCCCGGTAAAATTCCGTAACACAGTCTTTAAATTCCGATACATTTTCGGTCTGCTCTAACCGGACACTCAGATCACAGATGCGGTCGCGGATCCTGCTGTTAAATACCTTGCCGTTTCCTTCAAACCGCTCATAGTGCAAAAGTACCGGAATACAGTCTACTCCGAGTTTTCGTCCTAATTCTTCCAGATCAAATTCAAAGAAATAACGGAAAACCTCAAAATCATGCAGAGCGATCTCATTGATGCTTCCCTCGATATTTCCGCGTATTTCACAGGCTCTGCTGTATGCATTTTCATTGCTGATCAACAGATATGTAAGATAGTTATGCCACAGATTTCCCTGAAAACCATGACTTGCAGATACTTCTAACAATCGATGAAAACACTCGTAGAACTTCTGCCTTTCCTCCTTAGCATCCATTCCGCCGCGTCTGCTCCGCTCAATGATCGATGCCATCGGATAAAAAATCTCTTCATCTGTTCCGTTAAAATCTTTGTATAATATCAATTCGCCTGCACTTTTCATTTCATTACGCCTCTTCTCACTTAATAATTACCCAGTATTTTTAACTTACTTGTCTCTTCTGACAAACCGTTTAATGCATTCTGTACTGCTCCGTCATTCAGATTTCCTTCAATATCTATAAAAAACCGGTATTCCCAGTTCTTTCCCTGAATCGGTCTCGATTCAATCTTTGTCATATTGATCCCATTAAAGATAAAATGTGAGATCATCTGATAAAGAGAACCGCTCTGATGCGGGATCTCAAAGCAGATGCTGACCTTCTTCGCATCTTTTTCAAAGACATGCTTTCCGGTCACGATGATAAATCTTGTATAATTATCTGCATTATTCGAAAGATTTTCTTTTAAGATCTTAAGCCCGTATAATTCGGCAGTCAGTTTGCTTGCAATTGCTGCCTGATTCTTCTTTTCATCCTCTTTGACTTTTTTTGCAGAAACAGCTGTATTCTTTAAGCTGATCTTTTCCCAGTCACGGTGTTCTTCTAATATCTTACTGCACTGCATCAACGCCTGTGGATGGGAATAGACCTGATCGATATCTGAAAGTTCTGCCTCCGGCAGTCCTAACAGCACATGTTCGATTTTTATGATCTGCTCACCGACAATGCAGTGGTCATATTCGACTAACAGATCGTAGTTCTCACGAACACTTCCCGCTGAGGAATTCTCGATCGGAAGTACCGCATAATCCGCTTCTCCGTTTTTAATAGCTTCCATCGCATCCCGCCACGTTTCCACATGAAAACTGTCTGTGTCACTGCCAAAGAATTCTTTCATGGCTGCTTCGCTGTACGCTCCTTCCACACCCTGAAAAACCACTCTTGCCTTGGTAAAATCCAGCTTGTCCTCACAGATGAAATCCGGCTTTTTTGTCAATCCCTGTTCGGTCAAAATCTGATACTGACGTTTCCGGCTCATCGACATGATATGCTCAAACAGTTCCCTGACACTTCGTTTATTAAATGTATTTGATGCAAGGCTCTCTGCTTTTTCTAATTTTGCCTGCTCCCGCTCTTTATCAAAAATCTTCTTTCCGGTCGAAATCTTATATTCCGCTACCTGTGCAGTACACTCCATGCGCTTTTCATAGAGTTCGATCATCTGACCGTCAATGCGGTCTATTTCCTCTCGTATTTCCAGTAAATCTTTCATTTTTTCCACCCTGTCATATTTTTTTCTATCATACCTTATCCCGCTTTTGATATCAAGATTTCCTTGCGAAAAAGCGTCGTATGAACTATAATTTTTACATGAATTTTAAATATATTTTAGAAGGAGCATACATACCATGAGTAAAAAGATGAAATGGATTCTTCCGATTGCAGCCGTACTGCTTATCATTGCCATCTGGCTCATACATTTTTTCCATACAAAAACCCGTTTTAATGACACCTATGTCAACGGAAACACTGCCGGAAACCTTTACAACGGCGGCATGTTCTGCGAATATGACGGTACCGTCTATTTTGCAAATCCCGATGACAATTACCGCCTTTACTCCATGTCTTTGAATGGAGATGATGTCAAAAAATTAAGCAACGACACCGCAACCTTTATCAATGCAGATGAGCACTACATTTACTATGCCAGAAACAATAAGGCAGAGAACAGTGATTTTTCCTTTTTACGCTGGAATAATAACAGCCTTTGCCGTATCAACCGCAAAAACGGAAAAGGACGTGTGATCTTAGACCCGGAGCCTTCCATGTACGCCTCCCTTTTGGGCAATTATATGTACTATCTGCACTATGACAAGAACACCGCAACTACCATGTACCGTGTAAAGATTGATGGAAAAGAAAAAGAACAGGTTAAGGATCAGCCTTATTATACCTGCTCTGCCAATGGCAATTATTTATATTACAACGGATTAGAAAACGACCGCCACATCTACTCCATGAATGCGGAAACCAAAAGTTCTAACCGGATTTTTGACGGAGACTGCTGGATGCCGATCGTCGATGGTGATACGGCTTACTATATGGATTGTTCGAACAATTACTGCTTAACAAAAGTAAATCTGAACACCAAAGAGACAACCGTCTTAACAAATGAGCGTGTGGACTGTTTCAATGTCTATGGCAGTACGATCTACTATTGCAGAAATCAGAATCCTGCCCTTTGCCGTATGCAGACAGACGGTTCAAATTCTGAAGTGATTTCTGAGGGTATTTATACGGATATCAATATTACCTCACAGTTTGTCTACTTCCGCAGACTGAATGAAAACGATACGGTCTTCTATACTCCGACCACCGGTGCTGCTAATATCAACACTTTCCATGCCGGAGTAAAAGACTAACGGAAAACCTTAACGGTGCTCCTTTATGATCTGATCTAACAGACTAAAATACTCTTCAAATGTCTTTTTACAGCATAGCGGATTGTCTATGACAATTCCTTCGCTTCTTAAACCGATCAGGGAAAATGCCATTGCCATCCGGTGGTCCTCATAGGTACTGACCAATGATGGCTGTGGTATTCCCGGATAAATGACTAAAAAATCTTCTCCTTCTTCTACCCGGATCCCCATTTTTGTTAATTCTTTGGCAATCGCAGATAACCGGTCCGATTCCTGTAAACGGATATGTCCGATATTTCGGATGGTCGTTGGCGAATCCGCAAATGGAGCTAATGCTGCAAGCGTCATCGTCTGGTCTGAAAAATCATTCATATCTACGGTAATTCCCGGATAATGTCCATCATTCGTTCCTGTCACTTCAATCCCTGCTTCGGTATCTGTGACATGACAGCCTAATTTTTCTAACACTTCTAAAAATCGCAGATCTCCCTGCATTGAATCCTTATGAACACTCTTTACGACGGTCCTGCCTCCGGTCAATGCCGCCATCGCATAAAAATAGCATGCCGCAGAGACATCCGGCTCAATCTCATAAACTTCTCTTTGATATTGCTGTCCCTTTTTTATATGATAGGAATCTCCATCAAAGTTACATTCCACGCCGAACTGTTCCATCAGCTTTCTTGTGATCCTGATATAAGAACCGTCTTTTTTCTCACTCATAATGTGGATCGTAAAATCTTCGCCTAAAACAGGTGCCATCATCAGCAATGCACTTAAAAACTGTGTACTGCGGCTGATATCTAACGATGCCTCTTTAAAACCGCCGCGTTTTCCACGCACACGCACCGGAAGAAAGCCTTCTTTTTCTAAATAGGTAAACTCTGCCCCTGACTGCTCTAATGCCTCAAAGAGCGGACGCATAGGCCTGCGCTTCATCTGCTCCGATGCCTGTATGGTATAGACTCCTTCGGAAAGTGCCAGCATCGCCGTTAGAAAACGAGCTGCCGTTCCGGCACTTCCCACATAGATTTCTGCTTCTTTCTTTGGGATCACGCCTCCACAGCCGCCTACGATAACCTCTTTTTCTTCTTCCCGGATCTCTACTGAAAAACCAAGAGATTTTAAGCTGCTTAAAAAGTATCTCGAATCCGCCGAAAAAAGGACTCCCTTTAAATGCACCGCTCCGTTTCCAAGAGCCGCTAAAAAAAGCGCACGATTGGTAATACTTTTAGAACCCGGTACTGCAATTTCTAAATTTATAGGATGATTTAATTTTTTTACTTTATATGTATCCATAAAGCAACCTCGCATTTCATTTAATCTTGATTTAAAAATCGAATAAGGATAACTGGTTCGTCTCCGGAAGTCCTTCTAAGAGTCCGAGATCACTCATCAGATCAATAACGGTCTTAGATACCTTTGTTCTCTGTCTGAAATCATCTTTTGACAGGAATGCTCCCTGTTTTGCAGCATCTTCGATGGCTTCTGCCGCCTTATCACCCAGTCCTTCGATGGTATTGAGTGCCGGCATCAGCTTTCCATCTATAATCTGGAAATACCTTGCCTTTGCGGTATAGACATCTAACGGTAAGAAAGTAAAGCCTCTGGCATACATTTCCTGTACAATACGCATATCCTTTACGGTATCCTGCTCTTTTTTTGTCAGAGTATCTTTTCGTTTTTCATAATCCTTGATAAAGTAATTCAGTTTTTCTTTTCCCTGACACATCAGCTCATAGTTGAATGCCGTAGCACGAATACTGAAATATGCTGCATAATATGCAAGCGGATAGTATACCTTACAATAAGCAATTCTCCATGCCATCATAACATATGCCGCCGCATGGGCTTTCGGGAACATGTACTTAATCTTCTGACACGACCAGATATACCAGTCCGGCACATCATGTGCCTTCATCTCCTCGATCCACTCATCCTTTAAGCCTTTTCCCTTTCGGACAGACTCCATAATGGTAAAGGACAGCTCACTTTCCAAACCCATACCAATCAAATAAATCATGATATCATCACGCGTACAGATTGCCGTGGAAATCGTCGCTTTTCCCTCTTCGATCAGGGTCTGTGCATTTCCTAGCCACACGTCCGTACCATGGGACAGACCCGAAATACGGATCAGATCGGAAAAGCTCTGCGGTTTTGTATCAATTAACATCTGGATAACGAAATCTGTTCCAAACTCCGGAATTCCAAGAGAGCCTAACGGACATCCGCCTAAATCTTCCGGCTCTACTCCTAATGCACTGGTATTTAAAAACAGGGACATGACCGTTGGTTCGTCAAGAGGGATCTGTTGTGCATCAATTCCGGTTAAATCCTCTAACATACGAATCATGGTCGGATCATCGTGTCCGAGTATATCTAATTTTAATAAGTTGTGATCGATCGAGTGGTAATCAAAGTGTGTCGTAATGATATCTGTTTCCATATCGTTCGCCGGATGCTGTACCGGTGTGAAGGAATAGATTTCTTCTCCTACCGGAAGTACGATGATTCCACCCGGATGCTGTCCGGTTGTCCTGCGGATTCCGACACAGCCTTGTACAATCCGGTCGATTTCACAGTTTCTCTTTGCAATTCCACGCTCTTCATAATAATTCTTTGCATAACCGAATGCGGTCTTATCTGCTAAGGTTCCGATCGTTCCGGCACGGAATGTCTGTCCCTCACCGAAAATAACCTCCGTATAGCGGTGTGCCTTTCCCTGATAGTCACCGGAAAAGTTCAGATCGATATCCGGCTCTTTATTTCCCTTAAATCCCAAGAAGGTTTCAAACGGAATATCAAATCCGTCTTTCGTCAGCGGCTCGCCGCAGACCGGACAGTTCTTATCCGGCATATCACAACCGGAACGTCCCGCATAGGCTAATACCTCTTTTGAATCAAAATCACTGTAGTGGCATTTTTTACAATAATAATGTGGTCTTAACGGATTGACCTCGGTAATACCCGACATGGTTGCCGCAAATGAAGAACCTACGGAACCACGGGAACCTACCAGATAGCCGTCTTCATTTGATTTCCACACCAGCTTCTGTGCAATGATATACATTACGGCATAGCCGTTTGATATAATGGAATTTAATTCTCTTTCTAAGCGTTCCTGTACGATCGGTGGCAATTCTTCCCCGTACATCTCATGTGCCTTGTTATAACAGATATCACGCAGCATCTGGTCTGAATTCTCGATCACCGGCGGACATTTATCAGGACGCACCGGCTCAATGCGTTCACACATCGCCGCAATCTTATTTGGATTTGTAATGACTACCTCTCTGGCTTTTTCACTGCCAAGATACTCAAATTCTGCTAACATTTCTTCGGTAGTACGCAGATACAACGGTGCCTGATCATCCGAATCCTTAAATCCTTTGCCTGCCATGATGATTCTTCGGTAAACCTCATCCTGCGGGTCTAAAAAGTGGACATCGCAGGTTGCGACCACCGGTTTGTGGAACTCCTCTCCTAACCGGCAGATTTTACGGTTGATCTCCTGAAGTTCCTCTATGGTCTCCACCGGAGCTTTGTCACTCTCTAACATGAACATATTGTTGCCCAGCGGCTGGATTTCTAAATAGTCATAGAAATTGACCAGTCTTGCGATCTCTTCCTGTGGTCTTCCGTTTAAAATTGCCTGATACAGTTCTCCTGCTTCACAGGCTGAACCGATGCAGAGTCCCTCTTTATATTTTAGGTAAAGACTCTTTGGAATCCTTGGTCTCTTCGCATAATACGTCAGATGCGATTCGGAAACGAGACGATAGAGATTGATCCTTCCGACTTCATTCTGTGCTAAGATGATCGCATGGTGGGTCGGCAGCTTTTTCACCGTATCGACCGACGTTGCCCCAAGACTGTTCAGATCATTCAGTGTCTCGATATGGCGCTCTTTTAACATTTCAATGAACTTTACAAAAATGTGTGCCGTACATTCTGCATCATCTACCGCACGATGATGGTTTTCTAATGAAATCTTCAGTGCTTTTGCGACGGTATCTAATTTAAAACGATGTAAGGCCGGCAGTAAGATTCTTGCCATTGCCACCGTATCGCCAACCGTATGATTGCATGGGATATCTAAATCCATACAATTTTTGCGGATAAAGCTCATATCAAATTCTGCATTGTGTGCAATCATTACACAACCTTCACAAAATTCCATAAAACGCGGCAGGATCTCTTCAATGGTTTCCGCCCCCATGACCATATCGTCACGGATTCCGGTCAGTTCCTCGATCTTAAACGGAATCGGTACCTGTGGATTGACAAATTCCGAAAAACGCTCCGTGATCGTTCCATTTTCCACCTTCACGGCTCCAATCTCTATGATCTTACAAGTGTTTGGACTAAATCCTGTGGTCTCTAAGTCAAACACCACATAGGAATCGTCCAGACTCTGGTTCTTAGAATTTGTAACAATCTCTTTTAAATCATCGACTAAATATGCCTCCACTCCATAGATAACCTTAAAATCATCCTCAGGGCTGACGGAATGATATGCATCGGTAAATGCCTGTACCGCACCATGATCGGTAATCGCAATTGCCTTATGTCCCCACGCCTTTGCCCGTTTAATAATATCCTTGACATCGGAGACACCATCCATATCACTCATTTTGGTATGGCAATGCAGCTCGACTCTCTTTTCCATGCTGTTATCTAACCTTGGCGTGGTAAAATCAGGAATTTTCTTCATGCCCGCTAAGAAAGACAGACCAATCTCATGATCAAACTTGTCCATCGTTGTGACACCTTTAATCTTGATAAAGTTTCCTTTTTTCAGATGCTCCATCAATTCATCCCGCTGCTCATTTTTTACAAAAATCTTAGCTGCGATCGTATCCGTAAAGTCTGTAATGACGATCTTGACGATCGTTTTTTCTCCATTCCGAAGTTCCCGCATATCGGTATCGATGATCTGTCCGCGAATAACGACCTCGCCGACTTCTCCCTGTATTGTATCGATCGTCACTGCTTCTTCGTCGAAATCACGTCCGTAGAATACATCCGGGTTGTCGGAACGCTTCAGACCGTACTCGCGCTTCTTAACTCCACCCTTCTTACCGTTCTGCCGGCTTCCCGCATCTGCAGCGGACTTTGTCTTGGCTACTTTTGCACTCTGCTCTTTCGGACTCTGATCCTTTGAAGTATCTGCCTCGTTTTCTTTTGCGACTGCTCCGAGCATTTCGTCCTCAGCGTGTTCCTGCTCATGCTCCGATTTTGCTGCCGCCGTACGCCTTACGATACTCTCGACTTCTAAATCGATCTGATGGTCGGTATCTTTTTTATAATGGCTCTCTTTTTTCTCCACGAACTGAATGTCGAACTTCGTCTGGATGCCGCAGCGTTCTCTTATGATCTTATCTAAGACTTCGATCAGCTCGTCCTGACTTTCCCTTGCGATTAACGTATCTTCTAAGATCAACGTCATCTGCATATCTTCTTCAAAGCGGATCTCGGCTTTTCTAAAAATATTATAAAGGAGCAGGCTGTATTCTTTGATCTCACACAACATGCTCTCTTTATAGGTATCTAAAAGTGTCTTTGCCGTATACTGGCTGGAAAGGCGGTAATGTTCCATCAGCTTGATCTGCATCTTCTGATTTGGAAAAAGCTGCTGTCTCATATCCTCTTCTAACCGCCAGATATCTCTTTTCGGGATCAGCCTTGTATTGTCAAAATAGACACGGATAAAATCCCGGTTACGGTTAGAAGCCACTTTCGTTACCGTGGCTTCTGACAAAAGACCCTTCATTTCGTGATTTAGTTGTAATGTAGGAAAGACCTCTAAAAAGGCATTTGCCATCTTACTCACTCCAATTCAACAGTTCGTTTCTCAATGCATCTAAGAGTTCCTCTTCCGGAAGTTTCTGTACGATCTCGCCATGTTTGATCAGCAATCCTTCCCCGATTCCTCCTGCAATCCCGATGTCTGCCTCTCTTGCTTCCCCCGGTCCGTTTACCACACAGCCCATGACTGCAACCTTGATATCTAACGGAATATCAGCAACCATATCTTCCACACGGTTTGCAAGAGCGATCAGATTAATCTGCGTTCTGCCGCAGGTCGGACAGGACACTACTTCAATGCCGCCTTTTCTTAAGCCAAGGGTACGAAGAATCAGCTTTGCTGATTTAATCTCTTCTAATGGGTCTCCTGTTAAGGACACACGAATCGTATCACCAATGCCCTGATTTAAGATCAGTCCAAGACCGATCGCAGACTTGATGTTGCCACTTGTGATCGTTCCTGCCTCTGTGATACCGACATGAAGCGGATAATCTGTCTTTTTTGCGATCAGCTCATGCGCATGTACACACATCATGACATCGGATGATTTAATAGAGATCACCAGATTATCATAGCCGTTTTCCTCGATCAGATGTACCTTATCTAATGCGCTCTCCACCAATCCTTCGGCTGTTACACCATGATATTTTGCCACCAGTTCTTTTTCTAAAGAACCGCTGTTGACACCCACCCGGATTGGGATATTTCTCTCTTTTGCCACATCTACTACCGCACGGATCCGCTCTTTTGAACCGATATTGCCCGGATTGATACGGATCTTATCCGCACCGTTTTCCATTGCTGCAATTGCCAGTTTATAGTCAAAATGGATATCGGCAACCAGCGGGATCTCAATCTGACGCTTGATCTCTCCTAACGCCTTTGCCGCCTCCATCGTAGGCACTGCACACCGGATGATCTCACAGCCCGCTGCAGTCAGACGTTTGATCTGTGCCACGGTTGCCTGAACATCCTCCGTCTTTGTATTTGTCATCGACTGTATCAAAACCGGATTCCCACCACCGATCACACGGTTTCCGATCCGTACTTCTCTTGTATCCATACCATTCCTCCTAGAAGAGCTTTCGTATATCATTAAACATAATGACTACCATCAATGCCATTAAAAGGCAGATCCCGATAAAATGGACCATCCCCTCTTTCTCAGGGTCAACCCCTTTTCCACGGATTGCTTCTATAATTAAAAATACCAGTCTTCCACCGTCTAATGCCGGAAGTGGAAGAAGATTCATTACACCTAAGTTCGCAGATAATAAGATCGTCCAGTTGAGCATTCCGACAAAAACGGAGAACCAGCCGACTGCCGCTCCTGCTTCATAGGTATCACTCACACCCTTGACAATGCCGACAGGTCCCGACATCTCATTGATCCCAACCTGTCCTGTTACAAGCATTTTAAGGCTTTCTAAGGTACTTGCGATCCAGTATTTCACTTCGTATACACCGTATTGCAGGGTCTTGACCGGACCGCCTTTTGTCCGTTCGCCGCTTCCATAGAATCCGAAGAGATAACGATCATTTTCTTTGTCGTAGCGCGGTGTGATCGTTGTCTCATGTGTCTTTCCGTCACGCTCATATACCACATCAATGGACTGATCTCCGTGGAAAAAGGTATAAATGCTGACTTCCCGGTAAAGATGGATCTTCTTTGAATTCAGCTTTTTGATCACATCTCCCTCTTTCATCCCTGCTTCCTGTGCAGGATATCCGTCCATAACACCGCTGATCACCGGTCTGTCATATCCGGTACATGCCACTAAGATCAGAGCGCAGACAAATGCCATAATGAAATTAAAGACCGGTCCTGCGGCTACTACGGAAATTCTTGCCCCAACCGATTTACTCTGAAAAGAATCCTCCGCCTTGCTGTCTCCGTCCTCACCTTCCATCATGCAGGCACCGCCAAAAGGCAGCAATTTGATGGAATACTTGGTTTCTCCTTTTGTAAATCCAACCAGCGTAGGACCTAAACCGATACAAAACTCATTGACACGGATCCCTGCCCGCTTTGCGAACAGAAAATGTCCCAGCTCATGGAACAGAATTATAATACTGAAAATTAATATTGCAAAAATGATTTTCAAGGTTTCCACCTGCTCTCTATATACTCATATACTTCCTGTTCTGTACTCAGTATTTTTTCCAAACTTGGATTTTCCCTAAAATCAACGTGTTCCATAGATGCTTCAATGATTTCGGGAATATTCCAAAATCCGATTTTTTTCTCTAAAAACATTGCAACTGCACGTTCATTCGCCGCATTAAATACCGTTGGCATATTGCCGCCTGCCTTCATGGCTTTCATAGCCAGGGACAACCCCTGAAATGTCTCCATATCCGGTTCTTCAAAGGTCAGAGTCCCCAATTCGTAAAAATTCAAACGCTTTCCGCTTAAACTTCTTCGGTTCGGATAATAAAGTGCATACTGGATCGGCAGACGCATATCCGGCGTACCAAGCTGTGCGATGACTGCCCCATCCTCGTATTCCACCATCGAATGGATGACACTCTGCGGATGCACGACTACCTGAATCTGCTCTAATTTCACATCAAAGAGCCACTTTGCTTCCATTACCTCTAAGCCTTTGTTTACAAGGGTTGCAGAATCTACGGTAATCTTTCTTCCCATGCTCCAATTCGGATGTTTTAAGGCATCCTCTAAGGTAACATGCGCAAGCTCTGCACGTTTTTTCCCACGGAAAGGGCCGCCCGAAGCGGTCAGTAAAATCTTTGCGATCCGGTTCTGTCTCTCTCCATTTAAGGACTGGCAAATAGCACTGTGTTCACTGTCCACCGGAAGGATCGGCACTCCGTACTCTTTTGCTAACGGCATGATCAGATGTCCTGCCGTTACCAGTGTCTCTTTATTTGCAAGTGCGATCGTCTTCTTTGCCTTGATGGCTTCCACGGTTGGACGAAGTCCTAACATTCCAACCACTGCAGTCACTAAAATCTCTGCCTGCGGCTCTGTTGCAACTTCGATCAGTCCGTCCATGCCGGAAACGATCTTAATGTCCATATCACGCAGTCTCTGCCGTAAATCCGCTGCTTTTTCCTCCGACTGCACCGATGCCAGTACCGGATGAAATTCACGAATCTGCTGCTCTAAAAGGTCGATATTGTTTCCTGCTGCAAGCGCTCTCACACAGATATCCTTTTGTTCTCTTACAATCTCAAGTGTCTGGGTTCCAATTGAACCTGTGGAACCTAAAATCGCTATTTTTTTCATGGTAACCTCTACTATTTTATGAAATACAATGCCAGATAGAATATGATCGGTGCGGTAAATATCACACTGTCAAAACGGTCTAAGATTCCACCGTGTCCCGGAATCAGTTTTCCGTAATCCTTAATCTCATAATTTCTCTTGATTGCAGATGCCGTCAAATCTCCTACCATGGAAATCAATGCTCCCACTGCGCAGATCCCTGCCATAAACCAGATCGTCTGTGTAGTACATCCCATTGCATCTTTGAATACAAATCCATAGATAACAGCTAACAACGCCGCTCCGACAACACCTCCGACTGCTCCCTCAATGGATTTTTTCGGACTCAGTTTTGGTGCCATCTTATGTTTTCCAATTAAGACTCCGACACAATAAGCACAGGTGTCACAGCCCCAGGAGCATAAGAAGATCAGCCATACCGTGTAAGTTCCCATCGGAAGCATTCTCGTCCGGTATACAAAGGACAGCATCACTGCCACATAGAATACTGCAAAAAATGCTGCTAACATCTGCTCTGTCTTATATTTTGGATAGGAAAATACATAAATAAACATCAATACCACAAGTACACCGAGTACGAACATCATCATATCCGGTATAAAACCAAATAACAGGTTCAGATAATATACGATGGCCGCTATATATCCTGCTACTCCTGCCGGTTCTTTTTCTATTTTAAAAATGCGGTATAATTCAAACATTCCGATCAGGGAAATTACGCACAGTGCTCCCAATAGAACGTTTCCGCCTGTAATAATCAATAATAACGCCAGTGCAACCAGCACGATTCCACTGATCAGTCTCGTCTTAAACATTATGCCTCCTCCTTTACGCCGCCATACCGTCTGTCTCTCTGATTATACGCTTCTACGGCTTTTTCTAATTCTGCTTTTGAAAAATCCGGCCACGGAACCGGTGTAAAATAAAATTCACTGTATGCAAGCTGCCACAGCAGATAATTCGACAGACGCTGCTCGCCACTGGTACGAATCAGCAGATCCGGATCCGGAATATCTCCGGTGTCCAGATAGGAAGAAAAACATTCTTCGGTGATGTCCTCTGTCTCTAATTTACCGGCATCATGGTCTTTTACCATTTTTTTTATGGCACGGATCATCTCGTCACGACTGCCATAATTCAGGGCAATCTGCAGATTCAGTCCTGTGTTCTTTTTGGTTGCTTCTTCTAATTCCCGGATCGTGTTCCGGAACTTTGCATCCAGTCTGCTGATATCCCCGATCACACGGATTCTCATATTATTCTTATCTGCTCTTTTGATACAGTTCTTTAAATAGGTCGCAAGAAGCTTCATCAGTGCTTCTACCTCTGTATCCGGACGGTTCCAGTTCTCTGTAGAAAATGCATACAGCGTCAGATACTGAATTCCCATATGATAGGCATCCTCACAAATAACCTCTACATTCTTCGCTCCCATGGTATGCCCGTAATTGCGCGGCATTCCTTTACTCTTTGCCCATCTTCCGTTGCCATCTAATATAATGGCTACATGCTGCGGAATCCTCATCGTCCTTCCTCCTACGTCTTACTTTCTATGAACTTCCCATGGAAGTTCCAAAAATCTCTATGAAAGAAAAAGGGGAACACGGCGATACCGCTGTGTCCCCATGTGTTCCAAAAATTTCTATACGGTAAGAATCTCTTTGGATTTTTCTTCAATGGCTTTATCTATATCTGCTATAAATTTGTCAGTCATTTTCTGTGCCTGTGTCTCTAAGTCTTTTACTTCATCCTCAGACACTTCTGATGATTTTCCTAATTTCTTAAAGGAATCATTTGCATCACGGCGAATGTTACGGATCGCTACCTTAGCAGCCTCACCTTTTTTCTTTACATCCTTTGCAAGCTCTTTTCTGCGTTCCTCTGTAAGTTCCGGGAATACTAAACGGATCACCTTTCCATCATTGGTCGGGTTGATTCCTAAATCGGACATATTGATCGCTTTTTCAATCTCTTTTACCAAAGAAGCCTCCCAAGGCTGAATCTGTATCATTCTCGGTTCCGGTACGCTGACGTTTGCCACCTGCTGTAAAGAAGTTGGTGTACCATAGTAGTCTACCTTGATCTTATCTAACACATGTGGGTTCGCACGTCCTGCACGAACTGTTCCAAGTTCCTCTATCAGATTATGATAGGATTTTTTCATTTTATCCTCAAATGGGGTTAATCTCTCATCCATGTTGTTTCCTCCTGTTTTATACCGTTACTACGGTTCCGTTGAATTTACCGCTGATCGCTTTTACGATACTGTTCTCTTCATTCAACCCAAACACATACATCGGCATATGATTTTCCATGCACATGATAGAAGCAGTCAGATCCACAACTGCAAGCTGCTTGTCGATGACTTCCTGAATGGAAACCTCATCGTAGCGTACTGCATTCGGATTTACCTTCGGATCACTGTCATATACTCCGTCAATTGCTTTTGCTAACAGGATAACGTCTGCTTCAATCTCTACTGCACGCAATACGGTCGTAGTATCCGTTGAAAAATACGGATGTCCGATACCGCCTGCAAAAAATACAACCATTCCATGCTCAAAGTATTTGTTTGCACGATCCTTAGAAAATAACTTTGTGAAAGAGCCACATTCAAATGGTGTCAGTACCTGTGTCTTCATTCCTTCGGAACGGAAAATCTCCGAAACATAGATACAGTTCATCACGGTTGCTAACATTCCGATCTGATCCGCCTTGGTACGGTCAATATTCTCGCTTGTTCTTCCACGCCAGAAATTACCGCCGCCAATAACAACACCAACTTCCACGCCATCATCTGCTAACTGTTTTACCTGTTTTGCCACTTTGACAACAGTTGCCTCATCAAAACCGGTATGTTTTTCTCCTGCAAGAGCTTCTCCGCTAAGCTTTAATAATACTCTTTTCATGGTTGTCTCCTTATTTCTCTATTATTCTTCCACAAAAAGGCTTTCTACATCCACATCTGCATAACACTGTGAGCAGAATCCTTCAATCACTGCACCGTTGTTAATCTGTACGGAACGTGATTTGATATTTCCCATTACAACTGCTGAGGTATCTACCACAACCGGTCCCTGTACATCAATGTCGCCTTTGATCGCACCTGCGATCACTGCTGAGGTTGCAGTGATATTACCAACTACTACGGAACCAAGTCCGATTTTTACGGTTCCTGTTGTTGTTACTTCTCCCTCTAATTTTGCATTATCTGCAAAGAACTCTGCTGAGGTTGTGTTACCACGGATATTTCCGGTTACGGTTAACTTTCCGTTACACTGAACATCTCCGATCACAGTTCCTCTCATATCAATAGAACCATTAGAAGAAAGATTACCTGTCAGACTGCTTCCTTCAGTAATTAATGTCACTTCATCAGTTACGACCGGCTCCGGTTTTCTCATTGGTGCTTCCTGCTGTGTATGCATCTGTGTTATTGTCGGCATCACAGACTCTGCTTTTCCTCCCAGATTGATCGGATTTACTGATGTTTCTTTCTCCATGCTCATGAATGGTTCCTCCTTATTTGTCACTGCTTTTGTTGTCTTTTCCTGTGTTGTTTCAGGTGCCGGCTCTTTGACCGGTGTCTCTTCTTTGGCTACAGATTCTAACAATCCGTTCAGCTTAGAAAGTTCAGACTCTACGTCTAACTCATCTTCTAACGTATTTACAACCAGATCATCTTCATCTGTTCCTTCTTCGTCCAGTACTTCATCATCCTGTGGCATTAATTCTTTCATTGCCTGAGATGCATCTTCTTTAAAATCTTTAAAAAAGCCCATGTTGTCCCTCCATCTTTTTTTCTTATTGTCCCTGTTCCCCATCAATGCTGACATGATGTACAGTTGCTGTATTTTCATCTATTGGTAAAATCTCTGCTCCGATCCCCTGAAGCTGCTCGATCAGTGCCGGTAATGCTTCTACGGTAGCGGGTTTCACGGCAGAATCATGCATCAACACTACCGATGTCTTATATTTTGTAACATCTCCCATCACATTCTGTATCAGCTCATCCGCTGTATATGCCTGTGATGTCGCATCTCCGCTTGAGACATTCCAATCATAGTATGTAATCCCCCGGTCATTCAGATATCGGATAAATTCCCGCATATCACTGTTGCTGACCTGATTACTGCTTCCTCCCGGAAAACGATAATATTTGCAATCCACTCCGGTAACTTCTTTCAGATAGTCATGAATCTGATTAAAATCCTGTTCAAATGCTGACATGGAATCATATATTACCGAATATTTATGAGAATAGGAATGCATCCCAAGGGTATGCCCTTCCTCTACGATCTTCTTATACATCTCTTTCGAAAGGTCATCTGTCTTTCCAATGACAAAGAATGTCGCTTTTACATTATATTGTTTTAATATATCCAGAATCTGTTGTGTATTCGTGCTTGGTCCGTCATCAAAAGTAAGATATACTTTTAACTTTTCGCCATCGTCTGCCTTCTTCTTGTTTGCATCATCCTGTCCGGTCTGATCCTGCTTCCCGTATTCCACATTCTTTCCGGTATCCGCATCCGGAGAATTCTTCGTCTCTTCATTCTCCACCTGTTCTACCTGCGGCATGTTCTGCAGTACCTTGTTCAGATTATTCTCTAAGTGAATAACTTTTACAAAAAGTGTTGCACACAAAATGACAGATGCCAGCATCCAGATTCCCACAAAGGATACAATGATGGATTTGATCCGGTTGATCCGCTTTCTGCGGTCTAACTCCTGCTTCAATCCGTTCTCTGGTTTATCCGACATGTCACACTTATCTCCTTTTAAGAGTTAAAAACTCTTATCTATTGTAACACATTTTAAATGAAAAGAAATGCAAATATTCAAATTAATCTGAATGATTTTAAGCTATTGTTTTTCTAATTTTCAGACTTTTTGTATTATTTCTTTGATTTTGTCAAAAAACCCCGACAGTATCTATGTGATATCGTATCACGCGCGCGGATTCCTGTCAGGGTTTTTTGTCTTTTTCTGTTCGATTATTACTTATTATGATCAGAGTGTCAAAAAGCGGTCGCAACTTAATGGCTGGCAACTTGCACAAAACCGGGACTGCTTTTGTGACTTTGGGAGAAAATTAGTAAATCTTAGTCTGCCTGTTCCTGTATAGTGTTTTGCTGCCATGGACGGCAGCAAAAGTCTTAATGCCCCATGGACGGGGCGTTTAAGACGTACACGTCCTCCATCACAACCTGACTCAGGCAGACTTAGATTTTCTTATTTTCGTACAACGGAACAAAACAGACTTGGCTTTGTGCAATTTGCCAATCAAAAAACTTGAAACCGCCTTTTGCCACCCTAATCTTATTGGCTTTAGCTTTCCTTTCCATATTTATTATAACTGATCCCATGTAAGATCCGGTTTGTGGTAATGGAATCCAGACTGCTCTTGGCACTTGTCTGCGTCTCTTTTGACAATGCCTGTGTCTTTTTGACAAATTCCTGCCACTTTTCGTTGTCAGACTGTACCAGTCCTTCTTTCGATATGCTAAATGCTCCGGAATCATCTATGACAATTCCCATTTCTTCGAGTGCTTTTTCGTATTCCTTTGCATTGCTCTGCAGTTCTTTTGCATACTTAGTCATCACATCTGTATCGATACGTTTCAGACTGTTTAATAAAGTATTGTGCAATGCCAGAAAGGATGTCACATCTTCTTCCCACTCTTTTTGTGTCTGTTCGTCGGATTTATCTATATCTTTTTCTTTTAAAAGCTCTTCTGCTTTTTTAGACACTTCTTTGGAAATCTCGCTGATCGAATAATATCTGCTCCTTTTGACTAACATATCTGTTCCCGTCTTATCTGCGTCCTGATTCTTAGAAATTAATTTATCATATAATTTACTGTTATCCGCACCCTGGCCGGATACCCGGTAGGATTTCGTATGGGAACGCAGCTTCTGTCTCTCTTTTCGCACCGCTCTGTCCATCATTAAAGAGCTGTCCATTCTGTTTTGGATATTCATTTGTTTTCCCTCCCTCTAATCTGAATTTCTCAAAAAATCCATGTACACTTCTTCAAACTTTTGAAACTTACTCTTCGCCATCAATATCTCTTCGCCATTCTTTAAAACCACTCCCGCCGTATGATAACTTCGAACTGCCCTTAAGTTCACAAGGTATCCTCTGTGTACCCGAAAAAAACTTTCTCCTAACTGTTCCTCTAGTTCCCCCATTTTTGCATAATAGGCAATCTGTCTTTCCCCTAAATGAAGGATCACTTTTCTGGCATAATTTTCTGCATACAGGATCTCTTCTTTGGGAACATAACAGTTTTCTCCGTTTACACGGATAATTAACGGTTCCTTTTCCTTTTGAAGTTTGCAGTGGTTTTCCGCTCTTTTTAAGACCTCTTTTAACTTTTCCTCATCAATGGGCTTTAGCAGATAGTGAAATGCCTCTACATCAAATACATCTAACACATGTTTTTTGCCCTCTGCGATGAAGATCAGGATCGGGTCATAACACCGGCGGATTTTTCTTGCGGTTTTAATCCCGGTCGGCTCTCCATTTCCGATATCTAATAAGAGAATGTCATATTTCTCTTTACTCTCTAACAACTCCGTATCGGAATGAAATGTCCATACCTTACAGCCGATACTTTCCTCTGCCAGTGCCTTTATCAAAGAACAGGTCTCTTCTTCTTTATCACAAACTGCCATACGCAGCATTGTTCATATCCCCCTTTTGTCCAAACCTAAGTAATACCAAAAAAGGATGTCCGGTATATACTCAATTTATATATCGGTCATCCTTATGAAAAATTCTCTCTTTTGTAACGAAATCCCTTTTTTGTGTCACGGATTCTCGTTCAATCTGATCTGTCTGGTACAGACATGGTCTAAAAGCGGCTGACTGTGGCTAACGATCACCATTCCGATCCCGCGTCTTTTCGTTTCCTCTATTAAAAAATTCCAGATCTGTCCCTGCGTAATAAAATCTAACATTGTTGTGATCTCATCGCAGAGCAGATATTTTGTTCCCTTCCCCAATGCTCTTGCAATACAAAATCTCTGAAGTTCTCCCCCGGAAAGTTCCTGTGGAAAACGGTTTTTCCAGTCTTCTTCGATCCCAAGTCCTTCGATCAGCTCTTTTGAGATGCCATCTCCTTCTTTTAGCACCTCTCGCATGCGAAGTCGTGGATTGACTGCCTGTTCCGGATGCTGAAAGATCATCTGTACCGGACAGTAACCTTTCTGTGGAAGCAGCTCTCCGTCTACAAGGATTCTGCCCGCATCCGGGCTGATATAACCGCTGATGATCTTTAACAGTGTGGTCTTGCCATAGCCGCTCGGTGCAAGAATCCCAAGGCGTTCTTCCGGTCCTACCGAAAGATTTACATGTTCTAATATCTGATTCCCGTTTTTTTGATAGGAAAAAGTAATATCCTGTACTTCTAACATTCTTCCGCTCACTTTCTGACAATTTCCTCACTGCATTTAATGCAGCGGACAGTTCCACAACGTACCACGCGTTCCGGTATCTCGCCTTCACATTCTTTACTAAACTGCGGACACCTCGGTCCAAATACACAGCCCTTTGGCAGATCTTTTACATAGGGCTGATTCCCTGGAATTACCTGAAATCCGTTGCCCGGCATTGCTCTCCAAAGTGCCTTTGTATAAGGATGACGCAGCCGCTCTTCCGATTGAAAATCACTGACCAGAGCTTCCTCTACCGTTGTTCCCGCATAAAAGATCGCGATCCGGTCTGCAACCTCTAACGCCAGTTCAATATCATGTGTGATCAGAAGTACCCCATTGCCTGCATCGGCAAACTTCCGAAAATCCTCCATGGCTTTTTTTGCCATAGCCAGTTCCATCCCCGGTGTCGGTTCATCTGCGATCAAAAGCCTGGTATTTCCCATCAGTGCCGTGGACAATAAAATCCTGCGGCTCATTCCGCCGGAACACTCAAACGGATACAGATCTTCGGTCTCTTCCTGCAATCCATAAGATAAAAAAAGTTCTCTTTGACGTTTTAAGGCATGTTTTGATCTTTCCGTTCCCCGCACCTGTTTTCCGACCTTCATCAGCGGATCTAAGTAATTGACACTCTGAGGCACCAAGGCGATCTCATTTCCCCGTACCGCTTTCATTCTTTCTTCTGTCAAAGGTTCTTCTAAAAAATCAAATCTTCCTTTTACTTCTGCATTCGATGGAAGCAATCCTAAGATAGCATGGGCTAACAGACTTTTTCCTGAGCCGCTTGATCCTACCACGGCAACGATCTCTCCCTCATGCACCGATACATTGAGATTTGAAATAACCGGAAGCTCCTGCTTTTTTGTCCTTTTCGCATACTGATGAAATACCACGGAAAGATTCTCGATCTCTAAAATATGAAATTTATCTAAACAGCTCATAATGCTTCCTCCTATTCGTGCGCACTCGAAGGATCTAACATCCTTCGCAGCATACTTCCTGCCACATCAAATAATATCACGGTAAACACCAGCATTGCACCCGGAAATACTGCTAACCACCATTTTCCCGTGATCAGGTATTTCATGCTTTCTGATAAGATGATCCCGATTGCCGGCTGTTCTGCCGGAAGTCCGAATCCCAAAAAAGTAATTCCCGCTTCATGTAAGATCGCATGTGGAAACATCAGGATCAGTCCGACTAAAAACTGTGGAAAGATATGCGGTGTCATATGTTTTAATGCCGTTTTGATCTTACTGTGTCCTAATTTTTCCGCAACCTGTATATAGGTGCTGTTTTTTAACTGTAACACTTCCGCACGGATAACTCTTGCAAGGGACGGCCAATGGCTGAGTGCCACTCCGACCACGACACCTTTTACTCCCTTTCCCAAGGCATAGGAAATTAAAAGCAACAATAAAATATGCGGGATTCCCATGATCATATCGATCACAAAAGAGATCACTGCATCTGCCTTTCCCCCAAATACTGCCGCCGACACGCCAAGAACAAAGGCGATGATCGCACTAAAACCGGCTGCTAACAGTCCGATGCGGATACTCATAGAAAGTCCGGCAAACGTTCGAAGCAGCATATCTCTTCCTAACCAGTCCGTTCCAAAGAGATAAGAAAGACAGGGTGCCATATTTTTTTTCGAAAAATCCGTCACTCTTGCCCCGTCCGTAACAACTATTCCAAACACGGTGACAAAGGTTAAAAATCCTACGGTGATCGCAAAGATGATCAGGGCTTTCTTTCTCTGGTTCATAATTTTCGCCCTCTCTTTCGCATTCGCGGATCGATCAGTCCGTAGAGTACATTTGCAAGAAAATTCCCTGCAAATACTACTGCCGCCGTTACTACGGTAATGCCCAGTAACAGTGGCACGTCACTTCCGGTTCCTGCTGCGACTGCCGCCTGTCCAAGTCCCGGATAGGAAAACACCTGTTCTACTAACACCGAACCCCCGATAATTTCACTGATCGAGGCAAATTGCAGTGTCATCGCCGGGAGTGCGATATTGCGGAGTCCGTGACTGATCACCATTGTTTTTTTGCTTTCCCCTCTTGCTGTTGCAAACAGCATATAGTCACTCTCCATGACATCAATCATTTTTTCTCTGGTATGCATTGCAATGTTTGCAACTCCTGTAATACTGAGTGTGATTGCAGGCAATACGGCATGATACAGACGATCCAGCCACGTTACGCCTGCCGCTTCCACACCAATCGGAACACTCAGTCCGATCGGAAATATTTTTAACCAGACAGAAAAAATCAGCAGTAAAAGCAATGCCAGCCAGAACACCGGCGTACTGGCAATCAAAAGCGAATACCCCTTAATCAGCCGGTCTATCCATGTTCCCCGAAATACTCCTGCAAGTATTCCAAGTAAAAATCCAAGCAGTCCGGAAATCAGCCATGCGGTTACTAAAAGAAAGAGGGAATTTCCCAGCTTGACCTTTATCACTTCAGACACAGACTGGCGATACAGGAGTGAAACTCCCATATCGCCTCTTACAAAATCTTTTGCCCAGTTCAGATACCGTTCTAGCGGCGGGGTGTCCACACCCCAGTAGGATTGCAGTTTTTCAATCTGTTCCTCACTCATCGAGCCCAGTGCCGTCTGACCGACATTTGCCTGTAACGGGTCGATCGGTGAGATACTGACTAAGGTAAACGTTACCACACTGACCGCTGCTAAGAGCAGTATCATTCTTATAAAATTCTTTCCAATCCATAAAAAATTCTCTGTACGCAATCTATTTGCTCCATTCCCACTGGTCTACATTATTGACGATCGACCAGCCATGTCCATGTGGGTGTATCTTTTGTTCTGCTACTTTCAGACCGTCTCTGACATAATAGAGATGGTCTACGTTACAAAACCAGATCCAAGGAATATCTCCATCCTGTGTCACTCCGGTTGTTCCATCCCACTGTGCTTTTTTCCAAAGGTCATAGGAATCCTCTAAGGTATCTGCCTGCAATGCCTCATCCATATAGTGGTCAACGGTTTCATTTGCATATGGAGAGTATTCTGCACTGTCACTGTCTGTTCCCGTATGATAGATATTATAGAGTTCCATCGGGGTATGTGCTCCCCAGCCCCATACCAATGGCTGTGATAATGCCTTATCGTAGGCAACATCCCATCCGGCACCCTCTGTCTTTACTTCAATTCCAAGTTCTTTGCACTGGTTCGCAAAATCCTCTGCCAATGCCTGACGCACGGAATCATCCGGATTAAACATTACGGTAAATTCTGCACGGACTCCGTCTTTTTCACGAATTCCGTCTTTTCCCTCTTTCCATCCTGCTTCATCTAACAATGCCTTTGCACTCTTTTGGTCATATGTTACTTCCGATTCTTCGTTATACCACGGCATTTTATCGCAAACACTGTAAGCTGCTGTTCCATGACCGTTTAAGACGTTTTTGATCATTTCTTCACGATCAATTCCGATATTCATTGCCCGGCGGATCGCAACATCACTGGTTACATCATTGCCGACCGTTTTTCCATCTTTTTCACTCGCTTTGACAGTTGGCAGATTGATTCCTCTGTTGTCGACACTTGTCACACTCAAAAGACCATAACCGTCGATCTTCTCGTCTGCTAATGATGCTGCCGTATGTGCCACATCTACTTGTCCTGCCATTGCTGCTGCAAGTGCCGCATCTTCATCCATAAATAATACGGTCACTTTTTTGATCTTTGCCTTTTCTCCGTAGTAATCCGGATTTGCTTCAAAAATGACCTGCTGACCCTTATCCCACTGTTTCAGGATATAGCGTCCCGAACCGATCGGATGCTGTCCGTAATTCTCATCATAGGCATGCTCCGGTACGATCCCGACGATCGCCATCGTATACGGCCAGATGGAAAACGGCTTGTTCATATGGAATTCCACGGTCGTATCATCAACTGCCACCGCTTCTTTTAACATCGTAAAGTCATTGACGGTACTGTTTTTTACACAGTTGTTATATGTAAATGCAACATCGGATGCTGTAAGTTTTTCTCCATCCGTAAATTTCACATCCTCACGGATCTTCACGGTCCAGACAAGACCATCTTCACTGACCGAATAATCGGTTGCAAGGTCTTTTCCGATCTTTAAGTCTTTTGTTGTCGTTGTCAACGTGCTCTGAATCAACGGCTCATGTACATGTTCTCCCGCTCCCCAGCCATATGCCGGGTCAAATCCCGCTTCCGGTTCCGAGCTTGTCGGCATCGTTACAACGACCGATTCTTTATCAGATTCTTTTGTTGTTTTTGCTGTATCCGACTTCTCTGTATTACTGCTTCCACACCCAAGTAATGCTGTTCCCATTGCCAAAGTTAAAAGCAGTGCGATACATCTTTTCTTCATTTATCTTTCCTCCTGTTTTCAAACTGTACCCAGTTTATCACAGTAAAACATCCCCCACAAGCTCCCTGGGGGGATGTTTTTTCTCTATTTACTCTATAGGATTATGGTGGCAAAAAGCAACTCACAACTTAGTGGCTGGCAACTTGTTCAAAACCGGAAGCCGCCTTTTGACACCCGAATCCTAGAAATCAAAAAAGGAACGCTCTGAAAAGAACGTCCCAAAAATGTTTCTTTTTATACTTCGATCAGTTCATAGCTGCGGTTGCCAAGTCCGATCTTTTCTGCGTGGTCTAAACAGCTTCTCCATTCGGATTCCGGTGTGGAATTGCGGAAATGATCATGATGATCCACAAAGTCTGCTTTTTTCATATTCTCTGCAAGCTGGCTGTTTGGCAATGGTGTTGCTGCAAGACAGGCATCTACACATGCCTGATCTAATGCCAGTGGATCAAAGGATGCAAACATTCCGAGGTTTGGTAAGATTGGAGCATCGTTCTCTCCATGACAGTCACAGTTTGGTGAAACATCTACGATCAGTGAAATATGGAAGGATGGACGGCCATCTACAACGGCTTTGGTATATTCTGCCATTTTACAGTTCAATACTTCATTTGCATTTTCATTATTAAATGCGATTGCATCAAAGTTGCAGGCTCCAAGACAGCGTCCACATCCTACACAGTGTTCGGTATCTACCGTCATTTTCTTTGCTGCTTCATCAAATACCAGTCCACCGTTGGCACATTCACGCTGACAGCGTTTGCAGCCACGACAGACCTCAGCGGTAATATGTGGGGTTCCGGATCTGTGCTGTTCTGTTTTTCCTGCACGGGAACCGCATCCCATACCGATATTTTTAATGGCTCCGCCAAATCCGGTCATCTCATGTCCTTTGAAGTGTGTCAGGCTGATAAATACATCTGCATCCATAACTGCCCGTCCGATTTTTGCGGCTTTTACATATTCACCGCCCTCGACCGGCACTTCTATGTCATCGGTTCCCTTTAAACCGTCACCGATGATCACCGGACAGCCTACGGTCAATGGTGTAAATCCGTTCTCCCATGCACACTCTAAATGCTCTAATGCATTCTTTCTGCTTCCCGGATACATGGTATTGCAATCAGTCAAAAACGGTTTTCCACCGAGTTCTTTTACCACATCGGCAACTGCTTTTGCATAGTTCGGACGAAGATAACTGATATTTCCAAGTTCGCCAAAATGCATCTTGATCGCAACAAATTTTCCATCCATATCAATATCACCGATACCGGCTTTTTTGATCATCTTCTTTAACTTTGTCGGAAGTCCGTCTCCAAATGCCTGTGTTCTGAAATTTGTAAAATATACCTTTGATCTTTCCATCATCATGCCCCTTTCAAAAACTTTTCTGATTGTATTTTATTTATCTTACTCACTTTTTTCCTCGGATGCAAGTCCCGTCTGCAGGGTTCTTGCCAGTTCAACAATCTGGCGTACCATCTTTTCGATTTCTCTGATTCCAGCTGCATTTTCCTGCTCCTCCGCACCAAGCAGATTCGACAGCATTTTGGTCGTTCTTTTGCAGAGCATGGTAAACACTGCCGAAACAGCGATCAACAGCAATGCTCTTGGAATAATGCTGAACACAACCAATCCATGAATATCCCTGAAATTCTTATCCGGTAATATCCGAAGTGTAAATCCCAGCCATTGTCCGATGGACACGCCGATAACGGACAATATCGTGGTCATGATATTTAATTTTTTGAAAAATAAAGACTTGAAATCGCAATCGCATAGATGTAGAGCAATACTACATGATATGTAAGTAACACAATGGCAACGGTCATAAAGACAACCGCTAAAAGGATCAGTACATACTCTATTATATGAATATCTGAAAATACCGTCAAGAAAAAAACGTTTGTTTCAACACCTGTATCACCTTGTCATAGTTCTGCGGCTGATGCGGAAATGTGCAGTTTGTACATACCTTGATCCGCCTGCCGTCCTTTTCTAAAAACTCCGGTTTTCCGGGGCAGTGCTCCCTGCTGTATAACGGACAGTAACAAAACAGACAGTTCATGTTCTCAATCCCTTTATGGCACGGATAATACTGACACTCTTTGTTTTCAAAAAAACGATAGGAATTCTCCATACTTACCTCCTAAGTATTGCTCTGCTTTTTTTACAAAATGATCTGCAAAGGACGGGTTTGACGGATAGTAGAGATGCGGAAAGCCCATCCAGACATTTTCTTTTTCAATCACACACGGATAGGTTCTGCCTGTGATCGGCTTAACTGCCATACAGTCCTCTCCGTTCTTCTCACTGTCAAAATAGTGGAACTCATGTCCTTTGATCCTCGTTCCCACTTCTAAAAAATGGCTCTCTTTTTCTTCTAATTCGATATACCCGAAACGCACCAGCTTTTTCATATCCTGACACGTTGCCGGGAGCACCCCTGCCATCTGATATGGATGACCGTCTCTGTCACGGATTTCCTTATGCAGATAGAGAAATCCGCCGCACTCTGCCACGACAGGCATTCCGCTTTCCACTGCTGCTTTGATTTCTTTTCGCATCGCTGTATTTTCCTCTAACTCTTTTGCATACAGTTCCGGATAACCGCCTCCTAAAAGCAGTCCACTGCTGCCCTCTGGCAATTCTTTATCATGCAGTGGAGAAAAATAGGCAATATCTGCCCCATATTCTTTCAGTAATAACAGATTGTCTTCGTAGTAAAAACAGAAGGCTTCATCTCTTGCAACTGCGATGAGAGGTTTTGTAATTAGTTCTGTTGATGTTATTTTCTCTGTTGTTTCTGTTATTTTTTCTATTTCTATTGTTTCCGCACTTGCTGCAATTTGTATGATTGTTTCTATGGAAACAGACTTTTGTAATTCCTCTGCCGCAACTTCTAACTGCCTTTGGATCTCTTTAATCTCTCCCGGAAGATGTAAGCCTAAATGTCTGCTCTGGATCTGCAACTGCTGCTGCTCTGCCAAATATCCAAAAACACGGATCTGCAATTCCGCTTCGATCAACGGCTTTATGATCTCATAATAGGACTTTGACATCCGGTTCAATATCACGCCCCGGATCAGATGCTCCGTATCGTATGCTAAAAATCCTGCAATGAGTGGTATCACGGAACGCCCCATTCCTTTCGCATCTACCACTAAAATGATCGGTGTTTTGGTCACTTTTGCCAAATGATAGGACGAGCCTTCCTCACGCACGCCACCAAGTCCGTCATACAGCCCCATCACGCCTTCTATGACCGCTATTTCCTCTCCTGTTCTGTTTTTTAACAGAAGTTTTCGGGTATCATTCTCTCCGGTAAAAAAAGTATCTAAATTCTTTGATGGAATCCCTATGACTCTTTGATGGAACATCGGATCGATATAATCCGGGCCGCACTTATAAGAGACCACTTGTTTTCCCATATCTTTTAGGGTCTGTAATATCGCACAGGTAATCGTTGTCTTGCCGCTTCCGCTTTTGGGTGCTGCGATCATCACACGGTCTAATTTCATGTCATATATCCTCCCTTTTATCCACAAAAATCAAATGCACAGATCCATACCGGATTTTCTGCCTGCATCAGATGATAGGAACCTGCCACTCTTGCCCTGCTTACCTGTAGCTGTATCAACTCTTCGTTTTCGATCGGATAATCGGAGAGCACCTCTTTGATCTCACAGATCGTCTCTAAACTAATCGCATTGATCACGATCCGCATCTTAGGATTCTTTTGATATAACACCGATAAGATTTCATTCATCCTTCTACTGCTGCCACCGATAAATGCATGTGTCGGTTTTAGAAGTGTTTCTAAGCCGTCCGGTGCATCTGCTTTTATGATCTCTATGTTTTCTAAGCCAAAGTGTTCTTTGTTCTTCCCGATCAGGGCAGCTGCCTCTTCTTTTTTTTCTATGGCAAAAACACGGATATCGTTAGAAAGTCCTGCCGCCTCCACTGCAATTGAGCCTGTTCCACTGCCAATGTCATAAAATACAGCTCCTTTATGCAGTTTTAATTTACAAATACTGACATCTCGCACCTCTTCTTTTGTCATCGGTACCCGGTCGCGCAAAAACTCGGTGTCTGCCCTGCCATGCGTCAGCCTTTTGCCTGCGGCACTTGGATTTTTTATAAAACAGGTATACAGTCCCTCTTTTTGCAATGCAAGGCACTCCTTTGGTGTCAGTTCTAAAATCTCCTGCTCCGGATAGGACAACTGATAGCCTGCATAAATCCTGCATGATTCAAGTCCTGCACGATCTAAAATTTCTCCAAGTCTTTGTACGTCCGATACGCCTGACATTAATAAAAAGGTCTTTTCGCTGTTTCGTATCCGCTCTGCTAAATTCAACAACTCTTTTCCATGCATACTGTAAACAGCCGCGTCCTGATAACTTTCGCCGATGCAGGCGGCTAAATATGCTACGGAAGAGATTCCGGACAATATCCGTACCGATGCCTGTAAACGTCCGGCAGATATTTCCTCCTGCAATGCACGGTACATAGAAGCTGCTCCACTGTAAAAACCGCTGTCACCGGAAAACAGTACCACCACCTTCTGTCCTGTTACGATTTCCGAAACCTCTACATCTTTTTGCATCTCTTCTAAATACGGAATGATCTGCTCTGTCCGATAATAAGGCTTTTTTTCTAATTTCGGCTGATAGGATGCGATCATCCGTTTTGCCCCAAGTAAAATATCTGCCTGTCGGATTGCCTGCTCTACTTCGTTTGTCAGGCTTTCCCTGCTTCCCATACCGACTCCTGCTAAGATGATCTCAAATCTGTTTTTGGACTGCTGAGGCAGGATCTTGCATCCGCAGATCACTTCTAATTTTGTGCATACTTCGGTAAAGGTATCTCCTGTCTCTGTTTTTTTCTGCCCGATGACATAGACCGGAATTCCTGCTTTTTTTGCCGCTTTTATTTTTTCTTCATATCCTCCGGCTCTGCCGCTCTTTTTTGTCACCATGCACTGTATTTGGTATTGGTGCAGGATGGCGGTATTCATCTCTTCGCTAAACGGCCCCTGCAATGCTATGATCTGTTTTCCTGAAATCCCCTGCTCCATGCAGATATGCAGGCTCTCTAACCCCGGCAGTACACGCACATAAAGTCTGTTTTTGATCTTTTCAGATGAAGCATATACGCTGAGTTCTTTACTTCCGGTCGTCAATAAAATATTTCCTTTTGTCTGCTCTAAGGCTTTTGCACATGCTTCATTGCTTTCAAAATAGCATACACCTGTTTCTTCTTCCTCTAAAATTTCTCTTTTTAATCGCAGATATGGGATGGTAAGGTCTTTGACTGCTGCCCGGATATTTTCCGTAACGGCTGTTGCATAGGGATGTGTGGCATCTACAACTGCTGCAAATGCTTTTTGCTTTAAATATTCCCGCATTGCCTCTTCATCCATCCTGCCACGATGAACGGTCACTAACGGCTGCTCTTTTAATACAAGTTCTCCGTATTCCGTGGCTACGCATATGGTATGTGCAATTCCTGCTGCCGCTAAATATTCAGACAGGGTTCTCCCCTCCGTTGTTCCTGCAAATATTATTATGTCATTTGATATCCGTGTTTCTTTCAATGTGATAACCTCGCTTTGTAACCAGCTTTCCATGTATCAGTTCCGTATCGGAATTACCGATGAATACGGTGGTAAACATATTCACCTGTGTATCTCTCAATTCCCGTAAGGTACAGGTCACTGCCTTTGTTCCTTCCCTGCCGATATTCTCCACATATCCGCATGGCCGTTCCTCTTCGATCACACGAAGCAGGATGTCACAGGCTTTTTTCAGATAATCTTTCCGCTTATGGCTCGACGGATTATAGATTGCTATTGCAAAATCTCCCCCGGCTGCCGCCAGCAGTCGTTTTTCGATCTTTTCCCACGGCGTTAAGAGATCACTCAGGCTGATCACGCAAAAATCATGATTCAGCGGTGCTCCTAAAACTGCCGCCCCGCTGCAGGCCGCCGTTATCCCCGGTATGACAAAAATCTCTGTATCCGGATATTCTTTTCCCATTTCGTACAGTAACGATGCCATTCCGTAAATCCCTGCATCACCACTGCAGACCATTGCTACCTGTTTTCCTTTTTTTGCTTCTTCAAAGCACAATTTGCAGCGTTCTTCTTCCTGTCTCATTGGAGTTGTCCGCATTTCCTTATCTGCAAACCGCTCTCCTAACAATTTGATATAGACCGTATAACCGATAATGACATCTGCCGCTTCTAATGCTTTTAGTGCCTCCCCTGTCATCATCTCTTCTTTTCCCGGCCCCATTCCTACTAAATAGATGTTATGCTTCATCAAATGTAATTCTCCATTCCCTTTTTGCAACGGCTATCGTCATCCCGTCTTTGGCATGTTTTTCATACACCAGTGTTCCTCCTGCTTCGCAGGCACAAAGTGCCGCCCGTTCACAGACATTGTCCACCCCAACCTGTGACTCTACAAAAGCAGAGGCATGAAAGTTTCCCTGCACTTTTTGCAGTTCTTTTGCCGTATAGGTCAAAAACGGTACTCTGTGCTGTCTGCTCCAGATTAAAAATCCCTGCTCGTCCTGCTTTTTATCAATAGAAGCCAATGCAAAAATCTGCTCTTTTTTCATTCCTGCTGTCTTTAGGGTTTCGTCAATCAGTGCTTCTATCTTCTGTGGCTTGATTCCCCTTTTACATCCCATTCCGACGACATACTCTTTGGGCTGTAATCGGAGCAATGCGTCTGTGTTTGTCGGATGCTCCGGTTTTGGATTTTCCGCAATCACAATGTCGACGGTTTGTGGTGCGGAATCTGCTGATAGCACAGCCGTTGACGGGTAGGAAATCAGATGTATTTCCTCCGGTATTTTCGTTCCCTCTTTCAGATGTCCCTCTTCTACACACAGGGTCACTTTCTCTCCTGCTAAGACTTTTGCCGATATCTTTGCAATTCCGTCTTTATTTATGATGCGAAGTCCGTTCCTTTTTGCAAACAGATCCACGGCAAATTTGTTTTGCAGATCGGTTGCTGTGGTGATCACCGGGATTGCGTTGATCTTTTCTGCAATCTGCACCGCGAGTTCATTTGCACCGCCATAATGCCCCGCCAAAAGCGGAATCACATACTGCCCCTGTTCATCTAATACAAGTACCGGACTGTCGTGGAGTTTGTCGGTAAGATTCGGGGCAATGGCTCTGACTGCAATTCCACAGGCTCCGATAAAAAGTATGGCATTTTTTTCCTGCATCTGCTCTTTTGTCCAGTCAGCAATGCTCTTTTCGACATGGACTGCCTTTATCTTCGTGTCATAGGTTTTTACAAGGGAACATTTTGTATAAACTGCCGTTGTGATGCCTGTATTTTCCGTCAGGCTCTCTGACACTCTCTTGGACAGCTCTAACCCATTGTTTGTAAAACTGATGATACTTAGTTTCATATCTATTCTTCCTTTGCCTGCCTGAATTCCGTTGAAAAATCCGGTGCATACAGCCGCGATTTTTGATAGTGCTGATGCGTCAGCACATCCCCGACTAAGACCAATGCCGTCTTTGTGATGCCATGCTCCTTAGCTGTAGCCGCCAGTGTCTCCACCGTACAAAGATACGCTTCTTCGTCCTTCCATGTTGCCTTATATACCAGTGCCGCCGGCGTATGTTTTTCATATCCTCCGGCGATCAGTCTTTGGCTTAATTCCTCTAACATGCCGGTGCTTAAATAAATTGCCATGGATGCCTGATGCGCCGCAAAACTTTCGATACTCTCTTTCGTTGGAACCTTCGTTTTGCCTTCCATCCGCGTAATGATCAAAGACTGTGAAATTCCCGGCAGTGTATACTCTATATTTAAGGATGCTGCCGCTCCAAAGCAGGCACTGACACCCGGACAGCTTTCATACGGTATACCAAGTCTGTCTAATTCATCCATCTGTTCCCGGATCGCACCATAAATGCTTGGGTCTCCGGTGTGCAGACGTACGAGCATTTTTTCTGCCTCCTGTGACTGCTGCATCACGGCAAGCACCTCAGACAACGTCATCGTGGCACTGTTAAATATTTCACATTCTTTTTTTGCATATGCTAACAACTCCGGATTGACTAAAGACCCCGCATAGATGATGACATCTGCCTGCTCTAACAGCCGCATTCCCCGCACGGTGATTAAATCGGCTGCCCCTGTTCCTGCGCCAACAAAGTAAACCATTGCTCTGCCCCCTTACTTTTTGCTAATTCGCCAAACTCATTGGCATACATGATGCAGTCTATCTGCATTTTTCCCATTGCACGTTTATTCAGATGATAACAGATATGTTCCATCGCATCCTCCATAACGACTTTTCTTTTACCGGTTGTTTCTAAAATACGGACTGCTTCTTCGGTCGTAACACAGGCTAAAATTTCACAGGCTGTCTGAGCGCTGACTCCCTGTCGGATCGCAGATGCCGTTATCAGCTCCATTCTGCAATCCCCCTCTTTGGAATGTGTATTCATAATACCGCCTGCTACTTTGATGAGCTTACCGATATGTCCGGTTAAGAGCAGTTTTTGAAAACCTTCCTCCACTGCCATATCAATCGTATTGCCAATGAAGTTACTGCACTTGATACTTTTATCTAAATCATAGCCATAAGCCTGCTTCATAAAATCCAGTCCGTAATTGCCGGGTGCAACTGCCACATACGCATACCCTTCTGCCCTTCTCTGTCTTAGTTCTACCCGGATCGTATCTAAGATTGCCTGACTGCTCATAGGCTCTACGATCCCACTGCTTCCAAGAATCGAGATCCCGCCTTTGATCCCAAGTCTTGGGTTGAAGGTCTGCTCCGCAAGCTGCTCCCCCTCCGGCACAAAAATCTCTACTGCCAGTCCGCCTTTATAATCAACTAGCCTGCAGACCTCTAAGACTTCCTTTGTGATCATCTCTCTTGGCACATGATTAATGGCTGCATTTCCTACCGGCTGGTCTAATCCCGGCTTTGTGACCCTGCCCACTCCGATGCCTCCGTCTATCTGTACATAGGGTGAGTCCTCTAGGGATTGAAGATTTTCTCGGGATTGAAAATCTGCTTGGGAACGAAAATCTTTTCTGTCATTTCCGCAATAAGTCACTTTTGCATAGATCCATGCTCCGGTTGTTACATCCGGATCGTCTCCCCCGTCCTTTTGCACGGCACAGCTTACGACGTCTTCCGTTCGTCTGATATCTAAAATCTGTGCCGTATAGGGAATTCCCTTTGGTGTCTCAATCGTGATCTCTGTTTTTTTTCTTCCTAACAGAAGCATATATGCCGCCGCCTTCGCTGCTGCTGCCGCACAGCTTCCTGTTGTAAATCCATATCGCATACGTTCCTGCTCCTGTCTGCTCAGACTCCACTCTGCTCTTTTTTCAGTTCATAGAGGATTGCATTACATATGGCTGCTGCCACGTTACTGCCGCCTTTTCTTCCACGGTTGATAATATGAGGTACCTCTGTTTCTAAGATCAGCTCTTTTGCAGCCTCTACATTGACGAACCCCACCGGAACACCAATGATAAATTCCGGCCGGAATCTCTGATCCTTTAACATCTCATATAATTGTATCAGAGCTGTCGGCGCATTTCCAATTGCAAAAATTAAAGGTTTCTTTAATTTCGTTGCCATCTCCATGCTGACTGCGGCACGGGTAGTTCCACGTTCTTTTGCAATTCTCGCCACGGTCTCATCTGCCATAAAACAGTGTACGGTTCCGCCAAAGCCTGCTAAGGTCTTTTTATTGATCCCTGCAAGTGCCATATTCGTATCGGTTACAATATCTGCACCATTTAAGATCAGATCTTTTGCGATCCGAACGGCATGTTTTGAATATACCAGTGTTTTCGTATACTCAAAATCTGCACTGGTATGGATCACCCGCTTGGTTACCATTTCCTCTTCTTTTGGAAGTTCGATGCCCCGCTCTTTTAATTCTTTTGAAATGACCTCAAAACTTCTCTTTTCAATTTCATTTGGCAATAAATGTTCGATACTATTTTGTCTATCCAATACATTCACCTATCGCTTTCTCTAAAATTTCGTTCTCTCTCCGGCTTTTCACTGCCACACGATAATATCCCTCTGACAGCCCCTGAAAATTTTTGCAGTCACGGATCAGGATTCCTTTTTGCAGTAATTTCTCGTAGAGTGGCTTTTCACTGTAGAATAAAATAAAGTTCGCATCACTTAAAATGACCTGTAATCCGAGATTTTGCAATTTCTCCGTGAGGAATTTTCTTTCTGCTGCCACATATTCTACGGTTTTTTTCAAATATTCCTGCTGCTGTAAACAGGCAATTCCCGCCGCCTCGGCAAAAACCGAAAGATTCCATTCCGGGAGCTGACCTCTGATCTTTTGTAATAACTCCTTATCACTACACATCAGGTAGCCAAGCCGCACACCCGGGATTGCATATATTTTTGTAAAAGCCCGTACAATGAGTAAATTCCGATAAGTACTGAGTTTTTGTACTATGGACTTTTCTTCTTCACAGAACTCTATAAAACATTCGTCTAATACCACATAGATATTTTTCTCTTTGCACACTTCTAATACATTCTCTAAATATGCCGGTTTCATCAATTTTCCGGTCGGGTTGTTCGGATTTGCCAAAAAAAGCAGTTCTGCATCTTCCTGTAATGCCAATACTAATTCTTCCCCCGGTAAAAAATCCTCCTCTTTTTTTAGCGGAACACAGACCACTTCACTCCCTACCGCTTTTGCCGTATATGCATATCCGTAAAAGGAAGGAACAGGCAGAATAACTTTTTTCGGCTTTAGTGCATGCAGGATTCCTAAAAAAAGTTCCGATGCTCCGTTTCCCGGCAAAAAATAAGTTTTTGGCAGGCAAAATTTCCTGCTTAATGCTTCTTTTAACTGCTCTGCTTCCATATCCGGATACTGCATACAGACATCCACTGCCTGATGTAATGCGTCTTTTACTTCCTCCGGTATCCCCAAAGGATTGATATTCACTGAAAAATCAATCTGTATCCGGTTTCTGTAGATATCTCCGCCGTGAATTGTCTGCACCTCTACACCTCCCTAAAGTAATATAATAAGTACCATAAAAAACAGACACCCTGTTTCTCCAAGCCATGCCGTTAAATACATCAGACGGTTTGCCCGCCGGATGTCTTCGTATTCCACCGGACGGGTATCATCCCCGATATGTGGCTTTTTTACCACTTTTCCAAAATATACGGCATCACCTGCTAACTGTATTCCCAATGCTCCTGCACAAACCGACTCTGTCTGGGCAGAATTTGGACTGGCATGGTTTCTTCGGTCTCTTTTATATATCCGATAAGCTCCTTTTCCACTAAAATCACTGCCGCCAAGATATGCCGCTGCGATCATCAGATAGGCACTGATCCTCGATGGAAGATAGTTGCATACATCATCTAACTTTGCCGCTGTCCTTCCAAAATTCAGGTATTTGTCATTTTTATATCCGATCATGGAATCCATCGTATTGACTGCCTTATATAAAAATCCAAGAACAGGTCCGCCAAGCGCTGTATACAGCATGGGTGCAATGACACCGTCCGAGGTATTCTCTGCTACCGTCTCTATCGCTGCCTTTGCCACTCCGGTTCCATCCAAAACCGCCGTGTCTCTTCCAACGATCATTGCTACCGCTTTTCTTGCCTCTTCGATTCCTTCTTTTGTCAGGCTTTGATAGACCTTCATGCTCTCTACCTTTAAGCATTTTACCGCTAAGATCTGATAGGTCATGATCGTCTCTACTGCTACGCCAAGATACGGATGCAGCAGATAAGCTCCAATAACAAAAAATGCCGTCACTGCGAAGGTCACGGATAACACGATGAGAACCAGCAGTGTTCCTCTTCTTCGCTCGCTTTTCTCCTGCTCTTTATGCTCCTTGCCTTTTGTTTCTTTTGATAAAAATCTCTTTTCCAACCCTGCGATCAGATTTCCAATCAGACGGATTGGATGCGGCAGCCAATAAGGGTCACCTAAGATCAGATCTAACAAAAATCCCAAAAAAAATGCAATACTATGGTATAACATATTCTGATTCCCCCATGATGTTTTCTACCCCCTGCAATTTCGGCTGTTCCCGGGTTCCGCTTAATAGACAGCGGTATCCGCCTCCGTTTTTTACCTGATGATCAAAATAATCTCCTCCGTAAAAACTGCTCAGGATTGCCATAATGGTTCCTCCATGCACTACCGCTCCTGCTGTGATCTTTGAAGCCGGCTGTTTTTCGTCCATTTTCTGAAGCCTTCCTTTAATTCCGATTAACATCCGGTAAAATCCCTGCTCGCAGCGCTTTATAAAGGCTTCCCTGCTCTCTCCTCCCGGAAATGGCAGGGTGCCATTGCTGTCGATCCATGCCTGATAATCTGGATTTTTCTGCAATTCAATATAATTCTTTCCTTCAAATTCTCCAAAATCCATTTCTCTCCACTCCGGTATGTATATTGGCGTATGGTTTGGATAGAGGATTTCTGCGGTTTCGGTGCAGCGCTTCATCGGACTGCAAAACAGAATATCCGTCTTTGGATAAGTTCCGTTTTTCTGCAATGCCTGCAGCTTGCAGATCCCCTTCCTGCTCAAAGATGTATCTGTATTCCCAAGATATCGGTGCTGCTCATTTTCGATTGTCATTCCATGACGCAAAAATATAATTTCTATTTGATTTTTTGACCAATCCCACATATGACGCGTATCACCTCTTCTGCTTCTTTTGCTAGTTCTATTAAGATCCTGCCTGTCTGCTCACGATATTCTCTCTCGAATGCATCCATGGGAACAATTCCATTTCCAATCTCATCACTGATCAGAATACAGTCAGGATATTTTGTGATAAAATTCAGGATGCTCTCTTTTGGGTTCTCTCCCCGCTGCATTGAGGTTTTGATGAACGTATGAAGATGATTTATGATGATGATTGTATTTGTTGTGTCTGATTTTATTATATTTATCTCTGCTGTATCAATCTTTGTATATTCCGGTAATGTTCCGTCACAAGTTCGATATTCTTTCTCTCCAATTTTTCTCAAAGTATAATTTAATTTTCCTTGTGAATATCCACCAATAATAAGTTTCACTTTCTATTCCCTCGTGTTTCGTTATCATGTTCTCTGTGTTTTTATCTGATATTTGAGTATGCTCTTTCGGATTTTAAATATTAATTCCTGATTTAAGAAGTACATTCACAACGCTTGTCATCACTACAATAGCACCTTCGCATAACAACAGGAAATATCCTGCGGTATCTCCCGTAATCCCCCCAAGTTCCTTTTTAGTACGGTATTTATAATAGCCAAAGACTGCAAAAGCTGTAATAACCGCCACACTTCCTGCAAAAAGTGACCTCCACAACATAAAACCGATGCACAATGCTCCCTGCATATATAATGCCACTTTTACGATTACGGCATCGGCGTGGTCCTGAAACAGATAGAGCATTCCCTCCTTTTTCGCCGAAGGAAACGATACAACTCCAATCCCACTTAACACCCTCGCAAGCACAAATCCTGCGCATACAACCTGTAATATATTTTTATCCGTAATCTCTGAAAATGCCCCCATATAGATCAATCCATACACCGCTAACATGATCACGGCAAATGCCCCGATATGGGAATCCTTTAAAATCTCTAATTTCCGCTCTTTCGGTTGGTAGGAATGAAATGCATCCATTGTATCCATAAAACCATCCACATGGAAACCACCAGTCAAAAGCAGGGGGATTGCTGTGCCGATGAACAGATAACACAGATTTCTGATCCCGAACCGGTCGCAAAGCAGCCGCCAGAAATAGAGACAGAGCCCTATCACAATACCAATCCATGGAAAAAAGCAGAGTACATGCTTCATATCTTCTTCCTTCCACTCAAACTGTGGCATGGGAATTTTTGAATACATCGAAAATGCGATAACAATCGATTTTAAAATATGCATGTTACTTTCCTCCCTTTATCACAAGTGGGATTCCCACGACTACTTCTATCACTTCATCTGCCATGTCCGCTAACTTTTCATTAATGCTTCCGATCGCCCGAAGGTATTCCATCGTCCCCTCTTCATAATTAATTCCGTCTTCAAATACATTATTGGTTACGATTACCAGATGTCCGGTCTTTTGTTTCAGGCTCTGGATTCCTTCTACCACAGAATCCGTAACTTCTTTACAACTTCTTGGATTTTTTTCCGGATTTTCATTCAAAAACATCTCATTGGCAGTCAGATTTGAGATACACTCTAATAAAACACTGCTCCCTGCCTTAATCTTTGGCAATGTCTTTTCGATTTCTATGGGCTGTTCGATCGTCAAAAAGCCTTTATTTTTTCGAAGTCTTTGATGCCTTGCGACCTTTTTCTTTCCTTCCTCGTCAAAAACCTGCATCGTTGCAAGATAGTATTTGTTGCTCTTACCGGCAATTCTCCCAATATATTCCTCTGCATAGGCGGACTTACCGCTTCCGCTTCCTCCAATAATTAATACCATCATAACTTATCAAACCTCTGATACCGTTCTACCTGAATATCAAAAAAAGTCGTTTCTGCATGATAGACACGCAATGCCATATCTAAAAGCGGGAACATCATTACTGCTCCTGTTCCCTCCCCCAATGCCATGTGAGCATTCAAAACTGCCTCTTTTTCTAATGCCTTTAACAAAAACTTAGCCGCCGGTTCTTTGCCCTGATGTGACGTCAGCAAATATTCTTTCGTTCCCGGTGCGATTTTTTCTGCCGTCAAAGCTGCCACCAGACTGATGACACCGTCTAAGACAATCGGTATCCGATAAATCGCTCCTCCGATGCAGACACCTACAAGTCCGGCAATATCCAGACCACCTACCGTCTCTAAAATGGTAAATGCATCTTTTTCATATAAGTCATATTTCCGGATTGCCTGTCCGATAACTTCCTGCTTATGCAACAGTCCTTTTTCACTGAGTCCTGCTCCTTTTCCTGTGACAAGCGAAACTTCACATTTTAAAAGTGCCGCTGCCATAGCACTGCTGGTCGTTGTATTGCCAATCCCCATCTCTCCGGTTGCCAGTATCCGGTATCCTTCCTCTTTTAAGGTACGCACCAATTCCATTCCAACCGCCATGGCACGAACAGTTTCCTCTTCCGTCATTGCCGGTTCTTTTAAAAAATTCCTTGTGCCACATCGGATTTTTTTATTTAAGACACCGTGAATCTCCTCCCGGTTCTGTATACCGATATCCACCGGTATGATATCGGCTCCTGCCACTTCCGCCATCTGACATACGCTCGAATGTCTGCCTGCTATGGATCTTGCAACTGCCGCTGTAACCTCCCGCCCGGACTGACTGATGTTTTCCTCTACGATGCCATTGTCTGCACACAGGATCAGCACGGCTTTTTTAGAAATATCGATCTTTTCCTCTCCGGTAATTGCTCCGATCTGAGCAGTCAGCGTCTCAAAACTTCCAAGCCCGTCTATCGGTTTGGCGATCGCATCCCAATTATGAAGTACCTGCTTTCGTACCTCTTCCATCGGTTTTGGGATGGAAATCTGCTCTAATTCTTCTTTTGTGTACTTATTCCAGATGGGCTTCTCTAAGCATTCCATAGATTTCCTCCATATTCAGATACTCCCTTAAGGTATCTGCCAACTGATCATACTGCCGCTCTTTAAAGGCGTGATAATCTTCTGACATTCCCTCTTTGATGGTAACTCCTTTTTTCTCGGCTAATGCCTGCACGATCCGATCTGCGATATTTCCGGTATCAAACAGTCCGTGGATATAGGAACCATAGACATTCGGATTCTTTCCGGTAACTACTACCTCACACGCTGTCTGACCTGATTTTTTCTGTTCCGGCTCATATTCCAATTCTTTTTCTTTGCCCTCTTTTATCCAAGTAGTCTCTCCCATATGAATCTCATATCCTTCAAATGCACATGCAGAGATCGGATACAGGATTCCCGGTAGCATATTGATGTTTCCCTTTGTCTGACAGTGTTTCTTTTCCTTTTGGAGTACCGTCAGAACCGGCAGCAGCTCCATACCGCGGATATTTCCTCCCTCTTCCACTCCGGCAGGATCGCGTATTTCAAACCCTAACATCTGATAACCGCCACAAATCCCAAAGACCGGAACTTCCTCTGACCGTTGTTTGATTGCTGCCTCTAAACCGTTTTGCCGCATCCATTTTAAATCTCCCATTGTATTTTTGCTTCCCGGTAAAAAAATCAGATCCGGATGCTGCAATTCTCTGACCGAAGTGACATAACGCACCGACACTCCCGGTATCTGCTCAAACACATGAAAATCCGTAAAATTAGAGATTCTCGGATAATGGATCACCGCAATGTCAATCAGTCCCACTTCTTTTTCTGAAAAGCGTTCACTCAGACTGTCCTCATCCTCTAATGACAATTCCATATAAGGAACCACTCCTGTCACCGGTACATTGCCCCGTTCCTCTAACATTTGGATTCCGGGTTCTAAGATCGATGCATCCCCGCGGAATTTGTTGATGATCAGTCCTTTCACACGTTCCCGCTCGCCGTCTGTTAATAACATCAATGTCCCTAGCAGCTGTGCAAAGACACCCCCTCTGTCAATATCCCCAACTAACAGTACCGGAGCATCCACCATTTCTGCCAGTCCCATATTCACAATATCATTCTCTTTTAAGTTAATCTCCGCCGGACTTCCTGCACCTTCTATCACAATGATATCCGCAAAGGATTCTAATTTATTAAATGCTCTTTTAATATCCGGTATCAGTTCCCGTTTATATGCAAAATAATCTCTTGCACTCATATTTCCTAAGACTTCGCCGTTTACGATCACCTGGGAGCCGATATGGTTGGTGGGTTTTAATAAGATCGGGTTCATACAGACCATCGGAGAGATGCCTGCCGCCTCTGCCTGCATGACCTGCGCCCTTCCCATCTCTAACCCTTCTTTTGTCACAAAGGAATTGAGTGCCATGTTCTGGGATTTAAAAGGAGCTACACGGTAACCGTCCTGTCGAAAAATCCGGCACAAGGCTGCTACTAACAGACTCTTTCCCGCATTGGACATCGTTCCCTGTACCATGATTACTTTTGCCATCTTTTTCTGCCTTTCTGCTCTATCTTCCTGTTTCTATCTGCTTTTTACAGCTTTTCGCATAATCGAATAATGCCTGATTCTCATGCTCTAATGTTCCGAAATGTTCTCTACAGCAGATCACACGTTCACAGGCATTGATACATTGTTTTGCCTCTGTAAGTGCCGCCTCTGTAATCGGTTCAAATGCTGCCGTCCCGATCACCTTTGCCGCTAAAGCCTTTGCGACCGGATAATCCAGATCATTTTGAAATAAAATCCCTGTTGCAAAAGGAATCCCTTCCCGTTGCAGTCTGCGATAAGTATTCCGCCCACTTCCATTGCCTGCGATCACAAACACCTCAGGTTTTCCTTTGACCGGTTCTAATTCCATACTTTCGCTCCGCTCATCAAAGCTGCCTGTTTCGATAGAAAATAATTTTTCGATATATCCCTCTTTAAAAATCTCCTGTGGAGTTCCAAACCGTTCCACACAGCTTCCATTGACACAGAGGATCTTATCTGAGACTTTTGCCGCCAGTTCTAACTCATGCAAAGACATCACCACTGTGAGTTCCTTTTTCTTTCGCATTTCCTGCAGGATAGACAAAAAATCTAATTTATATTTAATATCTAAATAGGAAGTTGGTTCATCTAAGATAATGATTTCCGGCTCCTGGCAGATAGCACGGGCAAGCATCACCCTCTGCCTCTGTCCGTCGCTGATCTTTGAAAAATCTTTATTTTTTAAGGATGTCACATGAACCGGTTCCATAGCTTCTGCCACTGCCTGTCTGTCTGTATCAGAAAGAATCCCGAACTTTCCAGTATAGGGATATCTTCCGGTCGCCACCACTTCCTCACAGGTCATCATCTCGGTACGCAATTTTTCGGTTAAAACGACTGCCATATTCTGCGACAGTTCATTTCCGGACATCTGCCCGATATCCTGCTCTCCTAAATAGACCGTACCGCCCAATAATGCAAGCTGTTTTGTGATACTCTTTAGGATGGTCGATTTTCCTGCCCCGTTTGGCCCTATCAGTGTCAGAATCTCTCCTTTTTCCAAACAGATCTCTATATTTTCGATCAGTGGCTGTTTGCCATATCCGACTCTCAGTTTTTCTGCTTTAAAATAATACTTTTTCACGCCATCTTCTCCTTGTTACGTCTTACCATGATCCACAGTACAACCGGCGCACCAAAGATTGCCGTGACGGTACTGATACTCAGTTCCGTCGGTGCAAACATCGTCCTTGCTAACAGATCACAAAACAGACAGAATACACTGCCCCCTAAAAAACAGGCAGGTATCATCCAGATTGGTTTTGCCGTACCTAAAAGGCTCTTTACTAAATGCGGTGCTGCAATTCCGACAAAGGAGATTGGTCCTGCAAAAGCTACGATACAGGCGGATAGAATACTCGATAACAGAACCATGGCTATGCGAAGCAGCCGGATATCCACACCTAAATTTCTTGCATAGACTTCCCCTAACTGATAGGCACTCAATGGTTTTGCCATCAAAAACACCAGAAAAAAAGTCACAGCCACCACACCGGTCATAACCGCTACATTTTCCCATGTCATTCCCGAAAAACTTCCCCTCGACCAGTTGTGCAGATTGACGATCTCTGCATCACTTGCAAAGGTTACCACCAGTTCCGTAATGGCAGAGCAGATATATCCGATCATCACTCCGCTTACCACTAGCATAGACATGTTATGGACTCTGCGTGACATTAAAAGCACAAATCCCATAGAGATCATTGCCCCGACAAATGCTGCTGCGATCAATGCCCAGGAAGTGATCTTTACTGCCTGTCCCATCAGAAATACCATGACGAGTGCCACCACCATTTTTGCACCGGAAGAGATTCCTAACACAAACGGTCCTGCGATCGGATTGTGAAAAAAAGTCTGCAACAGATACCCTGCAAGTGCCAAAGCACCACCTAAGATCATAGCCGCTAAAGTTCTTGGCATTCGGATATCCCAAAGGATCCTGGAATTTTCAATTTTTTCTCCCCGGATGGATGCAAAAATATCTGCTAGCGGGATTCTGACGGTTCCAACACAGATATTCCACCCCACCAATGCCACAACGCTAACTCCTAACAGGAAAAGCACTATGATATATCTGACTTTTTTACTCTGCTGCATCATATAACTCCTCTATTTTCTATTTCAACTGAAAAAGATATTTCATCTTCTGTTCGTTTTCTCCTAAAAGCATGGAATGGATATCCTGCATCAGATATCCCATCGACATAGACTGCTGATACATATCATTGGTGGTACACCATACATCTCCATTCTTGACTGCCTTAAAATCCTTTAAAACCTCACATTTGTCCAACAATTCTTCGATGGAAGATACTCCACCGTCTATGGTGCTGTTATAGATCAGATAATCTGCATCTTTCGCACCCTGATAAAAATCTTCGATCTGCATATTCACGGTCGAACGTGCCACTTCCTCATCACCTAAATCCTCAAAAATGTATCTTCCTCCGGCAAGTTCAATCATCTTCGGAATATAATCGGAACTCTGCCGCACCTGTACCAGACCATTCGAGGTAATATAGAAAAATGCTACGGTCTTATCGGTTTTTTCATCGGCTGTTACTTTCTTTAAAATATCCTTTTGTTTTTCAAAAATTTTTTCTGCCTCTTTTTCTTTTCCAAGCAATGTCCCGAAAAATCTGACCCATTCCACTCTGCCTAACGGATGTTTTTCATAGCTTGAATATTCGATCATGACCGGAATGCCAAAATCCTCTAACATTTCCCTGACCTCCGGTGTGTGGGAAATCATCATATTCTCAATTGCAAGTGTACATTTTTCCGATACAATCCGTTCATAATCCGGTTTGCTGTATTTTCCGGCATATGAAATATCCCCTCTGGCCATCGCTTTTTTTGCTCTCTCAATATACCAGTCCTCTTCTTTTTGCGAAGAAAAACGGATGCTGTCTAACGCATCAAGGTGGTCAAAAATATCCATGACGGAGGATGATACTAAATAGAGATTTTGGACCGGCTGCTGCATCACAATGATACCTTTTTTTAAATCTTTCGGTGCCTCTTTTCCCTCCGGTATGACTAAGATCTTTGTACCATCGGAAGTGGCAAGCAGCCGGTAACCGTCTTTGTAGTAATCTACGGAAAACTGTTTGGCATATTCTAACTCCATGCTGCTTTCGTATACCAGTTCGTCACTGATCCGGTCTTTCGCAGAATCGGAAGAAGGACTGCTACAGCCGCACAGCCCTAACAGTCCTGCTAAAAATAAACAGCATATTGCAATTACTTTTTTTCTTCCTTTCATATTCTCATCCTCTTATTCCACGGACTGTAACGTATCCGAGCGGAATGTCAGGGTATACTCGATCTCATGCGGTTTGCTCATCGCTACCGTATCACCGATAACGCTTACCGGCTCATCAAATGCCGAAACAGGGATTTCAAAGACAGAACCTCCTTCGGTACTACTTGGCAGATACTTTGTTCCGTCTACGATCATATAATCATAGTTTGGACTATCCCACTGTACGGTTGCAGTAACTGCTCCGCCTTCTGCCTTAATCTTGACCGGTGAAAGGATCGTTGCTTTTCCACTGCCGCCCTCAAACGTGATCTCCATGGTATAATTGCCGTCTTCAAGTGCACTGATCTCTGTTTTTGGACCTTCCTCTTCTACCGGTGTCGGATTGGTCACATAAACTTTATGATCATACCATTTTCCCTTTGTTCCGATCAGTGCAAGGTCAAATTCCTGATCTAATGCCTTTACCGGTACATCAAATCCATAGACTTCTTCCGTTGTACCATCACTGTAAGTTACCGTGTCTGTGGTTGGCTCTAACAGATTCTTCTTATCATTTTTTGCATTTTTCGCAAGTCCTACATACAGATTTACGATTTTTTTAGAGCGCAGTGAGACATGGATCGTCATCTCGCCGTCTTTTACGGTCAGAGTTCCCTTTCCGTCATATGCCTCATTGACCTGAAACATGCCATTGTCCGTAACAAAGTCCGCTTTGTATACACCGTCGGCAAGCTCCGCTTCTTTCTGCTCTTCTTTTTCTTCTTTCTCTTTTTGATCTGTGTCTTTCTGATCTGTCTGTTCCACAGATGTTTCTGTTTTTTTCTGGGTATCTGTTCCATTGCCGGAGCATCCACTAAGAATTGTGGATGCTGCCAGCATGATGGTCAATATCGCAACTGTAATACTTTTTTTCTTCATCGTATACTCCTGCTATTTCATTGCCTCTGCAGTATGATCTACATAGATCTGCTGGATGTCCTTGATCTCGCCAAGTCCTGTGATCTGTGTATCTACACTGTCAAATTTTCCGGACGCTTTGAACATGCTTAACCAGGAATCATCATCGTCTCCTGCCATATCATTGTTTGCATGATCTCCTGCTACGACCATTAACGGACGAAGAACGACTTTTTTATATCCTGCTTTTTCTACTGCATCAATAACAGATTCACAGGAAGTCTCTTCCGGCTCACCCTCTACGGTTCCGATAAATACATTGTCATAGCCAAGGTCTTTCATCTGTGTCTGCATCTGGCTGTAAGATACTTTTGCAGTATGGGAAGTACCATGGCCCATAAATACAAATGCTGTTCCGTCTTCTTTTGCTGCATCAAGGCTGTCATAGCCGGCATCTTTTACGGCTTCTGCTGTTAATGCTTTCGCTACGGCTTCCTTATCGCTGTTTACAGCGTCTGCATCTGCTCCGACTTCTCCAAGAAGCGGTTCTGCAATTTTTACGGTTTCAAACTTGTCCTTATAGTTCTCTACCGCTTCCACTAATTCATCATATTCTGCACCACGCATTAAGTGTGTTGGCTGTACTACCAGATTCTTTACACCGTTGTCTACTGCACGCTCTAATGCCTGATCTACGTTATCAATTTTTTCTCCGTCACGCGCCTGTACATGGTTGATGATGATCTGTGCGGTAAATGCTCTTCTGACGGACCAGTCCGGATTTGCTTCCTGCAGAGCATCCTCTATTCCTTTGATGTCAGCAACACGGCTGTCATTAAAGGAGGTTCCAAAACTTACTGCTAAAATTTCATTTTCGCCAATATCATCCTGATTTCTGGCATCATCTTTAGATGCATCGCCGGTATCTCTTCCAAAATAATCCGGATCAGCATTTTCGCCCTCTACTAATTCTTTCTGGGCATCGGTCAGTGCATCCCATGCTTCCTTCGCTTCGGCACACTGCTCGTCTGTCTTATCGTTTCTTTCCTGTACATAAATGGCATCGATCAGTGCTGCAACCTTATCTGCGGCTTTTTTGTCCGCATCTTTATCGGATTCTGTATCCGCTTCTTTTTCTGTCTTGGCTGCTTTGTCACTTGTTGCCTCTTTGCTGCTTCCACATCCTGTAATGCAGAATGCTCCCATCATAGTTGCCATCAATAATGCTACGACTCTTCTCTTCATGTTTCCTCCTTAGGGTGTTCGTTAGAATTTTCAGAGCAACCGGCTGCATCCTCGCGGAGCGTTTTTTTATAAAATTACAGAGTCATCCCCTGTAAAATTAAGATCAAAATAAAAACCCTCTGCCTGTACAGGTAAAGGGTTTATACGCAAAAGAAACGCATCAAAATTCCAAAACAGAAATTCTCATACATCAATATGTACAACCAGTTACTCGTGGCTTGAAACAAATGTTTCTGTACAGCACTCAGGCAGGTCTCCCGGCTTAAAGATCTCTGCATCCGTCATCTTCCCGGTTTCCCAGTGATATCTCGACTTCTGCTCCCTAATTACGGTGACGAGTTCGTACAGGATTTGCACCTGTTTCCCTTTTCACCGAAGCCAGCCATGAAAAGTATTGTCTGAAATACAAAATGACTGCTTCGACACCTGACTGCTATTTATTTAGTTTTTTCTTTGTGCCTGTGTATCACACAGCACATTCCGCCATCCGGCGAATCGCATTTATTGTAACATACTTCACCAGCTGCCGCAATGGTTCCAGCCGTATTCTGCCTAAGATTCTTCTAACTTCTTTCCTGCACATTTTGGTACAATGGAAAAATAGTCTAAGATCGTTGCCGCAATATCGGCAAATGTATCCCGTGTGCCATAGTTCGTTCCCGCCTTGACCGGCTGGCCATACAGAATGAGTGGCGTATACTCTCTGGAGTGATCCGTAGATGGTGTACTAGGGTCACATCCGTGATCTGCAGTGATCATCAGGATATCCTCATCCCTCATTTTTTCTAAGATCTCCGGCAGACGTTCATCAAAATAAGTCAGTGCTTTTGCATAACCGTCCACATCATTCCGGTGTCCGTAGAGCATGTCATAGTCCACTAAATTGACAAAACAGATACCCTCAAAATCTCTTTCCATATACTCCAATGTCTTATTGATACCATCTTCATTTCCGGTAGTCCGTACGAATTCCGTAATACCCTTTCCTGCAAAAATATCGTTGATCTTTCCAACGGCAAGTACGTCTAACCCTGCTTCTTTCATCTGATCCAACATCGTGACTGCCGGCGGTTCTAATGAAAAATCATGTCGGTTCGATGTTCTTGTGTAATTGCCGGATTCCCCGATAAACGGTCTTGCGATCACACGACCCACACCATGTTCCCCTGTCAGTATCTTTCTTGCGATCTTGCAGTACTCATAGAGCTGTTCTACCGGAACAACCTCTTCATGGGCTGCGATCTGAAAAACCGAATCTGCGGAAGTATATACGATCAGATCTCCGGTTCTTCGATGTTCATCTCCGTAATCTTTGATCACTTCCGTACCGGAATATGGTTTGTTACAAAGTACACCCCTTCCGGTCTGTTTTGAGAATTCCTCTAGGATTTCTTTTGGAAAGCCGTTCGGATAAGTCGGAAGTGGCGCTTTAGAAATAATTCCCGCAATCTCCCAGTGTCCGATGGTTGTGTCTTTTCCTTTGGAGCTTTCCGTCATTCTTGCAAACGCTGCCGTTGGATGCTCCTCTTTGTCATTGACTGCCATTCCGTCAATGTTAAAATATCCTAATTTTTTCATATTTGGCATGGAAAAATACGGACTCTTAGAAACTGCAAGGATCGTGTTACTTCCTGCATCTCCATATTCTGCTGCATCCGGCATTTCTCCCATGCCCACACTGTCTAATACGATTAAAAATACCCGCTTCATTGGTGCCTCCTCCGAATTTTTCTATGTAAAAATTATACGTTCTTTTCTAAGTATGGTCAAGAAATGATCCGAAATCTTCCGTCTACTTTTCTGTCTGTGTCTTTGCAGAGGAATCTACCGGAGTGATAATGATATTCTGTGCAGATACACCGGTTTTTCTCTTAACAATATCTTCCACCTGTGCCCGTTTTGCATCGGTTGCATCTTTTCCCATATCCAGTACGACATCGGCGGAATCATCCGTAATGCTGACTACAACGTTACTGAATCCCTTTGCCTCTAAAAGCATCTCTGCCGCTTCTTCCTTTTCAGCGGTGTCGGTCATTTTGACCATCTGCTCAATGGCAGACTGTCTGCTTGCTTCTTCTAATTCTTTATTGTTGATGATCTCTAATAAAGATTCTTTGTTTTTAGACCGCACCTGTTCTCTCGACAGCTTCGCCTCTGCTGCAAAATTAACGGTCTCTGCACCGGTACTGGTTAAGACTGCTTCACCCGGATTTGCCGACTCTGCTTCCTCTTCACTCATTCCTTCCGCAGAAGTCTCTGATGTCGCCTGTGATGCATCTGCTACCTCTTCTGATGCCTCTGTGTCCGTAAAAATCTCCTCGCTCTTGCTGTCTTCATCCGAAATCTCATATTCTTCTTTTACCTCTTTTTTGCTTGCCGTTTCCTTCGTATCGTTCTTTAAACCTGTGTTGCTGTAGCTGAGATAACCGGCTGCCGCGATCATCAGTGCTAATCCTGTAATGATGAGCTGATTCTTCTTAAATATTTTTTTCATGGATACCTCCTAATCCGCTTTCATTTTTACTATTTCTATTTTATGTGCCTCTATGGGAAATAATGCTATTACGATGTCCTGTATTTTTTTCTTTACCGCCGGGTCTGTTGCTCCCTGCGCTACCACCACAACCCCTTCCACCGTACCTTCGTTTTCTTTATCCGATGCAAAACTTTTTGTATCCTCTGCCTCCGTGATCATCACCCTGACCTCTCCGACCCCTTCCGTATGCTTTAAAATGCGTTCTAACCGCTCCTCTAACTGTTCTCCACCTGCATCTTCATTCGCCTTAAAATCCATTTTCGATTCTGTCTTTTTTTCTGTCGGTATCGCAAGCACAAGTACCAGAACCCCCAAAAGTGCGAGGATCAAAAGATTATTCCGATTCCCCATAATGTTCCTGATAATATCCGCTCCTTTCTTCGACGTATCCATTCTGCAATCCCTCCAATCCTTCCATATCCGTCAGACCGCTCTCTGCTTTATAAGTTTCAAATTCCTCTACCAGTGAAAAAAAATCCACGCCGCTGCTGACCCGGTTTAACAGTGGCAGGAACACCACCACTAAAAGTATCATTTTTACTGCAAATTGCAGATACTTCTGATAGGATTTCTTTGGCACCAGATAGAGGATCAGTGTCAGGAAAAAATACAACATCAAAAAGGTTTTCAGCCACTCTAAAACAGCACTCATCTCATTCCTCCTAAACCACAAAAGATGTCGTTGCACACATCATCGCCACGGTAATAAAAACCATAAATACGGTCGTAGTAATCACACGCATCAACATCTCGCCTCCATGTGCCGCACCGCTCATTGCTCCCGCGATCCGCTTATCCGCAATCGGTTCTAAAAATGCTGCCATACACTTATAAAGCAGTGTAATGATCAATACCTTACAAAACGGGATCAATGACAAAAATATCAGCAAAAACATCGCAGCCACTCCGACACTGTTTTTAATGACCATCCCGGAACCGATGAAAATATCACCGATCGCCGCTGCCGCACCGCCAATCCCGGGGATCAGGCTCAAAGACTTTGTCAGGGTTGTTCTGCTCGCATAGTCAACCGCCGGTGCAATCATTCCCTGTACAACGTTTAGACCAACCACGATCGTCAGCACCAGTTTGGCACCCCAACTGAAAATATCGCGTACCAGTTCTGCCGTTTTTGAAAACACTTCTTCTTTCATCATGCAGTTTGTTAAATAAAACAGAACATACAGATTGATCAGTGGTAGCAGTACATAGATCATCAGCACTTCGATCCCATACAGGATAAAAAAAGTCAGCTCATAAAAGGACATGGCACTCATCGCATTTCCGGCAAAGACCATGACCGCTAAATAGGAAGGCAACAGCATTTTCATAAAGCCCGTCACATTTTGAAGCAGATGGCTGACAATCTCGGAGGTCACGGAAAAGGATTTTAAAACAAACAGCATCAGCACCAGATAGGTCAAAACGTAGCAAAGCTCCGTAATATAGGAATTTTCAACCAGTCCTAAAAAGTTCTGCAAAATACTGAAGATCAATACCAGTACCACGATCTGCATCATGCTTTTCTTATTTTCCTCAAGTTCTCCCACCAGTGCCTCTTTGATATAGCCTCCGATCCCTGCAAGGCTTTCCAACGCTCCCTGCTTTGAGATACTCCCCACCAGCTCCGAGAAGCTCATTCCCGTTTCCCGTCCTGAAAATTCGTCCAGATCTGAAAAAAGATTTTCCTTCGTCAGATAGCCCAGCATCTCTTCTCTTTCTGTGTCAAAGTCCACCTCTGTTGTTCTGTCCAAATCGGTATCTGCTTCTTTCTTCTCCGCCTGTACCTGCAACGGAAATATCACCATGCATAAAAGCAATAATATTCCAACAAAAAATAAATTTACCTTTAACTTTCCTATGTAACGTCCAAAATCACAACTTCTTAAAACATCTCTGTCTCTCATAAAAAATCCCCAACCGTCTGCAGCAATGCCAGCAATACCGGCATACTCACAAAAAGAATGGACACCTTGCCAAACAATTCGATCTGGCTCCCGACCGCACCATAGCCCGCATCCTTACAGATTTCTGCCGCAAACTGTGCCACATAGGTAATTCCCATCATTTTTAACATCAGGCGGATATAACCGCCATCCAGGTTCAATACGGTCTCAATCCTGCCAATGTACTCCACAACAATTTCTAACTTTGTCACCAGATAAATAAAAATGCAGACGCAGGTTCCAAGACTGATGAGCATCCCATACTCTGCCTTATATGATTTCAATGGGATTGCCAGACAGACACCTGCCATGCCGATCATTGCAATTTTTAAAATATCCATACTTCCCCCCTATAATGCAAACAAATCCTTCATCGTTGAAAACAATTCGTAGATATATGGTACGATCCAGAACAATACCAGCAGCAGTCCGGCAAGACTTGTCAAAAATGCCTGCTCCTCTCTGCCACTGTGCTTTAATATCTGCGTTAACACAGTCACGATGATCCCGATTGCAGCAATTTTAAAAATCAGATTTACACTCATATGTTCTCCTTTACAGTAACACGATAATCAGAAGCAGTCCCCCAAAGAGACAGACACTCTGATATACCTTCTGCTTATTTCCCCGTTCCTCCCACATCTTTTGAATCTTCTCTTCCACGCGGTTGATGTACATTTCCACAGAAGCGATCTGACTTTTGCTGTCCACCGGCTCTAACAGTCTGCCCATATCTAAAAGGATTGCAAATTCCTCCCGATTTAAAAAAAATGACGGTCTGTGTGCCTCAAAACACTCTCTCCAAAGCCTCTCCACTTCCTCTGTCTGGTGATACAGGATTTTTTCCGTAAACTCCATCAATGGCGCTTCAAAGGGTGCTCCCGCTTTCTTTGCCATATCTGTGACTGCCTCTGCGATCGGAAGCCTGACATATTCTAACTGCTTTTCAAAGATGATCAGCATTTCTTTCATCGCTAAAAGCTGTCGCTCCTCTTCCCGAAATCTTTCTAAAAAAGTCAGACATCCGCCCACCGAAGCAGTCAGGATCAAAACACTTCCTAAAATCTTTAACATATTTTTTCTAAGTTCTCATCATAGATATGGAACCTTCTCCTGCCATTTTCTGCTTTTTCTAAGAGGACGATCCTGCCAAACATCTGCTGTTCTAACATTTCTTTCAGGTATTTTTTTCTCGAAAGCTCTTTCATATCGTAAGCATGTACGGTCCCGATAATACGGCTGCCCGAATAGATGGCCTGCTCCATTGCCCGGCAGTCCTCCCTGCTTCCGATCTCGTCCACCGCAATGATCTGCGGTGCCATCGAACGCAGCATCAACAGCATTCCAAAGGATTTTAAACAGCCGTCTAAGACATCACTTCTGATCCCGATATCGTTTTGTGGGATTCCCTGACGGCAGGCAGCAATTTCGGAACGTTCATCTATAATGCTGATTTTCATTCCATCCAGCCTGTCCGAACCGTTTGACAAAATCCTGATAGCATCTCTTAAATAAGTAGTCTTACCGATTCCGGGAGGTGAAACAAACAGGGTATTATAAATACTGTTCCTATGTATCAGATATGGGATGATGTCTTTTGCACATCCACGCTTTTCTCTTGCCACACGGATATTCAAAAAGTAAATATTCGACAGGCTTAACACCTTGCCACCGTCCATCACTACTTGTCCTGCCACTCCGATGCGGTGTCCACCCTGCATGGTGATAAATCCCCTTTTCATCTCATCCTCATAAGCATAGAGTGAATAACTGCTGATGAACTTTACCATGCTCCTAATATCCTCTTTTGTGGCACAATAGGCATTTACCTGGCTTCGCTCTAGTCTGCCTGTTTCTTTTTTTAAATACCACTCTTCATTTTCCATATGAAAGATCACAGGCTGTCCGATCCTGATACGGATTTCCTCTAAGGTATTGTCTTTCATCGTAACTTTTTGCAGTGTTTCCCGCAGATGCAGCGGAAAGATATGAAGCAATTCTTCCTGCATAAATGCTCCCTCCTGTCTTTTGGTTTGTCCTTAAAACATTTATATGAGGGGCTTTTGGATTTATGTATAAAAAGACCGTGGCTTTTTTACCAAAAACCACGGGTTTTCATTTCACTATTCAACCTGAAAACGAAAGGCTGCAATTGTCTTATTGTCTGCATTCTTATTCGTAATTTTAAAAATAAGATTTTTCTCGCCATTATACAGATAGTGTACACGGAAATTTGCTGTTCCATCGGCATTTTCTGTAGAACTTCCTTCTACTTCGCAAAGTATATTTCCATCGGCATCATAAAGTGTCATCGCCGGGTCATTATAGGGATCATTGTATGGTGACCGGCTAAAATCCGGTGTGATACCCTCTAAAAGAAGCCCGCCTTTCGTAACACTGGCCTTTGCCAGGCGTACTCCGTTGGATTCCTGATTCAGCACGATTTCTTTTGCTCCCGAACGATCCACCGGGACTGAAAATTGTAACTTCCATGTATTCTCTACGCTTCCGGTCGTAATCTCCTCCATTTGATCCTGTTGCCAGTATTGTCCTAATAACCGGTCTTTGATACTGTACTCTACCGTAAGTGTCTTTGCATCGGAAATATCTACCGGCTGTTCATTTACATCTGTCAAAGAACTCAGATCCTGTTGGGCTACACATGTATACAATCCATCCTCTATTTTTTTAAAAGAACCTGCTTCATCCGGATAGACCTGTTTTCCATTGATTTTGAACTCCACACCATGAATATTCTTACCCAGGCGGATATACTCTGCTTTCTCAAAATCTTTACGCTCTGTACGCAGGGATAACAAATAGTAGAGATGATAGCCATCACTGTATACATCCGACACGGCAAATGTTATCCCATCTTTTTCTACTGTGGTTTCTCCGGCAGCCTTATCCTCTTCCGATACTTCTTTTGCATTCTTTCCTATTACAGCATATTTTTTCAAATCGGAATCCGTTGTTTCTCCCTGCTGAATCTGTTCCCTTTCATGTTCGATCAGCTTGCCAAACAATGCACTATAGATATCCTTTGCAAGTACCGGATTTGCCACACCTGCTACTCCTAAAATAACTGCCAGTGCTGCTACCGCCCCCACTACTTTTTTCCAAGTATTTTTCCTTTTCTTACTATTTGTATTTCCGATCCGGTGTAAAATATTTCTCTTATATCTCTCTTTTTCTTTCTTGGATAATTCTGTTGCTTCATACGTTTCTAAATCCATTTCTACCTCATTGAGTAACCCGTAAATATTTTTTTCCATCTCAAGCACCCCTTTCTACTGAAAAATGTTTGCGGATCTTCTTTTTTCCACGGGAAACCCGATTATAAATGACATCCTTTTTCATTCCGGTTTCTCTGCTGACTTCTTCCATACTTTTTTCCTCAACATAGAGTTTCCAGAACAATTTTTGATCTTCCGGTTTCAGACACGCTAACAGTTGCTCGGTTTCCTCTGAGATTTCTTTTTCAATTACCCCTAGCAGTTCTGCATCTTCTTTCGCAATTGAAATTTTTTCTAAATCAAGCTGTTGTAACTCTCTTTGATATTGTCTCAGATAATCAATGGCACAGTATTTTGCAACCGCCGCTGCCCAGTTTTTAAAGCTGCTCTTTTTTTCATCAAAGCAGGAACTGTGATTCCAGATTTTCAAAAGCACATCATTCATACATTCTTCCTGCCGGTCCGGTACCGCTGCTAAATGCTTCTTTATGACTGCCATCAGCAGTCCACCGTAGGTATCTATGACATAAAAAAGTGCCTCCTCATTCTTTAATTGTAGCTGTTGAATATAATTTTTTTCCCCAATCTTCATGGTGATCCTTTCTTTTGTTCAGGTCGTGCACTTCCCTGTTTTTTCTTTACACTTATTATTACGATAAAAAATGATGGTTTCTATCATATTGATCACTTTTTTTGTCATGATCCTAAACACAGGTTGAATCGATGGTTTATTTGCTGGGTTCTACTCAATAGGGTGTTACTCTAATGTAAAAAGAGACTATCTTACGATAGTCTCTCCATTTCGCTGTCTTAGTTATATTTACGTTTTCTTGCAGCTTCTGATTTCTTTTTACGTCTTACGCTTGGTTTTTCGTAATGTTCTCTCTTACGAATCTCCTGCTGGATACCTGCTTTTGCACAGTTTCTCTTGAATCTACGTAAAGCGGAATCTAAAGTCTCGTTCTCTTTTACGATTACATTTGACATAGTCTCACACCTAACCTCCCTCCAGTTGTAAATTGTGCTCCAACTGTTTGGGTAATATTTGCACTATTAATTATTATAACAGATAATCCCTGTAAGTCAATAACTTCCGGTGTTTTTATTTTTGGATTTTTATTCAATACTTATTACACCATGTCCGGTTTCTTATACCGTTCTTATTTTTTGTATTTGAGCTTCCAGCAATAATTTGCATTGCCTGCTAACCCGGAAACATACTTATTGCCGACCTTTTTTTGTGGTGCAATATAGAAATAATAAGTTTTTCCTGATTTCAGCTTACTTTTACCGCATTTTGTGATGACGGTTCCAGTCTTTGTAGTTGTCTGGAATTTCTTATACCCGGAATCCTTCTTATTAGAAACATATACTACATAACGGTTTGCACCTTTAATCTTATCCCAATTGATCTGAATTCCTTTTTTGCTCTTATTATTCTTTGCTTTTGTAACATCCGGCTGTGGGCTTACATATTTCCAGGAAGACCAGCTACCATACATTTTCTCATTCTTACTATTTAAAGCATATGCACGAACTCTGACCTTATAGAAATTATGCTTCTTTAATGCAGACGTCTTGATATAAGTCTGAGGATATGTTGAACTTGTGGTTACCGTTTTAATCTTAGAATCCTTATCCTTATATGCGGTGTAAAGCTGATACTGATATCCGTCTGCACAGTCTATTGTAGAATTTCTTACAGAAATTTCCGATAAATTCTGCCAATAGTAATTTACCTCTACACCACTCACTTTAGAAGGTTTTACCGAAACATTCCATCTAGATATATAATTACCTGACCATGCAATAGTCATTCCATCGGCATATTTTCTTCCTCCGGTAACGCGAATTGTATATGATGCATTTTTTGTAAGATTTTCCAGTGTCACACTTGTTCCGGTCGTTATACACTGCATCTTTGCTGTACTTGTTGTATAATATTCCACTTCATAAACGTCTGCTCCCGGTACTGCGGACCACTCTACAGTAATCGAATTTGTTGTTGACGTCGTATGTGTAAATGTTGCCGGTGCCTTATCCGGTTTAGTAACTACTGCAACCGGTGCGGAAGTATCTCCCCATATTTTCTCATATGTTTTACTATCATTAACAAATGGTGTTATCCGCACATAATATGTCTTTCCTGCTTCCAGATTACTTATCCATGTTGGTGATGAATACTCATTTTCATCCACCACAGTATAACCTGTAGACGGCTGTTCCGAAATCTCCACCTTATATCTTGTATCACTGCCTCCTAAACAGGACCAGCTTACCTCTACAGATGTAGACGAACCTTCAATCTGCTTTAACCCTGTAATAGGTGATGGTTTACTTGCTGCTTTTACTGGAAATGCAGTGATCAGAACTAATGCAAAGGCTGCTGCTAATGTCATGATCAATCTGTTTCCCACATTTTTGAAACTCTTTCCCATAGTCTCCTCCTTAGTTTTTATTTGTTTTAATTAATGCTTTTTTATTTTAACAAAATAACGTGTAAAAGACAAGCTATCTTTTACACGTTATTCCTGTTTTTCTGATATTTTCTGTTTTTAGTAGGTCATTGACCAACGTTTTGTGGCATTTCCTGCTGCACCTGACTGATACTTATTGTCTACCTTCTTCTGTGCCACTACATAGAAGTAATAAGTTTTTCCTGATTTCAGCTTGTTTTTACCATACTTTGTGATGGTCGTGCTGTTCTTTCCGGTTGTCTGGAACTTCTTATAACCGGAATCCTTTTTTGTAGAAACATATACTACATAACGGTCTGCACCATTGATCTTATCCCATTTGATCTTAATTCCCTTTTTAACCTTCTGTTTCTTTGTAACATCCGGCTGTGGGCTTACATATTTCCAGGAAGACCATACGCCATAAATCTTCTCATTCTTGCTGTTTAAGGAATAAGCACGCACTCTTACTTTGTAAAAATTATGGTTTTTCAAAGCAGATATCTTCATGCTTGCTGACACCTGATTCGAAGAACCCGGATTGTTCTGGTTTACGGTAATACTCTTAACCTTTGTCTCTTTATCCTGACCTTTGTATGCAGTGTAAAGCTGATACTGGTATCCATCCGCACATGCTTTTGCTTTGTTTGTAATACTAATCTTTGACAGGTTCTGATAATATCCGCTTACTTTGATGCCTTCCACTTTTGTGGATTTTACCGGAACATCGTATTTGGTATGATAGTTGCCCCATGCTCTTCCCGTGCCATCCGTATATTTCTTTCCGGCACGCACCTTGATCGTATATCTCGCATCTTTGGAAAGATTTTTTAAAGTAACACTGGTTCCTGTTGTCTCTTTTGTAAATTCATTGGCTGTACCGGACTGGCTGTAAACAACCTGATACACATCTGCTCCCGGTACTGCTGACCATTTGACCTTGATCGTATCTGTTGATGATTTTACATGTGTCAGACTTGCCGGTGTGCTATCCGGTGCGGTCACAACCCGCAATGGCCGGGATGTGGTTCCCTTAACTTTTGTATATTTATTCAATCCTTCAATATTATATTTAAAAGGAGTGATACGAACATAATAGACTTTTCCTGCACCTAATTTTGTCAGAGTGATAGACGCAGAAGACTGGCTTTCCTTATATGTCCAGTAACCACTGGACATCTGTTCCGACATTTCAACTTTAAAACGAACCTCACTTCCCGGGCAGGACCAGCTGATACCTGCTGAAGTCGTAGAAGCATCTGTCTGTTTCATATCTGCTACTAACGGAACACTGCTATCTGCCTTTACCGGAACGGTTGTCACAAGCATTAATAAAAATGCTGCTGCTAATGTCATGACAAATCTGCTCCAAACACTTTTTGAACTTTTCTTCATAGTTTCTCCCTAAACTTTTGACATTTTATTTTAACTGCTCTTCTAATGCACTCTTTGCCTGTGCTAATGCATCTGCGATTCCGGCCGGATTTTTTCCGCCTGCCTGTGCCATATTCGGACGACCGCCGCCACCGCCGCCAACGGTTTTTGCAATGTCTTTGATCAGATTACCTGCATGAGCACCGGACTTCATTGCTGCATCGGTTGCCATGGCAACAAGGTTGACTCTTCCGTCACATTCGGATGCTAATACGATAACACCTTCACCCAGCTTTTCCTTTAACTGGTCGCCTAGATCTCTTAAGCCGTTCATATCCACACCGTCTGCACGGACTGCTAAAAGCTTAGTGCCCTTCACTTCTTCCACCTGATCCATGACATCACCAAGTGCTTCTTTCGCTGCCTTACTCTTTAAGGATTCATTCTCACTCTGAAGGGCTTTCATCTCTGCCATCAAGTGCTCTAATTTTTCTACCAGACCCTGTGGGTTTGTCTTTACTAATTTAGAAGCCTGCTCTAAAGTATCTTCTAAAGTGTCGTAGTAATGGAATACTCCCTCGGAAGTCAGTGCTTCAATACGGCGTACACCGGCTGCGACACCGGATTCCGATACAATCTTAAATGCACTGATATTGCTTGTATTGTCGACATGTGTTCCTGCACAAAGCTCTGTAGAAAAATCTCCCATGCTGACTACGCGTACACTCTCACCATATTTTTCTCCAAAGAGTGCCATTGCACCGGTCTTTTTCGCCTCGTCTAAGGACATGATCTTCGTTTCAACAGGAAGTGCCTCGGCAATCTTTTCATTTACCAGAGCTTCTGTCTTTGCGATTTCTTCCGGAGTCATTGCTGCAAAATGTGAAAAGTCAAAACGTAGTCTCTTATCATCTACATAGGAACCATGCTGTTCTACATGGGTACCTAAGACTTCACGCAGTGCTCTTTGTAATAAATGGGTCGCACTGTGGTTTCTTCTTGTCAGGGAGCGTCTCTTCTCCTCAACTTCTAATGTAGCCACATCACCGGTCTTTAACATACCGCTGACCATCTTTCCGACATGACCGATCCTTCCGCCACGCAGCTTGATCACATCTTCTACCTGGAATTTTCCATCCTTTGTTGTGATAAATCCGTGGTCTGCACACTGTCCACCCATGGTTGCATAAAATGGTGTCTGCTCTACGATCACAGTTCCCATATCACCATCGGAAAGTGCCTCTACGATCTCACTTTCTGTGGTAAGAACCGTGATCTTTGACTCATGTACTAATCTGTCATAGCCGACAAACTCACTGGTAATAGAAGTGTCAATCTCATCATATACGGTTGCATCTGCTCCCATATAGTTTGTCTCTTTTCTGGAACTGCGGGCTTTTTCTCTCTGCTCTTCCATGCATTTTTTGAAGCCTTCTTTATCAATGGTAAAGCCCTTTTCCTCTAAAATCTCCTGTGTCAGATCCATCGGGAATCCATAGGTATCATATAATTTGAATGCATGCTCGCCGGAAAGCACCTTTATACCTGCTGCTTCCATTTCTTTTTGCATGTCTTCTAAAATACCAAGTCCCTGATCGATCGTCTTATTGAATTTTTCTTCTTCCTGACTTAATACTTTTAAGATAAAGTCTTTCTTTTCCTCTAATTCCGGATATCCGTCTTTACTCTCTGCAATGACAGTCTTGCTCAGTTCTGCTAAAAATTGTCCTTCGATACCCAGCAGTCTGCCATGTCTTGCTGCACGGCGGATGATCCTGCGCAGTACATATCCTCTTCCCTCGTTTGATGGCATAATTCCATCGGAGATCATAAAGGTTGCGGAACGGATATGATCCGTAATCAGACGGATCGATACGTCATCTAAAGCATCGGTCTGATAGGTCTTATGGGAAATCTCGCAAATTCTATCACGGATTGCTTTCATCGTATCAATATCAAATACGGAATCCACATCCTGTACTACAACGGCAAGACGCTCTAATCCCATACCGGTATCAATGTTCTTGTTCTCAAGTTCTTCATAGTTGCCATGTCCGTCACCGTTGAACTGGGTAAACACATTATTCCATACTTCCATAAAACGGTCGCACTCACAGCCCACTTTACAGTCCGGACTGCCACAGCCGTATTTTTCTCCACGGTCATAATAAATCTCAGAACACGGACCGCAAGGACCTGCACCATGCTCCCAGAAGTTGTCACATTCTCCGTTTTCATCACGGTAGAAACGTGTGATCTTCTCTGCCGGAACACCGATCTCTTTTGTCCAGATGTCGAATGCCTCATCATCCTCTCCATAAATAGAAGGATAGAGTCTCTCCGGCTCCATACCGATGACTTCTGTTAAAAATTCCCAGCTCCATGCAATTGCCTCATGTTTGAAATAATCACCAAAGGAGAAGTTACCGAGCATCTCAAAAAAGGTCAGATGTCTTGCTGTCTTACCAACGTTTTCAATATCCCCTGTACGGATACATTTCTGACAGGTTGTTACTCTTCTTCTCGGTGGAATCTCCTGTCCTGTAAAATAAGGCTTTAACGGTGCCATTCCCGCATTGATCAACAGTAAACTGTTATCATTATGCGGAACCAGCGAAAAGCTGTTCATTGCCAAATGTCCCTTACTCTCAAAAAACTCCAGATACATTCTTCGGAGCTCATTTACACCATACTTCTTCACGATCTGTTCCTCCAAAATCTATTTCTCGTTTGCTTCTGATTTTGCATCCTTGCTCATTCTCCATTTTTTTCCGGCAAACACACCGGCGACTGCAAGAATTACAAATACAACGAATTTAATAAAATACTGCAGAAAACTTACTAAAAATGCCATATTATTTCCTCCATCTTCTATAAAACACTATGTTTTATCATATCATAGGCAAAATCTTATTTCAAGATGTCGCCAAGACCTAATTGCTCATTTTTTCCACTTTCCAATTCCACATCATCTAAAAGTCCGCTTCCATCGGCTGCCGTGGTTGCCAAAATGTCACAGCGTTCGTTCTGCGGATGTCCGTCATGTCCTTTTACCCATACAAACCGAACTTCGTGCGGCTGCATCACTTCTAACAGCCGTTTCCACATATCCACGTTCTTAACAGGCTTCTTGTCCGACTTTTTCCAACCGCGTTTTACCCAGCCACCGATCCAGTTCTGGTTAAAGGCATCGACTACATATTTCGAATCTGAATAGACTGTAACCTGACACGGTCTGTTCAATGCCTCTAAGCCTCGGATGACCGCTAAGAGCTCCATGCGGTTATTTGTCGTTTTCTTATACCCTCCCGACAATTCCTTTTCATGCAGTGTCCCGCTTTTATCTATATAGTGCAGCACCACGCCATATCCTCCCGGCCCGTCGGGATTTCCTCTGGCTGCCCCATCTGTATACATTGTGACTTCCATTTTTGTTCTCCTTATCAATAATATCTATAATTCAAATATCTGGTTCTCCTCCCGGATATCCATAACCTTTTTTGCTAATTCCGGCTCTCCCGCTAAAATCAGTTCCTTTTTATATTGTGGGATCAGATCGTATCTTCCCCACAAATGCATTGGGAATACAGCATCTGCATCCATAGTATGCAAAAAATAGTCGATTCCATTCTTATACCGCTCCTCTAGCCGCATATCCATCACTACAAATGCAGCATCCATATGGACTCCTAAAAGCGGTTCTAACTCCTTTCGGAATTCTTCTCTCATTCTCCGGCGGTATGCCTCATCGTGCGTCTCGCCCTTTCGCACATACCAGCTCCAGTCGTTTAGATCTCCTGCATGAAAGATCGTCTTTCCACCATAGTGTACCAAAAAAGAGACTCCTGCATCATTCGAACCGAGCGCCTGCACCTTTAACTCTCCCATATCATAGGTTTCACCCCGTCTTGCGGTGATCATCCGCTCTTTTACGGAAAAATCAATGCCGTTACGCTCTAAATATTTTCTGTTAAAACGCATATCGTTTCCTAAGAAAAATACCATATCCGGGTATTCCATTCCCCACTTTAAAGACTCTAACCAGAAGTGGTCACGATGTCCGTGGCTTGAAAAAATATAGTGTTTTTTATAGTTAGAAAAATCAGGAAGTTCCCCTTGAAAGTCCACTTCCGGAGTTCTTGACTTATCAAAGTAGTCGAATAGCAGCAGGGTATCCTCGATCTCCACTGCAAAACAACTGTGCATTATATAGATGATCCTCATTTCATTCTGCTCACAATCTCATTTGCTTTTTTATAAATCTCCTGCGGTTCTTCACTGATAAAGAACTGCCCATCCTCATAGAGGATCTTTCCATTGACCATTGTTAATTTTACATTCTGTTTGCTGCCGCTGTAAACCAGATTTTTTGTAAGATTATGTTCCGGCTGCATATTCGGCTGCATCAGATTCATTAAGATCAGATCTGCTTTTTTTCCGACAGCCAGACAGTCGCAGTCTGACAATCCCATTGCCTTTGCACCGCCTGTCGTTGCCATATACAGCACATCATTTGCATCCATGACCGCTGCATCGTGTTCTCTTAACTTTGCAAGGCCGGTTACTAAGAACATCTCACGGAACATATCCAGACAGTTGTTACTTGCCGGGCCGTCTGTGCCGATAGCCAGATTGATTCCTGCCTCCTGCATTTTTTTCAAAGGTGCGATTCCACTTGCTAACTTCAGGTTCGATGCCGGATTTGTAACAACCGATAACTGCCGTTTTGCAAAAATGTCTATATCTTCATCGTCAAACCAGATACAGTGGTAACCACCACCGCCATAACGGTAGAGTCCCATTGCCTCAAACAACTGTGTCGGAGATTTGCCATAACGCTGCCTGCACTCCTCTACCTCTCTTTTTGTCTCGGAATTATGGGTGTATACCGGTGCATGGTATTTTTCACTTAATCCTGCCAAACCCTCTAACAGCTTTTTATCCGTTGTATACTCTGCATGAAAACCTAATTTGTAACTGCAAAGTTCATGATAATCATTATAGGTTACATACTGCTCTTCTAATTCTTCTAAAGAACTTGTAAAATTATTCAGTCCACTGACCTGTACGATCCGAAAACCGCAATCCACACATGCCTGTATCACTTCTTTCGGATAAATGTACATATCAAACGCAGAAGTAATTCCGCTTGTTAAGTATTCCATAATGGCTATTTTTGCAAACAGATATGCTTCCTCGCCTTTTAGTTTTGCTTCATTTGGAAATACCTGCTCATTCAGCCATTCCTGCAATGGAAGGTCATCTGCCATAGAGCGCAAAAATGTCATTGCAGAGTGTGTATGCGCATTTTTAAATCCCGGCATCAGCAGATTTCTCTTTACATCAATCTCACGGTCCCATAAGATCACATCTCCCGGTTCTTTACAGACCGTGGAAACATCCTCCCCATCTCCGATATAGCAGATCGTATTTCCTCGTACCCAGAGTTCTCCCTCTGTGATATCCATGGTCTCTGGCAGTATTCTCGCATTGTAAAACCTGATATTCATCTATTTATTCAGCTCCTTATGCATTTTTAATACAGACTCATGTAACAGACGGCGGATATATGGTGCCGCCTTTGCCGCGTTCTCCTGCACTTCCTGATGGGATAACGGATTTTCCGACATTCCCGCCGCCATATTAGTGACACAGGAAATTCCGCAGATCTGCATTCCCATATGATTGGCTGCAATCGCTTCACATCCGGTACTCATGCCGACTGCCGATGCTCCTAGTATTTTTGCTGCACGCACTTCTGCCGGGGATTCATAGTTCGGACCTTTAAACTGGCAGTAAATCCCCTCTTTAAAGTCTAAACCGATTTCTTTTGCCGTCTGTCTTAAAATATCCTGCAGTTTTTTATCATAGATCTCAGACATATCCGGGAAACGGACTCCTAATTCTTCTACATTTTCTCCGATCAGCGGAGAATCCACAAACATTGTAAGCTGATCGGTGATCATCATAATGTCGCCTGCCGCAAAACCATCCCCAAGTCCGCCTGCTGCATTTGTTAAAAATAAAATCTTTGCTCCTAACATTTTCATCAATCGGGTCGGGAGTACAACATCGGACATGGCATAACCTTCATAATAATGTACTCTTCCGTTCATCAATACCACCGGCACATCCTGCATATAACCAAAAATAAATTCTCCCGCGTGTCCCTGAACGGTCGAAACCGGAAATCCTTCGATCTCATGGTAGCTGATCTTTTTCACTTCTTCAAATTCATCGGCAAACTGTCCGAAGCCGGAGCCTAAAATAATGGCAACCTCCGGTACAAAATCGGTCTTTTCCCTGACACACTGATAACATTTTTCTAATTTTTCATAAATAGGATTCATAGGCTTATCCTCTCTTCTTTCTATAGATTTTCGGGCTGATTTTTGTTCTTTTTCCTATTATATCATTTTTTTTATACTTTTACAGATTTACTTTTTTCTTGCAGTACGATTAGAAACCCTATATAATGCTATAGGAGAAAAAATAGTCACACAGGAGAAAGGAGTTTTTTATGAATACCGAAAATGGTGTTATCAAAGATGCCAGATCACTTGGCACACCCAAAATGTTAATCTTAGGTCTTCAGCATATGTTTGCAATGTTTGGAGCCACCATCTTAGTACCAATTTTAGTCAACAGTTATTTCCACGGAGAGGGACTTTCAATCCAGGTTACTTTAATCTGTGCCGGACTTGGAACTTTATTTTTCCATTTCTGCACCAAGATGAAAGTACCTGCGTTTTTAGGTTCCTCTTTTGCTTTTCTTGGAGGATTCGCTACCGTTGCAGAACTTGACAGCGGTATTTTCGCTGATATGTCTTATGGTGAAAAATTACCATATGCCTGCGGTGGAATCGTAGTTGCAGGACTTCTTTACTTAGTCTTGGCACTGATCATCAAGTTAGCCGGTGTAAAACGTGTTATGCGTTTCTTACCACCTGTTGTAACCGGCCCGATCATCATCTGTATCGGTTTAAGCCTTGCACCAAGTGCGATCGCAAATGCTTCTACGAACTGGATCTTAGCATTGATCGCTCTTGCCGTTATCATTATCTTCAACATCTGGGGAAAAGGCATGTTTAAGATCATCCCGATCCTGATGGGTGTTGTAATTTCCTATGTTGCCGCAGTCATTTTCAACCTCTGTGGTATGACAAACCCTGACGGTTCTGCCATTTTAGATTTTGCTTCTGTCGCAAGTGCAAAATGGATCGGACTTCCACCTTTCCAGATCTGCAAATTTGACATTACCGCAATTCTTGTTATGGCACCGATCGCCATTGCTACCATGATGGAGCATATCGGAGATATTTCCGCTATTTCCGCAACGGTAGATGAGAACTTTATTGAAGATCCGGGACTTCACAGAACTCTGATCGGTGATGGTCTTGCAACCGCACTTTCTGCTTTTGTTGGTGGTCCTGCAAATACGACTTATGGTGAAAATACCGGCGTTTTGGAATTAAGCCGTGTACATGACCCTAGAGTGATCCGCTTAGCTGCTGTCTATGCAGTTGTCTTAAGTTTTATCCCAAAGGTTTCCTCTATCATCGGTTCTATGCCGGCTTCCATTATCGGTGGTGTCAGCTTCATCCTTTACGGTATGATCTCCGCAATCGGTGTTCGTAATATCGTAGAAAACCATGTGGATTTTACAAAATCCAGAAACCTGATCATTGCAGCAGTCATCTTAGTATCCGGTCTTGGTTTTTCTAACGGTCTGACCTTTACAGTCGGTGGAACTTCCATTACTTTGACCAGCCTTGCCATTGCAGCCTTAGCAGGTGTCATCTTAAATGCGATCCTTCCTGGTAATGACTACTCTTTCGGTGAGGACCCGAAAGCAGACAGACATCGTGGAATTGACATGAATCCAAATGATTAATTTTTAGGATTCCTAATATACAAGAAAAAAGACTCGTTTCAGATTTCTCTGAGACGGGTCTTTTTTACTATTCACAATTCTCACTGTGCTTTTCTTTTTTCTTTTCAAATATCCAATGCACCGCTAACGCGATCAAGGTTCCCGACACTGCTCCGGCTAACACATCGGTCGCATAATGTACTCCTAAATATAATCTCGAAAAACTGATCAGCACCGCTAATATGAGTGCCGGTATCCCGTATTTTTTCGGAAGCTGCAAAAACAGTATCACAGCGGCTGCAAAGGAAGCCGCCGTATGACCGGATGGAAACGAATAATCACTCTGCTTTTCTATGAGTCTGGTCAAGCCCTCCACCACTTCATATGGTCTTGTTCTTGCCACGACATTTTTTAAAAACAGATTGTTGACCACTACTGAACCGACTAAGGATGCCGCACACATGGCTCCGGTTCTCCTCTGCTTTGGGATCAGCAAAAGTATTACTGTCAGAAAGATCCAGAACCATCCTACATTTCCAAGTTTTGTAATCTGTTTAAAAAACGGTGTCAGCCATGACACTCTCAGATTTTCCTGTATCCAAAGCAACAGGGATGCATCCAGATGAAACAGCCACTCCATTAGATATTTCCTATCTTTTCAACGCCTGCCTCTAAGTGAGGATTCTCTAACTCATAGAATCTTCCCTCATCTGCTGCCTGTGCATATTTCGGGTCAAGCGGGAGCTTGCCTAATACGTCAATGCCAAGTTCTTTGGCAACTTCATCAACATGGCTTTCTCCAAACAATGCAATTCTCTTACCACAATCAGGACACTCGAAATAGCTGTAGTTCTCTACTACTCCAAGCACCGGAATATGCATCATTCCTGCCATATTATATGCTTTTTTTACGATCATCTGTACCAACTCCTGCGGAGATGTTACAATTACAATTCCATCTACCGGAAGTGACTGGAATACGGTTAACGGTACATCACCGGTTCCCGGAGGCATATCTACAAATAAATAGTCTAAATCGCCCCAGACAACATCACTCCAGAACTGTTTTACGGTTCCTGCAATGACCGGTCCTCTCCATACCACCGGAGCTTCTTCGTCATCCATCAAAAGGTTGATGGACATGATCTTGGTTCCGTCCTCTGCTTCAATCGGATACATTCCCATGTCATTTCCTACTGCCGGGCCATGGACACCAAACATTTTAGGAATGGAAGGTCCTGTGATATCTGCATCTAAAATTCCTACAGAATAACCTTTTTTACGCATCTGTGCTGCTAAGGATGCTGTGACAAAGGATTTTCCAACTCCGCCCTTTCCGCTGACAACTCCAATTACTTTTTTTACGGATGAATACTGGTTCATATCTGCCGCAAAACTTGTTTTCTGTCCGCTGCCGGAACATCCTTCACAGCTTTCCTTAGAACAGCTGGATGCGCTGCTGCACTCTCTATTTTCTGCCATACTTTTTTCCTCCTGATATCCTTATCTTAGTAAGCATCATTTTTTATAACATAATGCCTGCATGAGGTAGTATAGCCCATTTATTTCTTTTTTTCAATCTTTTATCAAATAATAATGCATACCAGTCCGCCGTTGGAATCATTGACAATCTTCTGCATGGTATCCTGAAGTTTTAACTGGCTTTCATCGTCCATCATAGAGATTTTACTTCGGATTCCATCCTCCATGAGTTCACCAATGGATTTTCCAAAGATGTTGGTACTCCATACTCCCTCTTCCGTATTCTGACTGTCCTTGATATATGCGATCAGATCATTTGCCTGTTCCTCGCTGCCGACGATCGGTGCCACTTCCGTTTCGATATTTGCTTTTATCATATGGATGCTTGGAGAAACGGCTTTCATTTTAACCCCATATTTATTTCCATGCTTGATCAGTACAGGCTCTTCTAAGGTAATGTCCGAGAGTCCCGGATTAACAACACCGTAACCCTTCATTTTGACCGAGTTCATGGCATCCTCTACTTTTTCGTACTCTTTTTTCATCTCTGCTAACTCTTTGACCATGGATATCAGCTGGTATTCTCCATGGATCTCTACTCCGGTCAGCTCACTCATATTTTCATAGTAGTATTTGTCCTCTACGTCCATTCTTAAGTTCACGCTACCTGCCGCTAGATCCATTTTTTCTAATTTGACCTGTTCAATATAATCCCCTTCTGTTTCAAACGGATAGTTCATCAGGTCTTTGATATATGTAATGTCTTTTAAAAATTTCCTGGCATTCTGTACCATACTCTGCTTCATCGGTGCACCCAGTTCTAACATTTCCACCCATTTTGGCATATAAAAATTCATGCGTACCACCGGGAACTCATAGAGGATTGCCTGTAAAATCTTAGAAATATCTTCTTTTTTTAACTGCTCACAGTTTACCGGCAATACCGCCACCTGATATTTTTCCTGCATCTGCTGCGCAAGTTCTTTTGTCTCATCGCTGTACGGCTTCGTAGAATTTAAAAGTACGATAAACGGCTTTCCGAGTTTTTTTAATTCATTGACGGTCTTTTCTTCCGGTGCCGCATAATTCTCTCTCGGAATATCCGTAAAAGTTCCATCTGCCGCGATTACGATCCCTATTGTGGAATGTTCATTGATGACTTTTTTCGTACCGATCTCTGCCGCCTGTGTGAATGGCACTTCATAGTCAAACCATGGTGTCTTTACCATCCGCTCCGCATCATTTTCCATATGTCCGCTGGCACCTTCAACCATATAGCCGACACAGTCTATCAGGCGTACTTTTACCTCTGTTCCATCCTCTAAGCGGATCTTTGCCGCCTCTTTTGGAATAAATTTCGGCTCTGTGGTCATGATCGTCTTTCCTGCCGCTGACTGCGGCATCTCATCAATGGTCCTCTCCCTGTCATGCTCGTCATTCATATAAGGAAGTACCATCTGTTCCATAAAACGTTTGATAAACGTTGATTTTCCTGTCCGGACTGCGCCGATCACACCAAGATAGATTTCGCCTTTGGTGCGGGCGCTGATGTCTTTGTAGATGTCAAAGGATGATGTGTTAAAATTGTCCATGAAAAAACTCCTCCTGTATGTGCTATTGCATTTATATGTGGAGGAGTTTTCGTTTATGATAGATTTTCTGCCTACATCTCTTTTACTAACATCTGTAACATCATAATATGGTATTCTTCATCTTTGATGATCCTTGCTAATACGGCATTGATATAATTGTCTTTTATCATCCGCATATGCATGCGGTACTGATAGATCGCAGCTTTTTCCGATTCTATATCCGCTAACAGCATCTTTTTCGCATGTTCCGGTATATCGATATACTCCGGTGTCCATAACTGCTCTTTTCCATTCCGGTGTCTGACAGAAAAATCGATGGTTCCGCCAAGCAGAAAGATCAACTGTCCTAATTTTTGCAAATGTATCATCTCTGCCATGGCTATCCCAAGGATGGTCTTTGCCATGTCGCAATTTCCGCAGGAGAGACGATTCTCGTTATTGATATACTGTGTGATCGCTGACATCTCCGATACGGAACCGCAATAGTCAAAACTTAATATATTCGCATAGTCTTTATTTTTCTTCCTGACCTGGATCGGCGGATAGGGAAGATTCATCATGATCGGCTGCACATCCCGAAAGTTACATGTATCCGGCAGAATATTTTCATTTTCCTGCATAAGAAAACCTCCAATATACACTTCTGTATCATAGTATATTGGAGGTTCTTTTAAAATGTGTCAGGTACTTAGCACAAAATCCGCAGTTTTCCCTTTTCCGCCTCAAACCGGATATCCGTGCGATAACCACAGAATTCCCCATCGGAATGTACAACCAGCGGTATGTCGGAATGGATACGGACACTCTTTGTATCCTTTAAGCGCAGCCCCTGAATTTTTTTATGTTTTTTCAATAGAAGTCTGAGCAGCATCCGCGGCATTTTTTTCTTCGGTATGTCCTCTACAAATATGACCGATAACAACCCGTCATCATTTTTTGCATCCGGTGCCATCGGAACACCACCACCTTCATAAGGCTGGTTCATAGCAGCTGCAAAGACCATATCCTTTGACTCGTAGCTTTCTCCGCCTTCAAATTCTATGTAAGCATCCTGTACCTGCAAAGCCCGCATACTCTTTACGGTCAATATCAGATAGACTAATTTTCCAAGTCCGATACGGTTTAAAAACGTCTTTAACTTTGCATGAAGTGCCAGCTCACAGACTAAGGCATCAAAACCGATCCCTGCACTGATCGCATACAGACGGCTCTGCCGTATGCCTCTGTCATCTGCCCATGACACTCTTCCTAAATCCATGTACCGTGCCTGTTCTGCTTCCAAGATTCTCTGTAATGCCTCTAACGGATCTTTTGCACTGATCCCAAGTCCTCTTCCTAAGTCATTTCCGGAACCGGATGGGATATAGCCAAACGTGACTTTTTCAAAATGCTCCATGCCGTTGATGACTTCATTTGCCGTACCATCCCCTCCAACGACAATAAGACGGATATCTTTATCCGCCTTATTACATATCATTTTTGCCAGTCTGGTTGCATGTCCCGGGTATTCTGAAACATATGCCTTATAGGCAACCTCCCTTTGATCTAACTCCAATTTCAGCTGATGCCATGTCTTAGCTGCTTTCCCCGTACGGGAGGTCAGATTTACAATAAAATAATACATTATATTTGTCTTCCTTATCTTCTAAGACGTCCATATAACTCCGTCTTATGATGTAATTTATTTGCGAGCGGAGCATTGATCTGTCCCGGAAGTGCTCTCCACGTCCAGTTACCCCCTAACGTAGACGGTATATTCATTCTGGCACTGCTTCCAAGACCGATCAGATCCTGCATCGTGACCACAGCAAGATTTGCCGAACTCATCCATGCTCCACACATCATACCCCAATTATAACCCTCTTCTTTTGTCATCCGCAAGTACTCTTTTGCCTTTTTTACACTGTTCTTTGGTGCCTGCTTCATCCAGCCTAAGATCGTATCATTATCATGCGTTCCTGTATACACGACACAATGCTTGTCGTAATTGTGCGGCATATAATCACTGTCATCTCTTGAATCAAAGGCAAACTGCACGACTTTCATGCCCGGATAACCGGAATCTGCCACAAGCTGTAATACCGAAGGGGTCAAAAATCCCAAATCTTCTACGATAATATCCAGTTTTCCCAACTTTTCTTCCACTGCACGAAACAGTTCCATCCCCGGACCGTTTCTCCACACGCCGTTTCTTGCCGTGGTATCTTTGCCCGGAATTGCATAATAGGAGTCAAATCCGCGGAAATGGTCAATTCTTATCACATCATAGAGCGTGGACATCTTACGAAGGCGCATCGTCCACCAGCTGTAACCGTCCTCCCGCATCACATCCCAGCGAAACAGCGGATTTCCCCACAACTGTCCATCTGCTGAAAATGCATCCGGTGGGCAGCCTGCCACATCGATCGGCTCTAAATTCTCATCTAAATAAAATTGTGACGGATTTGTCCAGACATCTACACTGTCACCCGCTACATAGATTGGAACATCACCAATAATGCGGATACCCCGCTCATTCGCATAATTTTTCAACTCACACCACTGCTCAAAGAAAAGATACTGTAACATTTTCCAAAAATCAATCTCATCTGCATAAGTATCCTTTGCCTTAGCAATTGCTTCCGCCTCTCGGAATTTCAGCGGACGTTCCCATTCAGACCACTGTGCTCCATTATGTGCTTCTTTCAATGCCATAAACAGTGCAAAATCATCTAACCAGTCTGCTTCTTTTTCACAGAACTGCCAATACTCCTGTGGCACATTTTCAAAAAAACGCACCTTTGCTTTTCTCAATAAGTCATAACGGTTTTCATAAAGAAGTGCATAGTCCACGGTATCGTCTTTTACGTTCCACTGATAGGATCTGCACTCACTCTTTTTTAAGAGCTTCTTAGTACACAGAATATCTAAATCGATAAAGTAAGGGTTTCCGGCAAATCCGGAAGGTGACTGATATGGAGAATCTCCATAACTGGTCGGACAGATTGGAAGCATCTGCCAATAAGTCTGTCCCGCCTTTTCTAAAAAATCCACAAACTGCTTTGCCTGCTTTCCCATTGTTCCAATCCCATATGGGGATGGAAGGGAGGACATATGCATTAATACACCACTACTTCTCATCCTTCTCCTCCGCTCGTTAGTTTTTTAACACTTTCACCTGTGATCAGATCCACATTGACGGTCTCGTGGATACTGCCCGCCTGGAAATCAATAAAGTTGAACAATATCTCAACTCCCCGGATTGCTAACTCTCTTGCCGGCTGTTTGATCGTTGTCAGCTTCGGATTGTAGTAATCTGCTAACTCAATCCCATCAAATCCGATGACCGAAATATCCTCCGGTACATTGAACCCTTTATCCTTTAATGCCCGGATTGCTCCAATCGCAGTCACATCCGCCATTGCAAAGATTGCCGTAATATCCGGCGCTTTTTCTAACAACCGCACCATGGCACGATATGCACTGTCAAAAGAAAACCGGCAATTCTCATAATACTTCTCTTTGTCAAACTCCAGCCCATGCTTCTTAAAACTTTCAAGACAGCCTAAATACCGTTGCTGGCTCGTATGGGAAAGCGTGATATCACCGCCAAGAATCCCGATGTTTTTATGCTTATTCTCTAACAGGTAATCCATTGCCTGCTTCGCTGCTGCGATATCATCTACCGATACACTCGAAAGATTCTCAAACGGAAGTTCTTTTCCACAGTTTGTGATCAGGACTCCCGGCACTTCGATCTGTTCATATTTTTCTTTAAAGTTCGACGGATTTCCCCCTAAAAACAGGATTCCCATCGGTTTTCGTTCTCTGCATAAGATCAGTGCCTGCTCTACCTCATTTTTATCCTCGTCCATGTAACAGACCTCTGCAGAGTACTTAGTCTCTTCTAACATTTTTTGTACTTCTTCCACGATATTGGCAAAAAGCATATTCGACGTACCTTTTACCAATACCGCAATATTTTTACTCGTACTCTGCTTCAAATGTTTTGCATTATTGTTCGGTATAAAATTATAAGCCGCTACGATCTCACTGATCCTTTTTTTCGCTTCCGGACTGACATCCCGTCTGTTATTGAGTACCCTCGATACCGTACTTACGGAATAGCCCGATTCTTTTGCAATATCTTTTATGGTCAATTTCTTCCCACCAATCTCTTTTATCCTTTTACAGCACCTGCTACTACACCTTCAATGATATATTTCTGGCATGCCATATAGAATATGACAATCGGAACAATGGAAAGTACCAGCATTGCCATTAATGCTCCAAGGTCTTTATTACCATTGGTTCCCACAAGCATCTGTATTACAACAGGAATCGTCTTATATCTGGTACTGATCCCGATGACCAGATAAGGGAGCAGAAAGTCATTCCAGATCCACATTACATTTAAGATTGCAACGGTGATCGCCGTAGGTTTTAAAATCGGAAATACCACCCTGAAATACGTCTGCAGCGGATTGCATCCATCGATCATTGCCGCCTCTTCGATTTCAAGCGGAATGCTTTTTACAAATCCCGAAAACATAAATACGGATAGTCCTGCTCCAAATCCCAAATATAGGATACACATTCCAAGCGGATTTCTCAAGTGGAATTTATCTGCTAAATCTACCATCGTAAACATTACCATCTGGAATGGAACCACCATGGAGAATACAAACAGATAATAGAGCACGGATGTGGTCTTACCTTTTACTCTTGTCACATAGTAAGCTGTCATCGATGTAAAAAAGATGATCAGTACCACGGAAACGATCGTTATGAAAAAGGACCATCCTGCCGCTTCGATCAGTCCTGTCTGCTCTAAACCGTTGGTATAGTTCGTCAGTCCTGCAAACAATTCACCCTTTGGCAGTTCAAACGGCTGTTTGCTGATGTAAAATTTTCCTTTAAAAGAATTCAGTACAATAAAGTACAGCGGATATAGGACAACAACGGTCAGTATACCTAAGATCACATAGATGAAAATGTTCGCTTTTTTCTTTCCCATTACTGCTCTACCTCCTTCTTTCTGGTTGCATATAACTGGATCACGGAAATTGCCGTTACGATGATAAAGAACAGTACTGCCTTCGCCTGACCAACACCTTCCTGACCGACCTTACCATAGAAAGTCTGATAAATATTTAACGCAAGCATTTCTGTCTTATGGAGCGGAGCACCTGCCGTTAACGATAAGTTCTGGTCAAATAATTTGAAACTATTTGACAGTGTCAGGAAAATACAGATCGTGATCGATGGCATGACCATCGGTATCTTAACCTTAAAGAGCGTCTGCATATGAGTTGCTCCATCGATCTCTGCCGCCTCGATCAGCTCTGTCGGGATATTCTGAAGTCCTGCAATATAAATGATCATCATATAGCCGATCAGCTGCCAGTTCATCAAAATGATCAATCCGACAAATCCATATTTAAACTGTGATACGATCGTTGTTCCGTATTTAAACAATACGGCATTGATCATCTGCTGCCATGTATATCCAAGAACGATACCACCAATTAAGTTCGGAAGGAAGAACACCGTCCTGAAAAAGTTGGTACCTCTTAATTTTCTAGTTAATAACAATGCAATGCAAAATGCAAATACATTCACGGTAATTACGGAGATTACGGTAAACGCTGCCGTTACCCAAAATGAATAAGTAAAATCCTGTGAGGTCAATGCTGCCTTATAGTTCTCTAAGCCTACCCAGTGTGCGTTTCCCACTGTGGTAAACTTACAGAAAGAAAGATATACCCCTTCGATAAACGGGATAATAAATGCAAAAGCAAATGCTATCAGCGTCGGAACCACAAAGATTGGAAAATATCTTTTTAACGTCTTTTGCATAATATACTCCTTTTTTAAAATTGCTCCGCAGCCAGGGCTGCGAAGCAATTAATGAAACCTGTTCCTGTCACGGATGATTAGTTAGCGCCTTTCTCGGATGCCCACTCATCTACGACCTGTTTTTCCACTTTATCAAAACTCATGTTTCCATTTGCATACTCTAACAATGCTGCACCAAAGTCATCTTTGAATGTCTGGCTTGGGAAGGTTGTGAAGTTCCAGGATACGCTGGTCTTTCCGCTTTCCATCCATTTGTACATTTCAGCTGCAAGCGGGTCAGAGGATCTCTCGTCTTCGCCAAAAGTTGTAAATGGAGCTGCATTTCCAAGTCCGCCGTCATCTGTGGATTTGTACATATATGCTTTTCCTTCAGAATCTGTTGTCAGCCATGTTAAGAAGTCTTTTGTTGCCTGAATGTCTTCTTTGGATGCCTGGCTGTTGATGCACCAGAAGTTCTCTGTACCTGTACATAAGCCTTCGTTTTCATCATCTACACCAAAGTAGATCGGCATAAATTTGATGTCTTCTGCTTTTACGGTATTTCCATCAACTTCTGAGATCTGGCTCCATGCCCAGTTACCATTCTGTACCATTGCACACTGTCCTAATGCAAACTCTGCCATAGAAGTAGCAACGTCAACAGAACCTAACAGACCTTTTTCAGATACGGAATTGTCCATGTACAGATCTAAAATGTTCTTGTAGTTCTCTGCATATTTGAACTCGATCTTATCCATATCGGATACTTTGTTATCTTTGTATTCATAGTAAATCGGAAGGTTTGCAAGATGTGTCTGCCATCTCCAGTCCTCACCCGGTTTTAAAGAGGTAGAAGCAAATACGCCATCGATTCCTAAATCTTTCTTCTTAGCGGTCATATCTTCTACTACTTCTTTTAATTTGTCATAGCTGTTAATTTCATCCATGCTCTTTACAACAGCGCCGTCCAGTGCAAAATATTTTTCCATGATCGCATTGTTGTAAATGATACCATAGGTCTCTACTGTGTAAGGGATACCATATGCTTTTCCGTCCTCACCCTTTACTGCTAATGACTGGTCTGTCAGATTCTTGTATAAATCTGTATCGGTCAGATCCAGACAATAGTCTTTCCAGGATTCATAACCAATCGGTCCGTTGATCTGGAATAAGGTAGGAGCATTGCTTCCTGCAATCTCGGATTTCAATGTTGTCTCATACTGGTTACTTGCTGCTGTTACAACTTTTACTTCCACCCCGGTCTTTTTTGTGTAAGCCTTTGCGATCTTCTGCCACTGTTTATCTACTTCCGGTTTGAAGTTTAAGTAATAAACAGAACCCTTGGAATCGTCTTTCTTTGCTTCATCTTTCGATGAATCCTTGCCAGAACTTCCACATCCGGCGAACATTGCTGCTGCCATGGAAAGAACTAACATCAATGACACCACTTTTTTCTTCATTTTACATCCTCCTATTATAATAAAAATAACCTCCGAAACGTTTCCGACAACATTTTCGGTAACGTTTTCATGTGATGGTTAAAGTATAGACTCTTTTTTTTGATTATGCAATATGTTTTTTGCATTTTTGCTAAAATGGATATATTTTCCCTTGCTCTTTTATGCGTTTTGCACAAATACCATACCATTTTTTCTTCTCTTGTTTTATTCTATCTAAAATGTTAAAATTTATACCGAGGTTAAAAATTATGAACGACGTTATCAAACATAAGATAAAACACAATACGCAGCGCTTTATTACTTCCATGAAATGGATCATCTTTTCGATCTTATCGGGTCTTGTCATCGGCGGTATCGGCTCTGCTTTTTACGGCTGTATCAAAATGGTCACGGAATTGCGTATGGAACATCTGTGGCTGCTCTATCTTCTGCCACTTGGCGGAATTGTCATTGTCGGTCTGTACCGGCTGTTAAAAGATGAGAATGATACCGGAACTAATCTGGTCCTCTCTGCTATCCACTCGAATGAAGAGATTCCGCTTCGCATGGCACCTTTGATCTTTATTTCCACAGTGATCACCCATTTATTCGGAGGTTCTGCAGGACGTGAAGGAGCTGCTTTACAGATCGGAGGCAGTATCGGCGGTGCGCTTGGGAGACTTTTCCGTTTTAATGAAAAGGATAAACACATTATGATCATGTGCGGCATGTCTGCGGCTTTTACCGCTCTGTTTGGAACACCAATGGCTGCGGCTGGTTTTTCTATTGAAGTGGTCAGTGTCGGCATTATGCACTACTCTGCTCTGGTCCCATGTGTGATCTCTGCCTTAGTCGCAAAGGGAACGGCTTCTTATTTTGGCATTGAAGCCGAGACTTTTCTTTTAGAGCATCTGCCTGCCTTTTCTTTAAAAAATGCCGTGTTGACGGCTCTGCTTGCAATCCTTGGAGCTTTAGTCAGTATCCTGTTTTGTATTGTGCTGCACCAGACCGACCATTTATATAAGAAATTCTTTCCGAACCGGTATGTGCGGATCGTGACCGGCGGCTGTATTGTCATCGCACTGACACTGCTCTGTGGCAACAGGGATTACAACGGTTCCGGCGTGGCAATCATTGAACACTGCATGAATGGAGAAGCTGTCGTTCCCTGGGCTTTTTTATTAAAAATCATCTTTACCGCGGCAACTCTTGGTGCCGGCTATAAAGGCGGTGAAATTGTGCCATCATTTTTTATCGGTGCAACGTTTGGATACACCTTTGGCAATCTGATCGGTTTTTCGCCTTCGTTATGCACGGCGGTCGGGATGCTTTCGGTATTCTGCGGTGTCACGAACTGCCCGATCACCTCATTACTGATCAGTTTTGAACTGTTTGGTTATGCAGGAATGCCGTTTTTCCTGCTTTCCACTGCATTAAGCTATATGCTCTCCGGCTATTACGGTCTGTATTTAAGCCAGAAGATCATTTATTCGAAATATAAAACGGAGTATATTAACAGAAAGACACATTAGAAATCTACGAAAATAATTTATATTACAGAAAGGAGACCTCCCATGTCTACATTACCAAAAGACCCTGTCATGCTTTTAAGTTTCACCAATATGAAACTTCGCGATGAATGCCCAGACCTCACTGTTTTTTGCGAAAGATATGAAATTTCCTGCAAAGAACTATGTGAGCGTCTTGCAGGAATTGATTATCACTATCAGGAACAAATTAACCAGTTTAAATAATTATTTTACAAAATCCGGTATTTTTTTTGCATCCCGATAACCTTTATGGTACATCTTGTCCAATGCACTTTTGTCTTTGGTCAGTGTTTCCATTCCACAGCAGTCATCCGGTGCTAAGATCAGCACTTTCCCCTGCTTCTGGTATTTCTTTGCCAGTCGTACCTGATCATTGTACGTCTTATAGCGACGTGCTAAATCTTCTCCTGATTTCGGATATTTTCGCTTTAATACCCTTGCAGGAAACGCATCTTTTTTCGCAACACGGATCGTATCGATCGGCTTTGTCAGAATGACCACCACCTTGTCGCATCCGTCATCCAATGCCTTTTGTACCGGAATCGGGTCGGAAAGCCCGCCGTCATAATATGGCACGCCTTTGATCCGATACGGCTTGCAGACAAGCGGGATACAGCAGGATGCTTTCATGATACTGTAATTATCCTGACACATATCGGTTTTATCAAAGTACACCGGTTTTCCGGTTACTGCATTCGTTGCAACCACACGCAGTTCTACGTCAGATTCTTTTAATTTTTCATAATCTAACGGATTCTCTCCACCGGTATTCGAAAGTTCCCCATAAATATAATCCATATTGATATAGGAACCCTGCCGAAGCAGATTTTTCATGCTCATGTACTCTTTCCGGAAAGAATAATCTGTATAAAACTGATAATTTCTTCCTTTCTGACCTGCTATATAGGAGCAGACATTTGCACTTCCTGCTGACACACCGATACAGTAATCAAAATGGATTCCCTGTTCCATACAGTAATCAAAAATCCCTGCTCCGTATATTCCGCGAAGTCCACCGCCTACATCTACTATTCCTGTCATTGCTATCCCTTCTTATCTCTTATTTTGTTTTTCCAAAACTAAAAATCTGTAATCCCCTGCTCTTTTACTAAGTTTACCCATACTACGGTCTTTTGATAGCATTTTTCTAAATCAGAGATTTCTTCCTCCCGTGGCAGTTTTCCCATCCGTAGTCCCTCAACTACCCCGGAAACTGCATCCTGCATCCGCCAGAGTGACAGGTTCGCACAGACTCCTTTGAGCGTATGTGCATAATGAAATGCCTGCTCTGTGTCTTTTTCCCGTATTGCTTTTATCATTTCTTCGTAGTTTGGATCCTCTAAAAAACGGATCACATACCGCTCGCACATTTCCCGCTTTCCCAAAAAGCGTTCTCTTGCCGATACAATATCAAAGCCTTCCTCATAATATGCTTTATCTGTCATTCTTTGCTACTCCTGACCGTATGTATTCTGACTCAGCACGTTCCATTTCCCTGTTAAGTTTATCACAAAGTTCTGCGATATCCAATGGTTTGCTGAGATGTGCATTCATTCCGGCTCTCAATGCTGCCGTAACATCTCCACTGAAAGCATGTGCCGTAACAGCAACGATTGGGATAATTACGGCATCCTTTCGGTTCAGTTCGCGGATTCTTTTTGCAGTCTCATATCCGTCCATCACCGGCATGCGGATGTCTAAAAGGATCGCATCATATTCCCGTATCCCTGATCTTTGGAATTCCTCTAACGCTTTCTTTCCATCTTCACAGGCGATCACTTCTGCCCCCTGAAGCTCTAACAGTTCTGTTGCAATCTCTCTGTTCATATCGTTATCCTCGGCTAAGAGCATTTTCGTTCCGCCTAACAGTTTGTTCTTTACCTTGCCCTGTATCTGTCTGCCTTCCCTCTCTTTTAACTCTCTTGAGATTTCCTCATAGACTGCGGAACGATACAGTGGTTTTGGAAGGAAACCGTCTACACCCGCTGCCCTTGCTTCTTCTTCGATCTCTACATAATCATAAGCAGATATCATGACGATCGGTACATCATATCCTACCTCAGCACGAATCCTTCTTGTCACTTCAATACCGTCCATGTCATGCATCTTCCAGTCGATCAGGCAGATATCATAATCGCGGTTTCCACGGTGATGGCTGATGACACGCTCGATCGCTTCCGTACCATGCATCACCCACTCTGCCTGGATCTTTATCTCCTGCAATACCCTTGTGGCATGGCGGCACTCCTCTTCCTCATCATCGACCACTAAGGCATTCAATCCCATATTTCCAAAATCCAGTATTTTTGTCTCGCCTTCCTTTTTCAGCAATGGGATATCTACGGTAAAGGTTGTACCTTCATTCTCTTTACTGTTGACATAGATCTTACCGTCCATCAGCATGACTAAATTCTTTGTGATACTCATGCCCAGACCTGTTCCGCCAAACTTTGACGCAATCGACGAATCCGCCTGTTCAAATGGTGCAAAAATACGTTCCTGCACTTCTTCACTCATACCGATTCCGGTGTCCGTCACTTCAAACCGTATAATGTCCACGGATTTCTTTGTCACTAATTTTTCTACCTTTAAAAAGACACTTCCACCTTCCGGCGTAAATTTGATCGCATTCGACACAAGATTTAATAAGATCTGCCCCATGCACAGGGAATCTCCATAGTATTCGCTTCCCTCTGAAAAACCGGTGATCGACTCTTCAAACTCTAAATGTTTTGCTTTTGCCTGCGAATAAACGGTTATCACAAAGCTGTTGATAAACTGATAAATATCAAATTCCTCATTCTGAAGTTTCATCTTATTGCTCTCAATCTGTGACATGTCTAAAATGTCATTGATGAGCATGAGCAGATGTTTTGAAGAAAAATTGATTTTTTTCAGGCAGTCCTGCACTTTTGCGGAATCATCGATCGATGCGATTGCCAGCGTTACCAGTCCGATGATCGCGTTAAGCGGTGTACGGATCTCATGGCTCATGCGTGCTAAGAAATCGCCCTTTGCCTGATTTGCCTTATCTGCATTCTCCATTGCCGCATCTAAGAAGATACGCTGTTTTTCCTCATTTGTCCTATCGGAATAGAAGGAAATTACCTGTGGTGTATCTAAATTATTGACACGGTATAAACGCAACAGCACCCAACGTTTTTCTCCATCCGGTCTTGTGTATTCCACTAATTTTTTATAAGAAGCCGCTAATTCGAAATCTCCGATATAACGATAGATCTCATCCACATCTTCTGACTTCAATCCCTGATACAGCGTCTCATCGGTCGGAGATATTCCGAGTACACGCTCCATGTTCAAAGACCGATAGACAATCTCTCCACTTTTTGCATCACGGATCACAAATGCATCGTCGATACTCTTTGAAAGACTGTCAAACAATGTACTCCGGTTCTGCAGCTCTTTTCGCTGTCTCCACATGATATATTGTGAAAAAATAAACACTGCTAACATGGCAACCATCAGAATAATAGACAGTACCAGCACACGGACCCTTAACTGCTCTACGTTCTGCACATACTGCAGTCCTCCTTCTTCCGCATCCTCTAACATCTCATCGATCATAGCTGTGGTTTCCTGATAAAGCGGCTCTATCTTTTCCTCTTCATAGGCAATGACTTGATCCTGTGGAAAATCTTCATCTGCTGAAACATAGAGCAAGAAACCGTTCTGCTGTTTTTTGATCTCATCCAGATTATCCTCTAGTTTATCCCACTCTTTATCGCTGCCCTGATAAGCATGCTTTAAACGCTTCAATACCTGATCCGTTTCTTCATATAACTCATCTAAAATTCCCCGGATATATACGACATCATCCGTCGTGTTATGTTTATAGAGACGTTCTACCCGTACCTGCATTTTTGCAATACACATCTTTAACTCTCCGCCTGCAACCACCATCTCGAATGGATGGCTCGACATTTTTTCCGCCTGTGCTGCTAAACGTTCCGAATTATATAGCGTTACGATCAGATAGACGATCATCAATACGATGACCGCTACCATATTTAACTTCCATTGTGCTTCACTCATGCCTTCCCGTTTTCGTCTCATATATTCTTCCTCGCCTTTCTCCCCTTGTGTGTTTTCTTTGTTTTCCTCTCCTGTTCTCTCTTCTTAGGAACGCCTTTTTCGGAATATCACAATTCCAGACACTCCTACTATTACAACGCCTGCCACAACACACCAGACAACCGGAAATCCTGTTCTAAAACTTCCCAGTTCCTGTTCTTTGCAGCTGTTGTTTCCCATATCTTTCATGGCACTTTCGTCTAAAACGATCTGATAGGTTTTTAAGTATCCTAACTCTTCACCATCCGTAAACTTCCGGATCGGTATCCGACAGACAAATCTGCCGCTCTTTTTCTCTTTAAATTCTTCTTTTCCGGTCAGCTCATAGGAATAACTTTTTTCTTCCGACTTCAGATACAGGTATTTTCCCTCTACAAACCGTACCTTCTCATCTGCCGTGATCTCGATTTTTGCATCCTCTCGCACGGCTTTTGCCTTGGGCGGCGTTAAATCTAACTTTTCATAGATCTTTTCTGCAATCTGAATATGTCCTTCCCGATTCGGATGCGGATCTAAATTAAACTTCTCTAAATTTTCAAGTGTCCCTGCTTTTACATTTGTATATCCGTCTTTTTGAAAAATAGAATAGGCATTGATGACGGTATACTCTTTTGAGGAACTGTGAAACGCTTCATTGATCCTACGGATATAGGTTTCCGTCAATTCCGATAAATTCAGCACCTCGATCGGTCCATAGGTGTAGTTGACTGCAACATAGGGATTGTATACATTATCTGCATAAATCACTACATAGGGATTTTTTTCTTTTATCATACGGATGATCTGTTCAAATTTTCCTTCAAACTGATCGCATATATCTAATACTTCCTGATTCTCCCGAAGCTCCTGTTTGACTTTTCGCAGATCTGCTAACATTTCCGTCATCTCTGCCGGATGCTCTAAATATCTCGCTTTCAACTCCGGATAAATCTGTTTATACTCCGTATGGATCCCAACAGCTCCTGCTGCCTGTATCACACAGTTTTTTAATACATCATTCGAACCGATCGACAATAGGATGATATCCGCGTCTTTGATCTGTTCATTATATTCTCCGGCTTCTAAACGTTCTATTAAGTCCTCGCTCCGCAGTCCGTTGATCCCTTCATTCGTAAACTTTGCTCCCGCTTTTTTTGCTAAAACTGCACCATAGGCTTCCTGCTCTTTATCTTCGAGACCATATCCTAGGGCAATACTGTCTCCTAACGCCAATATATGTAAGGGTTCTTCCGCCTTCGTTGTCATTGGGATACTGCCTGCACATAAGATACCGATCAACAGCCATGCAGCAATCCTGATCATTCTTTTTCTTACCATAAAATTCCTCCATTGCTACATTATAGCTGACTTTTTTATTGAATGCAATAAACAAAAAGCCGCCACCGAAGTGACCGCTTTTTGCTGATTTATCCGTACTGTTTAAAAGGTTTTCATACACTGGCTGTATTTCTGTTTTGCCTCGTCTACCTTCTGCATTTCTGCTGCCGGAGTCGGATAATATCCTTTTCCATGCATGATGTTAAAGACATCCTGCTGGATTGCATGCTCTTTGTCTAAGCAATCTAAGATTGCATTTCTGACATTCTCATGCACACATTCATTTGCAAATGTGTTGTAATGATCCGTTGCTGTTTTTTCTGCTGTTAAAGCATCTGCTAAGACTTCTTTTTCTGAATATGGCTGCTGCATGTTCTCTCCTCCTATTTTAACTGTGCGTACAGGGACTGGAAATGCTCCTGATGCTTATTTGAGATTTCCGTAAATTTTGCTTTTACTTCTGCATCCTCTGTGTGTTCTGAAAGCATTTTGAATTTCTTGATCAGTAACTCTTCTTCTGACAATAATTCATTTAAAGCTGCTAACTCTTTTTCTGAAATCTGATCCATATGAGTTTCTCCTTTCCAAAATACATTGCCTACTCTTTTAAAATCTCCAATGTTACTGATTTTATGCAAAATTTTGTTTTTCTGTTTAGTCAAAAAAACAAAAGTGTGCTTCGCACACTTTCACGCTCCAGCTTCTTCCATAGCACAAGTTTTGTTCCGCGCGCGAGCGGTGCTGTATTTCCTATAGAGCAAAAAAGTCCCTGTATAACAGGGTAGTCTTCTTTCACAAAACTACTGCTCTGCTATACAGGGTGATCTTCTCATACAATCTTAGTCTGCAAATAATGGTGTGGACAGGTATCTGTCACCGGAATCCGGTAAAAGTACAACAATATTTTTGCCTTTATTTTCCGGACGTTCTGCTAAAATAGTAGCTGCTTTTAATGCCGCACCGGAAGAAATTCCCACTAAAATTCCTTCGCTTACTGCAAAGCGTTTGCCCTCTACAAAAGCATCATCGTTTTCGATCTTAAGCACTTCATCATAAACCCTGGTATCTAATGTATCCGGTACAAAGCCTGCACCGATTCCCTGGATCTTATGCGGACCGGATACTCCTTCGGAAAGGACAGGACTGCTTGCCGGTTCTACTGCTACGATCTTTACATCAGGATTCTGCTCTTTTAAATATTCTCCGACTCCGGTAATGGTTCCGCCGGTGCCGACTCCTGCTACAAAAATATCTACTTTTCCATCGGTCTGTCTGTAAATCTCAGGGCCGGTTGTTTTCTTATGTGCTGCCGGGTTTGCAGGATTCACAAACTGACCTAAGATAACGGCTCCCGGAATGCTCTCTTTTAACTCATCTGCTTTTGCGATGGCACCTTTCATTCCCTTGGCACCTTCTGTTAAAACAAGTTCAGCTCCATATGCCTTTAACAGATTTCTTCTTTCTACACTCATCGTATCCGGAAGTGTTAAAATCGCTTTATAACCTTTTGCTGCTGCTACGGCTGCAAGACCGATTCCCGTATTTCCTGAAGTTGGCTCAATAATCGTTGCTCCCGGTTTTAATGCACCGGATTTTTCTGCATCCTCGATCATGGCTAATGCAATTCTGTCCTTCACGGAGCCTGCCGGGTTTAAATACTCTAATTTTGCAAGAATGGTTGCATCTTTAACGCCTGCGGACTGGCTGTAACGGCTGATCTCTAAAATAGGTGTTTCTCCAATTAACTCTGCTGCACTTTTTTTAATCTCTGACATAATTTTTTCCTCCATGTTTACAAATATGATCTATTTCTCTCTATCTTTCGCTTCTACTGCAACAACACATACACTCCATCCTTCTTTTCTTTGTTTTGTAAGTTCTGATTTTTTCCATATGTGTTCTCCTTTCTCAATTCCTACTTTTTAACTAGGAATATAGCGTTTTAATTATCATATTGGATTTGGAGGGATTTGTCAAGGGGATTTTAAAATTTTTTCTGTAATAAAAAAAGAGCAGACGGCTTTTAACCATCTACCCTTTTATCGCTATCACTTTATCACATATTTCTGTGTCAAACAATGACATCCCACTTAATTTCCAGTATTTCCGCCACTTTTCCCTACAACTCATACGGAGTGACTTGATATACATAATAATTGAGCCAGTTACTGAACAAATTGTTGCTGTTCGCTCTCCACTGCAGCAGCGGACGCTTTGTGGCATCATCATTCGGATAATAATTATACGGCAGATCGATCGGCAGGCCTTTCTCTAAATCTCTATGATATTCTTTGTCCAGTGTGATCCTGTCGTATTCCGGATGCCCCATGACAAATATCTGTTTTCCTTCATTTGAAAGGCACAGGAATACGCCTGCCTCTTCGGATTTTGCAAGAACCTTCAGATCCGGGCAGTTCTCAATGTCTTCGGTTAAGATTGCCGTATGGCGGCTGTTTGGTGCATAGAACACATCGTCAAAACCACGGACTAACGGCACTTTTCTGTTCAATACCTGGAACGGGTAGACTCCAAATAATTTTTTCGGAAGCAGCACCTTGTTAATACCAAAATGATAGTAAAGTCCTGCCTGAGCACCCCAGCAGATATGCATCGTACTGGTCACGTTTGTCTTTGTCCAGTCCATGATCTGACAAAGTTCCTCCCAGTAATCTACTGTTTCATAATCCAGATGCTCGATCGGTGCTCCCGTAATGATCATGCCATCAAATTTTTGATCTTTGATGTATTCAAAGGTTGTATAAAATTTGTTCAGATGATTCGCAGATACATTCTGCGATTCGTGGCTTTTTACTGTTAAAAACGTAATATCCACCTGTAATGGTGTGTTCGATAGTGCACGCAGCAATTGCAGCTCCGTATCTTCTTTTAACGGCATCAGGTTTAAAATGCACACCTGAAGCGGACGAATGTCCTGATGGATAGCACGACTCTCATCCATCACAAATATATTTTCATTTTCTAATATTTCCTTTGCCGGTAAATCTCCCTGTGTCTTGATCGGCATATTTTTCCCTCTTTTCTGTCTGTAATCTGTTTATCAATATCTATTTTAACATTTCCTGCAATTCCTCTTCCGATATCACGGAAACACCCAGATCATTGGCTTTTGTCAGCTTACTGCCCGCATTTTCTCCGGCAAGTAAATAATTGGTCTTTTTAGAAACAGAACCGGATACCTTGCCGCCATGCGCTTCGATCAGGGCTGCAGCTGCTTTTCGATCCATCGTTGGAAGTGTTCCGGTAATGACAAAGGTCAATCCGTCAAAACGTCCGTCCTCGCTTCCCGACTCTGCCATTTCCATATTGACACCGGCTTCTTTCAGACGTTCTATGATCTTGCAGTTATTTTCATCCTGAAAATAATTACGGATACAAAGTGCCGTAACCTCTCCGACATCTGCAACCTGTTGCAGACTCTCCATATCTGCCTGCATCAGTGCTTCAATACTGCCAAAATGTTTCAGAATGGTTTTTGCCGCTGCTTTTCCGACATTTGGGATACCAAACCCGGTCAATAACTGGAATGCCTCATTTTGCTTGGATTTTTCAATTGCATCCAGTAATTTATCCGTATTTTTTTCTTTTCCGATAATTCCCTGTTCGATCAGTTCTTCCCGGTGCTGTTTTAAGTCATAAATATCTGCAATGTCTTTGAGATATCCAAGATGTACCAGTTCCATAATGTAAGTGGCACCAAATCCTTTGATGTCCATAGCATCCCTGCCGACAAAATTGATCATATGGCGTTCTAACTGTGCCGGACAGTTTGGTGAGGTACACTTGATATCTGCGGTATCCTTTTCGCGTTCCGTCTTTGCACCACAGACCGGACAGACATTCGGTATCACGAATTTTTTGACACCCGCCGGTCTCTTCTCGTGAATGACTCTTCGTACCTTCGGTATGATCTCACCGGATTTGTATACCACGATCGTATCACCGATCCCGATATCTAATTCATCAATAAAATCCTGATTATGCAGGGTTGCTCTTGATACACTCGTTCCACACAACCGCACCGGTTCAAAAACGGCTGTCGGCGTGATCCTTCCGGTTCTGCCAACTGACAACTCAATATCTAACAGTTTTGTCTCTTTTTCTTCCGGCGGATATTTATATGCCACTGCCCACCGCGGAACTTTAGAAGTTGCCCCTAATTTTTCCCGGTCGGAAAAACGGTTGATCTTTACCACCGCGCCATCAATATCATATGGCAGTTTTCCGCGGTTCTCGCCGATTTTTTCGATTGCTGCCCAGACTTCATCTGCTGTCTTGCAGACCGTATATTCTTCAATGACCCGAATGCCCTGTTTTTTTAAATATTCATAGCCTTCTGTATGCGTTTCAAATGAGATTCCTCTTGCATCCTGAATATTAAAAATAAACATGGACAGTCCGCGTTCCTTTGTCACTGCGGTATCTAACTGACGCAGTGTGCCTGCTGCACAGTTTCTTGGATTTGCAAACAGCTTTTTGCCAAGCAGTTCCTGTTTTTCGTTGACCTTCTCAAAATCAGCCTCTGTCATATAGACTTCGCCACGGATTTCGAGATATTCCGGTTTATCTTTTAATTTCTTTTTGACATCACGGATCACTTTTGCATTTGCCGTGACATCTTCCCCATATTGGATGCCATCTCCTCTGGTCTCTGCTAACTTCAACTCGCCGTATTCGTAACGCAAAGAAAGAGACAGTCCGTCTATCTTGTATTCAACCACAAATTCAGGATCATCTAACTGCTTTTTCATTTCTGCAACAAAATTCTCTACCTCTCCCCTGTCAAAAACATCCTGAAGGCTCAACATCGGTACGTTATGCTCTACTAAGACACCCGCCTCACGTTTTGCACTTCCTCCGACCTTTTGTGTCGGGGAATCCGGTGTGACATATTCCGGGTGTTCTCTTTCTAAACGTTTTAACTCGTTCATTTTCTGATCGTATTCGTAATCGGTAATCTCCGGATCATCCTGATTATAATAGCGTTCGATATGATACTCAATTTCCTTGCGTAACGCTTCTATTTTTTCCTGAATTTCCATTCTATTCCTCTTTCCCACTCTCTGATAGCAGTGCCAATAATCCTTCCCATTCCTGATGTGTAAGATCACGGTATTTTCCCACCGGAAGATCTCCTAATTTAATATTCATGATCCTGACACGGACCAGTTTGACCACCCCATAGCCAAAATATTCACACATTCTGCGGATCTGTCGGTTCAGTCCCTGCGTCAGCACAATACGGAATTTTCTCTTATCTAACTTTTCTACCTTACACTTTCTCGTGATCGTATCGAGGATGGGTACACCTCCTGCCATTCCGCGTAAAAACTCATCCGTAACCGGGCGGTTTACCGTTACGATATATTCTTTCTCATGAAAATTTCTTGCTCTTAGAATCTCGTTTCCAAGCTCTCCATCATTGGTAAGAAGGATCAATCCCTCGGAATCCTTGTCTAATCTTCCTACCGGATAGATACGTTTCGGGTAATGAAGATAATCAATAATATTGTTCTTTTCTCTCTTCTCTGCCGTACATACAATTCCTTTTGGTTTATGAAAAGCCAGTAAAATCTTCTCATCCTCTCTCTGTACTTCCCTGCCGTCCACAAGAACCTTCTGTCCCGGAAGGATCTGATCACCAAGTACTGCTACCTTTCCGTCAATAGTCACTCTTCCTTCTTCCACAAGACGGTCTGCTCCTCTTCTTGAACACACTCCTGCTTCACTTAAAAACTTATTGATCCTGATAAATTCCGTTTCCATTCCTATCCTTTCAAAAATGCGGAGACCTAAGCCTCCGCATTTCTTCCTACTGTAATAATTCTGTCTTTATGTAACCGATGGTATCTTTATAATTTACCTTCGTCCATCCTTCCGCATAACTCATAACAACCGTAACCTTGTCACCGGCATATCCTACTGCTACCTTCGTGGAAGTCTCGCTCATGGACTCACGGATATTGATCGTGCCATTTAAGGTAACGGTAGAACCCTCTGACAGGGAAGGTGCTGATGTATCCTGCTGTGGAACTTCTGTAGACAGATACTCGCTCTTGACATAACCGGTTACACCATTATGCTCTACGGCACTCCAGTCGCCTTCTGTTCCGGTCCGCTTCAACTCTGTTCCGAACTCTAACATCTCTACGACATTTCCATCGGTACTTGCAGCATCACGGATATTGACCTTTGTGGTTACATATACAGTCTCGGCTGCCGGCTGCTCTGCCTGTTGTTGCTCTTCCTGCTTGTTATCCTCTTTTTTCTGATCGTCTTTCTTGTCAGATTTCTTTTTACTGTCTTTTTTATCCTCAGATTTTTTCTTTTCTTCGGATTTCTTTTTGCTGTCTTTCTTATCGTCCTTCTTCTTTTGTTCTTCCTCTTTTTTCTTCTTCTCTTCTTCTTTCTTCTTTTGTTCTTCTTCCTGTTTCTTCTTTTCTTCGTCCTTCTTCTTTTGCTCTTCTTCTTTCTTCTTCTGTTCTTCCTCCTGTGCCTTCTTATAATTGTTCAGCCACTTTGGAATTACCTTATCATTCAGCTTATTAACGTATTTTTCTAAATCTTTATCCGATTTGATCGCTTTGCTGCTTTTTTTCTCGATATCGTTTGCTAACTTTACAAAGTCATCCTGCTCTTCATACTTGTCAATAAATTCTGAAACGCTCGAATCAACGTCTTTTTCATTCGTTGCGATATAATTGAATGTACTGTAGAGATTGTCAATATACAGATTTCCCTTGTCATCCGTTCTTACATAAAAAGTCTCCAAAGACGGGATCGTTGTCTTGATCTTCGGGAACTTCATATCCATTGTTACGGATACGATATAGGAATCTTTATCTAATCCCTCTTTTGTATAGCACTTGATGTTCTTATATTTCTCTACGCGTTCGCTGAACATCTTGATATAACTCTGCTCTAATTTCGAGATTGGAGTTGCAATCTCTTTCATCTTATCTACATTACCTTCTGCATAGTATTTGTAATAATTCTTCATCAGTTTGGTAACGGCTTCATTTTCATCTACCTGATAATCCTCTTTCAGCACTTTTTCTGCTCTGGCTTTCGGATCAGCAGATGATGTACCTTTGTTATTGACTAACATAACGATACCGATCAAGATCACGACTAACATGCCTGCCATGATCAGATATCGTCCGTTTTTATGCAAAAATTCCTGTGTTTTTTCTTTATCTATGCTATTTTTATCTGTGCCATTCCCATCTATGTTATTTTTGTTACTTCCATCCTCAGTACTCATAAAAACCTCCTATACTGCTTCTTGTCCTCAGTTATTCTTTACTCTGTAGGACATTGCGAAAACAAACAATCTCCTATAGAGTAAAAAATGCATCTAGCGGGAGTCGAACCCACATTACTGGAATCGGAGTCCAGCGTTCTATCCATTAAACTATAGATGCAAACTTTACATAGCAGAACTTATCATATCATACTCATAGGAAAAAATCAAAGAAAAAAGTGTGAAAAACAATTTTTTCACACTTTTTTTATACTTCTAGGCTAACGCTTCCTCAAACTGGGAATTGTATAAATCCGCATAGAATCCCTGTTGTTCTAGGAGTTCTTTATGGGTTCCCTGCTCAATAATATCTCCGTCTTTCATGACTAAAATTAAATCTGCATCTTTGATCGTAGAAAGTCTGTGCGCAATGACAAAGCTGGTTCTTCCTTTCATCAGATTGTTCATTGCTTTCTGTATTCTTGCCTCAGTTCTCGTATCGACGGAACTTGTTGCTTCATCAAGGATCAGTATCCTGTTATCTGCTAAAATGGCTCTCGCGATCGTCAAAAGCTGCTTCTGTCCCTGTGAAACATTGCTTGCTTCCTCGTTCAATTCCATCTGATAGCCGCCCGGCAGTGTGGAGATAAAGTGGTGGGCATGTGCTGCTTTCGCTGCCTCGATGACCTCTTCATCGGTTGCATCCAGTCTTCCGTAACGGATATTTTCCATGATCGTTCCTTTGAACAGCCAGGTGTCCTGTAAGACCATTCCAAAGTTCTCGCGAAGCTCACTGCGGTTGAAATCCCGGATATCATAGCCATCAACTTTGATCGCACCTTCGTTGACATCATAAAAACGCATCAACAGTTTGACCATCGTCGTCTTACCTGCACCGGTCGGCCCTACGATCGCTACCGTCTGTCCCGGAGAGATCTGACTGTTAAAATCATGGATGATGATCTTATCTTCATCATAACCGAATTTTACATGCTCAAACGTTACACTTCCCTGAAGATTCTCATCATGCACCGGATTCTCGGCAAACTGGTCTTCCTCTTCCTCTTCTAAGAATTCAAATACACGCTCTGTTGCCGCTGCCATGGACTGAAGCATATTCGATACCTGTGCCACCTGTGTGATCGGCTGGGTAAAACTTCTGACATACTGGATAAATGCCTGAATATCTCCGACCTCGATCGTTCCTTTGATCGCTAACATACTTCCGCTGATCGCTACTGCAACATAACCGAGATTTCCGACAAACATCATGATCGGCTGCATCATACCTGAGAAAAACTGTGATTTCCAGGCTGACTGATAGAGCACGTCATTATCTTCCTCAAAGGTCTTTTTCACTACCTCTTCACGGTTAAACACTTTGATAACATTCTGTCCGCTGAACACTTCTTCGACCTGTCCGTTGATCTTTCCAAGGTATTCCTGCTGTGTAAAGAAATACTTCTGCGAATGTTTGATGACCAGACTGATCAAAAATGCGGAGATAGGGAGGATCACAAATGCGATCAATGTCATCAACGGACTGATCGTAAGCATCATGATCAACACTCCGATAATAGTCGTCACGGATGTGATCAATATCGTCACACTCTGGTTCAGACTCTGTCCTAACGTATCGACATCATTGGTAATACGCGATAACACTTCTCCTACTGTCCGTGATTCAAAATACTTCATCGGCATCCGGTCGATCTTCTCCGATATCTCTTTTCGGAAACGGAAACAGAGCTTTTGTGTCACTCCGGTCATGATCCATCCCTGGATAAAGGAAAAGACTGCACTGACTAAATACATCGTCAGCAGGATCAACAGGATTTTTCCGATCTTGTCAAAATCAATGCCTCCGGTGCCTTTAATCTTTGCCACTAAACCGTTAAACAGTTCTGTTGTCGCCTTACTTAAGATTTTCGGTCCGATGATACTAAAGATCGTACTGCCAATTGCAAATACAATGACCGTTGCTACAGCAAACTTATACTTTCCGATGTAAGTCATCAGCTTTTTCATCGTTCCCTTAAAATCTTTTGCTTTTTCACCCGGTGCCATTCCACCATGCGGTCCTCTTGGTCCATGTCTTCTTGTATTCTGCTCTGCCATTAACGGACACCTCCTTTCAGTTCTGCTTCAGAAAGCTGGGAGCTTGCAATCTCCTGATAGGTCTCACATCCTGCTAACAGCTCCTCATGTGTTCCGATACCGGCAATTCTGCCTTCTTCTAATACAATGATCTTATCTGCATGTAAGATCGTACTGATCCTCTGTGCCACAATCAAAACGGTTGCATCTTTTACTCTTTCATTCAGCTTCTTTCTAAGTGCCACATCGGTCTTATAATCCAATGCGGAAAAACTGTCATCAAATAAGAAGATTTTCGGATTCTTTGCTATCGCTCTTGCAATGGAAAGTCTCTGTTTCTGTCCACCGGAGACATTCGTTCCGCCCTGTGCGATCGGACTGTTATATTTTTCTTCTTTTTCCTCAATAAAATCTACTGCCTGTGCAATATCTGCTGCTTCTTTCATCATCTCATCACTGACCTGATCTCCTGCGAATTTCAGGTTAGATGCGATCGTTCCTGAAAAGAGCACTCCCTTTTGCGGCACATATCCGATCAGACTTCTTAATTTCTCCTGTGACATTTCCCGGACATCGATTCCATCTATCGTAATGCTTCCGGATGTTACATCATAAAAACGCGGGATCAGATTTAATAATGTGGTCTTTCCACATCCGGTACTTCCGATGATCGCGGTTGTTTCCCCCGGTCTTGCCGTAAAGGAAATATCACTCAATGCCTCTTCTTTTGCACCATCATAGGCAAACCCTACATCGTGAAACTCTAATACACCACTAAAGTCTTCTTCATCACCCTTTGTCTGCTCTGCATCATGGATGCTTGGTTCCGTATCTAATACTTCTTCTATACGGGTTGCTGCCACGCCTGCTCTTGGCAGCATAATGGATACCATCGTCAACATTAAAAATGCCATAACGATCTGCATCGTATAGGTAATAAATGCGATCATGTCACCAACCTGAAGGTTTCCAAGGTCTACTCCTTTTGCCCCAAACCACACAATCGCTACCGTAATGGCATTCATGATCAGCATCATCGTCGGCATCATAAAGGTCATAACACGGTTCGTAAACAACTGTGTCTGCATCAGATCACGATTTGCTTTCTCAAACCGTTTTTCCTCAAATTTTTCACGGCTGAATGCACGGATAACCGGAATACCGGTCAATATCTCTCTTGAAACCAGATTCATGCGGTCCACAAGGGTCTGCATCTGTTTGAACTTCGGCATTGCCACTACTACTAAGATTCCTACCAGAACAAAAATTGCAATTACCGCAACAACGATGATCCAGCCCATTCCGGTCTTTGTACTGACTACTTTTAAGATTCCTCCGATACCAATGATCGGTGCATACAGTACCATTCTTAGCAATATCGTAGAAACCATCTGTATCTGCTGGATATCATTCGTACTTCTTGTGATCAGGGATGCCGTGGAAAATTGATCCATCTCACGGTTAGAAAAACTTAATACTTTTCCAAAGATCCTGGTTCGTAAGTCCATACCGATCTTGGCTCCGGTCTTAGAGGAAAAATATCCTGCACAGATTGCTGCCGCTACCATTAAAATGGACAGTCCTAACATCTTTGCCCCGGTTACCCACAGATAATGTGTCTGTATCTGATCGGTATCATAATCCATGGCTTTATATTCATCCTGTACATACAAAATCGCCATCTGTGAAACAATGGAATCACTCATGGTATCGTATTTTTCCAATGCCTCTTCTTCCTGCTGCAGGATCATATCCTTGGTAATGGCTCCTGCTTTTACGCCCTGCAAAAACTGGTCAAAATCCATCTCTTTGCTGCTTTTCATGCCATTGACCATTGCCATAGGCTTTGCTAAGATATCGTCGAGTTTTTCAATATCTTCTTTTTTATCGCTCTTTCTGACATATCGCTCAGTCTTCTCATCAAGCTTATATGCATCGCGGAGTGTTTTTTCATCCTTATCCTCTACAAAGAAGCAAAGTGTGTCGAAACTCTCCTTTCGCATCTCCTCCATTGCTTCATGCTCAATTCCTCCCTGTTCGATTCCGACATCGACAATATCCGATGTGTAGGAAGGAAGAGACAGATCACAATATGCCTGAACAACTAAAAGCAGTATGATCATGACCACTGCTCCTTTGTGCTCTGCTAAGTATTTAAAGATTTGCTTCATGTTTTTCCTCCTGCTTTTTTCTTTTTCTGTTCTGATTCTCTTCCTGCATGATCTCCGTGTATCGGTTCATTAAATGAATCAGCTCTTTGGTACGCTCCTCCCCCAGACGTTCTATAACTCCTGTGATAAATTCCTGCATCTGCCTGCGTACCTGCTGTTCTGCTTCTTTTCCGTCAGGCGTAATGCTCACCCGCGTATTCCGTCTGTCTTTTTCATCCACTCTTCGTTCTACATACCCCTTTTCTTCCATGCTTCTTAACATTTTTGAGACTGCCGGAGCCGTGATCCTCAGGCGCTTGGCAATATCGGATGCCAGCACACCCTGCTCACGGTTTCCGTTCTCTCTTTCAATGATCTCCAGCATGACAAACTCACTTTTGCGAAGACCTGTAAAGCAAAGATCCCGGTGCATCTTCATAAATCTATGCTGTGCCGTGATCAATTGTTCCTGAAGGTCCGCTATATACTCTTCCATGTGTATCACCTCTATTATTTAACCTAGTTATTAATTAACTACGTGAACTATCATTTTAGCATGTTCTATTCCAATGTCAAGATTCGCTCACAATTTCTTCACTCTTTTTTACAATGCTCTTTTTGAAACACCTGCATCATTTCTCTTGTCAGGCTGATCTCCTCTATATCTAAGACGATCTCTTCTGCCGGCACCCACATTGCCTCCGCTAATTCGTCTTCCTGCCTGTAGATCGTAAGGTCTCCTTCTGCCTCTGCAAAAAAGCCAAACAGCAGACTCCCGGAAAATCCCCATGGCTGGCTCTTATAATACCGCAGATTCTTTACCCGTATCCCGACTTCTTCCATGACTTCCCTTTGTACCGTCTGCTCTATCGTTTCACCAAATTCTGCAAAACCGGCAATTAATGCATATTTTTTATATTCCCTGCCTGCATATTTTGTCAGGATCAGTTCATCGCCGTGGCTGACTGCCACAATGACTGCCGGATTGATCCTTGGAAACACTTCATTCCCACATGCCGGACATTGCAGCTTTCTTTCGTTTTCATTTCTTAAGAGTTCCTTACCACATTTTCCGCAAAAATGATTGTTTTCATACCATGTATACAAATGATAGGCACTGACTCCCGCAAACCGCTCACGCTCAGGAAATGTTCGGCGCAAACGGAACATTTTTTCATAGGCATACCCCTCAATCTCTGTCTTTTGCGATGAAGACAGCAAATAATAAGTGTCCTCTCCAATGGAAAAAAGGTAGATGAGCGTTTCCTCATCTGCCTTATTTTTTCTCCACTCACCGTATTTAGGATATGCGATCTGCATCTCTTCGTTGATCCTACAAAGCAGTTTTCCTGCGTCAAATATCATGATCCTGCTCTCGTCTTTCGGAGGCTTTGGATGATATTCATTTTTTAACTGCTCCACTCCGATATCCTGTATCATGCCTCTTCCTCTTTTCCTGCCATTGGTATCTGCAGCCGCTCTATGATCTCGAATGCGACATCCTTTGGTGCTTTTTCATCCGTAACAATTTCGATATCTTTTGCTTTTTCATAATACGGCTGTCTTTCCTGCATCATCTTTCCAATATAGTCAGGATTCATGTTTCCATTTAAAAGCGGACGGTCTTTTCCGTCTTTTACGTTTTCATAAATGGTCTGCGGAGTCGCACTCAACAAAATCACGGTGCCGCTTTTTTTCATCAGCTTCCGGTTGTTTCCCCGTAAAATAATTCCCCCGCCACAGGATACGATCCGCTGCCCCTTTTTTGCATAGTCCTCTAATATATGACTTTCTAAATTTCTAAAATAGTTTTCCCCATATTTTTCAAAAATTTCCGGAATCCCCATATTTTTTTTCCGGACAATGACCTTATCGGTATCGACTTCCTCCCATCCGGTCAGTTCCCTCAAATATTTTGAGACGGTTGTCTTTCCAACGCCCATAAAGCCGATCAAATAAATATTTCCCTGTTTTTTCATCTTTCTTCCTCTTCTAACTGATACTCTTATGTATTTTTTCTAATACGGTCTTTAGATCATCCATCTGCATCTGTCCCGGTGCGGACGCTTTCTCATGTGAACCGAAGGTCACACAGGAGCCAAACACCTCACCGCAAAGTCTGCTGATCACTCCATCTTTTCCCATGGACATCGTGATCGCCGGTGTATCGTGATGCTCTTCCACAAAACTCTCCGTGGCACTTAACAGATTTAAAACATCCAGCCGGTTTTGCGGCATCACTGCAAGTTTCACGATATCGGCACCGCCATGGTACATTTTTTCTAAGATCATCTGCAATACACCTCTCTCCGGTGTCTTTTCAAAATCATGATGGGAGCAGATGACCGTCACACCACAGTCCTTCATTCTTTGGATGGCTTTTTTCGGTTTTTCATATTCAAAATATTCAATATCTACAAAATCTGCAACTCCAGTCTTTGCAGCCGCTTCGTTCAGTTCTAAGACCTCTGCCGGTTTCATCTGTAGCTGCCCACCCTGCATCTTAGAACGGAAAGTCAGTAAGAACAGCGTATTTTCCACATAAGGGCGGATTTCTTCGAGAACACTCTTCACTGCCTTTTTATCCGTTACCTCTGAAAACCAGTCCATCCTCCACTCGATCATATCTACCTTTTGTTCTGTTAATATGCGGATCTCTTCCACGATTTTTTCTTTTGTCTCCTCTGTTACCGGAACACAGATGAGCGGGGTGCCGGTTCCGAGGATCTTTCCTTTTTTTTCAATGATTCCTGCCATGATGCTTCCTCTTCCTATTTTCCTATTGATTTTTAGTTATATTCAGTTATTCGTTATGGTTATATGTTATGGGGCAGCCGGCACAGATCAGATATTCCAGTTTTCCTTGTGCAGACCATTCCGATGAACCTCTGAAACCGGAAATCGTGTGCGCTATTGAGCTTCACGATTTCTGAGTTTCATCTCCATTGCACAAAAAGAAACCTTCCATATCTGATCTGTGCCGGCTGCATCTACTTTGTTTCCCATTCCTGCTATTTTTATGTGATTTTATGTGACGTAACTATCCTACAGTGCTTCACATATCCATATCTCTGTATGTTGTATATAGTATATATGTATATGAAGCATATAAATAATGCATAAATATTTATTGCGTGATCTGTTTTGCTAAGAGTTTATTCCTGCTGCCACCGTGGATATTAGGTTTTTCGTTCGTCGTTCATCTGACAGCAATCATGCTTGTAACTATGTCCGGGATTTAGAAGTTCCTGACATTCTGTCTGCTATCAGAAATTTTCGGACACGGATGTCCGAAAAAGGGGCTGCTGAGCCAGGATGGCGAATCTGCCCCGGTTTCGTCCGTCCCCGGTATTCCTCATAGAATGTCTGGTACTTCTTAATTCCGGACACTTGTACAAGCGTGATCGCTGTCAGATGACCCCCACCAAAAAACGAACCAAGAACAAACTCTCCCCTCACTTCTGCTCATTATATCCCACCCCACCAAATCCCGCAAGTAATTGACATCCTTTACAAATTATTTTAAGATAGGCATGAGCGGTATATCATTCCGCTAAGGAGGTATATTTATGAGATACGAGATTACCGGAACTACCCGTCTGACCTGTCTTTTGGGAAGTCCCGTAGCACATAGTATTTCACCACAGATGCATAATGAAGCATTTCGACTTCTCGGTCTTGATTATGTCTATACGGCATTTGACATCAGTCCACAGAATCTACCGGATGCTGTTCATGCTTTAAAACTGCTGAATGTCCGCGGCTATAACCTGACCATGCCGCACAAGACTGCAATCCTTCCCTTTATGGACGAGCTGACCCCCGCTGCAAAGCTGGCGCAGGCAGTCAACACCGTAACCTATGAAAGCGGCAGACTGATTGGCCATACAACGGATGGAATCGGCTACATGCACTCGGTTAAGGACGCAGGTTATGATATTCTTGGAAAAAATATGACACTTTTAGGTGCCGGAGGTGCGGCTACTGCAATCTGCACACAGGCAGCTTTAGATGGTGTAAAAAATATCTATATGTTTAAGCGCAAAAATGCTTCCTGGAAAACAGCACAGGATTTTGCCGATAAAGTCACCCGCACTACCGACTGTCAGGTATTTTTGTATGACATAGCAGATACATATCAGTTAAAACAGGCACTATCAGACAGTGCGATCTTAACAAACGCAACAAACGTCGGCATGGCACCTGATATTTCTAACAGTCCGGTTGACAGATCCCTGTTATATCCTGAGCTGGTCGTTTCCGATATTATTTATAACCCAAGAAAAACAAAGCTTCTTCAGGAGGCAGAATCTATCGGATGTCCAACCTGTAACGGGCTCTATATGCTGCTCTATCAGGGTGCAGCTTCCTTTCATTGCTGGACAGGCGCCGATATGCCGGTAGAGATCATTAAAAAAAAATATTTTAATTCTTAGAATCAAAGGAGATACATTATGAGTTTCACTTATTTAAGAGCACTTCCGACACCGGAAGAGATCAAACAACAGTATCCGCTTTCAGCAAAACTTGCTGCCATCAAAGCCGATCGTGATAACCAGATCAAAGATATTATCAGCGGAAAAGATGACCGACTTTTGTTGATCATCGGTCCCTGCTCCGCAGACCACGAAGACCCTGTCGTAGACTATGTCAGCCGTCTTGCACCGGTTCAGGAAAAAGTCAAAGACCGTATTTTAATCGTTCCGCGTATTTATACTAACAAGCCGCGTACTACCGGTGAGGGTTATAAAGGGATTGCATCCCAGCCGGACCCGGAAAAAGCACCGGATATGGTAGAAGGTATTGTTTCATCGAGAAAAATGTTCCTTCGTGCCATGGAAGAAAGCGGACTGAGTGCTGCTGACGAAATGCTCTACCCGGAAAACTGGGGTTATGTAGAGGACTTACTCTCCTATGTTGCCATCGGTGCCCGCTCCGTAGAGGATCAGCACCACCGTCTTACGGTCAGCGGTTTTGATGTTGCTTCCGGCATGAAAAACCCGACCAGTGGTGACCTTGCAGTTATGCTGAACTCCGTTTACGCTGCACAGCATCCACATCATTTTTCCTTTGCAGGCCACGAAGTGGAAACAACCGGAAATCCATGGGCACACGTCATTTTAAGAGGTGCAGTCAGCAAACATGGCAATTCCACACAGAATTACCACTACGAGGACATCATGCGCCTGATCGAAAAATATGACAAAATGGATGTGGTCAATCCTGCCGCTATCATTGATACCAACCATTCCAATTCCGGAAAAAAATATAATGAACAGGTTCGTATCGCCAAAGAAGTTATGAACAACCGTCAGTATTCTTCTGACATTAAAAAAATGGTAAAAGGTCTGATGATCGAAAGCTATATAGAGGACGGATGCCAGAAAGTCAACGAGCATGTCTATGGAAAATCCATTACCGACCCATGTATCGGCTGGGCAACCACGGAACGTCTGATCTATGACCTTGCAGAAATGAACCAGATATAGGACATCCATTATTCGAGCTGATCAAAATAGGCGGGTTTCCCAACTATGAGAAACCCGCCTCTTTTACTATTCTAACCACGCGGATGCGTTTTCGCATATACTTCACGGATCCGGTTCTGATTGACCTGTGCATAAATCTGCGTAGTGGAAATATCCGAATGGCCTAACATCTCCTGTACAGATTTTAAATCTGCTCCATTGCTGACTAAATGTGCCGCAAAGGAATGACGCAGTGTATGTGGTGTGATCTCCGAAGTGATCCCTGCTTTTTTTCCACAGCATTTGATAATCTTCCAAAATCCCTGTCGGCTCATTTCCCCACCGGAACAATTGGTAAATAAAAGGTCACAGGATTCATCCTTAATCAGTTTCGGTCTTCCTAAGTCTAAATAATTCTCAATTGCCTCTCTTGCGATTCCTCCAAATGGAATGATCCGCTCCCTGTGTGCATCCCGACAGGTCAGATACTCCATTGAAATATTAATATCACTCAGTTTTAATGCGATCAGCTCTGAAACACGGATGCCGGTTGCATAGAGAAGCTCTAACATCGCCTTATCCCGAAGCTCCTTTGGAGAACTTCCGGAAAGCTGCTCTAATAATTTCACGGTCTCTTCCGTTGTCAGGGTCGCAGGCATTTTTTTCTCAATCTTTGGTGCCTTTAACCCTTCTGCCGGATTTTGATTTACATAATTCTTTTTTTGTAAGTAACCAAAAAAAGCCTTCATCGATGCGATACTTCTTGAAATGGTGGACGGCTTTCTGCCCTCCTTCTCAAGATATAAGATATAAGCGTTTAAATTGGTTGACGTAACATCAGATACAGAAGCCACTCCCTGCTCCTGCAGAAAAACACTCATTTTTCTCAAATCTCTTTCATAAGAAAGCTCTGTATTTTTCGATATCTGTTTCACCTCACACATATATGTGATGAAATTCTGAATCTCTTTCGTCATAATCTATCCTGCCTCATCCTGAGTAATTCTTTTCAAAAAAATGCCTAAAAAACGGTTCAGCTACTATTATAATGAACAATTTCAAGAAAAGCAACGGATAATTTGCCCCTTATTTTCAGGGATTTCATAGAACTACCACATATCGAAATCATACCGTTTCTCCTGTACCATATCTTGTAATATCTGTTTAAAATATTTTTAACATTTTCTTTAAAAATATTGGGTTTACATAACTTTCCACCAATAGACCGATCACAAACAACAATACTATCATTCCGGTCTGCATCACCAGCTCTTTTTGCGTCATCGCCATGTCCTCTTTCTTTTTCCAAAATATTTTTAAAAATAGCAGATAGCCGGCAATATAAAATATGTAGTGTGGAAACAAAAAACCTCCCATATACAGAATTCCTTTCCACCCGAAATTCGTAATTGCCATTACGCACAAAAATCCAAAGGACACTCCAAAATACAGGATAAAAAGTATCTGTATTAAAATCCCTACCACGGTAAAGCTCAACAGTAAAAGTATCCCGAACAATGGCAGCCGGTTTTCTAAAATATAGAGAAAGAGCCGGTTGTAATCTAACTTTGCATATTTTAGCTGCTGTAAATAATATTCATTTAGCATAAAAAAACGATTCTTAGAGCTGTCCCCTATAAAATTTGCCCAAAGGATCCCCACAAAAAAAGAAACAAAGAATATCATGTCCAAATGACAGACTGCTAAAATTCTTCCCTGTTTCCCTTTTTGCTTTTTCGGTTCAATATAAGTTCTTCTCTTTTTTTTCATGGCACTTCCCCCTGACTGTTCTTAAAACAATCTATGGGATACCAGTCCAAAATATGCGTTCACTATTTTTTTGTATACAGATTTTGATATGCCAGCAGTCCGGCAACGGTCTTACTGTCCTGGATCTCTCCTGCATAGATCCGTTTTGTCAGTTCCTCAATGGAAAAGACTTCGATCTCGATTTCCTCGCCTGCATCTAAATGCTGCTGTGTTTTCGTCAGTTCTTCTGCTAAATAGACATCTATGAATTCGTTACAAAAGGCAACCGTTGTCTTTAAAGATAGCAGCTTCGTCAGCTTTCCTGCACGATAGCCTGTCTCCTCTTCTAACTCTCTTGCAGCACAGACTTTTGTATCTTCCGTCACACTGTCTCTTGAACCCGCCGGGATCTCTAATGTCATTCTTTCTAATGCCGGACGATACTGGTGCACCATCAGAACCTTTCCCGGTTCCGGCACTGCTACGACCGCCGCCGCACCCATCCGATGTTCTATATAGTCCCACTCTTCGATCTCACCATTTGGAAGTCGCATCGTGTCTTTATAAATATTTAAAATTGCTCCGCGACGTATTAATTCCCGGTTTAAGCGTTTGATTCCATGCTCCATATCAAATCCTCCTTATATTGTTAAAAGACCGCCGTATACTCGTATACGACGGTCTGCATCATTACCTATTCCTGTCTAAGATTTATTATTTCGCGTAATCTGTTACTCTGGACTCGCGAATTACATTTACCTTAATCTGACCCGGATATTCCAGTTCAGCTTCAATCTGTTTGGAAATATCGCGTGCTAACAATACCATATCGGCATCGCTGACCTGATCAGGAACTACCATAACTCGAATCTCTCTACCTGCCTGAATAGCAAAAGATTTGTCTACTCCTTTGAAACCATTTGTAATATCTTCTAACTGTTTTAATCGATTGGAATATGTCTCTAATGTCTCTCTTCTTGCACCAGGACGTGCAGCACTTATCGTATCTGCTGCCTGTACAAGACATGCGATCAAAGATTCCGGTTCCACATCACCATGATGTGATTCTACCGCATTGATAATGATCGGAGACTCTTTGTATTTTCTACAGAGTTCCACACCAATCTGGATATGTGAACCTTCCTGCTCATGGTCTACGGATTTACCGATGTCATGTAACAGACCTGCACGTTTTGCAGTTCTGACATCCACACCGACTTCTGCTGCTAACAGTCCGGCTAATTGTGCAACCTCAATAGAATGTTTCAATGCATTCTGACCATAACTTGTTCTAAATTTCATTTTACCAAGTAAACGAACAAGTTCCGGATGAATTCCGTGAACACCAACCTCTAAGGTTGCTGCTTCACCTTCTTCACGAATCATTGTTTCCACTTCTTTTTGTGCCTTTTCGACCATCTCCTCAATCCTTGCAGGATGGATACGTCCGTCCACAATTAATTTTTCCAATGCAATTCTCGCCACTTCTCTACGGATCGGATCAAATCCTGAGAGAATGACTGCCTCCGGAGTATCATCAATGATCAAGTCCACACCCGTCATCGTCTCTAATGTACGGATATTACGACCTTCTCTACCGATGATCCTTCCTTTCATCTCATCGTTTGGAAGCTGTACAACGGAAATCGTCGTCTCTGCGACATGGTCAGCTGCACATTTCTGAATGGCAGTTACCACATATTCTTTCGCTTTCTTACCGGCTTCTTCCTTTGCCTTGCTTTCCATTTCCTTGATTAACTTTGCAGTATCAATTTTAACATCGTCTTCAATGGTTTTTAAAAGATATTCTTTCGCTTGTTCGGAGGTAAGACCTGAGATTCTCTCTAGTTCCTGTACACGCTCTTCATGTAATCTTGCAACTTCTTCTTTTTCCCTGTTGATCTCTTCTTCTTTCGCTGCAAATCCGGCTTCACGCTTCTCAACTGCTTCTAATTTGCGGTCGATATTCGCTTCCTTCTGCTCAATACGGCGTTCATTTCTCTGGATCTCCGCTCTGCGTTCCTTGATCTCTTTATCAAGTTCGTTCTTTGCACGGATCGATTCTTCTTTAATCTCTAAGGAAGATTCACGCTTCTTTGTCTCCGCATTTTTTACGGCTTCATCGATAATCTCGCGCGCTTTCTCTTCCGCACTTCCAACCTTCGCCTCAGCAACTTTCTTGCGATAGGATATCGTGATCGCAGCTGTAAGAATTGCAGTAATAATACAGGTAAGAATTACAGCAATTATTACTTGTAGCACAGGAGCACCTCCTTTATTTAATTTTCATTGTACATATAACAAAGTCTTTCACTTTATCTGTCATAAATAACAACAGTTAAATTTTATACTTTATTTAGTATTATGTCAAGTATTCTGAACGCATGACATACAAGATATCTGAACTTTTGTAGCCTCTGCGTAATAGGAACTGATAAATCTTATTTGCCTGTTCTCTTGGCATTTCCGGCGTATAACCTTTTTTCTCTAACAATCTTTGGATCGCATCTGTCTCATCTTCATTGCCCTCTTCTAAAAGTGCCTGTTCGATGAACTCTTTTGCAACCCCTTTCTTCTGTAGATCCTGCTGAAGTCTGCGATTGCTCTTCTTCTCTTTCTGATAACGGACATAGCTGCAGGCATAACGCAGATCATCAATATAGTGATAACTCTTGACATAGGCGATCGCCTGCTCCACTGCTTCTTTCGGATATTCGTTCTGACGCAGTTTTTCACGAAGCTGGTACTCGGTCCGGTCCTGCTTTTCTAACAGATGCATCGCCCGCTTTATCGCCCTTTTTCCAAGAACATCAAAGAGCAGTTCCTGATAAAGTGTCTCTGAAATGTCCTGTCCCTCGGACAGATCATAAGAACGTATCTCGCCTTTGTATAATACCAGACGTTCTCCTGTTTCAAACACAAGTCTTCGTCTTCCCTTTTCAAGCTGCTCTATCCGTTCAATATACATCTTTATTCCTCAGACTCCTGCTTCTTTTCTGCCTTTTTCTCTGCTTTTGCTGCTGTCTTTGCCTCTTCGGCTGCTTCATTCTCGTCCTCTATAGAACCATCTAACTGATAGAAATCTCTGACTTTCTGTTCGATCTCATCACAGATTGCCGGATTCTCTTTGAGATAATTCTTAGAATTCTCACGGCCCTGACCGATCTTCTCTCCATTATAGGCATACCATGCACCGGACTTATTTACTACATTGATCTGTGCTGCTAAGTCTAAGATATCTCCCTCTTTTGAGATTCCTTTTCCAAACATGATATCAAATTCTGCTTCTTTAAATGGCGGTGCCACCTTATTCTTTACAACCTTAATTCTTGTATGGTTACCGATAATCTCTCCGCCCTGTTTTAAAGATTCCATTCTGCGGACATCTAAACGGATCGAAGAATAAAACTTCAATGCGCGTCCTCCGGTTGTCGTCTCCGGACTTCCAAACATGACACCGACTTTTTCACGGAGCTGGTTGATAAAGATTACAATACAGTTGGATTTACTGATAATAGATGTCAGTTTCCGAAGCGCCTGTGACATCAGACGTGCCTGTAAGCCCACATGGGAGTCTCCCATCTCACCTTCGATCTCTGCCTTCGGTACTAATGCGGCAACCGAGTCTACGATAATAATGTCCACGGCACCGGAACGTACCATGGTCTCGGTAATCTCTAATGCCTGCTCTCCACTGTCCGGCTGGGAAATATACAGATTATCAATATCTACTCCGATATTCTTTGCATAAACCGGATCTAACGCATGCTCTGCATCAATAAATCCTGCAATTCCGCCTCTTTTCTGTACCTCTGCGACCATATGTAAGGCTACGGTTGTCTTACCACTGGATTCCGGTCCATAGACCTCTACGATCCTTCCTCTTGGGATTCCTCCGACTCCTAAGGCAATGTCAAGACTTAAAGATCCTGTCGGTATCGTCTCCACATTCATATCCCTCTGGGAATCTCCTAACTTCATGATCGCACCTTTTCCATACTGCTTCTCAATATGGGAAATTGCGGATTCTAATGCGTCTAATTTATCATTTTTATCATTCTTTGCCATTATTTTATCTCCTTTTCGCAAACATATGTTCGTTTCTGTTCTAATCATATTATACTTTGATGGGATTGTCAACTGATTTTATGATAATTTCAAAAGATAAAAAAAGAAACAGCTGATAGATTTATCAACTGTTCCATTATACATGTCTTTTCCTGTTTGCGTCAAGAAGCCGTCTTTAAAATTGTGTTTCTGAAAATTATTTTTTCTGAAATTGTTTTTAAATATCGCTGTATTACTCCTTTATGGCATCGGAAACTAACTGATTAATTGCCTCCATGTTCTGAAGTCCGATGGCTTTTCCTTTAAAAATCCCATCCTTCATAACTACTAAAGTCGGAATACTCATGATCTGATATTTCAGTGCCAATGCTGCTTCTTCATCTACATTGACTTTTCCAAATTTTACACGATCGCCCATTGCCTCGGCAGCTTCCTCAATGATCGGTGACTGCATTTTACACGGTCCGCACCAGTCTGCCCAAAAATCCAAGACAACCGGAACCGTACTTTTTAATACTTCTTCTTCAAAATTGTCGTTTGTAATCTTTGTTACTTCCATGTGTCATTCCTCCTAATCTCTACCAAACTCTTCTAATTCTAACCCTTCATTGCGGTCTAATACCATACCGACACTCCATGCATTGACAAACAACAGCAATGGATTGCCCTTTAAATCCTGGATTTTTTTCATATCAGAAGTTCCTGTCAGCTTATCTAAATCCAGTTCTTTGTTCTTGATCCAGCGGATATGCTCATATGGCAGATTTTCCATATGAATCTCTACATTATACTCATTTTCCAAACGATATTTGAGCACATCAAACTGCAGGACACCGACTACGCCAACAATGATCTCTTCCATACCGGTATGATACTCCTGAAAAATCTGGATCGCACCTTCCTGCGCAATCTGGGTGATTCCCTTGACAAACTGCTTTCTTTTCATCGTATCTACCTGACGGACTCTTGCAAAATGCTCCGGTGCAAAAGTCGGGATTCCTTCATAACGGAACGGTTTTGCAGATGTTTCAATAGTATCTCCAATAGAAAAAATACCCGGATCAAAGACACCGATAATATCTCCTGCATATGCCTCTTCCACCATGTGACGCTCCTGTGCCATCATCTGCTGTGGCTGGGCAAGTCTTATTTTTTTACCGCCCTGAATGTGCATGACTTCCATTCCGGCTTCAAATTTTCCGGAACAGATACGCATGAATGCAATCCTGTCGCGGTGCGCCTTATTCATATTCGCCTGTATTTTAAAGACAAATGCCGAAAAATCCTCAGAAAACGGATCGATCGGCCCGATATCTGAATTTCTAGGAAGCGGCGAATAGGTCATTTTTAAAAAGTGCTGTAAAAATGTCTCCACACCAAAGTTTGTCAGCGCGGAACCAAAGAAAACGGGTGACAGCTCTCCTTTTGAAACCATGTCCTGATCAAATTCCGCACTTGCTCCATCTAACAGTTCAATCTCATCCATGAGCTGACTCCAATAGTCTTCCCCAAGTTCTTCTTTTAATGCCGGATCGTCAATGTCAATTTCTTTCTGCTCTCCTTCTTTGGTACCTTTTAAGGTATCCGAAAAAGTCATGACTTTTTTTGTGTTACGGTCATAGACACCCTTAAAATCTTTTCCGGAACCGATCGGCCAGTTGATCGGACAGGTCTCTATTCCTAACTCCTTTTCAATATCATCTAATAATTCAAACGTATCATTCGCATCACGGTCCATTTTATTGATAAAGGTAAAGATCGGAATGTGACGCATCACACAGACTTTGAATAATTTTCTTGTCTGTGCCTCAACACCTTTGGATGCATCGATGACCATTACCGCGGAATCCGCTGCCATCAGTGTACGATAGGTGTCCTCCGAGAAATCCTGATGTCCCGGTGTATCCAATATATTGATGCAGTATCCGTCATAGTTAAACTGCAATACCGAGGATGTTACGGAAATACCTCTCTCTTTTTCTATCTCCATCCAGTCGGAAACAGCATGTCTTGCTGTCGCTTTTCCTTTTACGGAACCAGCTAAATTGATCGCCCCTCCATAGAGCAGGAACTTTTCCGTCAAAGTTGTCTTACCTGCATCCGGATGGGAAATGATCGCAAAGGTTCGTCTTTTCTCTATTTCTTCTCTTAAATCTGCCAAAATATTTCCTCCAGTATCTACTCTCTCCACGGCTTTTTATTTTATCCCAGTCCATGCTTTCTGTCAAGAAATGCCAGAACGTTTAAAAAAGCAGTAACACGCATTTTCATGCATCTTACTGCTTCTTTTTCTCATATTTCTGTCCGTATTAGATTCTGGATAAATACTCACCGGTTCTTGTATCGATCTTGATCACGTCACCCTGCTCTACGAACAGCGGTACGTTTACAGATGCTCCGGTCTCTACGATTGCAGGTTTTGTTGCACCCTGTGCTGTATCACCTTTGAATCCAGGCTCTGTCTCTGTGATCTCAAGTTCTACAAATAATGGTGGCTCAACGGCATATACACTGCCCTTGTAAGAACAGGTCTTTACCATCTCGTTCTCTTTTACAAACTTTAATGCATCTCCGATCGTGTCTGCATCTAAAGCGATCTGCTCATATGTTGTAGTATCCATAAAGTGGAATAAATCTCCATCAGAATATAAGTACTGCATGTCCGCTCTGTCAATTCTTGCCTGTGGGCATTTTTCTGTTGGACGGAAAGTCTTCTCTACGATTCCACCACTTTTGATATTTTTTAATTTTGTTCTAACAAATGCTGCACCTTTACCCGGTTTTACATGCTGAAATTCAATAATCTGATAAATATTACCCTCTAATTCGATTGTAATACCATTTCTGAAATCTCCTGCTGATACCATCTAGTATTCCTCCTCATTCTCTCTCGTTATCAACCACGATAATCGCTCTTTCCATTTTATAATAAAATGGTATATATTTCAACTGTTAATTGCATTTTTTCTTACTATTTTTTCTCGATCGCATAAATCATATCGACTCTCTTCTGGTGACGGCCACCTAAAAATTCTGCTCCTAAATAAGCATCTACGATACTTTTTGCTGCCTCCATTCCGACAATCCTTGCACCAAATGCGATGATATTTGCGTTATTATGCTCCTTTGCGAGTCTTGCCGTGGTTGGCTCTGAGCAGACTGCTGCTAAGACTCCCGGCACTTTATTGGCTGCTAAAGAAATTCCGACCCCTGTTCCACAGATCAGGACTCCACAGTCTGCCTTTCCTTCTGCAACTGCACGTCCGACTGCTTCACCATATTCCGGATAATTGCAGCTTTCATGGGTATCTGTTCCAAAATTGATCACTTCATATCCTTTTTCTTCTAAATAAGTCCGGATCTCCTGTTTCATCTCTACTGCAGCATGGTCATTTCCGATTGCGATTTTCATTTTCCTTCGTCCTCTCTTACTTTGTTCGTTTCTGATATCTTCTGTAAAAAAACAGTACGATTTTTTCTAACTTACGTTTTAATACGATCTGTATCTCTTCTTTTGGATGGATATAGCGGACCATGATCGTACGGATCCCTGTACGGTTTGCTCCATAAATATCCGTAAAGATCTGATCTCCGACAAACAAGGTGTTGCTCCTGTCCGTTCCCATCCGCTCCATTGCCTTTTCATAACCAAAACACTTTGGTTTTCCTGCTTTAAAAATATACTGCACCTGCACATCATCGTTAAACATTTTGACACGCGGTTCTTTATTGTTTGACAGCAGACAACAGGAAAATCCCAGTTCCTTCAGATGTGCAAACAGCTTCTTTGCCCGTTCATCTGCCGGTGCTCCATGTGGAACAAGTGTATTGTCTATGTCAAAAATAATTCCCCGATATCCCTCGCGGTACAGTGCATCAAAATCAATCTCATATGTGGAATCCACATATTCTCCCGGATAAAATCTCTTTAACATCTTACTTCACCAATTTTGAAATCTGTTTGAACTGCTCATGCTCTGCGGTTACGGTCAATTCAAATAAAATGGACTCGCTGGTTGTAAGCAATGCTCCCTCATCTCTTGCCCGCAGCAATGCGATCTCTTTGTCATGCAGGTTTCTCGAAGAAATGCAATCCTCTACCAGTACCGGCTGATATCCCATTTCTTTTAGATCGATCACGGTCTGTAACACACATACATGTGCTTCGATTCCACAGATGATGACATACTTTTTGTCTTTGACCGCTTCTAAAACCTCCTGACAGCCTGCGCTTGAAAAAGTTTTTTTATCAGAAAATTTCTCCATCCCTGCCGCTTCACAAATTGGCGGGATATTCACTCCAAGCCCCTTGCTGTACTGAGCCGTCATGACCATCGGGATCCCTAAGATCCGAAGTCCCTGTAAAAGTTTTACACTGTTTTCTATCAGTCTCTCCCTGTCTGCGATCGCAGGAAGGATCTTTTCCTGATAATCTACGATCAGACACACACTGTCCTTTGCTGTGATCCTCATATCTTTTCTGTCTCCTTACAATAAACAACTGAGTGCATCATAAACACATCTTGCAGTTTATCACACACTCAGTTGCGTATCAAGTTCTTTATTCTAATATGCACGTTTTTCTAAAAAGAATACCGTCTATGTATCTAGGAATCCTTAGAATGATCCCTGTGGCCTAACATGGCTGCCGTCAAAATGGACATATGGTATACTTCCGATGCAGAGCACTCTCTTGAAAGTGTATTAATCGGTGCGTTCAGACCTAATAATATCGGTCCAAAGGCTTCAAAATTACCTAAATATCTTGCAATCTTATATCCGATATTTCCTGCACTTAAATCCGGGAAAATAAAGGTGTTCGTATGTCCTGCGATCTCCGAACCCGGACATTTGGTTGCTGCAACTGCCGGTGATACTGCCGCATCAAACTGCACTTCTCCGATGCTCTCCATATGCGGATATTTTTCGGCAAATTTATTGGCAGCATTACACATACGATCCACATCCGGACCTTTGCCGGAACCATGTGTAGAGTAGCTTAAAAATGCAATCTTTGGATCGATTCCAAAGTCTCTTGCGCAATTCGCGGTCTCATGTGCGATCTCAACCAGTTCATCTTCTGTCGGCTTGATGTTCAAAGCACAGTCGCCTAATACAATGACTTCACTATCACCGGTTGCCCGCGGACGTACCAGTCCGATACAGGAAGAAACCAGATTGTTTCCCTCTTTTGTTCCAATGATCTCTAATGCCGGTTTGATCGTATCTATGACAGAATGCATCACACCGCCAAGCAGGGAATCATATTCTCCCATTTTAATGAGCATGGTTCCAAAATAGTTTGGATCTTTTAAAATCTCTCTCGCTTTTTCCTGCGTCATGCCCTTCTTTGCCCGTATCTCACAAAATTGTTCCACCATCTCATCCATTTTTTCATAGGTAGACGGTGTTAAAATCTTTGCTCCACGGATATTATAACCCGCTTCCTGTGCCGCTTCCCATACGGCATCCTCTTCGCCGATCAGGATCGGCTGCAAAAAATTACCTGCTAACAGCCGCGATGCAGCTTCTATGACACGCGGATCTGTACCTTCCGGTAATACAATCGTCTTCGGATCCTCCCGCAGCAAACGGATATAGGAATCAAAATCAAACATTAAAAACACCTCCCAAGGTCTTTCATCTTCTCCGTTAATCTTATATTTTTATTTTATACCTATCGTTTTTGTTTTTCAACTATGTTTGCTAATTATTTCCTTGTTTCTTTGCCAATTGTTCTTCTGTTTGTTCTCCTGTTCCCTTAAGTTCAGACTTTTTCTTTTTCGGTCAAAAAAAGAAGAAGATTCTAAGAATCCTCTTCCATATCTCAGTTCTATTTATTTGAACGAAAAATCTTCGATTTCCGGCATTGGAACTACCGGTTTTGCTGTCTCTGCGGATGCACTGTGTCCTACAAAGAACTGATACTGATGAAGCACTTCATCTTTTTTCATATCGGAAACGGCTTTTTGAACATCCAGACTCCGGATATCACTGTCGACCCCCTTTAAAGGATATTCTTTTCCCGGCTGATATGTATCGGCATACTCTGTTGCACCAAAAGTCTGCTTTTGTTCCGGTTTTACAGACTGCATTTTCCCTGTAGAAAAATTCTCTATCGGATTACTGATCTGATCACTACCGGAATTACCTGTCACACAACCTATGGAGTTGTCATAATATCCTTCATAAGGACGGATTTTTGAAATTTCCATAACTTCAAAACCTTCTTTCGCTTATCCTAAGTTCTCACATATTAGTTTTATCGGCTTCATTCGTAAAAACTTTAACAGCTACCGCTTTTATTTATCCAAAATCTTCTTTAATTCATTCATAAAGGTGTTGACATCTTTAAACTCACGATATACAGAGGCAAATCTTACATATGCAACTGCCTCTAAATCCTTGAGCTTATCCATGACGATCTCTCCAATGACGGAACTTGGGATTTCTTTTTCTTCACGGTTAAAAATCTCGGTCTCCACATCATCGATCAACTGATTGATCCGGTTGACGGAAATCGGTCTTTTATGGCAGGCACGAAGTATCCCTGCCTCTATCTTAGTGCGGTCATACTGCTCCCTGTTATTATCCTTCTTGATGACGATCAGCGGTATGGTCTCTACTTTTTCATAAGTAGTAAAGCGCTTTCCACATTCATCACATAATCTGCGGCGGCGAATCGAGTTATTATCATCCGCCGGTCTTGAGTCGATGACCCTCGTATTTTCACTGCTGCAAAACGGACATTTCATCCCATGTTCCTCCTTGGACATACTATTTGCCCCAATTATAAACATTTCGTCAATTATTGTCAACCATTTCACAGATTATGTAACTCTGCTTACAGTCTCTTTTTGATTTCATCTACTTTTACATCGACTAAGATAATATCCGGTCCGATCCGTATGACATTACACCATGGAATAAAAAACTCACAGTCTCTTCCGAAAAATCCCCAGAACCTCGCCGGTCCCGGTACGATCAGTGCTTTGATGCACCCGGTACACTCATCCAGTTCGAGATCCATCACATGCCCTAAACAATGACAGTCACAGACATTGATGACATTCTTTTCTCTCAATTCACACAGTCTCATTTTTTACTCACATACTGTTCTCTTGTATCCATTGTATGCATGATAAAAAGAACTGTGCTCTATGTGTAATATTTTTATACATTAAAGCGGAATAAGATTACATCGCCGTCTTTTACGACATATTCTTTTCCTTCCAGTCCTACCAGACCTTTTTCTTTTGCGGCTGAAAGGCTTCCACAATCGAGTAAATCCTGATAATTGACTACCTCTGCACGGATAAATCCACGTTCAAAATCCGTATGGATCTTTCCGGCTGCCTGCGGTGCTTTTGTTCCGATCTTGATCGTCCATGCTCTTGTCTCATCTTCTCCTGCTGTCAGGTAGCTGATCAATCCAAGCAGGGAATAACTTGCCTTGATAAGTTTTTCAAGTCCTGATTCTTTTAAACCAAGTTCCTCTAAGAACATTGCTTTTTCTTCATCATCTAATTCTGCAATCTCCTGCTCGATCTGTGCACAGATAACAAATACTTCGCACGCTTCTTCTTTTGCGTGTTCGCGCACTTTCTGCACATAAGCATTGGATGCACCGTCATCTGCTAAATCATCTTCTGATACGTTTGCTGCATAAATCACAGGTTTTGCCGTCAGCAGATTATATTCTTTAAACCACTTCTGCTCATCCTCATCTTCGCCAAGTTCAAAGGTTTTTGCCAGATTTCCTTCTTCTAAGTGTGCCTTGATCTTTTCTAACAGAGCAAGTTCTTTTGCAAGGGTCTTGTCCATTCTTGCACCTTTTGCTGTCTTGGCAATTCTTCTGTCAAGAATCTCTATATCTGAAAATATAAGTTCTAAATTGATGGTCTCTATATCACGGACCGGGTCTACACTTCCATCAACATGTACGACATTGGTATCCTCAAAACATCTGACCACATGCACGATCGCATCTACCTCACGGATGTTTGCAAGGAACTGGTTTCCAAGTCCCTCTCCTTTGCTCGCTCCCTTTACAAGTCCTGCAATATCTACAAATTCAATGACTGCCGGTGTTACTTTTTTTGACTGATACATCTCGCCTAACTTCTGCAAACGCTCATCCGGTACTGCTACCACACCGATATTCGGGTCAATGGTACAGAATGGATAGTTTGCTGACTCTGCCCCTGCTTTGGTAAGGGAGTTAAACAATGTACTTTTTCCTACGTTTGGTAATCCAACGATACCTAATTTCATTTTTATCTTTACCTGTTCAAAAATGCCTGCTTTCCCGGCATCTTTGCCTTTCTATGTTATTTTACTGCACAATTTATTACACAATCATTAAGGCTTTTTCTTTTTTATGCTGTCCACATTTTAATCGTTTCTTCTGGCAATACTCTTAATGTTCTTTGTCTTATATGTTGTTGTCTGGCTGTGTAAACATAATCGTTTCATACAGTTTACAATTATATCATAAGTCCTGCAATTTTAAAACCATCAAAATTTTTATCCGTGTCAGTATATTAATTGGGCATTCATATAACAGATAGTCATCGTCCGGGAATAGTCACCATTGCTTCTGAATACACCAGTCCGCACATCTTTCTTTTCTGCGGAAATGTTGGCACAAACATTCCCCCTTAACATGAATTCTCAAAAAATCTTAAATTTTTTTTTCCGTTGGTGCCTGTTTGTTATACCCCCAAGTATTCACATGGTAGAATTGCCTTTATGTCTGATGCAGTATAATCCGACACATTCCTTACATTTCCATTTTATCATTCAAATAATTTTATCAAAATCTCAATTGATCCATGATAATAATAATCTATGTACGAATTTTCTTTTAGAGAATTCCTATTTTTTTCAATATTCAATTTGATTTTTTGAAACCATAAAAATAACGACATTGTATTTCACTTTCGCAACATACAATGCCGTTACCTTTATTTTCTTCAATACACCAAACAAAACCGATTTCTGTATACGATAAGATCCTATACAGAGTTCGACTGGTTCAGTTTTAATGGAGTAGACGGGAGTCGAACCCGTGTCCAAAAACAAATCCCCTGTACTTCTACGAGTGTAGTCTGTGATTTAACATTCCCTCCACGATACCTGCAACAGACACAGTTACCGCTTTAGTAGCTTCATAATACGCCCTTATGTGCAAAGCTTAGCATAAGTCGTTTCTCACATAGTCGAAGCCTGGCTCCTAAGGTGTGAGTGCCCTAGGTCAGACTGCTGCACTTAGGCAGCGTATGCTAAATTATCTTCAGCGTTTAAATTTAATTGTGAAATTTGACGCAATTTCTTTCGACTCGCTTCTCCAGCTTCATCATCCCTGTCGAAACCATTACTACCCCGAATTCGGGTGTAGGCCACTTCTACACCTGCTATTATAGACGCGATTGTTTACGCCGTCAAGGGTTCCCCCTCTGCTTTTTTATCGTTCCTTTTAAGCATAACCTTTTAATAAAGATTCTTTACCTTGAAATTCCGCTCCGCTTCACGCCTCTGGTCTTTCTTTGCAATGTCATCGCGCTTATCATAGAGCTTCTTACCTTTTGCCAATGCAATCTGTACTTTGACTAATCCACCCTTTAAGTATACTTCCACCGGGACTAAGGTATACCCTTTTTCTGCAATCTTGCCTTGCAGTTTACGAATCTCTGCCTTGTGCATCAGAAGTTTTTTCGGACGCAGCGGATCTTTGTTAAAAATATTTCCTTTTTCATACGGGGAAATATGCATTCCATAAATAATAACTTCTCCGTTCTCAATACGGATAAAAGATTCCTTGATGCTGCATTTTCCCATACGCAGGGATTTGACTTCTGTGCCGTGAAGTGCAATTCCCGCCTCATATTTTTCTTCTAAAAAATAATCATGTCTGGCTTTTTTATTGTTCGCGATCAGCTTGATACTTTCCTTTGCCATCTTCTTCCTCCGCTAACTCAAAATCTATCGTCCGCATAAAAGTATCGGTATCTTTTACACGGATCTTTAGTCTCTGACCGAGTTTGTAATGCTTATTTGTAACTTCTCCTATTAATTCATAGGTTTCTTCGCTGTAGTTGTAATAATCGTCTGTCAGATCCGTGACACGGATCATACCCTCTATTGTATTTGCAAGCTCTACATACATGCCATACCGGGTAACACCGGATATGACACCTTCAAAGGTCTCTCCAATGTGCTTGCTCATATACTCCACTTTTTTGAGTTTATCTGTCTCACGTTCTGCCTCTTCCGCTAAACGTTCCCGCTTGCTTGCATGTAATGCAACTTCCGGTAGGATCTTCTCATAATGTGCTTTTCTGGTATCATTCATCCTGCCACGCAGATTCTCTTTAATAATACGATGGATCTGCAGATCCGGATATCTGCGGATCGGAGAAGTAAAATGACAGTAGTATTTTGCCGCTAATCCAAAATGTCCGGTACAATCCATCGTATACTTTGCCTGTTTCATCGAACGCAGGGTCAGTCGGCTGATCAAAGGTTCTTCGGGTGTTCCCTCAATCTGTTCTAACAGCTTTTGCAGTTCTTTTGGATGTACCTCATCCTTTGCAATATGCATACTGTAACCAAAGTTATTGATAAACGTAGACAGTTTTTGGATCTTTTCCTCATCCGGATTCTCATGTGTCCGGTAAACGAACGGTATCTCCTGCCAGAAATAGTCCTCGGCAACCGTTTCGTTTGCTGCTAACATAAAATCTTCAATTATCTTTGTTGCAACATTCCGCTCATATGGGCGGATATCCACCGGATTTCCCTTTTTATCTAAAATGATCTTTGTCTCAGGAAAATCAAAGTCAATTGAGCCACGCTTCATACGTTTTTTCCGCAAAATGGCTGCTAACTTTTCCATCCGCTCAAACATCGGGATCAGTTCTTCGTATTCTGCCCGCTCTTTCTCATCCTGTTCCTGTATGATTTTTTTGACACTGGTGTAACTCATACGTCTGTCCACCCGCACAACAGTCTCTGCAATCACATGATCTAACAGTTTTCCCTTGTCGTCAAATTTCATAATACAGCTCAATGCCAGACGGTTCTCGCCCTGATTCAGTGAACAGATCCCATTCGATAACGTATGCGGCAGCATTGGGATCACACGGTCTACTAAATAAACACTGGTGCCACGTTTCTCGGCCTCAATATCCAAAGCGGAGTGCTCCTGCACATAATTCGTTACATCTGCAATGTGGACACCTAACGTATAAATGCCATCTTCTTCGGTCAGCGTGATCGCATCATCCAGGTCCTTGGCATCTTCGCCATCGATCGTGACTGTCTGCCAGTCCCTTATGTCCATTCTGCCTGCCATATCGGCTTCACTGACCTCTTTTGCCACACGCTCTGCCTGGTTCAAAATCTTTTCCGAAAATTCCACCGGCAGATCATAGGCTTTTACGATGGATAGAATATCCACTCCCGGATCATTGACATGACCTAAGATCTCAACAATTTTTCCCTCCGGCTTTCTGCCGTCTCTGCCGTAATCGGTAATCTCGCAGACTACCTTATGACCACTGACTGCTCCTTTGGAACGCTCAATCGGAATAAAAATGTCATTTGCGATCTTCTGATTATCCGGCACTACAAATCCAAAATTTTTACTCTGTTCGTAATAACCGACTACTTTTGTGACACCGTGTTCTAAGATTTTTACGATTGAACCCTCTTTCCTCTTTCCTCCGGTCGACGGCATAATCTTTACCTGTACGGTATCTAAATGCATGGCTCCATGGACTTCAGATTCCGGAATATAGATATCCTCTCCCTCTTCCATCCGTAAAAATCCAAACCCTTTTGGATGACTCTCAAATACACCGGTTACAAAATGATGTTTTGCCTTACTGTATTTTCCCTTTTTGCTGACATCTGCCTTGCCGTCAGCCACCAGTGCGTCTAACACTTCCTGCAATTCTGCTCTCTGGCTTTTCGGGATCTGTAAGAGCATAGCCATCTCTTTGGCTTTCATTGGCACATAGAAGTCATCACACAAGAGACTGTATATGGTTTTTTTTCTTTTTTCTAATGCTTCGTGATCCATAATTCTCCTATTAAACTCAAAAAGGACTGTCGCATCAACGACAGCCCTGCATTTCCTTTAGAAACTTCCTATATTCAATACAATGGAAAGTATTAAAAACAGTGCGACCAAAGCTCTGGTTGCTTTAACTAAGACACCCTCCATGGAACGGTCTTTATGCTTGCTCCAATAGGTATCGGATGCACCTGCAATTGCTCCAAGTCCTGCGGATTTACCTTCCTGACATAAAATAATAGCTGTAATGATGATACTTATAAGAATTAATACTACTGTTAATATCGTTTTTAAAACTGCCACTTGTGACACCTCCTGTAGTTTCCTCCACTCGTAACTTGGTAAAGTATATCATACTTTCTATGTCTATGCAAGGGTTTTCGCCCAAAACCCGGTATTAAATCTTGTTAAATGGATTCGTATATTTGGCTGCTTCCTTCATCTCTTCTTCAATCCGAAGAAGCCGGTTGTATTTTGCGACACGCTCACTCCGGCATGGTGCTCCTGTTTTTATCTGTCCTGCATTGACCGCTACGGCAAGGTCTGCAATAAAAGAATCCTCTGTTTCCCCGGAACGATGGGAGATCACTGCACGAAATGCATTTTTCTGAGCTAATTCGATCGCATCCATTGCCTCTGTCACCGTACCGATCTGATTAACTTTGATCAAAATGGCATTACCGGTATGAAACTTAATTCCTAAATCCAGACGTTTGGTATTCGTCACAAACAGATCGTCTCCGACTAACTGGACACGGTCGCCTAAACGCTTTGTCATTGCTTTCCAGCCATCCCAGTCATCCTCGTCTAACCCGTCTTCGATCGAGATGATCGGGAACTCTTCGATCAGTTCCTCATAGTATGCGATCATTTCATTCGTATCCCTTAAAACTTCTTCGTCTTTTAACTTTCCTTCGCCCTCAAAGTGATACATCCCGTCCTCTTCACAGTATAGCTCACTTGCCGCTGCATCTATTGCAATTTTAAAATCTGTACCTGCCTCGTAACCTGCCGCCTCGATCGCTTTGACAATAAACTTCAGGACTGCCTTTGCATCCGGCAGATCCGGAGCAAAACCACCCTCGTCCCCAACACCTGTGGCATAATTTTTTTCTTCCAATAATCTCTTTAAATTGTGATAGACTTCGGCACATTTACGCAGTGCATCCGAAAAATCCTCTGCCTGCACCGGCATGATCATAAATTCCTGAAAATCCACGGTATTCGCCGCATGCTTTCCACCGTTTAAAATATTCATCATCGGAACCGGGAGCAATCTTGTGTGACATCCTCCAAGATAACGGTAAAGTGGGATCTCTAACGCATTTGCCGCCGCTCTTGCCACTGCCATAGAGACTGCTAACATCGCATTTGCACCAAGATTGACTTTATTTTCCGTGCCATCTAAAGCGATCATCTTTGCATCGATATTTTCCTGTTCTAATACATTCATACCGATGATTTCTTTTGCGATCCGTTCATTGACATGACGCACGGCATTCTGCACGGCAAGTCCAAAATATTCTGTGGTACCATCGCGAAGCTCTACTGCTTCAAACCGTCCGGTACTCGCACCGGATGGGACAGCGGCATTTCCCACAATATAATCGGACACCTTTACTTCTGCTTCAATGGTCGGATTTCCTCTGGAGTCTAAAATCTGTCTTGCTTTTACTTCTGTAATCGGATAAAAACTGTTCATATCTCTTCCTCACTCTTTTTTCTGTTATCCTGTCCGATCCATTCAAAATTATGCAAAAAAACGGCAACTCTCTAAAGATCATTGCCGTTTTTTTAATCTGTTCTCTATGCTGTTATTTTTGCCGCTTTACGATTTTGCTGCGATATCCTGTCCTTTTATACGTTGATTTCAACCTCTACGCCAAGCAGGTCTTTGCGTTCTTCTAATGCCGGTTTTATGACATTTTCTAAGAATGCGGTTACCTGGATCGGTGCTCTTCCCACATATTTTGCAGGGTCCATAGATTTTTCTAATTCTTCTAAGGTCAGATTGAATGCCGGATCTGCTGCGATCAGTTCTAAAAGATTGTTGTCTTTTCCTTCCTCTTTGACATTCTTTCCTGCCTCCATGGAAAGCTGACGGATCTTTTCGTGCATCTCCTGACGGTTACCTCCATTTTTTACGGCATCCATCATAATATTTTCGGTTGCCATAAACGGAAGCTCTGCCATCATGTGTTTGCGGATAACCTTATCATATACTACCAGTCCGTCTACGACGTTCAGACATAAATCTAAAATACCGTCAATGGCAAGGAAGCCTTCCGGAATGCTTAAACGCTTGTTTGCGGAATCGTCTAACGTTCTCTCAAACCACTGTGTTGCGGATGTGATCGCCGGATTTAAGGCATCGATCATCACATAGCGGGAAAGAGATGCGATACGCTCACTCCGCATCGGATTTCTCTTATATGCCATCGCGGAGGAACCGATCTGGTTTTTCTCAAATGGCTCTTCTACTTCTTTTAAATGCTGGAGCAGACGGATATCATTTGACATCTTATGTGCACTTGCTGCAACGCCTGCTAAAACATTTGCTACTCTGGTATCTACTTTTCTTGAATAGGTCTGACCGGATACCGGATAACATTCTGCAAATCCCATTTTTTTCGCGATCATCGGATCGATCTTATCGATGGTTTCCTGATCTCCTGCGAATAACTCCTGAAAACTTGCCTGTGTTCCTGTCGTTCCTTTAGAGCCTAAGAGTTTTAAGCTGTTCTGTACATACTCTAAATCCTCTAAATCCATTAAAAATTCCTGCATCCAGAGTGTTGCACGTTTTCCTACGGTAGTCGGCTGTGCCGGCTGGAAATGTGTAAATGCCAGTGTCGGCAGTTCTTTATATTCGTCTGCAAATTTTGCAAGTTCATCGATTACATTGACTAATTTTTTACGGACTAATTTCAGTGCCTCGTTCATAACGATAATGTCCGTATTGTCACCCACATAACAGGAGGTTGCTCCTAAATGAATGATACCTGCTGCCTTTGGGCACTGCTGTCCATAAGCATACACATGGCTCATAACATCATGGCGTACTAACTTTTCACGCTCTTTTGCCACTTCATAATTAATATCCTCGGCATTTGCCTTTAACTCATCGATCTGCTCCTGTGTGATGACCGGTTTTCCATTCTCGGAAAGACCTAATTCCATTTCTGTCTCTGCAAGCGCGATCCAGAGTTTTCTCCAGGTACGGAATTTCATATCCGGTGAAAAAATATACTGCATTTCTTTACTTGCATAGCGCTCTGAGAGCGGACTGTTATATCTGTCTGTTGACATAGGTGTCTCCTTTCGTATACGGGGTATCTGCTTTATATGGTTATGATTGAACTATGATCATCTCTCAAAGTCTCCGCGGATGTCCTCTTTTGGCGGTTCCATCGGATATTTTCCTGTAAAGCATCCTTTACAGATGGACAATCCGTTGACTAATTCTTCTAATCTTGGAATCTCTAAATAGCCTAGGGAATCCGCACCGATCACATCCCGGATCTCTTCTATCGTCCGGTTATAGGCGATCAGCTGCTCTCTTTCCGGAATATCGGTTCCAAAATAACAAGGCCATAAGAATGGCGGGGAGGAAATCCGTACATGTACTTCTGTTGCCCCTGCATCCCTTAGCATACGCACGATACGGTCAGAGGTTGTTCCTCGCACAATGGAATCGTCTATCATGATGACTCGTTTTCCATCTACTGCCTCTTTTAGGACATTCAGCTTGATCTTTACACTGGATTCGCGGTTGCTCTGTTTTGGCTTGATAAAGGTCCTTCCAACATAGCCATTTTTTACAAATGCCGTTCCATAAGGGATTCCCGATTCCATGGCATATCCAAGTGCTGCCGCATTTCCCGATTCCGGCACGCCTACGACTAAGTCTGCCTCTACCGGTGAATCCATTGCTAAAAATCTGCCTGCTTTAATTCTGGAATCATAGACTCCGATCCCATCGATCTGGCTGTCCGGTCTTGCAAAATAAATATATTCAAAAATACAACGTGCCTGTCTTTCTTTCTCTAAACACATCGTGGTATCGGATACGATTCCTTTTTCCGGCGTGATCGTAACCACCTCACCCGGCAGCACATCACGGACAAATTCTGCTCCGAGTGTGTCTAAGGCACAGCTTTCCGATGTTAAAATATAGGCATTGTCTCTTTTTCCGATACAGAGCGGTTTAAATCCATATGGATCTCTTGCGCCGATCAGTTTTCTGGGACTCATGACAACCAGTGCAAAAGCCCCCTGAATCTTTTGTGCTGCTCTTCGCACTGCTTCTTCTACGTTATCGGAATTAAGGCGTTCCCTTGCGATATGATAAGCAATGACCTCTGAATCGATCGTTGTCTGGAAAATCGCTCCGGTATACTCTAATTCTCTGCGAAGCTCATTTGCATTGATCAGGTTTCCGTTGTGAGCTAATCCTAAGGTTCCCTTCACATAGTTCAACACCAATGGCTGTGCATTCTCTCGTGTGGAGGCTCCGGCTGTAGAATAGCGGACATGACCGACTCCGATATCTCCTTTCATGGACTCTAAAATATCCTGAGTAAAGACTTCATTCACCAGTCCCATATCCTTATGTGTGGTCACTTTTCCTTTCGGTCCGTCTGTCTTGCTGACTGCAATACCACAGCTCTCCTGTCCGCGGTGCTGCAATGCAAATAAACCATAATAGATCGTGGATGCCACATCATGTCCATCAAAATCATACATTCCAAAGACGCCACATTCCTCATGCAGATCATCCCACGGTGTATTTTTTTCTAATTCTTTATTCTTCATAAAGTTTTAACCTTTCACTACCCGGCTGTCTTTAGACCACCGGTATTCTTCTTACTGCCTGTAATTCTCTATGCAGAATTAATCGAATTTTGTACCAGTCAGCAATTCATAAGCCTCTTTATATTTGTCTACGGTTTTTATGACAACTTCTTCCGGCAGCAGATAATCACTGTCCGGATTTGCTTTTAACCAGTCTCTGACAAACTGTTTGTCAAAGGATGGCTGGGATTTTCCTGCTTCATATCCCTCTAATGGCCAGAATCTGGAGCTGTCCGGTGTGAGCATTTCATCTCCAAGCACTACGTTTCCGTTCTCATCTAAACCGAACTCAAACTTGGTATCTGCAATGATAATGCCTTTGCTCAATGCATACTCTGCACATTTTTTATACAGTGCAATGGTACAGTCCTTGATCTGATTTGCATAATCGGTACCTTTTCCCGGATAGATCTCCTCTAAGATCTCTACGCTTCTTTCAAAGGAAATATTTTCATCATGCAGTCCGATCTCTGCTTTGGTACTTGGTGTATAGATCGGTTCCGGCAGCTTGTCTGACTCTTTTAAGCCTTCCGGTAATGTAATCCCACAGACTGTTCCGTTTTCCTTATAACTCTCCCATCCGCTTCCTGTAATATATCCGCGCACGATGCACTCGATCGGAAGCATCTCTAACTTCTTGCACATCATGCTGTTTCCGTCAAATTTTTCCTGCTGGAAAAATTCCGGCATATCTTTCACATCAACGGAAAGCATATGGTTTGGTACGATATCTTTCGTAAAATCAAACCAGAACTTAGACATCTGTGTTAAGATCGCACCCTTCTGGGTAATCTGATTCTTTAAAATGTGGTCAAATGCTGAGATTCTGTCTGTCGCTGTGATAATGAGGCTTTCTCCGATATCATATACCTCGCGTACTTTTCCTTCTTTAATTGGCAAAAATTCCTGTGTACTCATGTCGTCCTCCATTTTCTATGCTTTCCATAACTTAAACTCTGTTTACATACTACAGGAAAAATTATAATACAGGGCGTTTTGGAAAGTCAACGGATTTGACCGGAGTTGTGTTTTTCCGGGTGTAGAAAATTCTGATATTTTTATTAGTTTTTTTGTGTAATTTCTTCCATTTATAAGTTGTGCTAATAACTATGTTATAAAAAAACCCTGAAACTCCAAAACCATTTCGGGATTTTGAAATTTCAGGGTCTGCTTTTCATCCTATATAGTTTTGACGAGCGATCGTCTTATTTTTTGATCAACAAGGATTTTCCGGTCATCTCTGCCGGCTGTTTCATTCCCATGGTCTCGATCAGAGTTGGTACGATATCTGCTAAGCATCCGCCATCTCTTAAGGTGTATGCAGGATCATAGTTTACTAAGATAAATGGTACCTGATTGGTGGTATGTGCGGTAAATGGAGCACCTGTCTCGTAGTCGATCAACTGCTCTGCATTTCCGTGGTCTGCACAAATGAACATTACACCATCGACTTCTTTGATCGCTTCTACTGCTTTTCCGACACATTCATCTACTGCTTCTACCGCCTTAATCGCAGCTTCTTCTACTCCGGTATGACCTACCATATCCGGGTTTGCAAAGTTGATGATGATAACATCATATTTATCGGAACGGATGGCTGTTGTCAATTTATCGCATACTTCGTAAGCACTCATCTCCGGTTTTAAGTCATAGGTAGCAACCTTTGGAGAGTTTACTAAGATTCTGTCTTCTCCCTCATTCGGTTCTTCTACACCACCGTTGAAGAAGAAAGTTACATGTGCGTATTTTTCTGTCTCTGCAATACGGGCCTGTGTCATATGATTTGCTGCAAGCCACTCACCGAATGTATTGGTTACGGCAACCTTCGGGAATGCCACAAATTTATTCGGGATTGTCGGATCATAATCGGTAAAGCATACAAAGGTTGTCTTAATTCTTGCACCTCTGTCAAATCCCTTGAAATCATCATCGCAGAAGCATCTGGTGATCTCTCTTGCACGGTCCGGGCGGAAGTTGAAGAAAACAACAGAATCGTTATCTTTAATAGTTGCAACCGGAGCACCGTTTTCCATAACTACGGTTGGTTTTACGAACTCATCTGTCTCATCTTTGTCATAGGACTGCTGAATTGCTTCCGGTCCACTTGCAGCGGTCTGTCCCTCGCCTTTTGTCAGTGCATCATATGCTAATTTTACACGGTCATAGTTGTTATCTCTGTCCATTGCATAGTAGCGTCCGGAAACAGATGCGATCTTACCCACGCCGATCTTTTTCATTTCATCCTCTAATGCAATTGCAAAATCTTTTCCGCTTGCAGGCGGTGTATCACGTCCGTCTAAGAAGCAGTGTACATATACATTGGATAATCCGTTTCTCTTTGCTAACTCTAATAAGCCATAGAGGTGTGTATTGTGGCTATGTACACCACCATCGGATAAGAGTCCGAAGAAATGAAGGTCACTGTCATTTTTCTTGCAGTTTTCTACTGCTTTTAAAAGTGCTTCATTCTCAAAGAAAGTTCCTTCTTCAATATCTTTGGTGATTCTTGTAAGCTCCTGATATACAATACGTCCTGCTCCCATATTCAGATGTCCTACCTCGGAGTTACCCATCTGGCCATCCGGAAGTCCTACTGCTAAGCCGCTGGCATTACCTCTTACAAACGGATACTCTTTCATCAGTTTGTCCATGACCGGAGTCTTTGCCTCTGCTACTGCATTTCCTTTTGTGGTCTGATTCAGACCATATCCATCTAAAATCATTAATACGGTTGGTTTTTTACTCATACTCAATTCCTCTTTTCTTATCACTTTCAGACTTATCTTAAAACAAATCTACACATTTTTCAACTACTTCGATAAATTTGTTACATATCCTTCTTCATCTATGGAAACATCCTTTGAAAGTCCCCGCATAAAATCCAAAACCTCTGTCCTCTGGCTTCCCTCGGTCAGGAGTCTGGTCCTCGTTCCCGACTGGATACATGGCAAAAATCGCAAACGGATACTTCCGTCTTTTTGTATCCGAACCTGCGCCACTCCGGTATCTAAAGTCTTGTTATTAAACCAGAAATTTCCAAGACTGTAGAGAACCGGTACGTCCTCTATATAAGCAACTCCCTGTAAACAATGCGTGTGTCCTCCAATGATCACATCGGCTCCTGCACTTACAAATGCTTCCGCTAATTCCTTCTGGTCTGCTCCATAGGAATGATTTCCTTCCGTTCCCCAATGCGGATATACAATGACAATATCACTGTTATCCTTTGCTTCGCGGATCACTTCCGTAAATTTGTCAGGCTTTAAGGCCTTTAACACTCCGGGACTGTCTTTGGTTGCTTCTTTTGTATAGGAATACGAACGCTCTATCTGTGTTGCAGCTACTATCGCAATTTTTCTGCCATTTGCAATAAAATAAACAATTTTTTCTGCTTCTTCTAAATTTCTTCCGGCTCCCACATAGGGTATCTGTGCCTGCTCTAACGTATCCATCGTATCTAACAGTGCTTCTTCTCCATAATCATAGACATGATTATTTGCAAGGGAAACAATATCCGCACCAAGCTGCTGTAACACTTCCACGCGGGATGGCGCCGCCCGGAACGTATATGCCTTTCCGGCTAACGGTGTTCCTCTGTTACTATAGGTAAATTCGTTGTTGATCAGCAAAATATCCGCACTTTGCAGTTCTAACATTAAATCGGATGATAGACAATCATAAATGCCATCTGGTTGTCTATCCATAAATACGGTCGTAGACCATCCCTCCGACAGATTGATGTCTCCGGTAAAATCCAACACGGTCTCTTCCCCTGCACATTCTTTGTCATAGATATTTTCTAACAGTTCAGACTGATATCCGGTATCCTGGCAATAGTTAACCCAAAGCACCTGCATCGTATTGCCGGTCAGTGTATACCATAGATCCGGATCCTGATTTTCCTTTTCTACTTCATCTGCTACTTTTTTTAATGTCTCATCTCCATATTTAGAATGAAACCATGCCAAAAAATTTTCATCAATCGGACGAGTACTGATAAATTCTTTCTGGCACTTTTCTAAAATTGTATCATATTCTGTCTGCAGATCTGACCTTGCATCCACTGTCTGTTTCTGACCGGCTTCTGCCTTTTGACTGCCCGCCTGTGCAGATGTCTGCTTCGTATCTTCATTTTTTTGTTTTAAGTACCATGTTCCTGCAAAATATCCTGTTGCTAAGATCACAAGAAGGATACTTATAATGATCCCTGCCTTTTGAAGCCTTCGTTTCATAGGTTCCTCTCAAGTTTCTTTTCTCTGCGTTTGTCTTTAACTGTAATAAGCAGCGATGTAAACACCGCTGCTTATCATGATATATCATCGTTATGATTATTTATAGTTTACGATCTTACCAAAGTCAGCTTTGAGGGATGCTCCTCCAACTAAACCACCGTCAATGTCAGGTTTTGCAAATAACTCTGCTGCATTTCCTGCATTTACAGATCCGCCGTACTGGATACGGATCTCTGCTGCTGTTGCATCATCATATACTTCTGCGATGCATGCACGGATTGCTGCACATACTTCTTCTGCCTGATCAGATGTAGCTGTCTCGCCTGTTCCGATAGCCCAGATTGGCTCGTAAGCGATTACTGCTGTCTTAGCCTGATCTGCTGTTACATCCTGGAATGCGATCTTGATCTGCATACGGATCCAGTCAATGTAGATACCCTGTTTTCTCTGTGTTAAAGACTCACCACAGCAGATGATCGGTGTAATACCATGCTCAAATGCTTTTAATACTTTTTTGTTTACAGTCTCATCTGTCTCTGCAAAGTATTCTCTTCTCTCGGAATGTCCTAATACAACGTATTTTACGCCTGCATCTACTAACATGTTTGGAGCGATCTCTCCTGTGTATGCTCCGCTCTCCTCAAAGTACATGTTCTCAGCACCAATGTTGATGTTTGTACCTTTTGCAGCTTCCATAGCCGGGATGATGTCGATAGCAGGTACGCAGAATACTACGTCTACATCATCATTTTTTACTAATGGAGTTAACTCCTTTACTAATGCTACTGCCTCACTTGGAGTCTTGTTCATTTTCCAGTTACCTGCAATAATTTTCTTTCTTGCCATTGTTCTATTCTCCTTTTTTGTATGTATTGATCCTATAAAAAAACAAGGAAGTTCGTTCTTCACTACACGCGAACTCGCTAAATATCCTATTTATCGTTAGCTGCTGCTACACCCGGAAGTTCTTTTCCTTCTAAGAACTCTAAGGAAGCTCCACCACCTGTTGAGATATGGGTCATCTTGTCACCAAATCCTAACTGGTTTACTGCTGCTGCGGAATCACCACCACCGATGATGGTTGTTGCATCTGTCTCAGCTAATGCTTTTGCTACTGCAATTGTTCCTGCTGCAAGTGTCGGGTTCTCAAATACACCCATCGGTCCGTTCCATACAACAGTCTTAGCAGATTTTACTGCATCTGCATATAATTTTGCTGTCTCTGTTCCGATGTCTAAACCTTCCATATCTGCCGGGATTGCATCTGCCGGTACTACTTTTACATCGATCGGTGCATCGATCGGATCAGGGAATCCTGCTGCGATGGTTGTATCAATTGGAAGTAATAATTTCTTACCAAGCTTCTCAGCTTTTTCCATCATTTCTTTACAATAATCAATCTTGCTGTCATCTGCTAAAGATAATCCGATCTCTTTTCCCTGTGCTTTTAAGAATGTGTAAGCCATACCACCACCGATGATCAGGGTATCACATTTCTCAAGTAAGTTAGAGATAACGTTTAATTTATCTGCTACTTTTGCACCACCTAAGATCGCTACGAAAGGTCTTACCGGATTCTCTACTGCATTTCCTAAGAAATCGATCTCTTTCTGCATCAGATATCCAACAACTGCTGTATCTACTAATTCAGCCACACCTACGTTAGAGCAGTGTGCTCTATGAGCTGTACCGAATGCATCGTTTACAAATACATCACAGATAGAAGCAAGGTCTTTTGAGAAAGCCTCTCCATTCTTTGTCTCTTCTGCTCTGTAACGTGTGTTCTCTAAAAGGATGATGTCTCCATCTTTCATTGCCTCTACGGCTGCTCTTGCATTTGGTCCTACTACTTCGTTATCTGCTGCAAATTTTACTTCCTGTCCTAATAACTCGGAAAGTCTTACTGCTACAGGTGCTAAAGATAACTCCGGTTTTGGCTCTCCCTTTGGTTTTCCTAAATGGGAGCAAAGAATTACTTTTCCGCCATCCGCTACTAATTTTTTGATCGTAGGAAGTGCTGCTACTAAACGGTTCTCGTCTGTGATCTTTCCATCTTTTAATGGTACGTTAAAATCACAACGGCAAAGAACACGAAGTCCCTTTACATTAATATCATCTACTGATTTTTTGTTTAATCCCATTTTTATTTTCCTCCTGGATATTGTTATGTACGTTTACCGAAATCTGAAACCTTATCTCCGTAAACGAAAAAAATGAGTCCGGCCCTTTAAAGACCGGACCCATGTTGAGTCTTTTTTACTCTGGTATCAATACTTATGCTAACTCTGAGAAGTATTTGATTGTACGAACCATCTGAGATGTATAGCTGTTCTCATTGTCATACCATGAAACAACCTGTACTTCGTATAAATCATCAGAAATAGGATTTACCATTGTCTGAGTTGCATCGAATAAAGAACCAAATCTCATTCCTACGATATCGGAAGATACGATTTCATCCTCGTTGTATCCGAAGGACTCATTTGCTGCTGCTTTCATAGCTGCATTGATATCTTCTTTTGTTACACCAGCTTTTTTAACAACTGCTGTTAAGATTGTTGTAGAACCTGTTGGTGTAGGAACACGCTGTGCAGAACCGATTAATTTTCCGTTTAACTCTGGGATAACTAATCCGATTGCTTTTGCAGCACCTGTGCTGTTAGGAACGATGTTAACTGCTGCTGCACGGGATCTTCTTAAATCACCTTTTCTCTGTGGTCCGTCTAATGTCATCTGATCACCTGTGTAAGCGTGGATTGTGCACATGATACCGGACTGGATCGGTGCAAATTTGTTTAATGCATCTGCCATTGGTGCTAAGCAGTTTGTTGTACAAGAAGCTGCTGAGATGATTGTATCAGAAGCTTTTAATGTCTCGTGATTTGTGTTGTATACGATTGTTGGAAGATCGTTACCTGCTGGAGCAGAAATAACAACTTTACGAGCACCTGCATTGATGTGTGCCTGTGCTTTTTCTTTGGATGTATAGAATCCGGAGCACTCTAATACAACGTCAACTTTTAATTCACCCCATGGGCAATTGTTTGCATCTGGGAATGCGTAGATTTTGATTTCTTTTCCATCAACTGTGATAGAATCTTCTCCAGCTGTTACTGTGTCAGCTTTCTCATATTTTCCCTGAGAAGAATCATATTTTAACAAGTGTGCTAACATTTTAGGGCTTGTTAAATCGTTGATTGCTACTACTTCGTATCCTTCTGCACCGAACATCTGTCTGAATGCAAGACGACCAATACGGCCAAAACCATTGATTGCTACTCTTACTGCCATTTCTTATTCCTCCTAGAAATTTTGAATGAAATTTTTTCTTACTTTTGAGCTAGCTTGCCCAACTACTGATATTTTAACTAATTCTTAGAAAAATTTCAAGGGTATTTCGTATCTTTGTTAAACTTTTCACTATTTTTTTACACATATTGGATTTTGTATAAGAATTCAGGGGCAAAAACTACCGTTTTGCCCCCAGTATTGTTTCACTTCTATTTCCGGATGGTGATGGATTTGATATTACTGTAAGATCCATAGAGTCTTTGTCCGTTTACATTCCGGTATGCCCGTATCTTATAGTAGTATTTTTTTCCGATCATCCGGTTTTTGTCTGTCATGCTGCAGTTCTTTGCTGAATTGATCGTTTTTATTTTTTTATATCCGGAGTTCTTTTTTGTGGAACGGTATACTTCATATCCGCTGGTTTTATCGCTCCGGTTCCACTTTAACCACACTTTTTTGGTCGCTTTATTCTTTGCCGTTGTCAGCTTCACGGTCTGCGGTATTTTTACCACACTGTCATAATTATTCGCATGGCGGATATAAGTTAAGCCCGTAATAGATGATTTTGGGATCGTAATGTTCCATCGGATCTTGCAGTGGCCGTCCCAGTTGCAGTCTGCAAACGTGATCGTATCTGCCGTAACCTTTGTCACAAAAACGGAATGCGTATTATACCTGTAACGGATCACATCCCCGGCTTTTACTTTTGACAGGTTCGTATGGCTAGACCAGGTTCTTGGTGCACTTCCGAACACATCATAACCGAGTTTTTCTGAAAATCCCATACACTGGATCGCATTAGAAAAACTGTTACAGCCACACTGCCCCTGATATCCCTTTGCCAGACAATTGCCATGATGCGTACACGGTGTATCCGTCCAGCCATCCGGGTTATTTACAAAACTCCCTGAGTGGTTCCAGTATTTTCCGTTTGGAAATTTTTTCTGAAGCTGCGTGATCCTCTGCTCTAAACTTCCTCTTGTACTTGCTGCTTCTGCCTTTATCGGCGTATCTGCCACAGCCAGCATGGACACAAGCAGGCAGACCGTAAGCAGTCCTGATAGTATTTTTTTCATCGGTGGTTTCCTTCTCTGTTGGTATATTGCTGATGTTTTCTGCTTCCTTTGTCACTATATTAAATGATAACATGGGACAGGGATGTGAACAAGTGGAATCTTTTGCTGTGGTTGTGATATAATGAGTTTACTGCGATATCTCTAGACAACAGATATGAAATATGACAGGAGGATTACAAATGCTTTGGGACACCCATTTACATACACGTTATTCCGGTGACAGCACTGCCGAACCGGAAGATATGGTTCAGGCTGCCCTTCAACATGGTTTGGATGGCATCTGCTTTACCGATCATATTGATTACGACTATCCAAAGGAACCGGAACTTTTTTTATTCGATATGGATGCTTATCAAAAAGAGTTGTCTGAGTTAAAGGAAAAATATCAAAACGTTCTGCCAATCTGCATTGGTGTGGAACTCGGTCTACAGCCACAGGCCGCGGAATATAACCGTCAGCTTTTACAGAACAGCATTTTAGACTTCGTCATTGGTTCTTCCCATGTTGTGCACGGGATCGATCCTTATTATCCTGAGTATTATGAAGGAAAAACGGAGTATGAGGCTTACTTAGAATATTTTGAATCCATTCTAGAAAATATTCAGGCTTATGACGATTTTGACGTTTACGGACACATCGACTATGTTGTCCGCTATGGTCCAAATAAAAATGCCGATTATTCTTATCGAAAATATTCTGACGTGATAGATGAGATCTTTAAGCAGTTAATTTCCCGTGGAAAAGGCATCGAGTTAAATACTGCCGGTTTAAAATACGGTCTTGGACATCCGCATCCAACGGAAGATGCCCTTGGCCGCTACCGTGAACTTGGCGGCGAGATCCTGACGATCGGTTCTGACGGACACAAACCGGAACACCTCGCCTTTGATTTTAAAAAAGTGCCACATCTGCTGCAGGATGCCGGTTTTCGCTATTATACGGTTTTCCGGGGACGGAAGGCGGAATTTGTGAAACTGTAAAAAGAGTTCTAAAAAATCCGTAGTGTGACAGGTACGATAAACCTCTATCACATTACGGACTTTTATCTGTTTTTATAGTTCTTTACGCACTCCTTCTAAGAATACCTCATCACATTCCGCTAACGCACAAATGTCTGCATCTGCCATGCCACGCCGCAACATATTCTTAACGATTGTTTTTGTTTTATCCAGTTCTCCTTCTACTCGTCCTTCTAATTTTCCTTTCAGTATTAAATCATCAATTGCTTTGCACATATTGACCCTGCCTCCTTCGATATAATCAGCTTTGACTGCAAGTAAATTCTCTGATCCTGTATAGGCAGCTGCCATATTGTAGGCATCCTCTTCCATTTTTCCATACTCAGGATCTTTCGTCATTAACTGCCGCATACTCTCATCATCCTTAGAACAGCGGATAAAATCCAACATTCCATGCAAATCTGTAGCTGCATCCCATTCGTCTTTTCCATAGTATAGCACAAATGTCACAACCGGATAAAGACGTATATCTTTTTGAAATCCACACAAATACTCTGCTGCTGTTAAATGCTGACCATCCTTTCCTTTTCTGCGAAGTCTTCTGCGGATACACTTAAGCTGCTTTTCGTATTCTCCAACATCGTAAGACATTGCCCATACTGGAAATGTATAATCGATGTTGTTCTGGTTTTCAATACCGATCACGGCAAAATTAATGCCAAAGGCAGTCTTACGGACTAAATCACGGATTTTAATGCCATATGTGTGTTTTCCGATATACCGGTGCTTTCTGGCTCCCGTGGTCTGTCCCCAGAAACCGGTCTGCGTATCCATCTCCTGCTTTTTTCTAAATTGATTTAAAAGCATAGATTTTTTGATATGATATTAGATAGAATTGACAGGTATACACCTGATAAGATATCCAGAATCTGTATGCTTTGTGAGAATTTTATCATAAGTTCCCGTTGCTGTAAAGGATACTTTTGGCTTCTACGCATAGTGCAATATGGATACTACATTCAGATGCTGTCAGCTAAAATTTGCGGAATCTGATATCATTTTACCCAAAAATATTTACACTCAAAAAAATGCCGTAACCCCTTGAGATTACGGCATTTTCAACGTTTTCTTAATTAATACTTTAGTTCTTCTTAGAACTTACCAGCCTTTGCAGCTTCCTCAACAGATACTGCAACTGCTACGGTAGCACCTACCATTGGGTTATTACCCATTCCGATCAAGCCCATCATTTCTACATGAGCCGGTACGGATGAAGAACCAGCGAACTGTGCATCAGAGTGCATACGTCCCATAGTATCTGTCATACCGTAGGAAGCAGGACCTGCTGCCATGTTGTCCGGGTGAAGTGTACGTCCTGTACCACCACCGGATGCTACTGAGAAGTATTTCTTGCCCTGCTCGATACATTCTTTCTTGTATGTACCTGCTACCGGATGCTGGAAACGTGTAGGGTTTGTAGAGTTACCTGTGATAGATACACCTACGTTTTCTTTGTGCATGATCGCAACACCTTCTACTACGTCATCTGCACCATAGCATTTTACAGAAGCACGAAGTCCGTTAGAATAGGATTTCTCATATACTACGTTTAATTCATTCTTTGCGTAATCCATCTTTGTCTCAACAAATGTGAATCCGTTGATACGGGAGATGATCTGTGCAGCGTCTTTTCCAAGACCGTTTAAGATAACTCGTAAAGGTTTCTGACGTACTTTGTTTGCTTTCTCAGCGATACCGATCGCACCTTCTGCTGCTGCAAAAGATTCATGTCCTGCTAAGAAGCAGAAGCACTCTGTCTCTTCCTCTAATAACATTTTTCCTAAGTTACCATGACCGATACCAACTTTTCTGTGGTCTGCAACGGAACCCGGAATACAGAAAGCCTGAAGACCTTCTCCGATTGCTGCTGCTGCATCTGCTGCTTTTCTGCAGCCTTTTTTGATTGCGATAGCTGCTCCTACTGTGTAAGCCCAGCAAGCGTTCTCAAAACAGATTGGCTGGATTTTCTTTACCTGCTCGTAAACATCAAGTCCAGCATCTTTTGTGATTTTTTCAGCCTCTTCGATGGAGCTGATTCCATAACTGTTTAAAACGGAATTGATCTGGTCAATTCTTCTTTCATATGATTCAAATAATGCCATTTCTGTTCGTCTCCTTTCGATTACTCTTTTCTTGGATCGATGATTTTTGCTGCATCATCTACACGGCCATACTGTCCTTTAGCTTTTTCCCAAGCTGTGTTAGGATCATCACCTGCTTTGATAAAGTCAGTCATTTTTCCAAGAGAAACGAACTGATATCCGATTACTTCGTTGTCTTCGTCAAGTGCGATACCTGTTACATAGCCTTCTGCCATCTCTAAGTAACGAACACCTTTTTCTTTTGTTGCGTACATAGTACCAACCTGAGAACGAAGTCCTTTTCCTAAGTCCTCTAATCCTGCACCAATTGCAAGTCCGTCATCAGAGAATGCACTCTGTGTACGTCCGTATACAATCTGTAAGAATAATTCTCTCATTGCAGTATTGATTGCATCACATACAAGGTCTGTATTTAATGCCTCTAAAATTGTCTTGCCCTGTAAAATCTCTGCTGCCATAGCTGCGGAGTGTGTCATACCGGAGCATCCGATAGTCTCAACTAATGCTTCCTCAATAATACCATTCTTTACGTTTAATGAAAGTTTGCAGGCACCCTGCTGTGGAGCACACCAGCCTACACCGTGTGTAAAACCTGAAATATCTTCGATTTTTTTGGAGTGTACCCATTTGCCTTCTTCTGGGATTGGAGCCGGTTCGTGTTTTGCACCTTTAGCAACCGGACACATGTTTTGAACTTCCTGTGTGTAAATCATTTTAAGACTCCTTTCGATTGGATGAAATTGTAGTTGCGTTAAATTCTTAACACACTGATGTAGTTATTTTCTCATAAAATGTCGAAAACATCAAGGGGATATTGAAAAATTAGAACAATCTGATGTTACAATAGTTCTATCAGCCGTTTCACATCCTCTTCTTTTGTCGCCCAGCTTGTCACAAATCTGGCTACGGTGTGGTTTTCGTCCGCCTTTTCCCAACGTCCGAAGACCACTTCCTTTTGCAGTTCTGCCATTTTTTCATTTTCCAGCACAATAAAAATCTGGTTTGTCGGCGAATCCAGATAAAAGGTATATCCTTTGTCGCGGAACGCATCTTTTAACTGCTGTGCACAGGAAATTGCACTTTTTCCGATTTCAAAATAAAGAGAATCGGTAAACAATGCATCAAACTGAACGCCCAGCAAACGTCCCTTTGCCAGCAGTCCGCCATGCTGTTTGACACTGGTAAAGAAATGTTTCGGCATATTGTTCTTTGTAAAAACAACTGCTTCGCCGCACAATGCCCCTACTTTTGTTCCGCCTATGTAAAAAACATCACAATAGTTTGCAATATCCGTTAAGCTGACATCTGTGCCTGCACTTGCTAATGCATAGCCAAGACGCGCCCCATCTAAATATAGGGGAATATCGTATTCATGGCAAACTGCGGATATCTCTTCTAATTCTGACTTTGTATACAGTGTTCCGTATTCCGTCGGATGTGTGATGTATACCATTCCCGGAAACACCATATGATCGTAACTTGCATCACCGTAGTAAGTTGTTAAATATTTTTTTAATTCTTCTGCCGATATCTTTCCATTCTCCTGTGGAATCGTGAGTACCTTATGACCGGTAAATTCAATTGCTCCTGCCTCATGTCCGCTGACATGCCCTGTCGTAGCTGCAATGACACCCTCATACCCTTGCAGCATCGCATCAATGACAATCTGGTTTGTCTGCGTTCCTCCACTGATGAAAAAAATCTCCGCATCCGGACATTCGCATGCCTCTTTGATTTTCTGCTTTGCCCGCTCACAGTAGGTATCATGGCCGTAGCCGGACAACTGCTCCATATTGGTATCTATCAGGTGCTTCAACACCTTCTCATGTGCTCCCTCAGAATAGTCATTTTCAAAATATAACATCGACTTCTACCTCCTCTTACTCGTTCTTTTGTACAACCTCATTGCGATTTTTATAAATAGAATGGTCTGCTACCACTCCGCGTACCATAGAAAGCGGATAGACATTGGTATGAGCACCAATGACCGTACCCGGATTTAAAACGGAATTGCATCCTACCTCCACATAATCTCCAAGCATCGCCCCGAATTTCTTAAGTCCTGTTTTAATTTCTTCTTTTCCGTCTTTTACAACCACAAGTGTCTTGTCCGACTTTACATTAGATGTAATCGAACCCGCACCCATATGAGACTTATGTCCTAAAATGGAATCCCCCACATAGTTATAATGCGGAACCTGAACGGAATTAAAAAGTATCACATTTTTCAACTCGGTAGAATTGCCCACCACGCAGTTTTTTCCTACGATGGCATTTCCTCTGATAAAGGCACAATGTCTGACCTCAGCACCTTCATCAATGATCAAAGGTCCATTTAAAAATGCTGTGTCTGCCACCTTTGCAGATTTCGCTACCCAGATGTTCTCTCCGCGTTTTTCATATACTGACGCATCTAAGGTATTTCCCAATTCCACAATGAAATCTTTAATCTTTGGAAGTACCTCCCACGGATAAGTCACATTTTTAAAAATATCCGCCGCAATGGTTTCTTCTAAATTATAGAGCTGATGTATCTCACACTTTTTCATTGTCTTTCTCTTTTCCTTTCGTCTTTCCTTTTTTATAATATGCGGCTGCATGGTCAAAAGAACCGCGCAGGGCATATTGATTTCTTAAATTCAGCACGACGTCCGTCCGTCTTTTGATAAAGTTCTCTAATTTTACCATGTACTCTTCTGTCGTAATGCTTCCCTCTGCCACATAGGTCAGTCCTTTTTCCCAGCTTGCTGTTAAATCAGGATTTAATAATGGTCTGATGGATGCATTTACAACATCGTAAATCATCTCTCCTAAAAGTGTCGGCGTGATAATCTGTGTCTTTTTATTCAATGCCAGATATTTGTTCGCCACTAATTTTTTTAAGATTTCCGCGCGGGTTGCCGAAGTGCCGATTCCGCTTCCCTTAATCTGCGCTCTCAACTCTTCGTCTTCGATCAACTGTCCGGCATTTTCCATTGCCAGTATGATAGAACCGGAGTTGTAACGCTTCGGCGGGGAAGTCTCTCCCTCTTTGATGTAGAGGCTTTTGACCGGAAGCTGTGTGCCTTTTTTCATAGCTGAAATCCGTTCTAACAGTTCGGTATCGCAAAGCCCGCTGTCTGCATCTTCTTCCGGCTTTTCCTCCTGTTTTTTCTTAAAAAACGAGTAATCCATAACTTTTAAATAGCCCGGATTTGCAAGTACTTTAAAATTAGAAAAGAATTTTTCTTCTTCTATCGCAGAGGTCAATGCTACTTTCTGATATACCGCAGGCGGATAAAATATCGCAAGAAATCTTCTGGTAATAACTTCATAGACTTTGACTGACAAAGGTTTCAGACTCTTCATCGCTCCAAATCCCTGTCCCGTCGGAATGATCGCATAGTGGTCAGTGATCTGCTTATCGTTGACATATCGTGTCTTAGCAAGTCCCTGATAGCTTTTATTTGCGATGATCTCTTCGGCATAAGCCCGCACTCCCGGAATATTTTGTAAGCCCTTGATATTTTTTGTGATCTCTTTTGATACTGCCGTAGAAAGGACTCTCGCATCCGTTCTTGGGTAGGTCACTAATTTTTTCTCATATAATTCCTGCACAATGCGAAGGGTTTCATCCGGACTGATCTTGAAAAATTTAGAACAGTCATTCTGCAATTCCGCTAAGTTATATAACAGCGGCGGCTTTTTCTGCTCTTTTTTCTTCTCGATTTTTTCTACAACTGCCTGTGTCCCTTCGGTCTGCTGGCTGCTCTGTCCATTTTCGTTCTCGGTAAATTCCGTGTTTCCGGTAAGACCGGCAATAAACACCCCGGCATCCTCTTTTTGTAAAAATCCATTGTCTTTATAGAGTTTTGGCGACTGATAAAATTTACTTCCCTCAACTGCCTTCCACTCGCTCTCTATGCCGGTGCCTTCGATCGCCATGCTACTGAACACCCGGTAAAACGGCGTTTTTACAAATTCACGGATCTCACGTTCCCGACGTACTACCATTCCCTGTACGCAGGTCATTACCCTGCCGACAGAAATGACCGTATATCGTTCATGCAGATAATTTGCAAGCGTATTTCCATATTTTAAGGTCAGAAGCCTTGAAAAATTAATCCCCATTAAATAATCTTCTTTTGCCCGCAAATATGCGGAATCGGACAGATTATCATATTCCGATAAGTCCTTTGCCTCGCGGATGCCACGCAAAATCTCTTCTTCGGTCTGTGAATCAATCCAGACACGTTTCCGCTGCTTTCCTTTGTCTTTGACACCTGACATCTGCTCCACCAAACGGTAAATGTACTCTCCCTCACGCCCCGAGTCAGTACAGACATAAATTGTATCCACATCTTCCCGATTTAAAAGCTGCGATACGATTTCATACTGGTTCTTTGCACTTGGAATGACTTCATACAGGAACTCTTCCGGCAAAAACGGAAGTGTCTCAAGACTCCACTTTTTATATTTTTCATCATATACTTCCGGATAACTCATCGTGACAAGATGACCAACGCACCATGTCACGACTGCGGTTTCTCCTTCTTTATAACCGTTGTGGTTGCGCATTTCTAACTTTAATGCTTTTGTAAATTCCTGCGCAACGCTTGGTTTTTCCGCTATGTATAAAGCTTTCGCCATAATCACTCCTACAATTCATTCATATCAATTAATTTTATTTTCGGATTTTCTTCTGCTCTCTCCCGGATTGCTTCATCAAAGGACTGTGCAGAAAACAGATAATACTGCTCCGCTTTGATTTTTGCCTGTTTCATCGAAAATTCTAAATTTTTCCACATTTCATCGGTCAGCTCCGACTTAGACCAGTTGCAGATTGCCACGATATTCTGCCGCACGGAATCCTGTGCAATGATATCAATGGTTCCTTTTTTTCCGATCCATACGCCCATTTTCACTGCCTGTACTGCCAACTGTCCCTGTGCATTTAACAATGCCAGATACTCACCACATACTTTTACAAAATAGCGGTTCAGATAGTCATTCAATTCTTCTTTGATATAGCGCTCATAAAATTCCTCGGTACTCATTTCATACAATCCGCTCATGTGCGGATAAACAAACTTGTACCAAAAGTGGATCAGGGTATGTTTGATCTGATACAGACCTTTTTGTGCATTGTCCCATCCTCCGGTTTCAAACACACTGATTTTCTCTACAATATCGTATGCCATCAGATTTTTTAAGTATACACTGATTTTTGCTCTTGAAAATCCCGTATCGTGATAGAGGTCATTCAGTTTCCGGTTTCCTGCTGCAAGCGAGCATAAAATCGTATTGTAAACCGATAATTCTCTCAAATCCCTGCCTACCACACATTCTGCTTCCCGAAACAGGTTGCCGTTTGGCGACAATATATGCTTACATATGTTGTATTTTAAATCTTTTTTTGAACTCCACCGATTCACATATGCCGGTACTCCGCCAATGATTCCATAAGTTTCTACACATTCGCTTACGGAATATTCCGGCAGTGCATGTACCAGTTCTAAGAACTGCATATCTCTTAAACGCACTATGCGGTCAACTTTTTTAAGACTTGCTTTAAGCAGCTCCCTGCCCTCTTCTTCAATCCACTTAAAGGCACTGCTTGCTAAAATGATCAGAACCGGCCCCGGATAAAGGCGTTTTGCCTTTAACTTCATAATTGCCTCTAAAAAAGTATCATCCTTTTTTGCGATATGATGAAATTCATCAATGATCACGACCAGTTTGGACGCATCACCGCTTTTGATCCGGTTAAAATACTCTTCATAGGTGTATTTTTTTATGGCTGCATCATACTGCTCTTCTATCTGCATCCCCATCATTTTTCGCTGCTGCTGCTCGGATGCCGGACATGCTCTGTAATAAAAGGCTTTTTTGTCCTGCATAAAATATTTTAAAAGCTGCTCTTTCTGGCAGTTCTCATCACCGTAATAGATGACCAGACGGTTTCCGTCTGCCTGATATTCTTCTTCTAATGGTTTGATCTCAGCGGTTCTGATAATCATAGACTTCCCTCCTCATATGTGAATTGATGTGTGTTTCGTATACTCTATATCCACAGTGCATCTCAAAAATCGGAGATTTTTTCGATGTACGGACATGTTAACTCACTTGCACTCATTATATCACAATTTAATTTTTGCCACAAGAAAAGAAGCCACATTTGCGGCTTCTTTCAAAGAACAACAATACTTTCTTTATTTTTTTGTAATATATCCCTGTGCTTTTAAAAGCTCAGCACACAGAATCGCTCCGCCTGCGGCTCCGCGGACTGTATTATGGGATAAACCAACGAATTTCCAATCGTATACCGTATCTTCTCTTAAACGTCCGACAGATACGCCCATTCCGTTTTCATAATCCACATCTAAAGCTACCTGTGGGCGGTTATCGTCTTCTAAATACTGGATAAACTGTTTCGGTGCACTCGGAAGTCCTAACTCCTGTGGTGCTCCTTTGAAGTTTACAAGTTTTTCAATCAGCTGCTCTTTGGTCGGCTGTTTTTTGAATTTTACAAATACGGCTGCTGTATGTCCGTTTAATACCGGAACACGGATACACTGGCAGGTAATGACCGGACTTTCTGCCGGTACGATCACACCGTCTTTGATCTCGCCCCAGATACGAAGTGGCTCTTTTTCAGATTTTTCTTCCTCTCCACCAATGTATGGAATAATGTTGCCTTCCATCTCCGGCCAGTCTTTAAATGTTTTTCCTGCACCTGAAATTGCCTGATAAGTGGTTGCAACTACCTCATATGGCTCAAATTCTTTCCAGGCTGTCAGTACCGGTGCGTAGGACTGAATGGAGCAGTTTGGTTTTACTGCCACAAATCCTCTGGTGGTTCCTAAACGTTTTTTCTGGAACTCAATGACTTTCATATGTTCTGCATTGATCTCCGGTACTACCATCGGTACATCCGGTGTCCAGCGATGTGCACTGTTGTTTGATACAACCGGTGTCTCTGTCTTTGCATACTCTTCCTCGATTTTTTTGATTTTCTCTTTTGTCATATCTACTGCGGAAAATACAAAATCTACTTCTGATGCTACTTTTTCCACTTCATTGACATTCATGACAACAATCTTTTTCACGGCTTCCGGCATTGGAGTGTCCATCTTCCATCTTCCTCCGACTGCCTCTTCATATGTCTTACCGGCACTTCTAGGGCTTGCTGCAATGGTCGTTACCTCAAACCACGGATGATTCTCTAACAGGGAAATGAAACGCTGTCCTACCATTCCCGTTCCGCCTAAAATACCTACTTTTAATCTGTCGCTCATATCTAATCTCCTCACACATTTCGCTTGTTTTGTCCGCTTATTGCGGACATTTGTCTTTCTGTTAAAATACTATGCTATTTTCGACAAAAAAACAATTCATATTTTGCTAAAATTTTCTCTTAGATTTCTAAATTTCTTATGCATTTTCAACAATTCTTACTGTTTTAACCAGTCTGAGCCATGATTTTTTGCAAGATATTCTTTTTCTAAGGCAATTACTTTTTCCATTGCCTCTTTTCCCGGTGCACCGATCGTCAGACGTTTATTGACACAGGTTTCCATGGAAATTGCATCATAAATATCTTCTTCAAATACCGGACTGATGGCTTTTAATTCCTCTAAAGACATATCATCGATCGCCATATTTTTATCAATACAGTAAAGTACGATCTGACCTACGATCCCATGTGCATCACGAAATGGCACGCCGTGATTTACCAGATAATCGGCAGCGTCTGTCGCATTGGTAAATCCGTTTTTAGAACTGTTGCGCATCACTTCCTGATTGAATTTCATCGTATCTATCATGCCTGTAAACAGTGCAATACAGCCTTTTGCCGTATCCATCGCATCAAAGGAAAGTTCTTTATCCTCCTGCATATCTTTATTATATGCTAGCGGGATTCCTTTCATGGTTGTGAGCAGTGACACCAATGCACCATAGACACGTCCGGTCTTGCCTCGGACTAATTCCGCAATATCCGGATTTTTCTTCTGTGGCATAATACTGCTTCCGGTGCTGTAAGCATCATCGATCTCTACAAATTGATATTCATTTGAATTCCAGATAATGACTTCTTCGCTAAAACGGCTCAGATGCATCATAATCGTAGAAAGAGCTGATAAGAACTCGATCAGATAATCCCTGTCGGACACTCCATCCATACTGTTTAAGGTTGGTCCGTAAAATCCCATCAGTTCCGCCGTATAATCCCGATCCAGAGGATAGGTGGTACCTGCTAATGCACCGGAGCCCAGTGGGCAGTAATTCATTCTTTCAAAGATGTCACGCAGACGCTGTCTGTCTCTTTTAAACATCTCAAAATAAGCTCCCATATGATGTGCTAACGTAATCGGCTGTGCCTTCTGTAAATGTGTAAATCCAGGCATTATGGTCTCTGTATTTTCTTCCATGATTCTTAAAAGTACATTTAACAATTCTTCTAACAATGCATCTGTTGCCATTACTTCCTGTCTGGTATAAAGACGCATGTCCAACGCCACCTGATCATTACGGCTTCTTCCGGTATGTAATTTTTTACCGGTATCACCTAACCGGTCAATCAGGGTTGCCTCCACAAAACTATGGATATCCTCATACTCTGAGGAAATTTCTAACGTTCCATTCTCTACTTCACTTTGGATCTCTTTTAAGGTTTTAATGATGTCCTGCGCTTCCTCGTTTGTAAGAATTCCCTGTTTTCCTAACATTGTAACATGGGCAATGCTTCCCTCGATATCCTGTTTGTAAAATTTCCGGTCAAATGTAATGGACGCATTAAAATTATAGACAAGCTGATCTGTCTCTTTTGTAAAACGTCCTCCCCATAACTGTGCCATGTTCCTTACCTCTTTCTTTTTTATTTGATTTATAATTTTTTATCTCTCTGTCTGTTCTTTGCGGACACGTTCCCTTTCCCGCATGGAAAACACACAGCCACAATAATCCTGGCGGTACATTCCGTACTCATGCGACAACTCTACGGAGCGCTGATAACCGTTTTTCTTTTTAAAATCCGATAACAGATAATGCACGTCGTATTCCTCTTCTAACTTCAAGCCAATCTCGTTAAGCTTTGCCGCATTTTTCAAAGGGCTGATAGAAAGGGTTGTTGTAAAATAATCCATTCCCAACCGTTTTGCATATTCCGCCGCCTCACGCAGTCTCATTTCATAGCAGGAAAAACATCGTTCTCCGCCTTCCGGTACATCTTCTAACCCCTTTGCCATCGCATAAAAATCTTCTTTATTAAATCTTCCTTCTATAAATGAAATTTGATTTTTTGCCGGAAATCTTTCGATGAACTCCTTTTGCTCTGCCACTCTTTTTTTATACTCCTCATCCGGATAAATATTCGGATTATAGTATAAAACCGTAATTTGAAAATACTCCGACAGATACTCCAGTACATAGCTGCTGCATGGAGCACAACAACTGTGCAGCAATAATGTCGGAACACGCTGTAGCTGCTGCAGTTCCTCTATGGTGCGGTCTAAGATTTTCTGGTAATTTTGTTTCGTCTGATTTTTTTGCTGATTCTTTTGCTGGTTCATTTTCCGCCTCGATCAATCCTGCTACGATTCACGGTTCGTTTCTATCATAGCTGTTTTATTTTATCTCACTTTTTGTAAAAATGCAATTCTTATTCTCCGTCAATATGTATAATTATTCATCCAAATATCGGACACTTTACTCTACCGCCTTTTCAAAATGCTGATAGTCTTTTACACTGTTCCAACTGCCTCCCCATGTAAATCCATGTTCTAAAAAGAGTTGCAGGCACAGATCTCCTTCTGTAATTTTATAAGAAAAATCTGCATTCCTATCCACATAGGTGCTTCCGTTTTGCGGCTCTACCGTAGTGATCCCGTTTTTTGTCCGCACGCATGGATTATATCTTGGATTGATATCTACTGCTAACCCCTGTCCATGCTTAGAAAGCCTGTTTGTTCCCGCAATGGTGCGGTAATTAAAAGCAGATGTATTATTATCACTCATGGATGCTTCATCATCTGCCCCGTACTCATCAATTAAGCGCATTTTTTCGATCGGATAATGATTTTCGTAGAGTTCTTTCATGATTTCTAAGACATCGTCTGCAATCTTTTGATTGACCACCAGCTCGCCTATATATGTCTTTTCATCAAAACCCGTATGAAGCACCCGAAGATAACATAACTCTTCCCTGCCAATCTGTGCATTTTGCGGATAAGATACGCCATCCATTCTTGCAAATACCTCATCAGTCAGTTCTTCCTTATAAAAAAACTGCTCCATACCTGTTTGTGTTATGACGGAATCCTCCACAACATCTCCTGCCTGCATTTCTTTTATGTTAACTTCGGCTTTTCCATCTGTTTTCATACTTTCCTGTTTCTGCTCTTTTACTGTTTTCTCATTTGTTTTCATACTATGTTCCTGTTTTTTAGAAGATGCCGCGTCTTCTTTTTGTGATTTTTCTATTTCCTGTGAAGTTTCTTTTTTTAGTGCATTTTCTGTCGAATGCTCTTTTGATTTCTGATATGTACATCCT
>ERZ779888.39-NODE-39-length-180588-cov-18.414007_pt1 | contig 180588 bp, 174 predicted proteins | sample MGYA00511245_ERZ779888 | MGnify/ENA primary metagenome ERZ779888 (study PRJEB29588, sample SAMEA2155255) | human gut metagenome | biome: human gut; feature: human-associated habitat; material: faeces | place: Denmark | collected 2008/2010 ...
AGGTATGCCCCGACCATATACACCTGCTGCTTAGTATACCGCCGAAACTTAGTGTTTCCGGGTTTATGGGATACTTGAAAGGCAAGAGCAGCTTAATGATATTCCAAAAGTATGGTAATATGAAATTTGCATACAGGAATAGGGAGTTTTGGTGCAAAGGATATTATGTGGATACGGTAGGGAAAAACACGAAAGCTATAACAGAATACATAGCCGACCAGCTGAAAAGAGACAAGGAAGCTGACCAATTAAGTATATTCGACCCACGGGACCCGTTTACGGGTAGCAAGTAATGGGCGCAAGCTGGCAGGCGTTTTATGCGCACTTGTGCGCCGCTAGTATTATTAGGGCTATGCCCGAAACTGAAATACCCCCCGCTATGCGGGGGGATCTTTATTTGCCATTCTGTTGTTCTCTATCTTCCCGGGCCTGTCTTGCCCCGCCAATTTGGCCGGCGACGGGGCAGAAGCTGAGCGCCCGCTGCGCGGGATGCAGCAAGGGGAGAATTGGCACATAGTGTTGCACACCCAAAAGCTGTCCCCGTTTACGGGGAAAGTGGCTGCGAATGTAATGAGCAGTTGAAAGGGGAATAACTCGGAGCTGGCAAGTGCCGCGAGATGTTCCCCCTCAGTCTCACTTCGTTCGACAGCTCCCCCATAAATGGTGGCGCCTTTTGGTGCGGTACAAACTCCCACATTAAGCCTCACTGTCGAGGTTCGGAGTTGAGCGCCGCCAGTGGCGGATGAAGCGAAACGGAGAACGGGCAGGAACAGGGAGAATTGCGAACGGCAGTGAGTAAGGCGGCCCAGTGAACAAAGGAATAGCGCATAATTGACATTGTTGTATTTATATGTTACATTTGTTACCAAACAAAATAACAAAGTTGGAATTATAGGAGGTCTTTGCATGAAGAAAGTATTCGTGTGGCGGAGTAGAGCCACATTACTTGGAGTTTTACAGCACGTTTGGCGGACTTAATAATTCGCTTGGAACAGCAAGTACCTTTGTGTTAGAAGTTGACCCTGAAGGCACGGAAATCTATTTTAGTCGTCCAAACGGTGGATATGAACTTGTTCTAATTAAAGCAGATAGTACAGGCGAATGGGTTAGGCCAAATAAATAAATTCCGGCTTAACAAAGGCAAAATGAAAAGGGACATGAACGATTTCCCATCCGCCATGTCTCTTTTTGTTTGCATCTTTCACCTTTTTTACTATAAATGAGTCTGAAGTCGTTGTACGTCAGGAAGTTGAGAAAACTGTAATAAACGATCCTTACTTCATATTATCAATAAGCTGAAGTATAAGCTCTTTTTGCTCTGCCGTAAGGAAGCGCCATTTTGAAAACAATTCCTGCTGATCTTTTGAAAGTTCCACTTCCGTTCCTTCTGAGAAGAACTGTGCAAGGCTTATTCCGAATGAGTCGCAGATGACCTGCAATGTGCTGATACTCGGAAGCGTATTGCGGTTGAACATATTTGAAATGGTGGATATGGAAAGCCCCGACTCTTTCGCAAGACGGTATTCGCTCCATCCATGGCGTTGCATCAATTCTGTTATGCGCTGTTTTACGTCCACCAAATTCACCTCTTAATAATATTATATGTCTCAACTGAGAAGAAAATAGTTGCTAAAAGTATTGTATTTATGTCGCAAATGGGTTATATTGATAGTACCAAAGCGAAGGAGGGTATTTTATGATATCACATTGTGCGAAGAAACTGCGTATTGGGAAGATGGTGCAGCATAAGTGTAGGGCAGACTGCGTTCGGAGAAACTGGCCCGCTTGATTCAAACCGGCCGTATTCATCCCGAAAAGCTCATTACACATAAATTTCACGGGCTAGAAAATGTGGAGCCGGCGCTCATGCTGATGAAAGACAAGCCGGCAGACCTGATTAAACCATTGGTTTTGCTGTGATGCCTGTTGAAAAAAATATGAACGGCAGAAGGAAGCTTACGCCTGCTATAAGGGTTTGATTGTTGTGATGCAGCCTGTTCCCGCGGTATATTTTGCGTATGCCTTGCGGATTGCCATTGCTTCGGTGAACAAGCTCCCATTGCAGAACACATGCCGTTCTAAACCCAATCTACGGTTTTTAACCTGACAAAACCTCAAAAGTAAGGCGGGACCGGCTTTAGCCGTCCCGCCGTTAACGCTTCGGTCGGACCGAACGAACAATCAGTTCGTGTCATTATTAAAGTCGGCGTCAAAATTGGTGCAGTCCTTTATCATGCTTTTGGGAACCGCGACCGTGATAAGACGATAGCTATCTGCGCCGTCGGTTGTGGATTTAGAGCCGTTGCGGGGCATTATATGTATGCAGAATGTGTTCCCGTCACAAAAAATGCTGCTCACTTCCAAATCACTTGCCTTGTTGCTGACATCAACATAGACGAGCATTAAGCTGTTTTCTTCAAAAAATGCCTCATCGCGGCCGGAAGCTGCTTCATTGAAGGACAAAGCGCCGTCATATTTACCATCCATACCGAGCGAGTCCCCAAACGCGGCTTTGAATTGCTCCAATTCTTCCAATGAATCGAATTTGTATATGGGAAGATGCATAACGCTGCTGAACATCATGGTTTCCTCATTCAATGCGCCTGAGTAAATCGCCCCTAAATCCGCCCGCGACGCATGGAATATAACAATATCAAAAACCTCGTCTGCGGGCATGTCGCCCGGCGTGGTTAAATTGACATCGGGAGTTTCCGCAAATGGCATATCGTCCGATAGATTTTTTGTTTCCTTATTTGGGCTGCACCCGACCAAAGCCAAGGCGCAAGCCAATGTCAAAATGAATATGGCCGGTTTGTTCATGCAGAGGCCCTCCTTTCAAACAAACGGTAAACGCCCTCAAGACTTCCGCTTTTTACGCGCAATAGCCTCAACGACTATGCCTATGCACACGATAACCAAGTATACTATTATGCATATTATCCACATATTGTTCAGGGTCATTGCGCCCGTAGGGTCGGCGTAATCTTGGCAAAAAATCAACCCTGCGGCGAATGAAACGGGGTAACCAAGGGATGCGAAAAGCGGGAAGCGGCTGCACCCGAAAAGCATGGAAATGCCTATAAACAAGCCGCCCGCAATCAGCAGCACGAGGGGAAATTGCTTCATTTTGTGCATATCAAACAGAGAAAATCTGCAAATCAGAAAGCTTGCAATCAGAATGGCCATGGACAAAAGGCCGATTCCGTATTTTTTCATACTTATTACCTCCTTGCATGAGTATTTGTATTATTATACCATGGCATTACCGGGCGCTACAATGCTTTTTGCATTTTGAGGGGGGATTTATCATGCATTCCGCCGATTAAGCCCGCAAGGGGCAGATGGAGCGGGTGGAAAGGGAGCGCGAAAAAATATACAATCAAAAATTGGAATACGTTGGATTTTTTTACTATACCATGATATAATATACTTGGGCTAAGCTGAAGAAATGGCGGCATAATCAATGCTTTGAGCCAAAACGTCAGCAAGGGGAGGAAAGAGAAAAATGAAAAACAGAAAATGGGGGATGGCACTCATAGCTGCGCTTTTGTGCCTGTGCATGGCGCTGAGCGCGTGCTCTAACGATGCGGACAACGACCCTAACGAGGTTGTGGGTCAGGATTGGCGCACATGGGGCCTGGTGGTGGACAGCGGGACAATAACCCGCAACGGGGAAGACACCGCCGTGCTTGTATGCGTGGAGGACGACGGGGCGTATTTTTATCATGACGACGAGAATCAGGTGCTTTTCGATTTTGTTAAGTTCCCTGAAGGATACGGCCTTACAAGCGGCAACTACAACGCCATAGCGTTCGAGGACGGCAATGGCGACGGCAATACGGACGTTGCTATCCAGTTCAATATGGATGACGATAATCAGCTTATGCTGGTATGGATGTATGACGAAACATCAAACGGTTACTATTTCTATGATGAAATAGTTGATGACAACAGCGAACCGGATACGCCGGACGAAACTCCAGAGCAGGTTATAACCAACAGCGATTGGGAGCATGACACCATAATAGAGGATATGGGCAACGAAATGTACGTTGCCGATGCAACCGTGGGCGTGCAGACGTACTATCCGTATGGCTACGTCGTTATGGAAGTTATAAGCGACGCGCTGGTGATATACGACAACAATTTCAATTATGCCGTTGCCCGCTGCGTGAACGATATCTATGCGGACTATAACGGTTCCGTTGAGGAATTCGCAATAGATTATGCCAACAGCTATATCTATAATGACTTTGGCCCGCTTTACAGCATGTTCAGCCCCATAGTGGATATGGATATAAAGGATCCTGATAATCCCAACGACCTTGCGCAGATGGACGGCTATGTTTACGACGATACCGAATCCGCCTACGTTCGCCTGTATATCTATACCGATGCGGAGGGCAACGTGATGGCAAAGTCGTTCTATGTTACCGATGACGATGCGCTTACCGTTATGGACGAAATATGCAGCGGCGTGAACCATACCGCATGGTATGGCATAGAAGGGTAGGGATCGAACTTATGCCTTTGTGGGGTGCGGTAGTTGCGCTTGTTGCGGCCATTGCGGCAATAGTGCTGGACGTTCGTAAGATAGAAAACAAAAAGGCCAGAACTGCGGGCATAATAATCGCGTCCGTAATCGGCGCGGTCAGCCTTGTGTATATTGCGCTCACGCTTATACTCGTAAGCGCCGTGGACTGAGCAAAAAAGAACATATGTTAATGTGCGGTTCCGTTAAGCTTATGCTTTTCGGAACCGCTTACTATATGTTATAATCCATATATGATAGTTATGGACTTGGAATGGAACAGCGGCGTTGGCGACGGCAAATCGCTCGCTGAAATATTGCAGATAGGCGCGGTGAAGTACGACAGAACTGCCCACAAAATAGTGGACACGTTCAGCGTATTCATTCACCCCTGTGTGCACAGCGAATTCAGCGTGGGCGCAAAGGCGCTGCCGCAGCTCTGGCGTTCGCTTGAAAGCAGGCTTACGTTTGAGCAGGCGTATACCGCTTTCCTTGACTGGGTCGGCGAGGAAACCATGTTCGCCGCGTGGGGCGGCGGGGATTGGCATGTGCTCAACGACAACGCCAAGTATTATTCTCTGCCCATAAAGCAGGATGTTCAAATGCTGGATGTTCAGTCCGCATTCAGCCTTACGATGGGCGTGGGCAGCGTGCTTGCGCTTTATAAGGCGGTGGAATTCTGCCACATACCGGATTGTTTTGACTATCATGATGCGCTGGCTGATGCGATGTATACCGCGCTTGTAAGCGAATGGGTGGATGAAGAAACGCTTGAGCTCAGCCGCGGAAAAATCGTGCCGCGCAGCATGGAAATGGCAGGCAAAACGTTTGAAACACCGCCCGCCAAGTATTCGGAATACTTCACCAACCGCCACGATGTTATGAATTGCGACGATATGCGCATAGTCAATTGCCCCATATGCGGCGCGAAGCACAGCATAGGCGAATGGTTCAGCAACGACCGGCGCCGTTATTATGCCGCGTTTCGCTGCCATGGGCACGGCCGCTTCATCTGCCGCATGACGATAGTGAAAAAGGATGATCTTATCCGCGGGCGTTTGGCAATTCCGCAAATGACGCCAAAGGAGCTGCATAGCTTTCAGGTGGCCAAGAATGCCAAGCATTATCTTTGCAGCGCAACGCTTGGCCTTATAGCGCAAAAGCGCAAAAATAAACGAAAAAAACAGACCGCTCAGGCGGCTGCCACTCCCGCGCAGTAATCAGGCGCGGGAATTTTTTTAGCCGCTCGACTTTTTGAAACCGAAGGAGTATAATACTGCTTGCTTTGCGCTGCGGCGCAGGGCGTATTTTATTGAAGAAAGCGACGGTTTGATATATATGGAATTGGTAATAAGCAATGCGCGCGGCTTTGCGAAGAAAAATGCGGTTATGCTCATTGCGTTTGCGGCGGCGCTGATAACAAGCCTGTTTGTGCCCGTGGATAAGGAATACATAGGCTACTTTGACTTCAAAACGCTAAGCTGCCTTTTCTGCGTGCTGGCGGTGGTCTGCGCGCTCAAGGACATAAACTTCTTTTTTGTTATAGCGCGCAAAATAGTGCACTTTTTCAAAACGGCGCGCATGAGCATACTTGCGCTTGTGTATATAACGTTCATAGGCTCTATGCTCATTGCCAACGACATGGCGCTGCTCACGTTTCTGCCGCTGGGCTTCCTTGTGCTGAGCAGCACGGGGAAACAGAAATATATGGCGTTTACGTTTATTATGCAAAATATTGCCGCCAACCTCGGCGGCATGCTTACGCCTTTCGGCAATCCGCAGAACCTTTATCTTTACACTAAGTTTAATATTCCCAACGGCGAATTTATGGGCATAATGGCCCCGCCGTTCATATTGTCCGTTGTGCTCATCACGCTGTGCTGCATCATATTCGTAAAAAACGAGCCGCTTATGATAAGCGATGAAAAGATAGAGCTTAACGGCAAACGCACTGCGCTGTATCTTGCACTGTTTGCGCTGGCGATAGCGATTGTTTTTCGCGGCATACCGTATTGGATAGGGCTTATAATAATTCCAGCGGTGCTGTTCTTTGCCGATCGGCATGCGCTTGAATCGGTGGACTATCCGCTGCTTTTCACGTTCGTGTTCTTTTTCATATTCGCGGGCAATATGGCACGCATGGATGCGGTAAGGGATTTCTTTTCCACCCTGCTTTCAAAAAACACATTGCTTTTCAGCGCGCTTTCCTGCCAATGCATAAGCAACGTACCTTCGGCGATACTGCTTTCGCAGTTCACCGGCAACTATGCGGAGCTGCTCATAGGCGTGAACGTGGGCGGGGTAGGTACGCTCATCGCCTCGCTTGCCAGCCTTATCACCTTCCGCGAATACGTTAAGCACGACCCCAAAAGCACCCGTCGCTACATTGCGGAATTTTCCGCCTTCAACTTCGGCTTTCTTATAATACTCATTGCCTTTGAGCGGTTTGTGATGAAGGTGTAAATATCCCCCTTGCCATAAAGCGCAGGTATGATATAATCAATTTGTCGATAATATTCCACAAAACGCGACATTGCCGTTATACCCTACGGAGGACAGTATGCGTACCCACATTGCCCTGCTCCTGTGCATTATGTTATGCTTATGCGCCGCGCCGCCGTCAAAGGCGCTTGACGGGGTATTTATGGCCAACGCAAACGAAGCGGAATGGAACGCGGAGAACGCCTGTTGGGTTGAACGGCATTATATTGCCGCAGCGGACGAATTCTCCGCGTTTGTTTATGCTGCTCATGCGGAGGAATACGAGCGGGACGGCGTGCGCGCGCCGCTTGTGTGCGAAGCGTATATCGGCTCAGCCGACTCCGAACGTATCACGATTACGCTGGATGAAAATTGGCTCATCGGCATACAGACAGTTGTGTACTTAGTCAATGCAGAGCTTATAATAGGCGAAAACGCCGCGGCTGTGAATTACGGCAGCATATATATCGAATCCGGCAGTACGCTTACAGTCAACGGCGCGCTTGAGAACGGGGCTGTTGAATATGCGTCCGGCGAACTTAGGCTGAACTGCGGCATATACATACGCGACGGCGGCACGCTTAACGCCCTGAATGGCGAATATACGGGCGGCGGCAAGCTATACAAAAGCGCAAACGGCGCCGCGCTCGGCACGGAACAGGGCGAAGTCCTGCGCTTTTCAAACGGTCGGGAGCTTTCGGCGCTGCTTGCCCAATGCGGCGAATATGCTGCGCTTTATGCCCGCGGCGCGGTGACGCTTGACTCGGCATTTACTCTGCCGTATGGTGCGGAAATGGTGATAGACGGCGGCAATTCGCTTACCCTTGCGCCGGGCGCGTCGCTTACGTGTACGGGGAACATATGGGTCAACGGCGGCGCGCTTACGGTAAGCGACGGCGCGAATATCACATTCGGCAACGCGGCTGCGCGCATATGGGCAAATGCGGAAGATGGCTCATCTGTGACGGGGCAGGGGCTTGACAGTATAACGGTGCGGTACACCAAAAAAGGCATAAGCTTGCAGGCGGATATGGATGCGGCGATTCGCGGCGCGTATTCGGATGAAATTATACACATTATTGATGTAAATACGCCTGTTAGTATAAACCAAGCATGGAACGTAGGCGAAAATATGCTTATTCGCGTTAACGGCGGCGCAAGGCTTACGCTTAATGCGGCAGTCACTCTCAGCGGTGCGCTGCAGGTTTATAACGGCGCGGAGCTGAACATATGTGCTGCGCTTACGAATGAAGCATATGGCAACGTGGCCGGAGTTGAGCGCGGGCTGTGCGTATTTGCGGGCGGCACGGCAATGCTTGCATCCGGCGGCAAATATGCGGGCGATGGCACGCGGCGCGTGTACGGCAGCATGGACGGCTTCTGCCATGCGGAAACGGAAGCGGAGCTGAACGCGGCGCTTTCATCCGGCGCGAATACGGTGCATGTAAGTCAGGATGCTATTGTTGCGGTAAACGGCGCGGTGAGCATACCGCGCGGAGTCACGCTTAAACTGCTTTCGGGTGCGCGGTTGAGCATTGCGGACGGCGCGCTGCTGATAAACACGGGCGCAATAGAGCTGAGCGAAACAGCCGCGCTGCACATATCACACGGTGCGCAATATGTCCGCGGCGGGGAAGAAAAGTTCAGCGGCACGGTAACGGGGCTTGATCCTCAGCCGCGGCTTTTCAATAGCACTACCGCTCGGACGGTCGGCCTGTTCACCGATGCAAGCGCGGAGTATGCCCCGCTTTGCACGGATGCCGTGCGGATGTTTGAAGACATGCGGCTATGCTATGCGCTCGGCATCGGCAAAAGTATAGCCGGTATTGATATATTGCTTGAAGATGGCAGCGGGCTGAGCGCACAATGGAGCATGACTGACGGCGGCGCGGAAATAACGCTGCTCGGCAGCGGGAATGAGACCGAGGAGCAGATATGCCTGAACATAGCCTTCGCAGACGGCACGGCGGAGAGCTATTGCTTTATCGTTCGCATGAGCGAAACCGAAGGCGCGTACAGGGTGGGCGATATTGACCGAAGCGGCCGCATAGACGTGCGCGACGCGGTGCTGCTCTGCATAAAAATAGCTAAGGGCGACGCCGATGCGGACATAAACGGCGACGGCAGGCTGAACGTTGCAGACGCTGCCGCGCTGTGCAGAATTATTTTCCAAGGCTGAGCGCGGTTGCAAAGGCGCGAAGCGTACTATATAATAAGCATATCTGTACGAACGGAGGGGAGAAGAATGAGCGGAGCAAAAAGAATACTTGCCGCACTTGTTGCCGCGGCGGTGCTTTTGATGGGCACGGCGGCGCTTGCGGAGGATACTAAGATAAACATAAGCGCGGGCGAGGCCGGTGCGGACGGCACGATAACCGTTACCATAAGCCTAAGCGGTGATACAAGCGTTGCAGGCGCGCAGCTTGCGCTTGATTATGATGAAACAATGCTGGAACTTGTCAATGTGAAAAACGGGGCGATAGTTTCCGGCGGCATAAGCGCCACCAATGACGAAGAACCCGGCAGCGTTATATTCATATGGAGCACGCTTATGGGCAGCAAACAGCCGGGCGAACTGCTCAAACTCACGTTCCGCCCCAAAGAGGGCGCGCACGGCAGCACGGAGATAAAGCTGGACAATGCGCTCACGGAAACCATGATAATAGACGAAGAGCTCAACGAGCTTGCATATACCGAGGGCAGCGCCACGCTGGAGCTTGCATCTGCGCAAAATGCTCCCGCGCCAACTGCTGCGCCGGAGCAGAGCGCGCAGCCCACGCAGGCGCCTGCCGCTACCGCCAACCCCGATGCAGACGTTACAATGGACATAGGCCAGAACACCACCATTTCCGGCGGCAGCGGCACAATATGGTCCAGCAGCAACGAACGCGTGGCTACCGTTGACCAAAGCGGCAGCGTGACAGCCCATGCGGAGGGCGAAGCCGTAATTTATGCCATAAGCGAGGACGGAGCAAGCGTTACCGAAACCGTTGTGTCCGTGGGCAGTCAGCAGGCGGCTGAATCCCCGGCACCGCAGACAGACGCTCCCGTGCAGACGGACGCGGCGCAGACGGATGCCGCGCAGGTGACCGTTGCCGAAACGGAGGACGACGGGCCTTCGGTTTGGATGTGGCTGCTTTTCGCGGCGGCTGTGATAACGGGGATAGCCTCTATTTATCTGGCCATCCGCGCCATGCGCCGCAGGTAATTGGCAGGAAATAACAAGTAAATCAACAGTTTGTGAATAATACCCGCAAAGGAACAGAATAACCTTGCTTATATTGCTTTTTGCGGGTATAATACTATATAACTATAGGTGGTGGAGGTATGCCCATCGCCTGCTCCGGTCCAAATACATAAGGAGTTTAAAGGCATTACATGAAACGACAGAGAATCGTAGCAGCTTGGCTCGCGTGCATAATGGCGGCATTTGTGCTACCGCTCGCTGCGCTTGCCGAGGGGGGAGGTATCGCCATAAGCCTTGACAGCGGCAACGCTGAGCTTGCGGTGGGCGATTATCTTAGCGTCAATGTTAAGTTTGATGCGGCTGTTGCAAGCTTTGGCGGCGCGGAGTTCAATGTTGAGTACGACAGTGCCAAGCTTGAATTCGTATCGTACACGCCGCTTATCGGCAGCGCGGATGAAACGGGAAACGGCGCGCTCAACTATCACAAAAAGATTAGGGACGGCAATATTAAAATACTGCTCCTTAACGCCGCCAACATAATCAACAAGAATAGTACGGGCATTGCAAACGGAACCGCGATAGGCAATCTTGTTTTCAAGGTAACGGGTGAGAATGCGGGCACGGCAAGCGTAAGGATAGCCGAAGAAGGCTTTGCGGCATGTATGCCCGGGGATAATACCACCGCCCCCGCGCTGCCCCCTGCTGACAGCACGTTTACGCCAACCACTGTGACCGTGAGCGACAGCGTGACCTATCCCACGGAGAACGCGCCCACGGTATACTGCATCACAAGCGAAGCAAACGGCGTTGTGTCGCTTTCGCTCAAGGCGAGCATTGCCGATTTGCAGCGGCTGGACATGCAGCTTACGCTTGACGGGTATACTGATATTGCAGCGGCAAGCGACTGTCCGTTTACGGTTAGCATAGACGGCGGCAGCGTAACTATAAGCCACAATGCCTCACCCAATACCGACGGCGTGGACATGCGCAATGGCGTGGCGGTGCTGACGATGAAAAAATCGGGCGCAAGCCAAAGCATTATCTCAGAGCCCAAGGCCATAGCCACAAAGGACGCCAACGGCGCCCTCAGCCCAATAACTCAACCCACCGTAACCGATGACCCGTATGGGGGGTATGCATTGGGCGATGTTAATGGGGATGGGAAGATAAATACGCTGGATGCAATGATGACATTGAGAGCGGCAGTGGGCATTGAAAGTTTGGATGCAATACAAACGATTCGTGCAGATATAGATGGAAATGGTAAGATAAATACTATGGACGCAATGATGATTCTTCGAAGGGCAGTAGGATTGCTTGACGAGAATTATAAAAATATATATTAAGTGAAGGCAGAAGGCTGGATTTCGAAAGGAGATAGAAAATGACAAAAAAAAGAGTGCTGGCATTGATATCATCTCTTGTTATGCTTATCAATATGATTCTTCCTTCGTTTACGTTGGCTGAGGAAAATCCGACGCTGATTGTGGACTTGAGTTCTAACTCGTTGAGCGTTGGCGAAGAATTTACTGCAAGCGTAAAGTTTGGCGATTTGAGTAAGTCTGGAATTGACCTTAATACTGTTGGTTCAATTCAAGTCGAACTTTCATATCCAAGCGACTATATAGAGTTTGTTTCATGCAACGAGGACGATATGTTCTGGCCTTCAAAGGCAATTGTAGAAATAAACTATAAGGAAGCTGGTAAAGTAAAATATGGCTTAATAGCCTCGAAGGGAATAACCTTGAGTGATGACGATGTAATGTTTACTGTTACACTTAAGGCAAAAGCTGTTGTTGCAAATGTAAACATAAGCGCGATGTGTGAATCGTTAGCGGATGTAAAGCCGACCTCTGCGAATGTTTCAGAAGGCTCCGCCACCCTCACCATCGTCAACCCCTGCACGGGCATAACGCTTGACAAGGACACGCTGACCATAGCCCGCGGCGAAACGGCTACGCTTACCGCAACCGTTGAACCCGCCGATACTACCAATACGATAGTTTGGAGCAGCGAGAACGATAACATTGCCACCGTTGAGAACGGCGTTGTGACCGCCGTTGGATTGGGCGAAACCACCATAACCGCTGCCTGCGGAGACAAGACCGCAAGCTGCAAGGTCACCGTGACCAAGGCCACTATAGCCGGTACTGCCAATATATATACCAAGGAAGGATTTTTTTACGGCGCAACGCTCGGCGCAAGCCCCCTTATTACCAATGCTGGCTGGGAGACTGCCATAACTACCATAAAGTGGTACCGCGATGGCGAAGCCGATTCAATGGCCACCGGAGATAAATATAAGATCGGTGAAAAGGATATTGGCAAGCAGCTTTATATAATAGTTACTGCTGATAAGTACACCGGCGAACTGAAGTCCAAGTTGACGGATGTTATCGAAAAAGCCACGAAGGATGCCCCCGCCAAGCCCATAATCGAAGCCAACGAGAACGTTATAACCGTTACTAACGTTGACCCAAATGCGGAATATATGCTGATGGGGGATGTTACTGACTTTAAGTTTGGCAAGGCGACTACGTTCAAGGTGAATTACGGCATGACTTACTATGTCATAGCTCGTTATCCCGAGACCGCTACCCATAAAGAGAGTGAGGAAGCTCAAAGCGATCCTGTTACTATTGACAAGGCCCCGTGCAATCTGACCGTTACTGCGGGCGAAGGCGGCACGGTTGATGGTATTCCCGAAGGCACCGTGCGCGAAGGCGACAAGGTCAAACTTACCGCTAACCCCGGTGACTTTGACCACAAGTTCGTCAAGTGGGAAGCCAAGGGAGTCACCCTGACGGATGTTAACAAACCCACAATAACCTTCACCATGGGCAGCGAGGACGTGACGATAACCGCTGTGTTTGCGGAGAAGCCTGCCGTATCCATTGAAATTACCGGAACTGAGTTCACCTATGACGGCACACCAAAGACGCCTGAAATCGGCCCTGAAGAAGTTGTAGGCATGGATCGGACTATTGAATATTTCGACAGCCTGAATAACAAGCTTAAATCTGCTCCTAACGAAGCAGGTACATATAAAGTTAAGGTAACGTTTACCTCCAGCGAAGCTTCTGAATACCGCAAGACCGAGGCTGAGAAAACATTCACCATAGCTAAGGCCACCAAGGAAAAGCCTGCCGCGCCTACCCCCACGAACGCAACTTCCAATAGCTTTGAGCTGGACATTGTTGCCGAACAGGAATATGTAATCAGCACTACTCAGGCTACCCCCGCTGAAAGCGAGTGGAAGCAGGGCACCGAACTGACCAGCCCCGTTACCAATCTTGCGCCTGCGACTACCTATTATGTATTCACCCGCGTTAAGGGCAATAACAACTATAACCCCTCTCCGGCAGTCTACGCAACGGTAACGACTGCGCATACCTATGCGTGGGAAGTTGAAGGCTCTGCCGAGGTTATCGAGACTGTTCGCGTTGGCGGAACGTTGCCCGAACCCCTGACAGGTACAATAAAGAATATAGGCACGGGCGAGCTTACGGACATAACCGCTACCATTGACAGTGAAACTAACTTTACGCTTGAAGCCGTATCCGGCACGCTTGCAAGCAACGGCAGTTTGGAAATAAAAGTAAAGCCTAAGGACATACCAACCGACAAGGAAGGCACATACAAGGCTGCCGTTACCGTTAAGGCAAATGGTGTCAACGACATAACCGTTAATTTCACCATAAAGGTTACGAAGAAAGACCCTGCTGTCATTTCCGGCATAACCGATACCACCGTGACCTTCAACGGCAAAACTCAGGGCATTGACCTGAGCAAAGCTGTGGTTACCGGCGGCGGTAAGGCGCTTGACGCGAGTAAACTGACCGTTACCTACGATGCGGCGGAAACCAGAAACGCCGGTGAATATATCGCTACCATTAAGTACGAGGATGCGGACTACATCGGCAGCACAACCGCGAAGCTTATAATAAATAAGCAGGACGTTACCGTAACAGGCTTCAAGGCACAGTCCAAGGTGTATGACGGCAACGCCGATGCCGAGGTTAACAGCACCAACGCCAAGCTTGACGGCATGATAGCAGACACGGCGGTTGACTTCAATAAGACCGGCCTCACGTTTAAGTTCGATGATAAGAACGTCGGCACGAGCAAGACCGTTAAGAATACCACGCCCATAACCCTCACCGGTACGGATGCGGGCAACTATAACCTGACCAACCCCATCGTTAAGCTAACGGCCGACATTACACGCAAGCCCGTGACCGTAACGGCTGCCGTTGCCGAAAAGACCTACGATGGCCGTACCGACGACGCGAAAGTTACCATGAGCGCACCTGAATTGATAGCGGGTGATGACGTGCAGTTCGACAAGGTAACGGGTACATACGTTACCGCCGACGCGGGCGACAACGTGGAAGTAACCGTGACTTACACCATTTCCGGCGTAGACAAGGATAACTACAGCTACAGTATCGCCGACAAGGCTTACGGCAAGGTAAATAAGGCCGATCTGAACGTCACACTCACCGCGCCCGCAGCTGTTAAATATGACGGCATTACGCATGGAGTGAGCGACGTTGAGGATAACCGCGTTGAGGCGGACAAGGGCAAAACGCTCTATACCCTTACCTATAACGGCAATGATGAGCTTCCCGTTGACGCGGGTACTTACAGCGCAACCGCCAAGCTGACCTACGAGGGCAGCAAGAACTATACCCTGACTGCCAACACCGTTAAACTTGTTATCAACAAGGCCGGCATGAGCGCGATCAATAAGGAATACAGCGTTGCATTCATGCTTGCCGGCGCGCAGACCCGCCCGCTGAGCGATTTGCAGCTTGCTCCCGCAAACGTAAGCGGTAAGTGGAGCGTTACCACCGGAACTAATGAAATTCTTGACGGCGAAGCTAAGATAGATGGCGAGAACCTCGTGTTCACCGTCAAGTCTGGCCTTACCACCGCGGACATCGGCAAAAAGGTTGAGTTGACGCTCACCTTCACGCCCGACAAGAACTATAATCCCGTCACCGCCACCGTTACCGTGACCCTGGCGCAGGATACTTACACCAACAGCATCGTTGGCACCCTGCCCACTCAGGTGAAGCTGGGCGAAGCGCTTGACCTAAGCGGCGTAAAGCTCGTTACCAAGTTCGGCAGCGGCGCACCGGACCAGACGCTTGACGTTAACGATTCCACCAAGGTTGAAGTGACCACAACTTACGACCACACCGCCAAGGAAATAGGCGTAAAGACCGTAACCTTTACTGATAAGGCGAACAGCGGCATAACCTATACCCACACCTTCACCGTTGTGGACGTGCTTGAAGGCGTTAAGCTTGAAGCCAACCCGACAGCATACTCTTACAAGCTGAAGGAAGCGACCTCCATAGGCTTCGACGGTAAGATACACGCCGTGTATAAGTCCGGCGCAAAGAAGGCGCTGAATCATGCGGACGTTGTACTTACCATGAGCGACGGTACGGTAGTTGACAGCGCGAAGGAAGCGCGCCTGCTGAACACCCTTGGCACCGCTACCATAACGATTACCTATACCGAAAAGTATCTTGACGGTACAAGCGATAAGCAAAGCATTGATATAACCGTTTCCGTAACAGCAGCCCCCGTTAAGCCGGATGGTAAGCCCAACGCCGAGGGCTTCGCGGTTACGCCGATACCCGATGCGGGCAAGGAAATGGAATATAAGGACGACGCAGGGAATAATGTGAAGCCGGAAAATGTGCAGGGCAAGCTTGCCGATGCCGCACCGGGTACACTTGAAGAGGAAGTTAAGAAGAACCCCGCGTTCAATAATGTCGGCAACGGCGATGTTGTGTATGAAAACATCAGCTTTAAGGATGAAAATGGCAAGCCTGTAACGTTTGCAAACGGCAAGATGCAGGTGACCGTGCCCTATCCCGCCGATTCCAATAAGGGCGACGAATTTGTGATGCTGATACCCGACGGCGAGGGCAAGATGAAAGCCATAGTGCCGCAAAAGACCGCGGACGGCTTGCAGTTCGAAATAGAAAACAGCGATGTGACATTTGCCATAGGCTGGTACACTCCCGCGCCTTCACCCGTACTGCCTACCGAGCCTGAAAGGGATCCTGAGGATAACTTCTGGAACGAGGTTTACTGGACGCTCCTTCGCAGCGGACAGGGCAGCGTTATAACCGCCAATGCCGGCTATTACGACAGGGTGCCGCAGGGCGTGCTCCGCGCGGTGGACATAAGCGGCAATACGCTTATAATCAACTCCGCATTCGGTATGCAGGTTGTTGTGAACCCCGGTGCGCTTGAAAAGCTGGGCATGTACCGCTTCTATTATCCCATCAGCTATCTGAAGGAAATGCTCAAGGGCAGCAGCGTTATAAGCGGCAGCGGCACAACGGGCATTACCGTGGGAGTGCTTATGCCTACCACCGGCGACGCAACCGTGGTTGAGCATCCCTATACCATGACTCCTGCCACCGCGGGCATTATCCCCGGCCTTGAGAGCGCGGCCAATGCCCGCCCCGTGATAGACAATGCGGACGGCGTAAGCGTGCTGGATGGCGCGCAGCGCAACGACGGCGCGGTAATAGGCGGCGGCATGCTTATCGGCCTTGGCCTGCTGGCGCTGCTCGGCGCGGCATATGTGACCATGCGCAAGCGCGGCAACTGATATTAACTGAACATACCCGAACCTTGGGGCCAAGCGTAACAAACTTGGCCCCGAATAATATTCGGATCAGGAGGGGGAAACACATATGAAAAAGAAACTGCTTTGCCTTATGCTTGCCGCGCTTATGCTAACCAGCGTGTGCGCATTTGCGGAAGGCGAGACAACCGAACCTGAACAGACGATAGAGCCCGAACAGACCATTGAACCCGAGCAGACCGCCGAACCCGAACCAGATGCGGAGGATGCCACGCTGATAGACGTGGACGCAACGCCCGCGCCGAGCGGGAACGAAACTATTGAAATCCCCGCCGAGCTGGACGGCGTGTTCCAGTTTGGTGATTTTTACGGCGAACAGCTTGGCATAGACTTTGATAGGATGATGCCCGCAAGGGCGCCCGCGTATATAAGCAAGGATGATAACGGCGAGCTGACAACGGAAAAGCGCAATATATTTATTGAACGTCTGCGTAATGCCATACTTAACCTTACCCCCAGCATAGATCTGAGAGATCTTAACATAAACTATGTTAAGGATGGCGCGAACATAAAAGGGCTTGATGCGGCAGCATCCGCCGTGCTGAACAGCGTGCCGGAATCCTTTGTGTGCGAAAAGGGGGGTATGAGGTATACTCTTATTAGGTTTGAGCCAAACGGAAACTGGAAGTTCGATACGCTTAGCCTTGGCCTAAAGCCAAATGCAGCTCAAATGCGCAAGGATTACGATAACGAAAAGCAGGCCGTGCTGAATAGTCTGTTTCCCAACGACACTTCCGACATGAGCAAAACCGAAATTGCCTTGGCGATACATGATTATATTGCCCTGCATACGCGCTATGACTTTGCCTCCGTGGATAACAACACAAAGGATAATCCGAATATGTTTAATGCCTACGGCACGCTGGTGAACGGCCTTGCCGTGTGTCATGGCTATGCGCTAGCGTATATAGATTTGCTCAGGAAAGTTGGAGTGGAAAGCTACTTCGTATCCTCAAGCAATCTTAATCACGGCTGGAATGTGATAAATTCCGGATCCGGTTGGTATTACAGCGATGTTACTTGGGACGACCCAAGGCCAAATATAGGGGAATATACCAACGATGGCGACTATATGGGCTATTGCCAGCATGATTATTTCATGAATACAAAGGCGCAGATAGAGCAAAACCACTTCGCCGTGAACAATACAACATACGATGCTGCAACGAGCGTTATATTCGGCAAAACGCCAATTGCAGCATCGGAGGCTCATCCCGACTCCGCTTTCTGGAGCGGCATAAAGTGCGGCATGGTGCGCATAAACGGCACTTGGTATTATAACGACAGCGCGTTTTGGGGCATGCCCAGCGGTTCAACCTATTTGCCGTATATGAAGGGCAACATTTGCTCCACGCCATACGGCACTGAGCGTCAGGCCAATGTTATTGCCCAAAACGCAACGCCTTTTGCCGCCGTGGACGGCAGCCTTGTTTACGGTAGGTTCAGCGCACAGTTTGTTACAGACGCCATAATGTGCTACGATACCGCCACCGGCGCGGCAAGGAAGCTTGCCGATGTTGCGGGCGATACCATGGTGACTGAAATAGCCGCAGGCAGACTAAATCTTAATAATGGGCTTTATGACCGCGGCACGGTGGTGTATACGGATATGAACTACCAACTTCATACCGTTAATCCCAAAGAGGTCCCCGGCAAGGGCGATGTAAACGCGGACGGGAAAATAGACATTGCGGACGTTATACTGATATGCAGGTATATAATGGGTGATGCTGTGCTGAGCGGCACCGAATTTGCCGCTGCGGACATAAACAATGACGGCAAGGTGAACGCGGCGGACGCCGTGCTCCTTTGCCAAATGATATCGGAAGGGAATGAATGATGAAGCTTAAAAGAACCATTGCGGCGCTTGTCGCGCTTGCCGTAATAGCCGCGTGTGCAGCGTCGCTTGCCCTGACCGGCGATGTTGATGGGGATGGCGCAATAGGCGTGAAGGACGCCGTGCTTTTGTGCCGGGCCATTGCGGATGGCGGCGCGGGCGCGAACGACATGCTCAGCATGGATGTTGATGCTGATGGGCGGCTCACCGTGGCCGATCTTGCCTATATCTGCCGCGCCATAATGGACAGCAGCGTGGTTTTCCCGCGCGATGCGCAGAACGCCGCATACAGCAAGGATGTTAAATAGAAACTAAGCATATAAAAAGCCCGCCTGTGTCAAGGCGGGCTTTTAGTTGTTTGCTCAGTATCCCATTTCGGAAAGCATCATGTCCGCAACGGTGGCTATTGCGCTGTTCGCGCTCAACGTGGCCACGGCGTAATGCAGCGTGCCTATGTTGGCTGTGTGCTTTACATATGTGCGGCCTTCGCCGTATTTGTTCAGCATCAGCTCATTTATGGCAATGGCGTCCATGTTGCCCTTGTCCAGCGCGTCAAAAAGGTCTGTATACGATGCGTAGCCGGTTATGTTTGCCGTGTCGTAGCCGGAATCCTTATAGTCGCTGTAATAGCTGAAAAGCAGGTTCCTCGTCGCGCCGGACGGCACATATAGGTTTGAACTGCTTGCCGATTGTATGCAGCCCACCTTCAGCTTGCTCATGTCCGCGTTCTCGTTGCCGGGCTTAACCAGTATGTAGCACGGGTCGTCGTAATACGCGCGGGAGTAGGCGTATGCGGCGTTCGCGCCGCGCGGCATAAGGCATATTGCCGCGTCTATGCTGCCGTCCCTCAGCTTTGCGCCAACGCTCATGCTTGTCACCTCAACTGCCTCAAGCGCGGGAATATCCCCCGTGTAATCATCGGAGTTGGACATTATGCGTTCCGCCAGCGCCTGAGCTATTTCCCATTCAAGCCCCGTCCCGTCCTCCGCAAGGCCGGGCACATCGTTGCGCAGGCCAACGCGCAGCACGCCATTGTTCCAAACGTTGGCAATCTCCGCGCTGTTCATCAGCACCGGCTCGGGCCTGAGCAGCAGCGCCAAGAGTATAACCGCAACCGCTGCACCGGCTATTATCAGCGCACGGCGCAGCTTTTTTCCCTGCTCGCCCTTCAGCATTATGACCGGGCGGGTATGCTTTTTTCTTATGCGGCGGTTTCTGCCGCTAAAAAACGAACGTATCTTCATATATAAATTATACAGCCTGCGCCCCACGTTGACAAGGCGGCTGTGTGTGGGATATAATTCATTATTGGGCCAAAACTGTAAACATTTAAGGAGATATACGATACATATGAAGAACCTTACTTCCGATCAGCTCAGGTCGCTGTACCTGAAATTCTTTGAAGAACGGGGCCATAAGGTTATCCCCTCCGCTTCGCTCATACCCGAAAACGACCCCTCCGTACTGTTCACCACGGCGGGCATGCATCCCCTTGTGCCCTATCTTATGGGGCAGGAGCATCCCGCGGGCAAGCGCCTTACGGACGTGCAGAAGTGCCTGCGCACGGGCGATATTGACGAGGTGGGCGACGCGAGCCACTGCACCTTTTTTGAAATGCTGGGCAACTGGAGCCTTGGCGATTATTTTAAGCATGAATCAATAGCGTGGAGCTATGAACTGCTCACCAGCGAAGAATGGCTGGGCATAGATAAGGACAGGCTGTATTTCACCTGCTTCGAGGGCGACGAAAATGCCCCGCGCGATACCGAATCGCACGATCGTTGGGTGGAAATGGGCGTTGATCCCAGCCATATATTCTATCTTGGCGCAAAGCATAACTGGTGGATACCCGGCAACTCCGGCCCCTGCGGCCCGGATACGGAGATTTTCTTCGATACCGGCAAGCCCAAGTGCTGCCCCGAGTGCAATCCTTCCTGTGACTGCGGCAAGTATCTTGAAATATGGAACAACGTTTTCATGCAGTATTATAAGGATGCGGAGGGCAAAGTGACCCCGCTTGCCAAGCGCAACGTGGATACCGGCATGGGCCTCGACAGGACCATTGCAACCCTTCAGGGCGCGGAAAGCGTATACGATACCGATGGTTTCGCCCCCATAATTGCCCGCATTGCGGAGCTGAGCGGCAAGAATTATAATGATGACGAAGCCACAAAGAAGGCCTTCCGCATAATTGCGGATCATATAAGGAGCGCAACCTTTATACTGGGCGACCCAAGGGGCGTTACCCCGTCCAACGTGGACCAGGGCTATATTCTGCGCCGCCTTATCCGCCGCGCGATACGCTTCGCCATGCAGATAGGCATACCGGAAAACAGCCTTTCCAAGGTTGCCGAGGCCGTTATAGAAAGATATTGCCATGTGTATCCCGAACTCAAGGAAAATCAGGAAAAGATAACCACAGAGCTTGCAAAGGAAGAAGCCCGCTTCCAGCATACCCTAAAGAAGGGCATGAAGGAGTTCGAGCGCATGAAGGGCAGCTTTGCGGACGGCAAAATAGACGGCGTTACCGCGTTCCATCTTTATGATACGTTTGGCTTCCCGATAGAGTTTACAGAGGAAATGGCCCGCGAAAACGGCCTTACCGTAGACCGTGCGGGCTTTGAGGCCGCGTTCAGCGAGCATCAGAACAAGAGTAAGCAGGGCGCGGAGCAGCGCTTCAAGGGCGGCCTTGCCGAAGCAAACGAGGTTACCGCGCGGCTGCATACAGCAACGCATCTGCTTCAGGCGGCGCTGCGCAAGGTGCTGGGCGACGGCGTTGCGCAGAAGGGCAGCAACATAACAACCGAAAGGCTCAGGTTCGATTTCAGCTTTGAGCGCAAGATGACTCCCGAAGAAGTCAAGGAAGTTGAAAAGCTGGTCAACGAAGCCATTCAGGCGGACGTACCCATAACCTGCGAGGAAATGACTGTTGACGAAGCCCGTGCGCAGGGCGCAATAGGCCTTTTCGGCGATAAGTACGGCGAAAAGGTAAAGGTGTATACCATGGGCAAATATTCAAAGGAGATCTGTGGCGGCCCGCATGCCAGCCATACCGGCGAGCTGGGCACGTTCAAGATAAAGAAGGAGGAGGCCTCCAGTGCCGGCGTGCGCAGGATAAAGGCCGTGCTGCAATAAGGCGATGAGGGATAATTCCGCGCAATGGTTTGAATACGATTGGCCGCTTGACGGGGCGATGGCGCGCTTCGGCGCGGACATGGCGCTGATAGATGCCGACAGGGCGGCGCGCCCGCTGCTGATGTATGTAAGCTGCCAAAGCCGCAGCGAAAAGCGGGAAACGCTCAGCGCGATAGAGCGCAGCATTGCCTCGGGCGTTAAGGATAAGCTGATAAAAAAGCTTGGCGCACTGTATGCGGGGTATATAGAAATAGACGCGCAGATACAGTATTATTTCTATATTCACGATGCCGAGGAATTCGAGCGGGGAGAAACCATTGCCGAAAAAACGCCGCTTATGGACTGCACCGCTGGGCTTGCGGACGAACCGGATTGGCTCACGTATAAAACCCTGCTTTATCCGGATGCCGCAAAGCTGCAAACGGAGCTTAACCGCGACCATATTGCGCTTATGAAAAAACACGGCGACTGCATAAGTGCAGTCCGCCGCGTCACCTTCACGGTGTATTTCCCGACCGAAAGCATAATGCTCAATTTTGCGGAGGCTGCACGCAAGGCGGGTTTTGCCTATGCCGGGCCTAACTATTCGCCGGAGCGTGAATTGGCCTACGGGGCGGATATTGTGCGCCTGAGCTCGCTTAAAAAGGCGGATGTGGATGCGCTCACGACCCGCGTGATAAACCTTGCCGCGCAGTACGGCGGGGAGCTTGGCGAATGGAGCGCGCCCATAGTTGACCGCGGCGGCCCGCTGAACGCGATATAAGGGAGAGTTAATGATAAGGCTTACGGATGTTGACGAATCGAACTGGCTTGAGATTGCGCGGCTCAGCGTGAGCGAAGCGCAGCGGCGCTTCCTTGCGCCGCCGATCGGTATAATCGCGCGGGGATATGTTTACCGCGATTGCAATGCGCGCGTGATAGGCATTTGTAATGATGCTGAGATGGTCGGCGTTGCCCTTGTGCGGGACTTTACCGATGAACCCGTAGGTTATGACCTTCAGCAGTTCATGATAGGCGAGCGGTTCCAGAACAGGGGCTACGGCACCGCCGCGCTGAAGCTGATACTTGCTCAGTTGAAGGCAGAAGCGCGCTTTGACCATGTTGAGGTATGCGTGAAGAAGGATGATGCCGCCGCGCTGCATGTTTATGAAAAAACAGGTTTTGCCGACAGCGGCTACGTGGACGAATCCCTGCCCGATTGCGTGAATCTTATATGCTATTTAAGGTGAAATGATGTTTTACCGCCGTACACCACGAATGATGTACGGCGGTTTTGTGTTGCTTATAGGCCTGCGACTATTTCCGCTATCTGCACGGCGTTGGTTGCGGCGCCCTTGCGCAGCTGATCACCGCAGCACCAAAGGTTAAGCCCGCGCTCGTCCGTCAGGTCGTCGCGTATGCGGCCGACGTAGACCAGATCCTGGTCAGATGTGTCGAGCGGCATGGGGTAAACGCGGTTCGCAATGTCGTCCGTAAGGTGGCAGCCCGCCGCGGCGGCTATCAGCTCCCGCGCACGCGCTACGCTTATTTTCTCCTTGGTGCGTATCAATAAGGACACGCTGTGGCTGCGGAATACAGGCACGCGCACGCATGTGCAGCTTACCTTCAGCTTGGGGCTGTGCAGTATCTTCCGCCCCTCGTTTTGCAGCTTCATCTCCTCGCTCGTATAGCCCATGAAGGCCTCGGAGCCTATCTGCGGTATCACGTTGTATGCTATCTGATATGGGAAAACGCTGGGCTTAACGGCCTCGCCCGCGGCTATTGCCGCCGTTTCCTCGCTCAGCTCGCTTATGCCCTGCGCGCCCGCGCCGCTCACCGCCTGATAGGATGATGCTATTATGCTCTCTATCGGGCTTTCTTTGTTCAGCGCGTTCAGCGCCACCAGCGATATTATTGTTGTGCAGTTGGGGTTGGCTATTATGCCGCGGTGCTTACGCACGTCCTCGGGATTTATCTCGCTCACTACCAGCGGCACGTCCTCATACAAACGAAATGCGCTTGAATTGTCCACGAATACCGCGCCAGTCTTAACTATTGCTGGGGCGAAGCGCATGGCAATGTCGTTCTCCGCCGCGCCAAGCACTATGTCAAGCCCCTCGAACGCATCCTCGCTCGCCTGAATAACCGTGTGCTCCTTGCCCATAAAGCTTATGCGCTTGCCCGCGCTGCCTGCGCCCGCAAGCAGCCTAAGCTCGCTTATGGGGAACTTACGCTCCTCCAGCACCTTCATCATCTCGCGCCCAACCGCGCCCGTTGCGCCCAGTATGCCTATTCTGTATTGCTTCATGTTATGCTCCTTACCTTATCGTGGCAAAGCTGTTGTACAGCACCCGTATTGCCTGCTCAAAATCCTTTTCCTCAACGCCTACTATGATGTTCAGTTCTTCCGGGCCCTGCGTTATCATGCGAATGTTCACGCCCTTTTCGCCCAGTGCCGCGAATATTTTGCCCGATATGCCGGGGCGGAAGGCCATCCTGCGGCCGACTGCCGCAACAACGGCCAAATCTGATTCCGTCTTTATATGGTCCGGCTTTATGCTCCGCTCAAGCTCGCCAAGCAGCGAATACAGGCAGTCCGCCACGCTCGCGCTGGACACTACCAGCGACAGGCTGTCTATGCCCGAAGGAACGTATTCAACGTTCACGTTGGCCTTTTCAAATATTTCAAGTATCCGCCTCAGCACACCCGGCGTTGAGGACATGCCCGTTTTTGAAAGGGTTATCACCGTGTATCCCTTCCTGCCGGCTATGCCCGTTATAAAGCTGCGGTTCTGCTCCGTGCTGTCGTCAATGTCGCGCATTATCATTGTGCCGGGGTGGTCAGGCTCGTTAGTATTGCGTATGTTGAGGGGGATGTTTTTCTCCCGCACGGGGAAAACCGCCCGCTCGTGCAGCACCTGCGCGCCTATGTAGCTAAGCTCCCTTAGTTCGCTGTATGTAAGCCTGTCTATATGCTCAGGATTTTCAACTATGCGCGGATCCGCCATAAGTATGCCCGAAACATCCGTCCAGTTTTCGTATACGTCCGCGTCAAGCGCCGCCGCCGCCAGCGCGCCCGTCACGTCGCTGCCGCCGCGCGTGAGCGTGAGTATGCGTCCGCCGGGGGCAATGCCGTAAAAGCCCGGGATTACCGCCCGCCTGTTGGCTGCAATGCGCCTGAGCGCGGAGTAGCTTGCTTCTTCATCTATGCTGCCGTCCAGCGCGAATGTGAGCCACAGCTTTGCGTCAATAAAGTCATAGCCCAGCGCGTCCGCAAGCAGCCTTGCGGAAAAGTATTCGCCGCGGCTTACAAGTTCATCCTCGCCTATGCCGTGCTGCATGCGCTCCCACAGCGCGTCAAATTCGGCCTCGAGCGGGGTATTAAGCCCAAGCTCGTCCCGAATGTCCAAATACCGCTGCTTCACCTGCTCAAATACGTCCCTGCAGGATACACCGTATTTGATGTGAGCATAGCAAAGGTATAAAAGGTCGGTTATCTTGTGGTCATCCTTGCTCCGCTTGCCCGCGGCGGAGACCACGATTATCTTCCTTGCTTCGTCGGCCCGTATTATGGCGCATACCTTGTGTATCTGCGCGGCGTCCGCCATTGATGAGCCGCCGAATTTGGCAACCTTAAGCATTGTTTATATATCTCCCCAAAAATTGAAAACAAATCATTCGGCAATGGCAGCCATAAAGCCGTTGAAGCCTTCCACGCGGCACATTACGTGCGCCTGCTCAACCGAAAGCGGGGTGGTGATTACGGGCGCGCAGCCCTGCCTACGGATATAATACCGCTGGTACGCGCGGGAATTATCCACCTGCGCACGGGTGAACGAATCCGTATAGAAGGCCGAGCAGCCTTCGGCTATTGCGCGGCAGTCCGCAAGCACGTTGCTCCCCGTTGGGTATGCGCCCGCGCCCGCGCCAAGGAAGCTCTGTCCGCCCATATGCGCGGCGAAAAGGCTCATCATATTGCCGCATTCATATACGCGCGCTTCGCCCGCATCCACGCCGAAAAGCATGGGCTCCACCGCGGCGCTTATTGTGCCGAAGTGCCTTTCCGCATGGCCTATCAGGCGGCAGGCAAGGCCGTTTTCTTCAAAGAAGCGCATATCCTCCGCCGTAATATTGGCTATGCCGAAGCACGGCACGTCGCTTTCGCTTATCGATACGCCGTAGGCTATGTTTGCGCTGAGCACCAGCTTGCGCCGCGTATCCAGCCCGCATACATCGGCGGTTGGATCGGCCTCCGCGTAGCCAAGGCGCTGCGCATCGCTCAGCGCAGCGGCGTAATCCATGCCGCGGCGGCTCATGGCATCCAGTATATAATTCGATGTGCCGTTCATTATGCCGCTTACGGATATTATAGCGTCCACGCTTGCCGCGCGGGCAAGGGAGCTGAGCCACGGTATGCCGCCGCCCGCCGCCGCAGTACAGCGCAAGGACACGCCGTTTTCGCGCGCAAGTGCGGTAAGCTCATCATAATATGCGCACATAAGCTGCTTGTTGGCTGTAACGACGTGCTTTTTAGCCCTAAGCGCAGCGCATATGTATTCATGCGCGGGTTCAAGCCCGCCCATGGCTTCAACTATTATGTCCGCGTCTGATTCGTTAAGTATCTTATAAAAATCGCTTGTGACCATGCAGTTAAGCCCCTCAAGCGGCCTGCGCGCAAGCACGGCGCAAATGTTCAGCGAAAGCGGCCGCTCCGTAAGCAGCTCGTAAAATCCGCGGCCGACAGTCCCGAATCCAAGCAAAGCAATGTTCATATATCCAAACTCCTTCCGTGCGGTACATTTACTGTTGAATGTGCGCATATCAGATACATATGTTTTTATAATGGAGACAAATATACCACTGTTTGCCGGAAAACGCAATAGGCAGAATAAGTTTTTTCTGCGCCGCCGCATCGCATTACCTGATGCCGCAAATAATATATTATAAAAATGCAACCACTTCCGCCCGAAAACCGTTTATAATAGCGTATATGCCTTTTTACAAGGCACGAAAGGAGACATATGTTTATGAAAAAGACCATTGCGGCCGGATTGGCCATTATATTCGCGCTTGGCATGGTTGGCTGCGCCGCGAACGGAAACGGGCAGGGCACGGCCGAAACCGCGGGAAACCCGCTGGATGTGCTCAATAAAGTGTGGGACAGCTATACCGACGATGAAAAGTTCCCCGCCGCAGGCGGCGACATGAGCGAAGCGAACATGAAGGACGATGCGCCGGGCAACGTTGCGCTGGATGATGCGGATACGGTTGCATACCTCACCTCCTTCCCGGCGGACATGGTGGACAAGCTTGACGCCGCCGCCAGCCTTATGCACATGATGAACGCCAACACCTTCACCTGCGGAGCGTTCCGCCTGAAGGACGCCGCCGATGCGGACGCCGTATGCACCGCCATACACGACGGGCTTAATTCCAAGCAATGGATGTGCGGCTTCCCGGACAAGATGGTGATTGCCAAGGTTAGCGGCTGCATAGTATCCGTATACGGCGCAGAGGATTTGGTGAACACCTTCCGCGATAAGCTGACCGCCGCCTATGAAAACGCGGAGATAGTTTACGACGAGGCGATAGCCTTCTAAGCGCAAACGAAGGGAGGGAGCAGTTCATGCTGTTTTCAAGCGCGGCATTTCTATATAGCTTTCTGCCGTTGACAATAGCGGTTTATTTCCTTATGCCGCGGCGGCTGAAAAACGCGGCGCTGCTCCTGATGAGCCTTATATTCTATGCCTGGGGAGAGCCGCGCTATGTGGTGCTTATGGTGTTGTCCATAACCCAAGGCTATATATTCGCGCGGCTTATAGGTAAAAGCCGCGGAACGAAAAAAGCAAAGGGATATCTTATAATAAGCCTTGTGCTGAGCCTTGGCATGCTTGGCGTGTTCAAATACGCCAACTTTTTTGCGGAAAGCTTCGCCGCGGTATTCGGCCTCAAAATAGCCGCGCTTAACATTGCCCTGCCCATAGGCATAAGCTTTTATACGTTCCAGCTTATAAGCTACGTTATAGACGTTTACCGTGCGGACGTTGAGCCGCAGCGGGATTACGTTGCGTTTGCGGCGTACATATCCATGTTCCCCCAGCTTATAGCGGGGCCGATAGTGAGATACAGCGATATTGAAGCGGAGCTTACCGCGCGCGCATACGGCGCGGACAAGGCCGCGTACGGCGCAAGGCGGTTTATACTGGGCCTTGGTAAAAAGGTGCTTATTGCAAACGTGCTTGCGGAGCTTGTGAACGCATTCAAGGCCAGCGGCGAAAAATCCACGCTGTTTTATTGGATATACGCCGCGGCATACATGCTGCATGTGTATTTTGATTTTTCCGGATACAGCGACATGGCGATTGGCCTTGGCGCAATATTCGGCTTCACATTTCCCGAAAACTTCAATTATCCCTATATTGCCGCAAGCATAACCGAATTCTGGCGCAGATGGCATATGTCGCTAAGCTCCTGGTTCAGGGATTATGTGTATATCCCCCTTGGCGGCAGCCGCGTGAAAAAGCCGCGCGCGCTTTTGAACATTGCAACAGTATGGATGCTTACGGGCCTTTGGCACGGGGCGGACTGGAACTTTGTCATGTGGGGGATAATGTTCGCGGCGCTGCTGATCGCGGAAAAAACGCTGCTTTTAGGCTTTATCAAAAAGCACAGAGCAATAGGGCATATATACACGCTGTTTTTCGTTATGCTGTGCTTCATCATGTTTGACGCTTCGGGCGTTAAGGAAGGCTTTGAGACGATTGCCGCGCTGTTCGGCGCAAACGCGGCGGATAATACGGAGGCTTTATATTACCTTAGAAGCTACACCATGCCGCTTACCGTTGCCGCGTTTGGCGCAACGCCGTGGCCTAAGCGCATAAAGGCGAAGCTTGAAGCCACGCGCGTTGGCGAGGCGATAATGACGATAGCGGAGCCTGTGGCGCTTGCGGCGCTGCTTTGCGTATGCACGGCGTATTTGATAGACGGGTCATTCAACCCGTTCCTGTATTTCAGATTTTAGCGGAGAGGAGAGCATATGCGTACCAAGCTTAAAAGCATACTTACCGTTGCGCTTGCGGCGGCAATAATATTCGGCTTTGCAATATGGGGAACGCTTAAAAAGGACGACGCGCAATCCCTCAGCGAAAGGCGCGCGCTGGCGACGATGCCAAAGCTCAGCATAGACAGCGTGCTTTCCGGCAAGTTTATGAGCGAATACGAACAGTATAAGCTGGACCAGTTCCCGCTTAGGGACGCCTTCCGCACGCTTAAAGCCGTGAATACATATTATGTATTTTCTCAGCGCGACAATAACGGCATTTATATAGTTGACGGCATTGCAAGCAAGCTTGACTATCCGTTAAATGAAAGCAGCGTTGCCCATGCGGCGGAGCGGTTCGGCTACGTTTACGATAATTATCTTGAGCCAAACGGCATAAAGGCGTATTTAAGCCTTGTTCCGGACAAGAACTATTTTATGGCCGATGCGAACGGCTACCTGAGCATAGATTACGACAAGCTGAAGGATATGCTTACGGCGGATATGGCGTATGCGGAGTATATAGACATATTCGGCACGTTAAGCATAGAGGATTACTACAAGACGGATCTTCACTGGCGGCAGGAGAGGATACTTGACACGGCAAAGAAGCTTGCCGAGGGCATGGGCGCGGACGATGCGGCGGAATACACCGCGGTGGATGCGGATACGGATTTCTACGGCATATATTATGCCCAAAGCGCGCTGCCGCTGAAGCCGGATAAAATGTATTACATGCAGGGCGGGAGCATTGCGGATTATACCGTATATGACTACGAAAGCGAAAGCTATGTTGACGTATACGACATGGAAGCGCTAAGCGGGCGCGATCCGTACGAAATGTTCCTGCATGGGTCAAAGTCCATACTGACAATAGAAAATCCGAACAGCAGCAGCGGACGGTCGCTGATAATGTTCAGGGATTCGTTCGCTTCAAGCATTGCGCCGCTTATTGCGGAAGGGTTTGACAGGGTAACGCTTGTGGACATCCGCTATGTTGCGCCGGAGCTGCTGGGGCGGATGATAGATTTCAGCCAATATACGGACGCGCTGTTCCTATACGGCACGGGTGTTATAAACAACAGCGAAACAATAAAGTGAAGCTTACATGGGGCCGCGTGCTACAATGCGGCCTTTATGCTATAATAAAGTAAAATAAGTCGTAACAGCGGAGGATAAACCTTTATGGATATACACGCGCTGGTGGAAGCGCAGCATAAATATTACCAGTCCGGCGCAACAAGGCCGGTGGAGTTTAGGATAGAGGCGCTCAGGAAGCTTCAGCGGGCAATACGCGCGAACGAGAAGCTGCTTGCCGATGCGTTGAAGCAGGATTTGAATAAGTCCGAAACGGAAAGCTATATGTGCGAAACGGGCATGGTACTGGAAGAACTTAGTTACCATATAAAGCACGTTGCCAAATGGGCCAAGGAAAGGCGGGTCAAAACGCCGATTGCTCAGTTTTCGGCAAAAAGCTTCATCTCGCCCGAGCCTTACGGCGTGGCGCTCATTGTTTCGCCGTGGAATTACCCCGTGCAGCTTTGCTTAAATCCGCTAATCGGCGCAATATCCGCGGGCAACTGCGCCGTGGTAAAGCCGTCCGCCTATGCCGCGGCTACAAGCACCGCCATAGCCAAGCTGATAGGCGACACATTCCCGCCGGAATACATTGCCGCCGTTGAGGGCGGCAGGGCGGAAAATCAGGCGCTGTTTGAAGAAAAGTTCGATTACATATTCTTTACCGGCAGCGTGGAGGTGGGCAAAACCGTTATGCAGGCGGCGGCGAAGCATCTTACGCCGGTTACGCTGGAGCTGGGCGGCAAAAGCCCCGCAATAGTGGATGAAACGGCGGACATAAAGCTGGCTGCGCGCAGGATAGCCTTCGGCAAGGTGCTCAACGCGGGGCAAACATGCGTTGAGCCGGATTATCTTTTGATACACCGCAGCGTTAAGGATGCGTTCGTAAGCGAATATCAGGATGCACTGGAGCAGTTTTTTCCAAACGGCGATATGCGGGACATGGTAAACATAATAAGCGAAAAGCATTACAACCGCGTGAAGGGCCTTATTCAGGACGAAAAGATAGCCCTCGGTGGTACGGTTGACGACGAGCGCCGCTTCATAGCGCCCACGCTGCTGAGCGACGTTTCGCCAAATGCGCCCGTTATGCAGCAGGAGATATTCGGCCCCGTGCTGCCCATGATAAGCTTCGATACGCTAAGCGAGGTTATAGCCTTTGTCAACAGCCGTCCCAAGCCCCTTGCGTTTTATATATTCACGGCGGACAAGGCCGCCGAGCGCAGGCTGCTGGATAGCTGCTCCTTCGGCGGTGGCTGCGTGAACGATACCATAATCCATCTTGCCTCCTCCGCGCTGCCGTTCGGCGGCGTAGGGGAGAGCGGCATGGGCAGCTACCACGGCAAAAAAAGCTTCGATACCTTCACGCACGAGCGCAGCATAGTCAATAAATCAACCAAGATAGACCTCCCCATGCGCTACTTCCCGTACAGCAAACGGAAGCTGAGGATAATAAAGATGTTTATGAAGTGAGAACAAAGCCCGGGCGATTGCCCGGGCTTTTCCGTGCTTTGAAGGGTTACTTTTCCTCCGCTGCCGTTTCATCAAGATTATCCAAAGCGTATTGCAGACATTGTATTATAACGGCATTGAGCGAAAGATTGTTTTTATATGCAAGCTGCTCCAAGCGCTCGCTCATATCAACGGGTATGCGGAATGTTTTTGTTATGGTTTCGCTGCCCGGTTTCAGCTTAAACATGGTTTTGCACCTCCTTTACTGCGCGCAATGCGCAATACATATATTTTGCACTATCGACGGGAGAATATTTGCACCATATTTGCAATAAAATATGCTTGCAAAAAGATTGCGATAAAGTTATAATTGAACCATACCAAATAATGATGAGCTTGGAGGGTATGACAAGATGAAAAAGCGTTGGTTGATAGCCATAACCGTGGCTGTGCTGTTGCTTGTGCAGGCCGTTGCAATGGCGGGAGGGGAAGGCGAATGCGAGCATGAATGGGAGTGGTGGGCAAGTGATACGCACCACTGGCAAAAATGCGAGAAGTGCAACGAGAGTAAGGATGAAGCTCCACACAACATGAGTTTTGATGATACTAAGAATCTCTATGTGTGCAGCGTGTGCGGCCACGAATGCGACCATGAGCATGACTTTAGCGGTGATTGGGTTAAGGATGGCGTAGACCATTGGCATGTATGCAAGCACAAGGATTGCGATGCTATTGATGGATACAAGCGGCACACCATGGTATCTGATGGGGAAGGCTATAAATGCAGCGAATGCGGCTACACACGCAACCATGAGAAACATCAGTTTGATAAGTACGGTTTTAACGGGTCTGGGCATTGGAGAAAATGTTCAGTAAAAGGCTGCGGTGTCGAAGATCCTGATTCTTATGAAGAACATAGTTTCGAGGAAGATGCTGAAAATGGCTATCGTTGCAGCATATGTGGATTTAGAACAGATCATACAGAGCATAGCTGGGGCGAGTGGGTAACTTATCATGACACCCATTGGAGGTACTGCGATATTGAAGGCTGTGATGAGTATCAAGGGGGCGAACATCAATGGAAAGATGTAGATGGTACGTTTAAGTGCAAAGTATGTGGTGCCGAGGCGAGCCATAAACCGCCGCATGTAATGGAGGACGACTGGAAACCAATGGATGGTGACAGACACTTTAAAACGTGTATCCATAATGATTGGTACGATTGGGAAGAGCATAAGTGGGGCGATCCGGACGAAGGAAAAGATCCTAATGAGTGCCAAGTTTGCGGGTATCGCAAACATGATGGCGAACATGAATGGAGCGACTGGAAACCTGGCATTTATGTCCACTGGAAAGAGTGCAAGATAGAAGGTTGCCTTTCAACATACGAAGAAGAGCATCAATTTGACGCTGACGGCACGTGCGAATGCGGTTATATGGAACATGAGCACGTGCTTGGCAAGCCGCAGCAGTTCACTGACAACAATAAGGAATGGCATTATCGCCCCTGTACGTATACGAATGGCGATTTCAAATGCTTTGCGCGTAAGAATGAAAAGCACGAATTTGTCAACGGTGTATGCGAATGCGGATACATAATACACGAAGCGAAGGGCGATTGGAAGTACGATGAATACGTCCATTGGCACGAGTGCAAGTTCGATGGCTGCACAGATAAGCTTGGCGAAAACGAGCATGATCTTGTCAACGGCGTATGCAGAGTTTGCGGCTACGGGAAGATAGATTATCCTGTTTATGACGATGTACAGCCCGTTGTTTCCGCCCCGCTGCCGCCGCAGACCGGCGACGCAAGCTATCTTGCGATTGGCATTGGCATGATTGCCGCCGCGCTTTGCATAGCACTTAGGAAAAGGCAGAGCAACTAAAAAGAACTGAACCGAATAAAGGCCGTCTTGCGACGGCCTTTTGATATGTTGGGAATCAGAACTTCAGTCCATTGATTATGTTTGCGTCGGCGACCACCTTGGCCTTGATGAGGGGCTTCTGGGAGGCCATTATTACTGTAACTCCGGGGCCGTGGCCGGCAAGCATGCAGTCCGAATGGATTATTACACCTATGGCTACCGCGCCCGTGAGGAAGCCGCGGCCATACATATTGTCGCAATCCTGAAGCATTACTATGTCGCCGAAGCGGAGCTTGTCAAGCCCCAGCTCCTTCACCTTGGCGGGATCGTGCGTCATAATGTCGTAATCACCGCGGAAGGGCAGATTGGAGCCTATGCCGGAGCCCATAAGATAGGGCGGTATCTCAGCCGCTACGGGTACGGTAAGCGTGCCGTCGCCGTTTTCCTCTATGCCAAGCTTTTCAAACAGCTCGGGGTCTATGTTCATGACGCTTATTTCGGGATAGTCCACAAGCTTTAGCCCCTGACCGTGCGCGCGGATGAGCACCTTATCCTCGGGACACAGGAGGTCGAGCGTTTCATCCTCAAAGTATATCATAACGTCCTCCGCGCCGCCGTGCTTGCCGGTGACGAAGCCGCGCTTGCCCTTGCCGTCCCCGCTCATTACAACAGCCTCGTTGCCTATGCAGGAAAGTATGTTCAGATATTCGCTGAAATCCTTGTTGTCATGATAAAGCGATACGCCGGGTTCAATATGGTCGCCCGCAAGGCCGAAGGCACAGTCGCCCAGCTTTACATTATAATTGATGCCGCCTATGCCTGGGGTAAGGAAGGGCTTGCCGTCCTGCGCAACGCGCCAGCCGCGGCAGACATTGGGCCGTATTTTGCCCACGACGGAGCCTTTTACTACCTTTTCTTTGTTGGTTTTAAGCATTGGGAGTCTCCTTTCGCATTTGCCGTATTGACATATTTATATAGGATATGATACCTTAAACTGGCAAAAAAGCAAGAGCAAAAAGCGGCGAACGGGGCATAGAAACACCCGGATGCGTGTTTGCGAAAAAAGTTTGGTTTTTTTATAAAAAAAGCTTGATATTTCCATGAATATCGTGTAGAATATGAGCGTTGTGCGAATGGACACAGTTTTTTCGCGCGGCGATAACGTGAAAGACTCAGCGGGAGGTTGCCGGTATGCCATCCGGGTAATTTCCGCCGAGGGCCCACGATACGGGCAACGGGCAAGTGCCCGGCCGAGGTATTTTAGAAACGAAACACTCGGCTGCGTGTACGGCCCCGATACTAAAAGGAGGAAGAAATAATATGGCAAATCAGAAGATCCGCATTAAGCTCAAGGCCTACGAGTGCAACCTTATCGACCAGAGCGCGGAAAAGATCGTGGATACGGCAAAGCGCACGGGCGCTCGCGTAAGCGGCCCCATACCCCTGCCGACGGAGAAGGAAATAGTTACCATCCTCCGTTCGCCCCACAAGTATAAGGACAGCAGAGAGCAGTTTGAGATGCGCACCCATAAGCGCCTGATCGATATCCTGCAGCCCTCCGCCAAGACGGTGGACGCGCTGATGAAGCTCGATCTCCCCGCGGGTGTTGATATCGAGATCAAGCTGTAAGCACGGAGGTGGATTTACAATGAAGAAAGCGATTTTGGGCACCAAGGTCGGCATGACCCAGATGTTCAGAGAAGACGGAACCATGATCCCCGTCACCGTAGTGCTTGCGGGCCCCTGCCCCGTGGTTCAGATTAAGACCACCGGCAAAGACGGCTACGAAGCCGTGCAGGTAGCCTTTGGCCCCGTCAGGGAAAAGCTCATCACAAAGCCTGAGCTCGGTCACCTGAAGAAGGCCGGCGTTGCCGCTCACCGCTATGTACGCGAATTCAAGCTGGATGATACCGCGACTTACGAAGTCGGTCAGGTCATTAAGGCTGACGTATTCGCCAACGGCGATAAGGTAGACGTTACCGGCAAGAGCAAGGGCAAGGGCTTCCAGGGCAACATCAAGCGTTGGAATCAGGCCCGCGGCCGCAAGACCCACGGTTCCCACTCCTACCGCGTAGCCGGTTCAATGGGCGCCTGCACCTACCCCGGCGAGGTATTCAAGACCAAGCGTCTGCCCGGTCATATGGGCTGCGAGCGCATCACGGTTCAGAACCTTGAGGTCGCCAGAGTGGACGCCGAAAGGAATCTGCTGCTCATAAAGGGCGCAATCCCCGGCGCCAAGGGTTCCCTGGTAATGGTTAGGGAAACCGTTAAGTAAGGGAAAGGAGAAGTAGAAAATGCCTAACGTAGCATTGCACAATATCGCCGGCGAAAACATCGGCGAGATCGCCCTGAGCGAGAATGTGTTTGGCGCTGAAGTAAATCAGTACGCCGTGCACGAAGTTGTTAAGGCTTATCTGGCCAATCAGCGCCAGGGCACGCAGAGCGCCCTGACCCGCGCCGAAGTACGCGGCGGCGGCATCAAGATCTACCGCCAGAAGGGTACCGGCCGCGCCCGCCACAGCAGCAACCGCGCGCCTATATTCACCCACGGCGGCGTAGTGTTCGCTCCCAAGCCGCGCGACTATCGCCTCAGCGTTAACAAGAAGGTCAAGCGCATCGCCATGAAGAGCGCACTGACCAGCAAGGTGAACGATAACGATATTATCGTTTACGATAAGCTTGACATAGAGAACCCCAAGACCAAGGAAATGGTGAAGGTGCTCAACGCCATGAACGTCGGCAAGGCGCTCATAGTGCTCAGCGACAAGGACGAGATAGTAGAGCGCGCCGCCAGGAACATCCCCGGCGTAAAGACCACTCTGGTCAGCACTCTGAACGTGTACGAGATTCTCAAGTACAACACTCTCATCCTCACCAAGGATTCCGCGGCAAAGATAGAGGAGGTGTACGCATAATGAAGTCTCCCCATGATATAATCATCCGCCCCGTACTCACCGAGAAGAGCTACGACCACTTTGCAGACAAGACCTACACTTTCGTGGTCGATAAGAGGGCAAACAAGACCGAGATCCGCCAGGCTATCGAAGCCGTGTTCGGCGTAAAGGTCGATTCCGTACACACCGTGAACCACATGGGCAAGATGAAGAGGCAGGGCCTGCACGAAGGCCGCCGTCCTTCCATCAAGAAGGCCTATGTGAAGCTGAAGAAGGATTCCAAGGGTATTGAATTCTTCGACAGCATCGCCCAGTAAGGAGGCACACAATGGCTATAAGGAAGATCAAACCCACCACTCCCGGCCAGCGCTTCATGACCGTCTCCGCTTTCGAGGAGATCACCTGCACCACGCCGGAAAAATCCCTTTTGGAAGACCTTCGCTCCTCCGGCGGCCGCAATAACCATGGCCGCATCACCGTTCGCCATCGCGGCGGCGGCGCGAGGCGCAAGTACAGGATCATCGACTTCAAGCGCAACAAGGACGGCGTGCCCGCCAAGGTTGCCACCATCGAATACGATCCTAACCGCAGCGCGAACATTGCCCTGCTGAACTATGCAGACGGCGAAAAGCGCTACATCATCGCTCCCCTTGGCCTGAAGGTCGGCGACACGCTGCTTTCCGGCGAAGGCGCGGACATCAAGGTCGGCAACGCGATGCAGATCCGTCAGATACCCGTCGGCACCATGATACACTGCATCGAGATCAAGCCCGGCAAGGGCGCGCAGATAGCCCGCAGCGCCGGCAACGCGGCCCAGCTGATGGCTAAGGAAGGCGCTTACGCGCAGGTCCGTCTGCCCAGCGGCGAAGTTCGCCTGATCCCCATGAACGCCAAGGCCACCATCGGCCAGGTTGGCAACGTGGATCACGAGAACATTAAGCTTGGTAAGGCCGGCCGCACCCGTCATAAGGGCTTCAGGCCCACCGTGCGCGGTTCAGTCATGAACCCCTGCGACCATCCGCACGGCGGCGGCGAAGGCAAGTCGCCTATCGGCCGTCCCGGCCCGGTCACTCCGTGGGGCAAGCCCGCGCTTGGTTATAAGACCCGCAAGACCAAGAACGTCAACGATAAGTTCATCGTGCGCCGCAGGAACGGCAAGTAAGAGGCGAAAGGAGTCAACAATGAGCAGATCAGTTAAGAAGGGGCCTTTTGTTCAGGAACGCTTGCTCGCTCGCATTCACGCGATGAACGAAAGCGGCAAGAAGACCGTGGTTAAAACATGGTCCAGGGCTTCCACGATATTCCCCGAGATGGTGGGACACACCATCGCCGTGCATGACGGCAGGAAGCACGTTCCCGTGTACGTGACCGAGGAAATGGTCGGTCACAAGCTGGGCGAGTTTGCGCCCACCCGTACTTTCAGAGGACACAGGGGTTCCGAAAAGACCTCTGGTCAGAGATAAGGAGGAGCGAAACATGGCAACAAGGTCAAGAGAAAAGAGCGCAGCGCGCAAGGCCAACGCCGACAAGCGTCCCCGCGCGATAGCCAAGTATGTCCGCATCTCCTCCCGCAAGGTCAAGGTCGTCATCGACCTGATCCGGGGCAAGTCTGTGGCAGAAGCCAAGGCCATACTGGCCTTCACTCCCAAGGCTGCCAGTGAGCCGGTGCTTAAGGTCCTCAATTCCGCCGTTGCTAACGCGGAAAACAATCTGGACATGAGCGCGGATCAGCTCTTCGTAGCCGAGGTGTTTGCTAATCAGGGACCCACCCTTAAGCGTTTCCGCCCCCGTGCCCAGGGCCGTGCGAGTAGGATCCGCAAGCGCACCAGCCACATAACCGTTATCCTGGACAAGGTAAACTAAGGAGGAGACAATGGGACAGAAAGTTAATCCGAACGGATTCCGCGTAGGCGTCATCAGGGATTGGAACACCCGCTGGTACGCTTCCAAGAAGGAATTCTCCGATTTCCTCATCGAGGATAAGAAGATCCGCGATCATATCAAAGAGGTACACTACGCCGCCGGTATCGCCCGCATAGACATTATGCGCGCCGCAGGCAAGGTGACCGTGAGCATCTACACCGGCCGTCCCGGCATGCTGATCGGCAAAGGCGGCGTGGGCGTAGACGCGATAAAGGCCGACGTAAGCGCGCTGATCGGTAAGCCCGTCAACGTGAACATAATGGAGATAAAGAACCCCGATGCCAACGCTCAGCTCGTAGCCGAGAACATCGCGGCCCAGCTTGAAAAGCGTATCTCCTTCCGCCGCGCCATGAAGCAGAGCATGATGAGGGCCACCAAGGCCGGCGCCAAGGGCATAAAGATTTCCTGCGGCGGCCGTCTTGGCGGAGCGGAAATAGCCCGCAGCGAAGGTTACCATGAAGGTTCTATTCCCCTTCAGACCATTCGTGCGGACATAGAGTACGGCTTTGCAGAAGCCCGCACCGCATACGGCCGCATAGGCGTTAAGGTGTGGATCTACAAGGGCGAAGTGCTCAACCGTGTGAAGAAAGCGTAAGGAGGGCAAATAACCATGTTGATGCCTAAGAGAGTTAAGCGCAGGAGAGTGCACCGCGGCCGCATGACCGGCAAAGCATTGCGCGGTAACACCGTGACTTACGGCGATTGGGGCCTGATGGCCACGGAGCCCGCCTGGGTCACCAGCCAGCAGATAGAGGCCGCCCGTGTAGCGATGACCCGTTACATCAAGCGCGGCGGTAAAGTTTGGATAAAGATATTCCCCGACAAGCCCGTTACCGAAAAGCCGGCAGAAACCCGAATGGGTTCCGGTAAAGGTTCACCCGAATATTGGGTAGCGGTTGTCAAGCCCGGCAGAGTGATGTTCGAAATCGCCGGCGTGGACGATGCGACTGCAAGGGAGGCGCTCAGGCTTGCAATGCACAAGCTGCCCCTCAAGTGCAAGTTCGTACAGAAAGAGACTGTGGCAGGAGGCGAAAGCAATGAAGGCTAATGAACTGAGGAAACTCTCTACCGAGGAGCTTGTCGCCAAGGAAAAGGAGCTCAAGGAAGAACTGTTCAATCTGCGCTTCCAGCTTGCTACCGGCCAGCTCAGCAATCCCCAGCGCATAGGCGAGTGCAAGAAGGACGTGGCTAGGGTCAAGACCCTGCTGTGCGAGCGCGAGCTCAAGGCTGCCGAGTAAGGGTGAAAGGAGATTAAACCAATGGAACAGATATCAAGAGGTTATCGCAAGACCCGCATCGGCGAAGTCGTAAGCGACAAGATGGATAAGACCATCGTCGTGGCCATAAAGACCAAGGTACGCCATCCCCTTTACGGCAAGATGGTAAACCGTACCCGCAAGTTTAAGGCCCATGACGAGAATAACGAGTGCGGCATAGGCGACACCGTTAAGATCATGGAGACCCGCCCCCTGAGCAAGGATAAGCGCTGGAGACTGGTCGAGATAGTTGAAAAGGCCAAGTAAGCCGGAAAGGAGCAAAAAATGATTCAACCGCAGACAAGGCTTAAAGTAGCAGATAACAGCGGCGCCAAGGAAATCATGTGCATCCGCTGCCTGGGCGGCTCCTTCCGCAAGAGCGCCGGCATAGGCGACGTAATAGTTGCCTCCGTAAAGTCCGCCTCCCCCGGCGGCGCCGTGAAGAAGAAGGATGTTGTGCACGCGGTAGTGGTAAGGACCACCTACCCCACACAGAGGCCGGACGGCAGCTTCATCCGCTTCGACGACAATGCGGCCGTTATAATAAACGACAAGAAGGAGCCTAAGGGAACCCGTATTTTCGGGCCTGTGGCGAGGGAGCTGCGCGCTAAGGACTACATGAAGATAGTCTCCCTTGCACCCGAAGTGCTTTGATGGAGGAAACGCAATGAAGAAGCTTAACGTCAAGAAAGACGATACCGTAGTCGTCATCTCCGGCAAGGACAAGGGCAAGAAGGGCAAGGTCCTTTCTGCCTTCCCCGCGGAGGAGCGCATAGTGGTGCAGGGCGCCAACATGGTGACCAGGCATCGCAAGCCCCGCAAGCAGGGCGAAACCGGCGGCCGTATAGAGCATGAAGGCACCATCAACGCGTCCAACGTGATGCTGGTTTGCCCCAAGTGCGGTGTGGCTACCCGCGTTGGCCATGCCATGGACGGCGACAAGAAGGTCCGCGTTTGCAAAAAGTGCGGCAAGAACATCGACTGAGGCAGGAGGAATAGAGAATGGCTAAGAAAGATACCGCCGCTCAGGCACCCGCCAAGAAGAAAAAGAACGCCGTTGAGGCGAAGCCCTTTACCGAGGCTCCCCGTCTCAAGGTGAAGTACACCGACGAGATCGTTAACCAGCTGAAGGAAAAGTTCGGTTACGAGAACGTGATGCAGATCCCCAAGCTTGAAAAGGTAGTCATCAACATGGGCCTCGGCTCCGAGAAGGACAACCCCAAGGGCATGGAGAGCGCAGTGGAAGAGCTGAGCATCATAGCCGGTCAGAAGCCCGTTGTGACCAAGGCCAAGAAGAGCGTTGCAAACTTTAAGGTTCGCGAAGGCATGAACATTGGCGCCAAGGTCACTCTGCGTGGCGACAGGATGTACTACTTCGTTGATAAGCTTATCAACATAGTGCTTCCCCGCGTGCGCGACTTCCGCGGCATACCCGATACCAGCTTTGACGGCCGCGGCAATTACGCCATGGGCCTGAAGGAACAGCTGATATTCCCTGAAATCAACTATGACGATGTTGATAAGATAAGGGGTATGGACATAGTGTTCGTTACCACGGCCAAGACCGACGAAGAAGCGAAGGCACTGCTCCAGATGATGGGCATGCCCTTCATGCAGGCGTGATTTTAGGAGGAAGAAACAGTGGCAAAGACAAGCATGAAAATAAAGCAGCAGCGCCCGGCGAAGTATTCCACCCGCGCTTACACCCGCTGCCGCATCTGCGGCCGTCCGCATTCCGTCCTGCGCAAATACGGCATCTGCCGTGTTTGCTTCAGGGAGCTTGCCTACAAGGGCGAGATACCCGGCGTGCGTAAGGCCAGCTGGTAAGCATATCGAAAGGAGGAAAAAAGACTATGTTGATAACCGATCCCATCGCCGATATGCTGACCCGTATCCGCAATGCTCTTACCGCCAAGCATGAGGACGTTCTCGTCCCCGCTTCCACGGTGAAGAAGGCCATAGCCGAGATACTGCTCGACGAGGGCTACATAAAGAGCTATGACATCCGCGAGGACGGCGTGGCCAAGTATATCCACATTGACCTCAAGTACGGCCCCAACAAGCAGAGGGTCATAACCGGCCTCAAGCGCATCAGCAAGCCCGGTCTGCGCATCTACGCGCGCAAGGACCAGCTGCCCAAGGTGCTGAACGGTCTGGGCATCGCCATCATATCCACCTCCCGCGGCATAATGACCGACAGGGAAGCCCGCAAGCAGGGCGTGGGCGGCGAAGTCCTCGCTTACATCTGGTAATAAAACCAATATAAACGGAGGTGTAATAACATGTCACGAATCGGAAAACTTCCGATAAGCGTTCCTGGCGGAGTGACAATCACGGTCGATGACGGCAACACCGTGACCGTGAAGGGCCCCAAGGGCACTCTTAGTGAAAAGATCTCTCCTGATATGGAGATTGAACAGGACAATGGTGTGCTTCACGTGAAGCGCCCCAGCGACGACAAGCGTCACCGCGCGCTGCACGGTCTTACCCGCTCCCTGATACACAACATGGTAGTGGGCGTGACCGAGGGCTTTGCGAAGAATCTGGAGATTGAAGGCGTTGGTTACCGCGCCCAGCTTCAGGGCAGCAAGCTCGTGCTGAACATGGGTTATTCCCATCCCGTCGAGTTTGACGCTCCCGAAGGTATCACCTTTGAGGTTCCCGCACCCAACCGCATCGTGGTCAAGGGCGCGAGCAAGCAGCAGGTCGGCCAGATGGCGGCTGATATCCGTGCGGTCCGCGAGCCTGAGCCTTATAAGGGCAAGGGTATCCGCTACGCCGGAGAGCATGTACGCCGTAAGGAAGGCAAGACCGGTAAGTAAGGCGTAGATAAGGAGCAAGGATAATGATATCAAGGATAGATAAAAACTCTATACGTCAAAAGAGGCATCAGCGTACCCGCAGGCACATCCTGGGTACCGCCGAGCGCCCCAGGCTCAACGTATATCGCAGCCTGAACCACATTTACGCCCAGGTCATCGATGACGACGCTTCCCACACTCTGGCTGCTGCTTCCACTCTGGATGCGGAAGTCGCGGCCCAGCTTGAAGGCAAGACCAAGAGCGAAGCTGCCGAGATAGTGGGTGAAATGGTCGCCAAGAGGGCCATTGAAAAGGGTGTCAAGCAGGTAGTATTCGACCGCGGTGGTTATCTTTACACCGGCCGCGTTCAGAAGCTTGCCGACGGCGCTCGCAAGGCCGGGCTGGAATTCTAAGGAGGTCTAAATGCAAAAGCGTATCGATACACCCGAAGTGGAACTCAAGGAAAGGCTTGTATACATTAACCGCGTCGCCAAGGTCGTTAAGGGCGGCCGTAACTTCCGCTTCACCGCGCTGATGGTTGTCGGCGACGGCGAAGGCAGGGTCGGCGTTGGTCTTGGCAAGGCTACCGAGATTCCCGAAGCCGTGCGCAAGGGCGTTGCTGACGCCAAGCGCCACATGATACAGGTTCCCGTTGTTGGCACCACCATTCCGCACGCTGTGGAAGGCAAGTACAGCAAGGGCCATGTAAGGATGCTCCCCGCCGAAGAAGGTACCGGCGTTATCGCGGGCGGCCCCGTCCGTGCGGTGCTTGAAATGGTCGGCATAAAGGATATCCGCACCAAGAGCTACGGCTCCAACAACCCCGCTAACTGCGTCAAGGCGACCCTGGATGGACTCAGCCAGCTGCGCACTGCGGAAGAGATCGCGCGTCTGCGCGGCAAGACCGTGGAAGAGATCCTCGGCTGATAGGAGGAAACGATGGCTGAACTGAAAATAACCCTCGTAAAGAGCACCATTGGCGCGCTTGACGACCAGCAGGCTACCGTAAAGGCGCTTGGTCTGCGCAAGACCAACAGCACCGTTATCAAGCCCGACAATGCGGCCGTGCGCGGCATGATCTTCAAGGTAAAGCACCTTGTAAAGGTCGAAGAAGTTTAATTCGGAGGTAGGAAGCATGAAACTACAAGAGTTAAGGCCGGCGGAGGGCTCCACCCAGTCCGTAAAGCGCGTAGGCCGCGGCACGGGCTCCGGCTTGGGCAAGACCTCCGGCAAGGGCCACAAGGGCCAGAAGGCCCGCAGCGGCAGCAAGAAGAACGGCTTTGAAGGCGGCCAGATGCCCCTTGCACGCCGTCTGCCTAAGCGCGGCTTCACCAACATTTTTGCTAAGGAATACACTGTTGTTAACGTCGGCGAGCTTGAAAAGCTGGAAAACGGTACCACCGTTACCGCAGAGCTTCTCAAGAAGCAGGGCATTATCAGCAAGATAGAGAAGGACGGACTTAAGGTTCTGGGTCGCGGCGAGCTGACCAAGAAGCTGGATGTCAAGGCCGCGAAGTTCTCTGAGACTGCTAAGAAGGCTATCGAGGCCGCTGGCGGAAGCGCAGAGGTGGTCTGATGTTTAGCACGCTCGTCAACGCATGGAAAATAAAGGATATCCGCACGAAGATGCTTTACACGATGCTGCTTATCGTGATCTATCGTTTGGGTTCCTTCATCCCCGTCCCCGGTGTGAACGCGGCAGCCATTACACAGTATGCGGAGCAGTACGATATGTTGGGATTCCTCAACCTGCTCTCCGGCGGCGCTTTCGGTGACTTTTCCATCTTTGCAATGGGCATTTCGCCATACATCACCGGCTCTATAATCATTCAATTGCTCACCATTGCCATCCCCAGCCTTGAAAGGCTTTCCAAGGAGGAGGATGGCAGGGAAAAGATCGAAGCCATTACCCGTTACACCGGCATCGGCCTTGCGCTGGTGCAGAGCATAGGTATCGTTGCCGGACTTCAGAACAGCAACTACGGCGGAAACGTGCTTGCAAGCACAGATAATCTTTTCCTCACTTATGCCACGATAGGTCTTGTGTGTACGGCTGGTACCGCGTTCCTGATGTGGATCGGCGAAAGGATAACTGAAAAGGGCATCGGCAACGGCGTCTCCTTCTTAATCTTCGCCTCCATCTGCGCTCGCGTTCCCACCGTTGTACTGAGTATCTGCAAGGCTGTGTTCGTAACCGGCCAGTATTACTGGTGGATACTGCCTATATTGATCGTGTTCGTACTGGCCATAGTGACCGGCGTCACCTTCATAGACCGCAGCGAACGCCGCATCCCCGTGCAGTATGCCAAGCGCGTGGTAGGCCGCAAGATGTACGGCGGCCAGAGCACCTTTATCCCCCTCAAGGCCAACGCCAACGGCGTTATGCCCCTGATCTTCGCCATGACCATTATGCAGGTCCCCGCGATGATCGGCCAGTTCTGGCCAGATGGCGGATTCTACAAGTTCTATATCAACTACATGAGCGCGAGCAGCGAGCATTGGTATGGACACCTTGTATATTATGTGATCTATTCGCTGCTGATAGTGGCCTTCGCTTACTTCTACACCACGATTTCCTTTAATCCCGTGGAAATAAGCAAGAACCTGCAGCAGAACGGCGGCTTTATACCGGGCATCCGTCCCGGCAGGCCCACCGGCGAATATCTGCAGAGGATAAGCAACCGCCTGACCCTGTTCGGCGCGATCTTCCTTATGATACTGGCCATAGTCCCCACGGTGCTGCTTGGTGCATTCGGACTCAGCTCCACCTTTGGCCCCACGAGCATACTGATAATGGTAAGCGTTGCTCTGGAAACCAGCGCGCAGCTCGAATCCATGATGCTCATGCGCCATTACAAGGGATTCCTTGGCTAAGAAAGCCGGATAGACACTATGAAGCTTATATTTCTTGGACCTCCGGGCGCCGGGAAAGGCACCCAAGCGGAGAGGATAAGCAAGCTTTATGGTATAGCCCATATCTCCACAGGGGATATGCTCCGCTCCCAGATGCGTGAAGGCACGCCGCTGGGGGCGGAAGCCAAAGGCTATATCGAGCGGGGCGAACTGGTTCCTGATGCGCTGATAATCGCAATGGTTGCCGAGCGCATAAAGGAAGCCGACTGCGAAAACGGATTCCTGTTCGATGGATTCCCCAGAACAGTTGCTCAGGCAGAAGCCCTGAATGATATATCGGACATTGACATGGTGATAGACATTGCCGTTCCTGCGGAGCGGATACTGGAGCGCATTGGCGGAAGACGCATGTGTTCCGGCTGCGGCGCAGGATACCACACATCCACCTATCACAAGGACACCTGCGAAAAATGCGGATCGCCCCTTTACATAAGGGACGACGATAAGCCGGAAACGGTGAAAAACCGCATCGCCGTATACGAAAGGCAGACCAAGCCCCTTATCGAGTATTACACGAGCAGGGGCAACCTGAGCCGCGTGAACGGCGACGACGCGCCGGATAATGTTTACGCAGACGTTGTGGCCGCTACGGAGAGGCTGAAATGAGCGAACGCATTACGATAAAGGGTCAACGCGAAATTGAACTGATGCGTGCTGCGGGCGCGGTGGTAAGGGACACGCTGCTGCTGCTTGAAAAAAGCGCGGCGATTGGCATGACGACCGAGGAGCTGAACAAGATCGCCGAAGATTTTATCCGCTCTCAGGGCGCAATACCAAGCTTCCTTAACTACGAAGGCTATCCCAAGAGTATCTGCACAAGCGTGAACGAACAGGTGGTGCACGGCATCCCGGGCGGCTATAAGCTGAAGGATGGGGATATAATCAGCGTAGACGTGGGCGCCATACTGAATGGCTACCATGGCGACGCGGCCCGCACCATACTGATAGGCAACGTTAAGGACGAAGTGAAGCAGCTTGTTGAAGTGACAAGGGAATGCTTCTTCCGCGGGATGGAGCAGGCTGTTGCCGGAAACCACATTGCGGACATAGGCGCCGCGGTGGAACAATGCGCGCACGACCATGGCTACGGCGTGGTGCGTGAGCTTGTGGGTCACGGCATAGGCACCAGCATGCATGAACCGCCCGAAGTGCCCAACTTTGTTGATAAAAGGCACGGTAGAGGGCCAAGGCTTTATCCCGGCATGACGATAGCTATCGAGCCGATGATAACGCTTGGCACGGCGGACGTGGTGGTGCTCAAGGACGGATGGACGGTTGTGACGCGCGACGCGAAGCCCGCCGCCCATTACGAAAACACCGTTGCGATAACCGCAAACGGGAAGCCCGAAATACTGACGCTTTGAGGTGCAGCCGATGGCTGGAACTGAAAAGACAGACGGCCTGATGGGACGTATAGCCGTTTCCAAGGCCGGCAGGGATAAGGGCATACGCTACGCCGTGATAGGCACGAATGACGATGGGACGCTGATGCTGTGCGACGGAAAAGCGCACAAGGCGGCAAAGCCCAAGAAGAAAAAGCCCAAGCATTTGCAATTTGAAGCCGGGCGGATAGATGGTATAGACGATATACTTTCCGCAAAGGGCGGAACGGCCGATGCGGCTTTACGCCGCGCACTGAAAACGGGCGCGGTTCACCATGAGGACGATATATTATAGGGAGGTATAGCTTGTCAAAGACCGATGTTATCGAGGTTGAGGGTCTGGTCACAGACCTTTACCCCAACGCGATGTTTGAGGTAGAGCTCGAAAACGGGCACAAGATATTGGCAAATATTTCAGGCAAGCTGCGCATGAATTTCATACGCATTTTGCCGGGAGACAAAGTAACCGTTGAAATGTCTCCTTATGACCTTACGCGCGGCCGCATAACGTGGCGCGCAAAGAATTAACGGGAGGATAAAACAATGAAAGTTAGGCCTTCAGTCAAACCCATTTGCGAAAAGTGCAAGATCATCAAGCGCAAGGGCCGCGTGATGGTGATTTGCGAGAATCCTCGCCATAAGCAGAAGCAGGGCTAAGCAAACGGCCCCAAGGCGAGAAGATATACAAAGGAGAGCGCCACACTGGATAATTTCATCCGGCTCTTCGAAAGGTTTCGAGCTCAACGCTATGGGCTCCGTCAGGCGGTAATTGCGCCGCCAGACATATTAGAAATCTGCTCCACGGTGTGCGGAGCGGGCTTCTAATAGCGGAAACAGCCGCCGGTGCGGCTGCCGCGGAGGAAACGACGCGGAAACCGGCGGGTACATATATATTTGAACCAAAATTTACGGAGGTGTACAAACTTTATGGCACGTATTTCTGGCGTGGACCTGCCCAGAGACAAGCGGGTTGAGATCGGCCTGACCTACATTTACGGTATCGGCCGCAAGACCGCTACGGACATCCTCGCAGCCACGGGCGTCGATCCTGACATCCGCGTGCGCGACCTGAGCGAAGCCGATGTGGCCAAACTTAGGGACTATATCGACCATAACATAAAGGTGGAAGGCGATCTGAGGAGAGAGACTTCCATGAACATCAAGAGGCTGATCGAGATCGGCTGCTACCGCGGCGTAAGGCATCGTAAGGGCCTGCCCGTGCGTGGCCAGAGCACCAAGCAGAACGCTCGTACCCGCAAGGGTCCCAAGCGTCAGGTTGGCGGCAAGAAGAAATAAGGGAGGTTAATGCAAAATGGCAGCAGCAAAAGGTAAGGTCAAGAAAGCGGGTACCCGCAAACGCCGCGAAAAGAAGAACATAGAGCGCGGCGCTGCCCATATCCGTTCCTCCTTCAATAACACGATGGTAACCATCACCGACCTGCAGGGCAACGCCATATCCTGGGCGTCCGCCGGCGGACTTGGCTTCAGGGGCAGCAAGAAGAGCACTCCTTTCGCCGCGCAGACCGCCAGCGAGACCGCGGCTAAGGCCGCCATGGAACATGGCCTCCGCACTGTGGAAGTCTATGTGAAGGGACCCGGCTCCGGCCGTGAGGCCGCCATCCGCGCCCTCCAGACCGCAGGCCTTGAGGTCAACATGATAAAGGACGTGACGCCCATACCGCACAACGGTTGCCGTCCGCCCAAGCGCAGAAGAGTTTAAGGAGACAGACAAATGGCAAGATATACTGAATCCGTTTGCAGACAGTGCCGCAGGGAAGGCGAGAAGCTCTTCCTTAAGGGCGACCGTTGCTACACAGCAAAGTGCGCTATCATCAAGCGCCACACCCCCCCGGGACAGCATGGCCAGGCCAGGCAGCGTAAGCAGAGCGAATACGGCCTGCAGCTGCGCGAAAAGCAGAAGTGCCGCCGTGCCTATGGCATCAGCGAGTCCCAGTTCCGCAAGTACTACGACATGGCCAGCAACATGCGCGGCATAACCGGCGACAACATGCTCTGCCTGCTCGAGAGAAGGCTTGACAACGTGGTGTACCGCCTGGGCTTCGCTCCCAGCCGTCCCATGGCCCGTCAGCTCGTTAACCATGGCCACATTCGCGTAGACGGTCAGAAGGTCGACATCGCTTCCTATCTTGTGAAGCCCGGCCAGACCATCACCGTGCGCGAGCGCAGCCGCGACATGGCCAACTTCAAGGACCTGCGCGAGCAGGGCGCCAGCAAGCCCATACCCAAGTGGCTTGAGCTTGACAGTGAGAATCTCACCGGCAAGATCGCCCAGATGCCCCAGCGCGACGATATCGACCTCACCGTTGAGGAAAACCTCATCGTCGAGTTCTACTCCAGGTAATGAAGCGGTCCGCGACCCTTATCGACTGACCAAACATCAAGAGAGGGGATGGAAAAATGATAGAAATCGAAAGACCCAGGATCGAGTGCGAGGAAATATCCGACAGCTATGGTCGCTTTGTGGTGGAGCCGCTGGAACGCGGCTTCGGCACCACCCTTGGCAATTCACTGCGCAGGGTGCTGCTTTCCTCCTTGCCCGGCGTGGCCGCCTCTGCCATAAGGATAGACGGCGTGCTGCATGAGTTCACTACCATCGAAGGCGTTCGCGAGGACGTTACCGAGATAGTGCTCAATATAAAAGAGCTGTGCGTTAAGCTGCACAGCGAAGGCCCCAAGAAGGTCACGATCAGCGCTCATGGAGAGTGCGAGGTGAAGGCAGGCGACATAACCGCCGATTCGGACGTTGAAATAATGAATCCGGATCTGCACATTGCCAGCCTTGGCCCCAACGGCAAGCTTGAGATGGAGATTATACTTGAGCATGGCCGCGGATACGTCTCCGCTGACAAGAACAAGCGCCCCGATATGCCTATTGGGCAGATCGCGGTTGACTCCATATTCACTCCCATACGCAAGGTGAATTTCCGCGTGGAAAACACCCGTGTTGGTCAGATAACCGATTATGATAAGCTGACGCTTGAAATCTGGACGGATGAAACCATTCGTCCGGACGAGGCGGTAAGCTTAGCGGCCAAGATTTTGACCGAGCATCTGTATCTGTTCATCAATTTGACCGAACATGTTCAGGGCGTAGAAATAATGGTTGAAAAGGAAGAGGACAAGAAGGAAAAGATCCTTGAAATGACGATAGAGGAGCTTGACCTGTCCGTGCGTTCCTACAACTGTCTCAAGCGCGCAGGCATCAACACTGTTGAAGAGCTTGTTCAGCGCAACGAGGAAGAAATGATGAAGGTTCGTAACCTTGGCCGTAAGTCGCTTGAGGAAGTCCAGCAGAAACTGGTTGGACTGGGCCTCTCGCTCCGTCACAACGAAGACTAATTAGGAGGAAAAACAAATGCCAAACCGTAAACTTGGCAAGGCGAGCGATCACCGCAACGCAATGCTGCGCAATCTGACCACGGCGCTGCTGTGGAACGGCAAAATCGTTACCACCGAAGCCCGCGCGAAGGAGATCCGCCCCATAGCTGAGAAGCTGATCACCCTTGCCGTAAGCGAATACAAGAACACCGTTACCGTAGAGAAGGAAACCCGCAACGAGAAGCAGCAGATAGTCAAGGTTGAAAAGACCAACGACATGCCTTCCAAGCTCCATGCCCGCAGGCAGATGATGGCTTATCTGTACAACACTCCCCTGCCCAAGAAGGACAAGGAGAGCAAGAGCGAGTATGCCGAGCGCGCCAAGCAGACTCCTAACCCCGTGGTTGAGAAGCTGTTCCGCGAAATCGCGCCCAAGTACGATGGACGCAAGGGCGGCTACACCCGCATCTACAAGCTGGGACCCCGTCGCGGCGACGCTACCGAGATGGCAGTTATCGAGCTTGTTTGATAAAGTAAGCTGACAAATAAAAATTATCGGGCCGTTTACACAGCGGCCCGATTTTTTGATATAATAGCGGTAAAATTTAACACGCATTGGAGAGATTATGTTTTTTGCAATACTTGCTATCGTTTTGACCGTGCTTTTCATGTGCATACCCGTTGCGGCGCTGGTGGTGGTGCACCGCTCAAGCGTTAAACTGATGAAGCCGCTTGGCGCGGGCATAACGGCCATACTTGCATCCTCCGTAATAAGCGCGGCGGTGCTGCTGCTTTATGAGGACGGCGGGATACACTTTTTGCAGACGGGATGGGCAGCCGCGATACGCTGGATACTGCTTGGCGCGGTGGAAGCGATGGCGCTGTATGCTATATATAAGGCGGTTTACAAGGGCGGGATAAGCCTTATGGAAGCGGTATGCGTAAGCGTGGGCATGTGTATACCCATGCTGTACAGCCGCGCGCTGAGCGTTGTTATGACGCACATACAGCTTGCGCAGCAGGGCGTATCCGCAGCGGACGGCTGGCAGTTCTTCTATCTTACGCTGCCGTCCGTAATAATGGTATTCTTCCAGCCGATCATGGCCATATTCATGGCGATAATCATGCGGCGCGGCAAATGGTACATAGGCGCGGCGGCATACGCCGTGATGAGCGCGCTGTGCTATAACATGAACGAAATCTGCACCGTGCTCGGCGCGGGCGGATGGCTGAAGATAGTTATATGGATAATTCTGCTTGCGGCGGCGCTTATGCAGGTATATTACATAAAGCAGCACTATAAAGAATTGCCGCAGCCCGCGATGAAGGCCAACGGCGCGCACACGCGGCTGAAGGACGACAAATATGCCTGGCCGGACGATTCCGCGTTCTTTGACGGGGAAAAGCCGAAGCAGATACATAACGGCGGCAAAAAGAAGAAATGACCGATATGCAATGGGGAGGGCATCAGCGCCTCCCCATCATATTGCCCAAAAGCTGGGCAAGCATAAGCGGATTCATGCCGCCGGACTGGCCAAGCGGGGAGCCGCCTTTGCCCATGCCGCCAAGGCTGCTCAAGAGCTGCATAAGCTGCATGGTATCCCCCATACCGCCCATATTCGGCATGGCCTGCGGGCCTTGTGCGGGGCGCTGGGGCGGGACATATTGCGGGGGAGCATACTGCGGCGGTGGCGGGGTATATTGCCGCTGCGGCAGGGGAATATCCAGCATTTTTGCTATGTGCTCGCGTTCACCGGGGGCAAGGAAAGGCTCCATTGCGCCAAGATATTCGGCCGCGCGGTCGCGTCCCTGTTCATTGCGTATGCGGGAAGCCATGGTATACGCGGGGGAATACTGCGCCCCCTGCTGCCGGTCCCGCTGCGGCTGCGGAATGGTATTGTTCAGCGTGCGCTGCATAATATGCCCCCCCTTAAAGATACATCTATTCCAATGTATGCAAAAGGGCGGAATTTTGAACCAAGCCGAACCATTGAGGACGTTGCATCATATAAATAGGCTGAAGGGAGATGATGCAATGAAAAGGGACCTGAGAGGATACGGACGGGGAGAGCAGCGGCCGAACTACGAAAGCATGGCGCAGAACGCCATGAATTCAGCCGATCCCGAGCAGCTGAAAAGCATGGAGGACGCGATGAACTACTATGGCGGCAAAAGCGAAGGCGAGCTGATGGAGGAACTGATGCGCGGCAAAAGCAGCGGCATGATAGACGAAGCGAAGCTGAACGACGTTGCGGCGCGCATAGCGCCGATGCTTACGCCGGAGCAGCTTTCGCGGCTGAGCGCGGTCATGGAAAGGCTGAGGCAATAAAAAACGCCCTGCTGCGCGGATGAACGCGGGCAGGGCAGCTTAATATGGACAATATTCGGGACTATATATCCTTAGCGCAGCAGTAGAAGTCCGCATCGTATATATTCGCCCGGCCGCAGAGCCGGTAGCCGATGCGCTTATATATACTGAACGCGGTGGGATTATCCGTGGCGACAAGCAGCCAAAGCGCATCCGCGCCGCGGCGCTTGGCCTCCGCTTCGGCATGGCGCATTATATATTCGCCTATGCCGCGGCGGCGATAGTTCACGTCAACGCACAGGCGGCAAAGCATGCACGGGCGCTTGCTGTCCGGCCAGTTTGCGCCTGGCACGCCGAGCACGTCCTCAAATTCTTCGGGGGCGGTGGTGGCGACGATTATCGAAACGAGCTTATTATCGATGAAATAGCCGAAAAGCTCGCCAGCGGCGGCGTCCTGCTCAAATATATCCAATGTTGGGTAATCTTCGTCCCAATGGCTGAAGGTGGGCTTTATGCTGTCCGCAAGGGCGTTGGCAAGGGGCGCTTCTTCGCGCGAAAGGGCGCGGAACACGCCCGCATCAAGTTCAAAGGACAATGGGTATCACCTCTGTTTACAAAAAATCCACACTATAAATTCGCCATAGGCGCGGCTTTTCCTGCATGGTGCGTTGTGGCGGGGCGGGTATTGTGCTATACTTTATGGCATGGAAAAGAAATGGCAGCTTTGGGCGGGCATAGCATCGGCCGCGCTCGTATCGATAATATTCATATGGCGAAGCCTTACGCGGAACGCTTCCGTGTTGGGGCTTATTGCGGGCGGAATAATGGCGGCGCTGTTTGCGGCGCTTATGGTTGCGCTGTGCGCGCGGCCCTTTGCGGCGCTGAAGGGCGGCCATTTAAGCCCGGACGAACTGCTTGGGGCAAGGAGCCTGAGGCGCAGCAGAAGGCACCCGTGGGGCGAGATAGTGCTGTTTGTGCTGATGACGCGCATTGCGGCGCTGCTGATAGGATATCTGCTTTACCGCTACGGCAGGGCGTATCCCGGCGGAATGTGGAACACGCTTGCAAGCGTATGGGAGCACAGCGATTCGCCAAGCTATCTTGGCATAGCGGAGCGGTGGTACGTTACAGAGGGCGACCCGCGGTTCCATATTGTGTTCTTCCCGTTTTACCCGTGCGCCATATGGCTGTTTAACCTTATATTCAACAATTCGCTGATATCGGCAATGGTTGTATCTGCCGCGGCGTCGGCAGTAGGGGCCGTATTCGTATATGAAGCGGCGGCGCTGGACATGGAGCGTGACGCGGCGCTGAGGGCCGTAAAATACATGCTTGTATTTCCGGCGGCGTTTTTCCTTACCGCGCCCATGAGTGAGGCGCTGTTCATAATGCTAAGCGCGGCGGCAATATACTTCACGCGGAAGAAGCAATATCTTTGGGCGTGCGTATTCGGCGCGCTTTCGGGCTTCACGCGCTCGGTAGGCGGGCTGATAATTGTATTTATTGCCTGGGAAATAGCGGAGGATTTCATAACGGCGTATCGAATAGGCACGATAAATGAAGAAAAGCGCGCGCTTATACTCAACGCGCTGTGCCTGATGATAGTTCCGCTGGGGCTGATAGGCTATCTTTACATCAATTATGCCGTGACTGGGAACGCGCTCACGTTCATGAAGTATCAAAAGGAGCATTGGTCGCAGGGCTTCGGGCTGTTCTTTGAAACGGCGGCAACGCAGGCGGATGCGGCGGCGCGCGCGGCGCAGCGCGGGAACATGGGCGAGCTGTGGGGACTTTGGATACCCAATCTTACGGCGAGCATTGCGGCGCTTATAATGATGCTGACGGGCGCAAAGAAGCTGAGGCCGGCATACACGGCGTATTTCCTTGCGTATTTTGCGGTGGCGTGCGGGGCAACGTGGCTTTTGAGCTCCCCGCGCTACCTTACGGCGTGCATACCGCTGATGCTTGCGGCGGCGAACGCAAGCGGCGAACGGCGCACGGACGTTGCAATGACGGCTGCATGCACGATGATGCAGGCGGCGTATCTTTACATGTATGTGAACGGGTATTACGTTTATTGATAAAAAGCGACTCATTTCCACTTGAAATCCGCGCAAAATAGTTGTACTATAAAAAAGGCGCACATCGGAAGCAGGCTCAGCCCGCTTCCTTTTATTGTTTAATAGAGAGCTTTTCAGGAGGAAATGATGAGGCAGGGATTTGACAACGCGAAGTACCTTTCTATGCAGTCGGAGCATATATTGAGCAGGATAGATCAGTTTGGCGGCAAGCTGTATTTGGAATTCGGCGGCAAGCTGTTTGACGATTATCATGCGTCGCGCGTGCTGCCGGGCTTTGAGCCGGACAGCAAGGTGCGTATGCTTATGCAGCTGAAGGACAAGGCGGAGATCGTTATCGCCATAAATGCATCGGACATAGAAAAGAACAAGGTTCGCGGGGATCTCGGCATAACATATGATTTGGACGTATTAAGGCTTATTGACGCATTCCGCGCGATAGGGCTTTATGTTGGCAGCGTGGTGCTTACGCAGTACCGCGGGCAGAGCGTTGCCGATGCGTTCCGGCAGCGGCTTGAAGGACTGGGCATCCGCGTATACAGGCATTATCCGATAGAGGGCTACCCGAGCAACGTGGAGCTGATAGTGAGCCCCGAAGGCTACGGCAAGGACGAATACATAGAAACCAGCAGGCCGCTGATAGTTGTTACCGCGCCGGGACCGGGCAGCGGAAAGATGGCGGTGTGCCTGAGCCAGCTTTATCATGAGCATCAGCGCGGCATAAGGGCGGGCTATGCTAAATTTGAAACGTTCCCGATATGGAACCTGCCGCTGAAGCACCCGGTAAACATTGCGTATGAGGCGGCAACGGCTGACCTTAACGACGTGAACATGATAGACCCGTTCCACTTGGAAGCTTACGGCGAAACGGCCGTGAATTACAACAGGGATGTTGAAATATTCCCCGTGCTTGCGGCGATATTTAAGCAGATATACGGCGAATGCCCCTATAAATCCCCAACCGACATGGGCGTGAACATGGCGGGCTGCTGCATAATAGACGACGAAGCCTGCCGCGAAGCATCTAATCAGGAGATAATACGCCGCTATTATGCTGAAATGTGCCAGCACAGGCAGGGCATGCGGGACGAAAGCACGGTGCAGAAGCTGCGCCTGCTTATGAACCAGGCGGGGCTGACGGAGGCGGACAGGCCGGTGATAGCCAAGTGCCTTGAAAAGGCGGAGGCCACGGGACAGCCCGCGGCGGCATTGCAGCTGCCGGACGGGCGGATAATAACGGGCAAAACGTCCAATCTGCTGGGGGCGAGCGCGGCGCTGCTGCTGAACGCGCTGAAGGCGCTGGGCGGAATAAAGGACGACATGCACCTTATTTCCCCGATCATAATTGGGCCTATACAGGACCTGAAAATAAAGCACCTTGGCAACCACAACCCGCGCCTGCATACGGACGAGATACTTATTGCCCTTTCCATATGCGCGGCAACAAACCCCACGGCGGACCTTGCCATGCGGCAGCTTAGCAAGCTGAGGGGATGCGAAGCGCATTCCTCGGTAATTCTTTCCGGCGTAGACGTGGCAACATTCAGAAAGCTTGGCGTTAATCTGACCTGCGAACCGCGATACCAGACCAAGAAGCTTTTCCATAAATAATATATAATTTTCCATTTAACAATGTTGCCACCATTTTGGGCTGAGTTTATGGTATGCTATAAGCAAAGGTTGGTGAATGAGATACGGACATGAATGTGCTGTTTTTTCTGAGGCCAAAGGTTAGCACGGCCTATATCTATTATGACAACACCCTGAGGCAGGGGCTTGAGAAGCTGAGACACTACGGCTATACCGCCATACCCGTTATAGACAGGGACGGCAAATACAGGGGAATCGTTACCGAGGGCGACTTTTTATGGAAGCTGACGGACGAATCCGCATGGGATAACCATGCGCAGGAGCGGCTGTATGTTAAGGACATACTCAAGGCGGACCGCAACAGGGCCGTTAACGTGAACGCATCGCTTGAGGATCTTTTCCTGATGGCGCAGAACCAGAACTTTGTACCAGTGACGGACGATTTAGGCTCTTTCATAGGCATTGTTACCAGGCGCGATATACTGCAATATTACTATAAACTTACCCACCCCGAAATCGCGCAGAAGCAGGAACAGGCCGCGGCGGCAAACGCGGAAGGGGCATAAACCGTGGGAGATTTTTACGAAGGACGCATATTCCGCCCGCCGAGCGAGGCATACAGCCTTATAGTACAATCCACCATAGGGTGCAGCCACAACCGCTGCGCTTTTTGCACAATGTATAAGGAAAAGCAGTTCCGCATAAGAAGCACGGAGGACGTTATAGCGGATCTTGAGCGCGCGCGCGGATTTGCAAGCAGCATAAAGCGAATATTTTTTGCCGACGGCGATGCGTTCATACGCAAAAGCGAGGAGCAGCTGAAGATAAGCGCGGCGGTGAAGCGCATATTCCCCGAATGCGAAAGGGTGAGCATGTATGCTTCACCAAAAAGCGTGCTTATAAAGACGGATGACGAGCTGAAGGCGCTGCATGACGCGGGCACGGAGCTATTATACATGGGCCTTGAATCGGGCGACGAGAACGTGCTCAGGCGCATAAATAAGGGCGCAACGGCGGAGGAAATAATACTTGCCGGTCAGCGGGCCAAGCAGGCGGGATTTGCTGTTTCGCTGACGGCGATACTGGGCCTTGCGGGGGACGAAGGCTCCGCCGCACACGCGAAGGCCACGGCAGAAGCCGTAAGCCGCATGAAGCCGGACTATTTCGGCCTGCTCTCGCTTATGCTTGAGCCGGGCTGCCCAATGTACGACGAATACAGGGCGGGTAGGCTGAAGCCTGTCGGGCCTGCGACGGCGCTTGAAGAATGCAGAATAATGCTTGAAAACATGGATAGCGAGGGCACGGTGTTCCGCGCGAACCATGCATCCAACTACATAAACCTTAAAGGAACGCTTAATACGGACACGCCGCGCATGTTAAGAGAGATTGACCGTGCGCTTAGCGGCCGCGCGCCGATAAAGGACGAAGCGTGGAGAAGATTATAAAACTATGCAACATAGGGGCGGCTTTTGCCGCCCTTGTGTGCGTATTTTGGCACAAGTTTGGGGATGTACCGTAAAGAAAGCGTTAAGATGACGCGCTAAGCCGTAAAGAGAGCATTTATTATGGCCTAAGTGGACAATATGCGGCATTGCAATAAAATGAAAATCGTTGTACATTTATAATACGAGAAAGTTATCATGGTAAAGGGGATACACATGGACTCGTCTGCAAAGAAGAAAAACGCGAAGTTAACCTGGCGCGACGTTGGAATAACGATCGGCACGTTAGCGGCAACAACGCTTCTGTGCTACGCGCTGAGACCGTTTGCAGGGGAAGAAAAGTTCGAAGCGATATTGTTCGTCGTGGCGGTGCTTATAATTTCCCGCTTTACGAACGGATATGTTTACGGCGTGGCGGCAAGCATACTGGGTGTGCTGATAGTGAACTGCATTTTTACATATCCGTATTACCAGCTTAACTTTACATTGACGGGATACCCGATAGCGATACTTAGCATGCTGTCGGCGGCCATGATAACGGGAACGCTGACCACAAGAATAAAAGAGCAGGAACAATTAAAGATAGACGCCGAACGGGAGCGGACGCGAAGCAATCTGCTGCGCGCAGTTTCACACGATCTGAGAACCCCGCTGACAGCCATAAGCGGCGCGTGCAGCGTGCTGAAGGAAGGCGGAGATACGCTGAGCGAGCAGGAAAAGAACAAGCTGCTTAACCAAATAGAGGAAGACTCGCAATGGCTGATAAGATTGGTTGAAAACCTGCTTATAGTTACGCGGATAGACGCGCCGGACGGCGGGGCGAACATAGCAAAAGAAAGCGAAGTTGTTGAAGAGGTTGCGGCATCTGCGCTAACGCAGTTCAGAAAGCATTTCCCAAACGTGAAGGTGGAAACACATATGCCGGATGAGCTGCTGCTGGTTCCCATGGACGGGATGCTTATAAGGCAGGTAATTATGAACCTGTTTGAAAACGCGGCGATACACGCCGACGGCATGACGAAGATAACGCTAGACATATCGCGCGAGGGCGAAAACGCCGTTTTCCGCGTGACGGACGATGGGCGGGGAATAGACCCGAACCTGCTGCCGCACATATTGGAGGGGGACTTTAAACGCAGCGTTGGCAGCAGCGAGGATAAAAAGCGAAACATGGGCATAGGCCTTAGCGTATGCAGCACCATAATAAGCGCGCATGAAGGAAAAATGCGGGCCTATAATGGGCAGAACGGCGGGGCTGTATTTGAATTCACGCTTCCGCTGGACATGGCGGAAATGGAACTGTATGACTGTGACGATCGGCAGGAGGACGAATGAGCAATAAGTACTTAGTAGTTATAGTAGAGGATGAATATAATATCTCAAGCTTTGTGAGCGCGGTGCTTCAGGCCAACGGATTCGACACAATGGTTGCGCGCAACGGGGCGGAGGCGATAATACTTATAACGTCGCATTGTCCGGATTTGGTGTTGCTTGACCTTGGGCTGCCGGACATGGACGGACAGGGCATAATAGAAAACGTGCGCGGCTGGTCGAATGTGCCCATAATAGTGGTTTCCGCACGCACAAGGGAGCGGGACAAGGTTATGGCGCTGGAATCGGGCGCGGACGATTACATTACAAAGCCGTTCGGCACGAGCGAACTGCTTGCCCGCATACGCACGGCGCTCAGGCACGTTCAGCTTAGAGAAGGCGAGCAGGCGCAGCGGCAGACAGGCGTTTTTCATACGGGCGACCTTGAAGTGGACTACGATAAGCGGCGCGTATATGTGAACGGGGAAGACGCGCATCTGACCCAAAATGAGTATAAAATAGTGGCGCTGCTGAGCAAATACTCCGGCCGCGTGCTTACATATGATTCAATAATAAAGCATATTTGGGGCCCAAACGCCAAACAGGGTAACCAGATACTGCGCGTTAACATGGCGAATATTCGCCGCAAAATAGAACCTTCCACTGCGGAGCCGCGCTACATTATGACAGAGATGGGCGTGGGCTACCGCATGGCGGAAGGCGAGGATTAAAAAGAAAATAACAGGGAGCAGCTGAGTTGAGGCTGCTCCCTTGTTTTTTATATTGCACTGCGGTTTATGGGCATGCTCATGCACCGGGGGCCGCCGCGCCCGCGCACAAGCTCGCCCGCGGGGACGAGATTCAGCTTTATGCCGGCCTTAATGAGAAGCTCGTTAGTAACCTCGTTGCGGTCATATACGGCAATGTTGCCCGGGGACAGCGTGAGCGAATTCGAGCCCATGTTCCAATGCTCCCGCGCGGCAATTATTGGATCGCCCCCGCCCATTTCAATGAACTTTACCGCGGGCAGGCCAAGGCAGCGGGCAAATATTTTATTCACCGGATCGGTAGTGCAGGAAATGGAAAGCTTCCCGGGCTTGCCGGTAAGCTCGTATACGTCAAACTGCTTTTCATATATGCAGGGGTGGGTTATGAACTTATCGTAATCCACCATTGTGCACAGCACGTCAAGGTGCATAAACTTGCGCGAGCGGGGATTGTTGAAAACCAATATGCGCTCAAACCCTTCCGCAAAAACGCGGTTGGCAAGCATTTCCACCGCGGCAATGTTCGTGCGCTCTCCACAGCCGATTGCAAGCAGCTTATCGGAAAGAATAAGCACGTCCCCGCCTTCCATATTATACCGCTGCTCATTATCATACCACAGCGGCACGGGAGAAGCGGTGAACAGGGGATGATAGTCGTGTATATAGCGGGTAAACAGCGTTTCACGGCTGCGGGAGGGCATGCTCATGCTGCTTATTACCATGCCGCCGCCAATGCACATGGACGTATCCCGCGTGAAGTAAATATTCGGCATTGGGTCGAGTATAAACGGATAAACATTGGTAACGTCAAGCGCTATGCGGTTGCCTGGAATGGCAGCAAGGTCGCGCGGGCGTATGCCGCGGGCCACGGCATCGAACAAGTCGCTTGGAGATTTGGGCAAAAGATAGGCGCGTATGGCATCGCGCACGGCGTCTCCGGGGATGGGGCTTTGGGTTAAGAAATCCTCTATATATTGAAGCCTTAATTTATCGTTCGCAATAACTTCGCAGAAAAGGTCTTTAAGATAATATACGGCTGCGCCGTTTTCTCGTAAGATTTCGGCAAAGCGGTCGTGATCCCGCTGCGCCGCGGGAAGATAGAGCGTATCGTCTATCAGCATATCGTCAAAAAAATCCGGCGTGACTTGGTTCAATTCATCGCCCGGACGGTGCAGCATAACGGCGTTAAGCTTGCCTATTTCGGAAAATTGGTTTACAAATCTGTCCATGCGCCACCTCTAAAAATGCATAAAGTGTTTGCATATACATAATGTATATGCAATGCTATTATACAGTATGAGCGGAGTATTGTCCATAGCGCAAAGGGGTGCAAATGAGTAAAATGCGGCTGTTTTTGCCCTAAAACGGCATTGGATATAATATATTTGTCAAAGAAATGGCGAAATGCTTCCGCGGCCTTGTTTTGCGCACAAAATAAGAGTATAATTACCAATATAAGTCGGGGTTAGCCCGGCATAAGGAATATAACTATGTGTTAAGGAGAAAAGATATGGTTTACGACAGGATCTATAACTTCTCTGCCGGCCCCTCTATGCTTCCGGTAGAGGTGCTTGAAAGCGCAAGGGACAACATGCTCAACTACGAAGGCAGCGGCATGAGCGTAATGGAAATGAGTCACCGCTCCAAGGCTTACGACGACATAATCGTTAAGGCCGAATCCCAGATGCGCAAGGTAATGAACATCCCCGATAACTACAAGGTAATATTCATGCAGGGCGGCGCGACGCTTCAGTTTGCAATGGTTCCGCTCAACCTGATGAACAAGAACCACAAGGCCGACTATATTGTTACCGGCAATTTCTCCGGCAAGGCCGCCAAGGAAGCCGAAAAGTACGGCAAGGTAAACATCGCCTGGACCGGTAAGGACATTGGCTTCTCCCGCATTCCCCGCCAGGAAGAGCTGAAGCTCGATCCCGAGGCGGACTATGTGCATATCTGCTTCAACAACACCATATACGGCTCCTGCTGGGATTATATTCCCGATACCGGAAACGTGCCCCTGGTCGCCGATATGTCCAGCTGCATAATGAGCGAACCCATAGACGTATCCAAGTTCGCTCTTATATATGCCGGCGCGCAGAAGAACGTTGCCCCCGCGGGCCTGACCATAGTTATAGTGCGCGAGGACATGCTGGGCAACGTGAACCCCATCACCCCCACCATGTGCGACTATACCATAAATGCAGAGGCCAAGAGCATGCACAATACCCCGCCCTGCTGGTGCATTTACATATGCAAGCTGGTAATGGATTGGCTGCTTGAAAACGGCGGGCTTGAGGCGCGCAAGGCCATAAACGAAAAGAAGGCCGCGCTGCTTTACGATTGCCTTGACCATTCCGATTTCTATACCACCACCATAGAGCCGGGCAGCCGTTCCAAGATGAACGTCCGCTTCAATACGCCCAATGCGGATCTTGACGCGAAGTTCGTTAAGGAAAGCGTTGCGGCCGGTATGTCCAACCTTAAGGCGCACCGTTCCACCGGCGGCCTGAGGGCGAGCATATATAACTGCATGCCCATGGAAGGCGTTGAATACCTTGTGAAATTCATGAAGAAGTTTGAAGCCGAGAACAAGTAATAAGGAGAAACGAAAATGAGGATACTTGCATCCGACGGAATGGATAAGAGCGCGATAGCGGCGCTGAAGGAAATGGGCCACGAGGTAGTGGAGCAGTTTTACGAGCCCGAAGAGTTGGCCGAACAGGTAAAGCAGTACGACATTCTGGTTGTGCGCAGCGCGACCAAGGTACGCAAGCCCATAATTGACGCGGCCAAGGAAACCGGCAAGCTGAAGCTGATAATCCGCGGCGGCGTGGGCGTGGACAACATAGACGTGGCTTACGCGGAAGAAAACGGCATACATGTGCGCAACACCCCGCGCGCTTCCAGCAACACCGTTGCGGAGCTTGCCCTTGCGCATATGCTTTCCGTTGCCCGCTTCATATCCATCGCCGGCCACACCATGCGCGAGGATAAGTGGGAAAAGAAAGCCTACAAGGGAATAGAAATTGCGGGCAGGACACTGGGCGTTATAGGCTACGGCCGCATTGGCCAGTCCCTTGGCGCGAAGGCGCAGGCGCTGGGCATGAAGGTGCTGGCGTATGATATATTCAAGGCGGAGGGCCTTGAAAACGAGAACATGAAGTACGTTGAAATGGATGAGCTGCTCGCCAATTCCGACTTCATATCCGTACACACCCCCAGCATAGACGGCAAGCCCCTGATAAACGCCGATACCATCGCCAAGATGAAGGACGGCGCAATAGTTATAAACACCAGCCGCGGCAACAACGTGGACGAGGACGCATTGCTTGCGGCCCTTGAAAGCGGCAAGCTGCGCGGCGCGGGCCTTGACGTGTTCGCCGAAGAGCCCGCCAAGAACCATGCGCTTTACAGCCATCCCCATGTGAGCTGCACGCCGCACATAGGCGCGCAGACCGCAGAGGCGCAGAAGCGCGTAGGCGCGGAGATTGTTGACATAATCAAGAACTTCGCGTAAAGCAAAATACGGCACAATACAAAAGCCGCAGGGGATAACCCCTGCGGCTCTTTTACTGCACATCAGCTTAGGTTTGCGGAACGGCAAGCATTTTTACGGAGCGGAACGTGATATAGTCCGCCTTGGCTATGTATTGCTCAAAGGCCTGCTGCGCCGCCGCATCAAGCTTCACTATTTCAACTATCACCGTATCGCTCTGCGGGTCGTAATTTACAGAGATGAGGCGGATAAGGTCGCGCTGCTCCTCGGGCAGCTCAAGATACTTTGTGAGCATATTATGCGTTATGCCGCGCATGTATTCGGCGTTGGCGTAGGAAGGCATTTTGGAGGGCTGAATGTTTATATATGCCATGTCAACCTTGCCCGTGGCCTTCAGCTCATCGGCAATTTTGGCTATGTTCGCCGAGGACGATACGCGCACGCCGAGCTTGCCGCCGTTATCTCTATCGATATATATGCCAAAGTATACGCTGCTGTAATTCGTTTCAAAGAATGTGCGTACACTGCCCACGTACAGCATGGATATACCGGCCGTATTAAGATGCTTGAAATATTTCTTGTATACGAATGCGGTGCTGCCGCTCCAGTTTATTTCTATCCATTTTCCGTGCACGGCAATAACCGTTATTAGGCTGCCTTTGGGAAATTTACCGAGCTTTGTTGATGCTGTGCTTGCCTCGCTGCGCACGTTTACGGTGCTTTTGGCTGTCAGCACGGTGCCTGCGGTGATGGGCTTTTCGCGCGTGAGATACTTTGCGAAAACATAGCCTTCGGTATCGCCGCTTTTTACCTTTGCCCATTTGCCGGAGCGCTTAAGATATTCAACCTGCTCGCCTGTTTGCAGTTCGCGTATAACGTCATATTGCGTGCCGGGGCCTGTGCGCATGTTCACGGGTTCCGTGGCATAGCGGTAATCATTGCCCGCGGCAAGCCGCCAAGCGGCAGCGCAGCAAGCGCGAATAACAGTACAAGTATTAATGAAATATGCTTTTTCATGTGGGTACCTCCTTTGAATTATTTGGGTAAACTATGCCTGCACAATGTGAATGGGGCGAAAACACCTGTTCCGCACGAACCGTGGCTTTTGTCCACCATATTCTGTTTGCGCTGCGTTTATTGACCTACTGCTGTGAATAAATTCATACCCCACCCATTCGGGCTATGAAGCAACTATGATATAAATATAATAAAATAAAGGGGCAGAAGTGTCAATGAATAGGGATATTAACATTCTGTGAACAATAAAAAATGGCGTAGGAAGCGCCATTTTAACGTAAAATACCGTTATTTTCCGCAATTCTGCTGCCAGCGCCAGCCGTCGCGGCACATATCCTGCAATGTTTTTTCCGCGCGCCAGTTCAGCATGCGCGCCGCCTTTTCGGTTCCGGCGTAGCAGGTGGCTATGTCTCCGGCGCGGCGCTCGGCTATGCGGTAGGGTATCTTTATGCCGTTGGCCTGCTCAAACGCATGAACAAGCTCCAGCACGCTTGTGCCTTTGCCCGTGCCAAGGTTGAATATTTCCGTGCCCTTGTGATTAGCCGCGTATTTCAGCGCTGCTACATGCCCGCGCGCAAGGTCCACAATGTGTATATAATCGCGTACGCCCGTGCCGTCCGGCGTGGGGTAATCGTTGCCGAACACGCTCAGTTTCTTGCGTATGCCCGCGGCGGTCTGCGTAATATACGGCATAAGGTTATTGGGAATGCCGTTGGGCTTTTCGCCTATAAGGCCGCTTTCGTGCGCGCCTATGGGGTTGAAATATCTTAGCAGCACAACGCTCAGGCTCTTATCCGCAAAGGCGGCGTCCTTCAATATTTCCTCTATAAAATACTTGGTTTTGCCGTATGGATTGGTGCAGTCGCCCGCGCTCATGTCCTCGGTAAAGGGTGCCGTGTGGCTGCCGCCGTATACCGTGGCGGAGGAGCTGAAAACGATGTTTTCGCACCCGTGCGCCTTCATTTGCTCAAGTATGGTAAGGGTGGTGTCAAGATTGTTGCGATAATACTTGACAGGTTCGCTTACCGATTCGCCAACGGCCTTGAACCCGGCGCAGTGTATGACCGCATCGATGGCGTTTCCTTCAAAAATGCGGCTGACCGAAGGAGCATCGGCCACGTTGATCTCATAGCACGGTATGCGCTTAGAGGTTATTGCATAAAGCCTATCGATAACATCGGGCGAGCTGTTGCTGAAATCGTCCGCAATTATGGGGTCAAGCCCCGCGTTTATCAATTCAACCGCAATGTGCGAACCAATGAAGCCCGCGCCCCCGGTAAGCAAAACAGACATTATAATATAATCCCCCTTGACTGTTTATTTGTGCATATATTATATCAAAACATGCGCGCAGGCACAACGTGCGGTTTGACTTAGCGCAAACGGGCTGATATAATGTAGAATAATCGCATAATAGGCGCATTGGCGCAGTCACAGGGAGGGGAAACTTGTGTCGAGATCGCGTTACAGGGGTCTTGTCGTGCTGCTGATGGATGTGTGCTTGATTTTTTTCTTCAATTTTGCCATGTTCTTCAGCTATCTGACGGATGGTAACATCCAGCTTTACAATTTGGTAATGCATATCGGCTTGCTTACGGTATGCGTGCTTGTCTTTCAACTTTGGTTCAAAACGTTATGTACGCTGTGGCGCTATGCCGAAAGCCAGGAATATCTTACGCTGCTCAAGGGTATGGGCTGCGGCTTTTTGCTGTACTCCGCGGTAAATATTATACTCGGCACCAGCTTCATTTGGATAAGCGAGGCGCTCAAAGGCACGGCGCTTGCGCTTATAGCCATGCTTACCATTCGCTTTTTGTACCGCGCGTACAGGCGCAAGGTGGCAAACGTTGGTACGGGCGCGCAGCGCTACACCGCCATAATAGGCGCGGGCAGCGCGGGCGTGGCATTGCTTGGAGAGCTGAACGACAATGTGTACGGCACATATAAGCCGTATTGCCTTATTGACGATTCGCGCGAAAAGCAGCGCAAGCGCATACACGGCGTTAGCGTTATAGGGCCGATTGACAACACGGTTGAGCTGCTTGCAAACACGCCCGTTACGGACATAATATTGGCCATAAACAACACCACGACTGAAAGAAAACGCGAAATACTGGACATATGCGCAAACACGCGCTGCCGCGTGCATATACTGGGCGATCCTGTTACGCAGGTGGAGGGCGATGCTTCCGGCAAAAAGAGCCTTTCTTCCGGCATGAGGGAAGTGCAGATAGAGGATTTGCTGGGCCGCGAACCGATAAAGCTTGACAATCAGCGCGTGAATGAATTCGTGCGCGGCAAGGTGGTGCTGGTAACGGGCGGAGGCGGGTCGATTGGCTCCGAGCTTTGCCGCCAGATAGCGGCGCAGGGGCCGAAAAGGCTGATAATACTGGACATTGCGGAGAACACGACGTATGAACTGCAAAACGATCTTGTGCATCTTTACGGGCGGGATTTTCCGCTGAGCGTTGAAATAGCATCCGTGCGTGACAAGGCGCGCATGGAGCAGATATTTGCAAAATACCGTCCGCAGCTTGTGCTGCACGCGGCGGCGCATAAGCACGTTCCGCTTATGGAGGACTGCCCGGGCGAAGCCATAAAGAATAACGTTTTCGGCACATATAACGCCGCCTGCACCGCGCGTGAGTTCGGCACGGAAAAGTTCGTGCTGATATCAACGGACAAGGCTGTGAACCCGACAAACGTTATGGGGGCAACAAAGTGCCTGTGCGAACAGGTGCTGCAATCCTTAAACGGTGGAGAGACGGAGTTCGCCGCGGTGCGCTTCGGCAACGTGCTTGGCTCAAACGGCTCCGTAATACCGCTTTTTAAGAAGCAGATAGCCTACGGCGGGCCGGTAACGATAACGGACAGGCGCATAATACGCTATTTCATGACGATACCGGAGGCGGCGCAGCTGGTGCTTGAGGCCGGCTCCTTTGCGCACAGGGGAGAGGTTTTCGTGCTGGACATGGGCGAGCCGGTGAGAATAGCAGATTTGGCGGACAAGCTGATAAGACTTTCGGGCTACGTTCCTGGAAGGGACATAGAAATAAAAGAAGTGGGGCTCAGGCCGGGCGAGAAGCTTTATGAAGAGCTGCTGATGTCCAACGACAATCTGCACAAAACCGAAAACGAAAAGATATTCGTTGAGGAACGCCCTGCTGTGGACGAGGAAATGATGAAGCGCAGGCTGGACGAGCTGGAGGCAACGGTTGCGCACGGCAATAACGAAGAAATACTTGCCGCGCTGCATAAGCTGGTGCCCACGTACAGAAGGCCCGAGGAGGTAAACAAAAACGCCGAGCAGGTCAGCGCGCAATGCGCCAAGGCCAAATGCCGCTCGGTAGGAGTTGCAATATGATAGACATACACAGCCATATACTCTTTGGCGTGGACGATGGCGCGGGCAACGCGGAGGATAGCCTGATAATGGCGGAAACGGCAGCGGAAAACGGCGTTAAGCAGATGATAATGACGCCGCATTGCTGCGAGGCGGACGGCTTTGCCAATTTCAACACGGCGGAACTTACGGCAAGGTTTGATTCCATGCGCGCCATGATGAAGGAAAACGAAATACCGCTCAAGCTATACAACGGCATGGAGGTATTTTCAACGCCAAGGCTGGGCGAGCAGATAGACGAGGGGAAGCTTTTGACACTTGCAGGGTCGAAATACCTTCTGATAGAGTTCGCGTTCGGCGAGACGGACGAATTTATGGAACGGAGCCTGCAAACGGTGTTCGAGCGCGGGCTGATACCGGTTATCGCCCATCCGGAGCGGTACTATTTCATTCAGGACGAGCCGGCGTTCCTTGAACACTGCGCGCTGTGCGGCGCGGTGGTGCAGCTGAACAAGGGCAGCCTTACGGGCATGTTTGGCAGGCACGCGAAAAAGACGGCGCGCTGGTGCCTGGAGTACGGGTGCGTGCACATAATTGCAAGCGACGCGCACGGCCCGTATCGCCGCACGACCAAGCTGAACGACGGTTACGACGTGGTTGCGGAATACTACGGGCAGGACGCGGCGGAGCTGCTGTTTTCGGAAAATCCGGCGGCCATAATAAACAACGGCGAAGTATATGCGCTGGCAAGCGAATTTTGACCCAATGCGGAGGGATAATAACGCACGATGAAACGGCTTCATATCACAATGCTTATTCTGTTCATAGTTTCGGCGCTTCTGCTGGGGGGAGCTATACTTTATAAGCATTATACTACCGATACTACAATGCCGGAAATACGGGTGGATGAAGAACCGCTCAGCATTTCCATTGCGGACGGCACGGATGCGCTTATGAGCGGCGTTACGGCATACGACGCAAAGGACGGCGACATAACGGACAAATTGATACTGCAAAAAATTGAAATGGGCGAAGGCGGCGAGGTCAGCGCGACATATGCCGTGTCCGATAACGACAGCCATGTTGTTACCCGCACGCGCACAATAATATATACCGATTATGTTCCGCCGCGCTTTTCGCTGAGCAAGGAATTGCGCTATGCCCCGACGGGCAGCATACAGGTGCGAGACAGGCTTACAGCGTACGATGTGATAGACGGCAATATAAATGACCGCATAAGGATAAACACAAATAACCTTTCGCCTTATTACGCAGGGCTTTATCCCGTTACGTTTGAGGTGACGAATAGTCTTGGCGATCATGTTTCGCTTACGCTGGAGGTTGAAATAAGAACCATTGCCGATAATGAGCCTGTTATAACGCTTGATACATATCTTGTGTATATGACGGCGGAGGAAGCGAAGTCCTTTAAGCCGATGAACTATGTTAAGGAAGTTATAGGCGCGGAAAAGAGCGCCGTATATGCCGATAAATCACGCCTTAAAGAGGGCGTGAACCGCATCACTTATTCCTGCCGCAACGAAATAGGCGTGCGCGGCAGCGTGGTGCTGTATGTTGTTGTGGAATGAGCGGGAGGGCAGCAATGGAAGAACATGCATCAAATCGCTGGACGGATTACAGCCTTGTCTGCATCATCCGCCGCATAGTTAAGGAAATACCCACCGTTATCGCCGCGGGACTTATCGCGGCAATGCTTACGGTGGCCTATCTTCAGGTATTTTATAAGCCGCAATATACCGCCAGCACAACCGTTGCCGTGGGCATGAAGAACGCGAGCTATACCTCCGTTTTTTCAAACCTTTCAAGCACGTCCGAAATGGCGGGCACTTTCACAAAGCTTTTTGACAGCACAATGTTTTCAACCATATCAAAGGAAAAGCTGGGCGTTGAAAAGCTGAACGGCGAACTTGAGGCGTTCGTAGTGCCGCAGACTAATCTTATGACGATGCGCGTAACTGCGGATAACCCGACGGATGCGTTCAAAACGCTCAGATTCCTGCTGGACAATTATTCGGCTGTATCCGATTATGTGTTCCAGAATGTTGTGCTGAGGGAGCTTGACCCGCCGTCCGTGCCAAAGTCCCCGTCTAACCCGCTGCAGCTTCGCGCGGCGATAGAGCGCGCGTTCATAATAGGCGCGGCGGCAATGGCGGCGGCGCTTATAGCATCCATACTGCTTGCGGACAGGGTGCAGACCACCTCCGCCGCAAGGCATAAAATAGACGCAAAGCTTTATTGCACCATTCACCACGAAACAAAGAACAAAACGCTGCGCACAAAGCTGAAAAAGACCACGAAGGGCCTGCTTATAACCAACACCACCGCAAGCTTTAACTTCAGCGAGGAAGTGGCGAAGCTTGCCTCCCGCGTGTCCCATGCCGTAAGGCGGGACAAGAAAAACGTTATACTCGTCACAAGCGTTGCGGAAAACGAGGGCAAGTCCACCGTTGCCGCAAACCTTGCCATATCGTTGGCGCAGAAGGGCGGCACGGTGCTGCTGATAGATGCGGACATGCACAAGCCTTCGCAATATAAGCTGCTGGGCGCGGAAGTGAAAACCGAACTTGCGGACATGATACGCGGCAAATGCGGCCTTGAAACGGAATACATAGAAAAATACGGCGTGAACGCGATGTTCTCATCCGCGGTGCAGAACGACGCGGCGGAGCTTATATCCTCCGGCGCCATGCGAAGCATGATGAAGGAACTGAGTGCGGCAACTGATTATACAATAATCGATTCGCCGCCAATGGCAATGTTTTCCGATGCCGAAATGCTGGCGGACATAGCGGATCTTTCGCTGCTTGTCGTGCGGCAGGACTGCGTGAGCGCGGGAAGGATAAACGACGCCGTGGATATGCTTAACCAAAGCAAGGCGCGCCTGCTGGGCTGCGTATTCAACGATGTACGCGTAACGCCCATAATAGGCAGCCGCGCGGGTTATGGCTACGGCTACGGATACGGATACGGCTATGGCTACGGTTACGGCCGCGGCTACGGCGGATATGGCTACGGCGAGAGGAACGCGAAGGGCGGCAGGAGCAGCCGCCGGCATACGGAGGAAGCCAATGGAAGAAAAGAAAATTGACCGCCGGGATGAAGGCGTAATAGATATATCGCGGCTTTTGCAGGAGTTCTTTCCGGTACTGAAAAAGTTGTTTTGGATACCGCTTGCGCTTGCGGCGATAGTAGGCGCGCTATGGTTCGCCAAAGGTTATTTCAGCTATACGCCCATGTACGCATGCGAAGTTACGTTCACCATTCAGGTATCCGCATCCGGCAACACGGAGCAGAGCAGCGGATACAGCTATTATAATAAGGCCACGGCGGAGCAGCTGGGCAAAACGTTCCCATACCTTATCCAGTCCGATCTTATGTATTCAAAGCTTAAAAAAGAGCTTGGTGTGAGCGTTATAAACGGCTCTATAACGGCCGAGACTATGGACAACACAAACCTTTTCACCATGCGTGTTACAAGCAGCAGCCCGCGCGATGCGAAGGCGATACTTGAGGCGGTGATAAAGGTTTATCCGGAGGTTGCGGATTACGTTATAGGCAGCACCACAATGAATCTTTTGACGGATCCTGTGGAGCCGACCGTGCCGTATAACAGCTTCAGCCCCGTAAAAACGTTCATAAAGGGCGCGATAGTGGGGCTGATAATAGGCTTTGTTTTCCTTATGCTCTGTGCGGCGATAAGAAACACCGTGCGCGAGCCGGACGATATACGCATAAAGCTGAACCAAACCTGCCTTGCCACGCTGCCGAAGGTAACGTTCAAAAAGCGCAAGCAGCATAACGTGAATACGCTTTCAATATTGAATAAGCGCGTATCCGGTTCCTTCCAGGAAAGCATACGCAGCCTGAGAATAAAGCTTTTACGGCGGCTTGAAAGCGGCAAATGCCACGCAATACTGGTAACCAGCACAATGCCGGGAGAGGGCAAAACCACCGTTTCAACAAACCTTGCGCTGGCACTGAGCAAAAACGGCGCGCGGGTAATCTTGGTTGATATGGACCTGCGCAGGCCCAGCGTTAAAAAAGCGCTTGGCATAACCACGCCGTCCAACGGACTGGTAGAGCTGAGAGAGCGCAAGGTGAAAAGCGTTGGCGAATGCCTGAGCGAAATTGAGGGCAGCACGCTGAAGCTGCTTGCGGGTGACGTGCCACGCAAGAGCACCCGCCCCATAAGCGCACGCTGGCTGAAGAGCCTTATAGATACGCTCAGAAGTCAGGCGGACTTTATAATTGTAGATACGCCGCCGTGCGGACTGCTTGCCGACAGCGCGAATATTGCAAGCGCGGTGGACAGCGCGCTGTACGTTATAGGCGCGGGCGGGGTAGAGATATCGCAGATACTTGACAGCCTGCAGTTCCTTTCCGAAAGCGGAACAAGCGTTATAGGCTGCGTGCTAAACGGAGTTGAAACGCACCTTAGCGGCGGCTATGGCTACGGCTACGGCTACGGATACGGATACGGTTACGGCGGATACAGCTACGGCCATGGTTACCGCCACCGCGAGGATAGTGATAGCGCCGCAAATGCGCATGGGCGTGAAGCCGCGCACGATGCGGACGAGGCAGAAAGCGAAGAACGCGAGTAAGCAAAGAAATAAGCATGGGAGGGAAACACGGGGTGGAGCCTGTTACACGGACGGTTGATACGGACAGCTATATGCGCGTGCTGAGCGGCCTTGTTGCAAAGGGCGAAACCGTGTGCCTTACAATAACTGGCGGCAGCATGACGCCGTTCCTTGTGCACGGGCGGGACAGCATACGCTTCGCTAAGCCGAGCGGGCCGCTCAGGCGCGGGGACATGGCATTTTATCGCCGAAGAAACGGCCAATACGTTATGCACAGAATAGTGCGCGTGGATAGGCAAGGCAATTATTATGCCGCCGGAGACGCGCAGACGGAGATAGAAGGCCCGCTTGCGCCGGACATGGTGTTTGCCGTTGTGACGGACGTTTGCCGCAAGGGCAAATGGATAAAGAAGGGGAACTTTTGGTGGGACTTTTTTGCCGGGCCGTGGGTGGCGCTTATAAAGCTGAGGCCGCTTATGCTCAAGCTGAGCTTTATTGTGCCCAAGGGATTAAGATAGACCGGAACGAAAGGCGGCGGAGCGATGGAGCAGAACAAGCCCAAACGGAAGGTGCTTGGGTCCGAGGCGCTGGGCGAATTGCTTGGCCGCATGAAGGACGGCACGTTTAAGGACATTATAAACGACTGGAAATGGATAGCGGCATACACGCGGCGTTACCGCGCGGCGGTGATAATATATACGCTGCTTGGGATACTCAGCGCATCGTTCGCACTCGTTTCCGCTGTTGCAAGCAAATATACCATTGATATAATCACCGGGCACGACAGGGCGCGGCTGTGGTTCGTTATAGCGGTTATGATAGCAAGCTCGGTAGTGAGCGTTGCGCTAAAAAGCACGGTTTCAAGAATATCCGCCAAGGTTTCGATAAAGGTGAATAACGATATTCAGGCCGAGGTGTTCGATAAAGTCATACGCGCGGACTGGAACACGCTCAACGGCTACCCGGGCGGGGATCTTCTTAACCGGCTGAACAGCGATGCTTATACCGTTGCCGGCAACGCAATAAGCTGGCTGCCTGATTTGATAATAGCAAGCTACACGTTCATAATAACGCTGCTGTCCATATTGTATTACGATGCTGTGATGGCGCTGCTTGCGCTTTCAAGCGCGCCGTTTTTGATTTTCAGCGCAAGGCGGCTGATAGGGCGCATGCGCAGCTTCGGCCAAAAGGTGCGGGAGCTGAACAGCGGCATGATGGCGTTTGAAACGGAAACGTTCAATAACCTTGATTCAATAAAAAGCTTCGGCATAACCGATAAGCAGAGCGAGCGGCTGCGCCAAATGCAGGGCGAATATAAAAAAGTGAGCCTTGATTATAATCTGTTCAGCATCAAAACAGAGGCCGTGCTTTCGCTGATAGGCTCCGCCGTGCAGATGGCAGCGTTCTGCTATTGCCTGTATCTGCTATGGAACGGAAAGATACTTTACGGCACGATGACGCTTTTTCTTTCGCAAGGGGCAAAGCTTTCGTCCGCGTTCAATTCGCTTGTAAAAACCGTGCCTGTGTTCCTTAATGCGTCCGTTTCGGCAACAAGGATACGGGAGCTTATGGCAATGCCGCCGGAGGAATGCGGCGCGGGGGAGGATACGCTCAACGCCGCGCGCGGGATTACGGTGCGGCTGGAAGACGTGTCGTTTGCATATAAGGCGGGCGAAACCGTGCTTGACAAGGTGAATTTCACGGCTGCCCCGGGCGAGATAGTGGCGCTGATAGGCCCATCGGGCGGCGGGAAAACCACAATGGTGCGCATGATTCTTTCGCTTATACGGCCGCAGAAGGGCCGGGCGGAGCTTGACGACGGTTATGGCCAAGCACAGGAGATGAATGCCGCGCTGAGGGGCTTTTTCTCATACGTACCGCAGGGAAATACGCTTGTTTCAGGTACCATCGCGGACAATTTGCGCATGGTGAAGCCGCAGGCTTCGGATGAAGAAATAGAAGCGGCGTTGAAAACGGCGTGCGCATGGGAATTTGTGAACAGAATGGAGAACGGCGCCGATTCATCCGTGGGCGAGCACGGGCACGGGCTTTCCGAAGGGCAGGCACAGCGCATAGCCATAGCGCGTGCGGTGCTGAGGGATGCACCGATAATGCTGCTTGACGAGGCCACCTCCGCGCTGGACGTTGCAACAGAGCGGCAGGTGCTGCGCTCCATAATGCTTGCGCACCCGAACAAAACCTGCATAGTTACGACCCACCGGCCGAGCGTGCTGGGCATGTGCAGCAGGGTATACAGGGTGCATGGAGGTACGGTTGAGGAAATAGACGCGCGGACAGCCGAAAAGCTGACGATGGATTATTAGATTTTCGGCCCGATTTTAGCAAAAAACAGCTTGTTTTTTCGCTCCGCATGAGCTATACTATATCTATCCGCAAGGAAACCTTTATCAGGAGGGGATTGTTATGAAAAAGTTCTTTGCAGTAGTGTTGGCGCTTGCATTGGTGTTCAGCCTTGCTTCCGTTGCGTTTGCTGATACCGAAGTTATCAGCCCCGAGCATGGCAATACCGATGTTTCCAGCGATCCTACCTCTCCGCAGACCGGATATGATTTCGGTATCGAGAGCATAGTGTTGCTGGCCGTGCTTTGCGGTGGCGTGGCGCTGTATGTAGGCAGGAAGGCCAACGCCTAAGCTGAATTTGCATCACAATCAAAACAGAGCCTCATAAATGCGTAGTTTATGGGGCATTTTTTTACCGTTTGAACGAGGGGGAGCCAAATGAAAAAATCGGTTAAGATAATACTTGGCATTATATCCGCCGCAATGGCAGTCGTTTGCGTGCTGTGCATACTTTATATTGTTCAGTATGTGCGCGGGAATAGCCTTAACGACAAGCTGGCTAACGACATTGCATCGGATATGACGGTTGCCGTGCCGAAGGCGGACACAGCGGGACCGGAAGAAACTGCCGCGCCGGATGCCGAACCGCAGCCGGACGCAGCGGACGCGGAGCCGGAGAAGAAATTCCGCAGCATAAATTTCGATGCGCTTACGGAACTGAATCCGGACATTTACGCATGGATAGATATGCCGGGCAGCATAATCAATTATGCCGTGGTGCAGAGCGAGGATAAGGACGAGTTCTATTCAGATCATGCCGTTGACGGCAGCTATTATTCCGGCGGCAGTATATTTTCACAGCGCTATAACAAGCGCGACTTTTCGGATCCTGTCACCGTGCTTTACGGGCACAACAGGAAGAACGGCACCATGTTTGCCACGCTTAACGACTTTGCCGACCCCGCGTATTTTGAAGAACACAGAACTGTGTATATCTATATGAGCGATGCTATATATGAATACACCGTTTTTGCGGCCTATCCGCACAGCAGCGAGCATCTGCTCCTTTGCCATGATTTTACGGATGAGGATGAGTTCAACCGCTATTTTGACAAGCTGGCGGACGGCGTGAATACGAATTACGACCGCGAAATGTTCCCCGTGTTCGGCGATAAGGTGCTTACGCTTTCAACATGCTATAAGCAGAACCGCATGCAGCGCTATCTTGTGCAGGCCAAGCTGACCGCGCAGTATTCGCTGCTTGACGCGCAGGCGGAGTAATATACATGGAAAATACGAACGCAAAAAAACGCAAACGGCTGAGCCCGATATTACTGATATTCATAATACTGGCGGCGCTGACGGCGGCGCTGGTATGCGCGGCGCTTATAATATGGATGAGTGGGCGCGCATCGTTCAGCGGCAAGGAAGCCAAAACACCTATGCTTGTTGAGGTTCCCGCATCGGCAGAACCGGATGAGAACGGCGGCATTGCCGCGCCCACACCTGCGCCCACGCCGAGCGTGCCGACAGATTACGATATCACCAGCGGCGGGCGGTATTATAAATACAAAGATGAGCTTATAAATTTGCTGTTCATAGGCGTGGACTCCAACAAAAAGCCAAAAGAGCCGCTGAAATACGGCAACGATAACCAGGCGGACGTTATAATACTGGCCTCGCTTGATACGGTGAACGACAAAATGTCGCTCATAGCCGTCAACCGCGATACCATGTGTGACATGGCAATACTGGATAAGGACGGCAACACGGCGGGCGTAGGCCGCGCGCAGATAGCCCTTTCGTATTCATATGGGGATGGGCTGAATGTAAGCTGCGAACTTTGCAGGGAGGCTGTGTCCGCGCTGTTCTACGGATTGCAGATAGACGGCTATGCCGCGTTCTATATGGGCGGCGTAGCGGACCTGAACGATGCGCTGGGCGGTATAACGGTTACGATAAAGGGGGATTATCCGTTTAGCAACATGCCCGGGTGCAAAAATATGAAGGAAGGCGCGGAGGTTACGCTTACCGGCAAGCAGGCCGCGGCATATATCCGCAGCCGCCAGCTTACCGAAACCGGCAATGCGGAGCGCATGGCGCGCCAGAAGCAATATCTGCTTGCAATGATACAGACCGCGCGGCAGAAGGTGGCGGAAAATCCGGCGTGCGTGCTGAACATATATTCTTCGCTGAGCAAGTATATACTGAGCGACCTTGACGTGAGCGAGCTTACATATCTCGCTACCGAGGCGGCGGGCATGTCCTTTTCGGGCGACATATACAAGCTTGAAGGTGAATCCATAGTGAGCGACGAGGATCACGTTGAGCTGACGCTTGATAAGCAATCCGTATTCGATACGATGATAGAGGTTTTCTATCAGGACGTTACGCCGCAGGAGTAAAAGCAAAAGCGGGAATTTAACACCCGCTTTTTTGTTGATTTCACGGCTGCACACATTTATAATATAATCGATGGAGAATGCATTTGAACAAACCGGCGCAATAGTCGCCGCAATACGCCGCGCCCTGCCCACGGGCGAGCGAGAGCAGAAGGCAGCGCAGCTGCCCGCGCTTAACCTTGCCTTTATAGGGGACACGGTTTTTGATCTGTATGTGCGCACGCTGCTGGTAACGCAGGCGGACGCGAAGGTGCATGAGCTGCACCTGATGAGCGCAAAGCGCGTATGCGCCAAGGGGCAGGCGGAGGGCTTCCGCAAAATAGAGCCGCTGCTTGACGATGAGGAGATGGGCGTATACAAGCGCGGGCGCAATTCGCACCTTGGCACGGTGGCCAAGAACGCTACCATTTCCGATTACCGCACGGCCACGGGGCTGGAGACGCTGATAGGGTATTTATATCTTAACGGCCGGGATGAAAGGCTTACGGAGCTGATGAAGCTTATACTTGAATAAACAGCAAACGGGAGGATAAACCAATGCCGCAAAGAAATATGGAGGCGCTGCTGCTTTGCCATACGCCAGAACCCGAAACGGCAATAGCTTTGGCGGGCAGACTTTGTTACAGCGATAGCGACATTCTTTCGCTCAAGGACGCCGTGCAGGGCAAAAGCGAAAGCTTTGTTAAAAAGCTTATATCGTTGGGGCATCTTTCCCCGATAGAGCATGCATCGTTCACTTTTGCGGCGCAGGGAGTGAGCCGCGCGCTGCTGGCGCAGATAACGCGCCACCGCATAGCAAGCTTTTCCGTGCAGTCCCAGCGCTATGTTAAAAAGGATGCGCTTGACTATATCGTTCCCCCCAGCGTAAAGGCGCTTGGAGAGGAAGCGGAGCTTGAATACATTGCGCAGATACAGCAGTGCGAACAATTCTATCAGCATTGGCTTTCGCTCGGCATTCCTGCGGAGGATGCGCGCTTCATGCTGCCCAACGCCGCGGAAACACGAATGGTATTCACAATGAACGCGCGGGAGCTTATGCACTTTTTCAACCTTCGCTGCTGCAATAGGGCGCAGTGGGAGATACGCGCGCTGGCATGGGCAATGCTTGGCATGTGCATGCGCGAAGCGCCGTCGCTTTTTTCCATATGCGGGCCGTTCTGCGCATCAGGCGCATGTCCGGAGGGCAAAATGAGCTGCGGCAAGGCGGGCGAGGTACGCGAAAGGCTGGAAAAGCTTAAAGAACTGGCTGCGTCCGGCACAAGCGACGCCGAAATATCGCGCTTTGCACGCGAAAACTGCATATAACAAGACAAATATTTAAGGAGAAATAAAAATGGCCCAGTATCATAACAGCCGCAACTATCGCCGCGATGAGCAGCGCAACGTGAACGAGGTGGTATTCCGCGACGGTATGCCCGTAACCTATTCCAGCCGCCAGGAGCGCGGCGGCAAGCGCCCCGAAGGCGGATATAATAAAGACGGAAAATCATTTAACCGCGGGAACGACCGCAGGGGAGCGGAGCAGAAGCCGTATTATAAGGACGGCGAGCAGAAACCGTATTATAAAAAGCGGGACAATGCCGAAGGCCGCTACGACCGCGCCAAGAAGGAAGATAATTATAAGGCAAAGCGCGAGGAAAACGCATATAAGGCCCGCGATAAGCAGGCGGAGAACGCGCCGCAGGCGAACGAGGAGCAGGATGAGCTGCCCTACCTTATAATGGGCCGCAATGCCGTGCGCGAGGCTGTGCGCAGCGGCAGGAGCATAGATAAGATACTGGTGACCAAAGAGATAGACGGTTCCCTCAGGGAGATAATCAACCTTGCGCGGGACAATAACATCCGCGTGGACAGCGTTGTGCGCGAAAAGCTGGACGAGCTTTGCATGCCATTCGGTCACGGGCAGAAAACCGGCAACCATCAGGGCATAGTGGCAATGGTGCCGGGCGTTGAATATTGCGAAATAGCGGACATATTGAATTTTGCCAAAGAAAAGGGCGAAAAGCCGTTCATAATAATATTGGACGGGATAGAGGATCCGCACAATTTGGGATCCATAATAAGGAGCGCCGTTTGCGCGGGTGCGCACGGCATAATAATCCCGCGCCGCCGCGCCGTAAGCGTTACGGCAGCCGCCTGCAAGGCGAGCGCAGGCGCCGTTGAATACGCGCACATTGCCCGCGTTGCAAACATTGCAAACGCCATAGCGCGGCTGAAGGACGAAGGACTGTGGATAGCCGGCGCGGATATGAGCGGCACGGCGATGACGTCCGCCCGCATGGAAGGCGCGCTTGCGCTGGTGATAGGCAGCGAGGGGGACGGCATAGGCAGGCTGGTAAAGGAAAAGTGCGACTTCCTTGTGTCCATACCCATGTTTGGCCAAATAGATTCGCTCAATGCGGCCGTAGCTGCGGCGGTGCTTATGTTTGAAAAGCGCAGGCAGGACGGAATAAGGAAAAACTGATAAAGGGACGAGGCATAGTGGAACACATTGACGAGAGCACAGCGGCGCAGCGCGCGGAAGAGCTGAGCGATGAAGAACTGATAGCCCTTTCGCGCAGCGGCGAAGCATGGGCCGAGGAAGCGCTGTGCGAACGGCACAAAAACTTGGTGCGCATAAAGGCAAGGCCGTATTTCCTAATCGGAGCAGACAGGGAAGATCTGCTTCAGGAGGGGATGATAGGCCTGTATAAGGCCGTGCGCGATTATGAACCGGGGCACGACATGAGCTTCCGCTCCTTTGCGGAGCTGTGCATAGTGCGCCAGATTATAACCGCAATAAAGCAGGCCACGCGCAAAAAGCACGTTCCGCTGAACACATATATATCCTTTTATAAGGCCACGGACGACGAAAACGAGCGCACGCTGATAGACACAATGCCGGCCGCGCGCACGGATAATCCGGAGGAGCTGATAATAAGCCGCGAAAGCATGACGGACATGACAAAAATGCTGGATACCATGCTTACGCCGCTTGAAAAGGACGTGCTGGAGCTTTTCCTTGAAGGGCATAGCTATCAGGAGATTGCCGCCGCGCTCGGCCGCAGGCCAAAAACGGTGGATAATGCATTGCAGCGCATAAAGAAAAAGCTGGAAGCGTATCTTAAATCAAGAACATGATAAATACGGATGTACCGCAAAAAAGCCTCAGCAGGAGATTTCCCGCCGAGGCTTTTATTCCATATACCGCTGCGCTTGGGTGAATTTGTTTGCGGCGAATGAAGCTATGCAAATGCACTAAGTGGTGCGTATCGCTTTATTTTACCGCCATAACATAGATTTGGCAGGGGTTCCACTCATCCCAAAGCGTTGGGAACAGCTCGAACTCCCTGAACCCGAGCGACTTGTAGAAAAGATTCGTTTTGTAGTAGTCCGCGTATTTGCCCATTTGTACCGTTTTTACCTGAATAAAGCAATAGCCGTTTGCGCGCGCATATTCATATGCCGCGGCGAATAATGCCTTGCCAGCGCCCAGGCGGTGGTATTCCTTCAAAACGCCCATTGCGTAAAGCTCCAGCGTTGCGTCGCCCGTTTGGTGTATATAAAGGAAGCCTATCGGCTTATCGCCGTCATAGGCGCACCAAAATGGCTCGGCGGCGCTTTGTGCAATGTATTCCTCGCGCGCCTCCGCAATGCCGAACCATTCCGGAAGGGCTTCCAGTATGCCCCGCGCAACGGCCTTTTTTGTTTTTGAATCATAAAGCCTTATTATATCAAGCATGGAATATCCTCAGCGTTCAATTACTGCGGTCAATACAGGGCGTCTATCGCATCCCGCCAGTTCGGCAGGGGCAAGGGTGCGCCGTTCAATATTGCGCGGTCAAGCGTTTCGCCGTTATAATGCAGTTCCAATTCAAAATACGGCGCATGGCGCTCCATTAGCTCAAGGAATATAAAGTCGCCTTTCCATGCGGGCAGCTCCTTCAGCCTTGCCTTGTCCAGCCACACGAGTTCGCCTTCGTCGCAGTCCGTCAACTTTCCTGTGAACCCGTCTGCATAATAAAGGTGCATCATCTCCTCAGGCCATGGGGCGCTGTCGAACAGTATTTCCCCGCATTTTATAAAGCTTGTCAGCGTAAGTCCGGTTTCCTCCCTGACTTCGCGCAGTATGCATTCGTCCGCCGTTTCGTTCGGCTCAATATGCCCGCCTATGCCTATCCATTTGTCGTGGTTCACGTCGTGCTGCTTCTTTACGCGGTGCAGCATAAGGTATTTGCCGTCCTTTTCTATATAGCAAAGCGTTGTATGTTTCATAGCTTATCGCCCTTTCATGCATTATATAGAAATTGTACATCATAAAAATGAAAACATAAAGAAAAAAGCACCCGCTGTGCAGATACTTTTTGCATATGGCGTGCCCAAAAGGATTCGAACCTTCGGCCTTCAGAGTCGGAGTCTGACGCTCTATCCAGCTGAGCTATGGGCACACGCTGTTCTGCTATTATATCATATTGAGGATAGGATGCAAGCGCGAATTAAAAAATTAGCCGCACACGCGCCGCGCAGGGGGAATTTGCGCAAAAAGGGCGCGGCCGTAAACGATGCATCGGCAAAGAACGGTGCGAACGGCAAATAATGCAAGCGTATGAAAGCGGTACGGGCATAAAAAATACATATCCGCACACGCCGTAATATGTGCAGAGTATGCCTGTTTTTGGGGAAAATTGCATATTTGCCATGCAGTATTCATAACGGCGCAACATTTATGTTGCATTTTATTCTGCCATGTGATAGAATTCATTACAAGATGATAGAAAGGCCGTATATGCAGTTATACCATGCAAATATCCAGCCGATTTATCCAAGAGCACAACATGATATTTTCCGACATGAGCGGTAAAATATAAAAAAACTATAAAAAAACAAGGAGGAAAAAACATGCAAATCAAATTTGCAAAGTTCTTTGCACTGATGCTGGCTGCCATGATGGTCTTTTGCGTAGTCGCAGGCTGCCAGCCGCAGAATCCCACCGGTGGTGATCAGCAGACCAATCCACCGACCACCGACACTCCTTCGGATCCCAACGCGGGCACCGATACTACTCCGGATCCCAACGCGGGCACCGACCCCGTTGCTCCGAACTATGTGGTAGACGAGAACGGCGCCATCGTCCATCAGGATTATACCTCTGTCTATAAGAAGATCGGCTCCAAGATCACCATAGACATGGTTGAAGAGGATGAGGACGGCATCGCCACCGTAACGTACGAGGGCAAGACCTATGAGCTTGGTATGGACTTCCTTTCCATGGCCATGGTTTACAACTGCAGCGTACCCGAGGGCAGCGACAAGTACAAGACCGAAGATGACGTTTACGCCGAATGGTGGAAGCTTTACATCCAGCGCTGGAACTACATGGTATGCGAAATACCTCTTTACTCCAACCAGTACTTTGATGTTTACAATGCCAAGATTGAAAATTTCGCGACCTCTCCTTACTGGGGACCCGCGGATGCCATCGTTGCCGCCACCGTTAAGGAAGGCGAAACCAGCTCCTTCATTCTCGGCAGCAGCACCGAGCTTTCCGGCAGCTTCCGCGCCGCGTCCTGGGGCAAGTCCTCACCCGGTTCTTCCGATCTGGACATCCAGAATCTGACCACCGGTTATTCCACCGTTATGTCCGGCTTCGACGGTTCCTATGCATGGAACATGATGGCTGTTGCCGAAGAGCCCACCCACGTTAAGAACGAGGACGGCACCCTGACCTACACCATCAAGATCCGCGATGACATGAAGTTCTCCGATGGCACCCCCATCACCGCCAAGAACTACATTGCTTCCCTGCTGGCCAACTCCACCAATGTGGCGGTGGCTGCCGGCGGCAACGGCAATGCGGGCCAGGTTGTTGAAGGCTTCGATGAATTCAAGGCCTATGAGGGCGAGGGCGATCCGGTTTACTTCAAGGGCGTGCAGCTCATTGATGATTACACCTTTGCCATCACCTATCAGGCTGATTATGCCAATTACTACTATCTGATAACCTTTGCCGGCTTCAGCCCTGCTCCCATGCAGATGTACCTTGGCGAGAACGAGATCATTGTCAACGAGAACAAAGAGTGCGGCCTCTCCGAGGGCTTCTATAAGAAGGAAGCCAAGGACGGCGTTGACGCCTTTGTTATGGCTGACGTTATCAACAATAACCTGAAGTGGGATTCCGACCTTCCCTACAGCGGCCCCTATGTAGTGTCCGATTATGATGCTTCCTCCAGGACCGCTACCCTGACGCTGAACCCCGTCTATCCCGGCGACGATGCCCGCGGCAAGCCCAGCATCGAAACCCTCACCTATGTAAAGGTTATCAGCGAAACCCAGAACGACCAGCTCCTCAAGGGCGAAATCGACATCATCTCCGGCATCACCGGCGGTGACGAAACCAAGGCTGCCCTGAAGCTTGTTGACGAAGGTGCAGGCAAGTTCGCTGAAACCCATTACGACCGCGCCGGTTACGGTAAGCTCGGCTTCCGCTGCGACCTTGGCCCCACCGCCTTTGCCGAAGTGCGTCAGGCCATCTGCTACACCATCAACCGTCCCGAGTTCGCGCAGACCTTCACCGGCGGCTTCGGCTCCGTTGTGCATGGTCCGTACTACACCGGCTTCTCCGCCTACAAGGCTGTTGAGGACGAAATCATACTGAACCAGTATGATTACAGCTCCGACTCCGCTAACGCGCTTCTCGACGAAGGCGGCTGGATCTACAACGAAAAGGGTGAACCCTACGTTGCCGGTACCGACCCCGTCCGCTATAAGAAGCTGGAAGGCTATGAGCGCTCCCCGCAGAACATCGCCTTTAAGTCCACCGACGGCGCTTACAAGACCGTTGAGATCGATGGCGAGTTCTACATGCCGCTGGCAATCAACTACTTCGGTACTCAGCCCAACAACGTAACCGACATGCTGATCACCGCATGGCAGTCTAACCCCAATGCCACCACCGAGATCGGCGCCTACATCGTATATACCTCCACCGACTTCAATACCGGTATCTACGGCGAACTGAGCCAAAATACCGATGCCGGTTGGGACGGCGTGGCCAAGCTGAACGCAATCAACTTTGCTACCGGCTTCAACAGCGCCGCATACGATTTCTCCTTCAATATGACCATCGATCCGGCTCAGTATGATAACTATTCGGCCTACTATCTCATGGACGAGGCCGACTTCTTCGAGAACTATTAATCGGTTCAACACAGAAGAAATATGAGATCGCTTTAAGCGCAAACAACTGTGCGGGGGCATATAATATGCCCCCCGCGTTGTAAAGGCGATCTTCCGGTTACAGGTTTAAGCGCATGCGCCGATCTGCATGTCTATAAGGATTCCTTCCTGTGCAGGTCGGCGCTTTTTAGAGATTCTTAACGGCATAGCCCGCATTAAGCCGCGCGGGCATATCAAACGGAGGGTGCCTATGGGAAAATACATAGTTAAGAGAGTATTATACATTATTCTCGTATTCTTTATTCTCTCATTCATGATTTATATGATTTACAATATGCTGCCCATAGATAAGGCGGCGGAAGCAGCAAAAACGGAGGTTCAGGCCAACCGTAAGCTGGATTATAACGAGCGCCTGGAGTTTTGGAAAAGACGTTACGGAACGGAGGGTACAAAGCTCGAACGCTATTTCCGCTGGCTGGGTATATATCCATTCTATGACGGCAGATACGACGGCCTGCTTCAGGGCAATTTAGGCCAGTCCACCAAATACGGCAAGCCCGTTATCGAGGTGCTGGTGGAGCCCATGAAGAACACCATTTTCATCAACATTTTCGCCACCATTCTTGCCTTGGGCATAACAATTCCCCTTGGCATATTCTGCGCAGTAAAGCGCGGGAGCAGAAGGGACGTAGCCGTGCAGGTGGGCACGATTATAGGCTACAGTTTACCGACATTTATTATCGCAATTGTATTCATTTGGCTCTTTGCCGTGGTGCTTGGGTGGTTCCCGGTTTCCGGCATGACAACGGCGGGGAGTCTGCATTGGAGCAAATCAAAACAGTTCTGGGATAAGATGTACCATTTGGCATTGCCGCTTATAGTAATGACGTTCTGCTCATTGGGCGGCATGACCCGTTACGTCCGCGCCGCAATGATAGAGGCGCTGTCCATGGACTGCATCCGCACGGCACGCGCAAAGGGCGTCAGGGAAAAGGTTGTAATCTATTCCCACGCATGGCGCAATGCTCTGCTGCCGATCATTACGCTGATCATAGGCTGGTTCCTCGGCATATTCGGCGGCTCTGTAATGATTGAAAACATCTTCGGCCTTAACGGTATCGGTAAAGTATATTTTGACGCCCTGAACGGCAATGATAACGAGGTCATTCTGGCTTTACAGATGTTCTACGTTTCCATTTCCCTCTTCGGCAACCTGCTTATCGACCTTGTATACGGTTTGGTCGATCCGCGTATCCGCGTCAACAAGTAAAGGAGGCAGTCTATGGAAAAGAAAAACAACAGCACTGCCAAAAAGAACGGCGTGTTCAGCACCTTGGGCAACTGGTTCAGGCGGACCTTCCGTGGTGGCAGCAAAGAAATGAGTGATGACGAAAAGTTCGCCATCGAAAAGATTGAAAGCCCTTCCGTAATGGCAACGAAGGCTTTCTTTCGCAGGAAGCTGGCCGTGGTTGCATTGGTTGTGCTGATAGGCATGTTCCTGTTTGTGTTCATCGGGCCGTACTTCGTGCCCATGGATCTTAATTACACCGATCCGCTCCAGGCCAACATGCCCCCGATTAACAACATGAAAACGGTGCCGGAAGGCTTGAAGAACCAGATAAAGGATATAAACGGCTTTGCCGATTTCACCGTTGGCGTAAGCAAGGATAATACCTTCTATCTTTGGGGCAACGTTAAGAACAACCTTACGGGCGTGGACTATTCCGACTATCCCGATGCCATACAGCCCGGCAAGGTGGTTGCCGCTGCCGCCGGTTCGGACCATATCATAGCCGTCACTACCGATGGTGAGGTGATCGGCTGGGGCTCCAACGGCAACGCTCAGTACGGCTATCTCAAGAACCCGAACGACCCATATACCGAGGAGCCGGAGGAGCTTATTAACGGCACCATCGATCCCGACCATGTACGTCAGCTCATCTGCGGCTATCAGGTAACGGCCCTTGTAATGGACGACGGGCGTATGTATATGTGGGGCAACAACAACAGCATGCTCAGCCTTGTTGAGTTTGCCAATAAGGAGAAGTACAATACCGAAGTGCAGAAGGTTGCCTTCTCCAACTATTATGCGATACTGCTCAAAGAGGACGGCACCGTTACCGGCGGCCAGACCCTCACCTTCAATAAGCAGACCGCTTACTCCAATAAGGACGGCCAGATTAAAAATCTGCGTACCTATATGAAGGATCGCAAGGTTTTGGATATTGCCGCTACCAATAACTGCTACTGCTTCGTAATGGACGATGGCAGCATGGTGGTATTCGGCGCCTCCGAATACGGCGAAAAGGATATCCCCGAAGCTACCGCAAACGAAAAGATAGTGGGAGTCAAGGCGGGTACCCGTCACTTTGTGGCAGTCAGCGAAACCGGCAACGTGTACGCATGGGGTCATAATGACGGCGGCCAGTGCAACGTGGATGGCGACAGGTGCAGCCTTGTCTACACCGGCTCCAAGCAGAGCTATATGGTAGACAGCGAAGATAAGCTGGTGGAAAGCGTCGGCTTCAGCGGCTATCCTCTCGGTACCGACAGCAGAGGCCGCGACATACTCACCCGAATCATACACGGCGGCAAGATGACCATGACCATCGGCGCGGTAGCCGTTGTGGTTTCCACCATAATCGCCGTTATAGTGGGCTGCCTTTCCGGTTACTTCGGCGGCTGGGTGGATATGCTGCTCATGCGCATAACGGAGATTTTCTCCTCGCTGCCCTTCCTGCCGTTCGCCATGATGCTTTCCTACGTCATACGAACGATGCCGATAGGCGAAAATACCAGAATATTCATAATCATGATAATACTTGGCTTGCTGAGCTGGACGGGTCTTGCCCGCATGATTCGCGCTCAGGTGTTGGCGGAGCGCGAGAAGGAGTTCGTAATTGCTGCCAAGTCAATGGGCGTAAAGGAGAACAGAATAGCATTCAAGCATATTCTTCCCAACGTCATATCCATTATTCTGGTGAACATCACTTTGGACTTTGCAGGATGCATGCTTACCGAGTCCAGCCTTTCCTACCTGGGCTTCGGCGTACAGCAGCCGCAGCCCACATGGGGCAATATGCTTAACGGCGCCAACAACTCCATAGTCATCCAGAACTTCTGGTGGCAGTGGCTGTTCCCCGCCATTGCGCTGTCTGTGGCGACTATCAGCATCAACATCATCGGCGACACCCTGCGGGATGTTCTTGACCCCAAGAGCTCCCAAGAGAAATAATGGATGGAGGCAAAGAAATGGCTTTATTAGAAGTAAAAAACCTTCATACCTATTTTAAGACCAGAAAAGGTATTGTTAAGGCTGTCAACGACGTATCATACTCGCTGGATTCCGGCAAGACCATAGGTATAGTGGGCGAGTCCGGCTCCGGCAAATCCGTATCCGCCATGAGCATCCTTCAACTGCTGGATGGCAATGGCTATATTGCAGAGGGAGAAGTTATATTCGAAGGCAAGGATTTGACCAAGCTTTCACAACAGGAGATGTACTCCATACGCGGCAATAAGATATCCGTTATATTCCAAGAGCCCATGACAAGCTTGAACCCGGTGTTCACCATCAAGCGTCAGCTCAGCGAACCCTTCATAATTCACCAGAAGATGAGCAAGAAGGAAGCGGAGAAGAAGGCGGTGGAGATGCTCTATGCTGTGCAGATACCTAACCCCGAAACGGTACTGCTCCAGTATCCCCATCAGCTTTCCGGCGGTATGCGGCAGCGTGTCATGATAGCAATGGCGCTTGCCTGCAAGCCAAAGATACTTATAGCGGACGAACCTACCACCGCTTTGGACGTTACCATTCAGGCACAGATATTGCACCTGATGAACGAGCTTCAGCGCGAAAACGGCACCGCCATAATATTCATAACCCACGATTTGGGCGTTATAAACGAAATGGCGGACGATGTGGTTGTTATGTACTGCGGTCAGGTTGTGGAGCAGGCATCTGCGCGGACCATATTCAGCCAGGACTGCCCGGCGAGCCACCCCTATACGGAGGGCCTGATGCATTCCATCCCCCGTATGGACAATGTGGGCACCAAGCTAAAGCCCATTCCCGGCGTGGTGCCGCATCCGCTGGCGCTGCCCAAGGGTTGCAAGTTCGCGCCAAGGTGCAAATACGCCACTCAGCGCTGCTTGGAAGAGGAGCCTACGCTCAATGAAGTATTCCCCGGTCAGAGAATTCGTTGTTTCTATCCCATGAAGGAGGTGCGCTGCAGTGAAGAACACGGAAAAGCTGTTGTCAATCACAAATCTTAAAAAGTACTTTCCTGTAGCCAAAACTAAGTGGTTCCAGAAAGAACAGCTGTATGTAAGGGCCAATGAGGATATCACAATAGATATTTTCAGCGGCGAAACATTCGGTCTGGTGGGCGAATCCGGCTGCGGTAAGTCCACGTTGGGCAGAACCATACTTCAGCTATACGATCAGACTGCGGGCAGCACCCTGTATTACGGCCGCACGTTGGAGGATTTTGCCCCCGAATACGTGGCAAAGACCCTGATGCGGGCGCCCAAGATGATTGAGCGATATAAGAAGGAGCAAGCTAAGGCTCACTCTGCCGCCGCGGAAGTGGAAAAGGCGGGCGAGCAGGCTACGTTCTATCAGCATCAGACCAAGAACCTGCTGGAGGCCGAAGCGCAGACCGCTTTCCAGAACGTTGTTAAGATACTGGGCGGCTTTGCCGCGCTTGACGACCCGAGGGAAGGCGCGGAGGCGCTGCTGAAAAAGTACCGCACAAATATCCAGATTTCCAAAATCAGGGAGCAGATGCGGGATATGGACGGCGAGATATCCCTTAACGAGGCTATTGCCAAGGAGATTGAGGCCGACAAGGAATTCAAGAATCCTCAGCCCAAGATTCGCAAGGCCCTGCACAAGGCGCAGCTTTACAGGGCAAGGAAAAGGGCTTTGCAGGAAAAGCTTGATATGCTTAATGCCCTGCTTAAGGATGAGGAAGCAAACGTGGCGGCTATCAAGGCCAAGTATAAGGACAATGCTAAGTTCCGGGAGTATGAAGCCATGCTGGACAACGGCATTGACCTCAGCCGGCTGAACTATTCCGAAATGCGCGTTCTGCGTAAGGATATACAGATTATATTCCAGGACCCCTATTCTTCGCTTAACCCGCGCATGACCGTGGGCCAGATAATAGGCGAGGGTCTTGTTACGCATAAGTTCTTCAAGGCGCGCGACCCCAAGATGAAGGAGTACATACTCCGCGTTATGGAGGAGTGCGGCTTGCAGGGCTATATGCTCCATCGCTACCCTCACCAGTTCTCCGGTGGTCAGCGTCAGCGCATCTGCATTGCCCGTGCTTTGGCTGTAAAGCCCAAGTTCATCGTTTGCGATGAGTGCGTATCCGCACTGGATGTGTCCATACAGTCCCAGATAATCAACCTGCTTGAGGAGCTGAAGGAGAGCGAGAATCTGACATATCTGTTCATCTCCCACGACCTGTCCGTTGTCCGCTACATTTCCGACCGTATCGGCGTTATGTATCTGGGCAACCTGGTGGAGCTTGGTACGGCTGAAGAGGTATTTAAGGATCCCCGCCATCCGTATACCGTGGCGCTGCTTTCCTCCATCCCCACGACGGATCCCGATTCCGCCAGCAAGGATCGTATTATTCTGGAAGGCAATATCCCAAGTCCAATCCGTCCTCCGGAAGGGTGCAAATTCCACACCCGCTGCTATATGGCCTGCGAAAAGTGCAAGCGCGTACCCCCACCGTATGTGGAGGTCGAGCCCGGCCATTTCGTAGCCTGCCATTTCCTGGATAAGAAGATAGACGAAAACGGCAAATATCTCTTTGAGCGGAATGGCAAGAAAGAGGAACAGTAAGTCATGCTTATTGATAGGCTTCGAAAGCTTAAAAAGTATGACCCAAAGAAAGCAGAGACTCTCTCCGATGAAATACACAAGGAGGGCGGCTTGGAAAAGGGGGATCTTAAAGCCCTTATTCTTTCCGCATTTGCGGTTTTTCTGCCAATAGCTCTCGGAATACTGCTGCTGTTCGTGTTGGTGGCGTGGGCCTTCACCGGCTTTGCCACATAAAGCGCGGCATAAAAAGCAAAGCAACATCCCCCGGTGAACCATCGGGGGATGTTTTATATCCATCCGGTAAAAGCGTGCCGTTTGAATTGAAAAATTAGCTTGCAAAGCGGCGCGGAAACGGATACAATATTCTTGCGCGCCAAGCGGGGAGTTAGCGGTGCCCTGTACCTGCAATCCGCTATAGCAGGGTGTGATTCCCGCCGTGAGGCGAAGCGCTGTGGGGCTGGAACAAGGGCGAAGCATTGAAGGCTGTGTCCTGTGCAATCGGATGCCGTGAACCATGTCAGGTCCTGACGGAAGCAGCATTAAGCGGAAAATCCGATGTGCCGCGGGAATGCATGGCCGGAGCTTAGCTTATTGTGTGCCGCCCATGGTGCTTTATGTCGAGCGGCGGGTGCGCGTTTTTCAAAAGAACATGGCGCTGCATTATGTGCGGCGCTTTTGTTTTACTCGGAGGATACCATGGATAAGGTTTTGCTTATATTGGTGGACGGTATGCGGCCGGACAGCATAGCCGCATGCGGCAGCGAATATGCGGACAATATGCTGAAAAACTGCCGCTATAAGGATATGCAGGCGAAAACGGTGTTTCCGTCCGTAACGCTGCCGTGCCATATGTCGCTGTTTCATAGCGTTGTGCCGCAGCGGCATGGGATACTGACGAATACGTTCGTGCCCATGGCGCGGCCCGTGGATGGGCTTATAGAAAAGCTGCACAATGCCGGTAAGCGTTGCGCTTTTTATTATACGTGGGAGCAGCTTAGGGACCTGGCAAAGCCCGGCATGCTTGATTGTTCGCTGTGCAGCGCCATGTTTCACGAGCAGGGGATAAAGGCCGACCGCACCGTGACGGACGCGGCGATAGCCGCAATGGCCGCCGAAAAGCCTGACTTTATATTCCTTTATCTCGGCTGGGCGGATGAAACCGGGCACCGTTTCGGCTGGATGAGCGAAGAATATCTTAGCGTGGTAAACGAAGAATGGGCCAACATAGAGCGCGTGCTTACAGCAACGCCGGAAGAATATAAGGTGCTGATTACAGCTGATCATGGCGGGCACGACATGAACCACGGCAGCGACGCGCCGGAGGACATGACAATCCCCGTGATAATACCGGAGCATGGTTCGCCGGATGAATTCACGGGCGAACCCATAAGCATACTTGATATCGCGCCGACCATAGCCAAATGGTTGGGCGCTGCACCGGACGAGCAATGGATAGGCAGGCCTATTGTGAAATAAAGCCTAAAACAGCTCATCCAGCATTGTGTAATAGAAAAGCTTATCCCTGTCCGGCTCTATGCCGAGCAGGTTAAACAGCGCATCCGCATCAAAATACGGGTGCGTTGTTCCGTATCTGCCGTCGCGGTTGTTAACAAGGCTGCGGTAGCACAGGGCTATATCCTGATATATGTCCGTAACGCCGGCCCAGCCAAGGTCTATAAAGCCGCTTATTTTGCCGTTGTCTATGAACACATTCGGCAGGCAAAGATCGCCGTGCGAAAATACGCGCTGTTCGGTCGGCTTGTTTGCAATGAGCCAGTTATAAATCTCCGCAGGATCGGCGAACCCGTTCGGGCTGTATGTGCCGGGTTGGGCGTCATCCGTGCTGCATAGCCCCTGCTCAACATTGCGCTTTGCAAAGGCAAGCTTCGCTTCAAGCATGTTCTGATACGGGCAATCCGCCGTATTCACGTTCCATAGCATATGTATGGCGTCTGCAAGCAGGGGAAGCAGCGTTGCTGCATCATCTATATATTCCTTGGCGCAGGCCATTTTGCCGCGTATGCGGGTCATCAGCAGATAGTTAGTGCCGTTTTCTTCGGCGACCTCAATTATGCGCGGGGCGGGCAGCTTGCCTTCAAGGAAGCCGAGAATATTGCGGCTGCGCTCATAGTCAGCCATATCCGTGCCGATTTTAAGCACCATGTTTTCATAGCACAGCACCTTTGAGCCGGACATGCCGATTCCGCTTTCCTCATAAGGCAGCGCGCTTACGCACCGCGCAATGCTATCGGGGAGATACATAATAAATTACCTCATAATCATAGATGAAAACAGTATAGCATTGACATGGCGGCAATACAAGCTCATTAACCTTGACTTATCACCCCATCCACAATATAATACAAGGGTAAAAAGTAAACAGCGTGCGATTATACTGCCGCGTTAAGGCGCGGCGCGGCCACAATAAAGACCGGGGAATCGGATGAAAGCTCCGAACTATCCCAGTAACCGTGATGCGGACGAAGAAGCACTTATGTCACTGCCTATAAAAGCGGGCGGGAAGGCGCTTTGTTAGGGGGGGAGCTAAGTCGGGAAACCTGTTTTCGCACGGAAACTTCTGGGATTGAGTGAAACTTATATGGCGCGGGTCGCCTATATTATGGTTGCAGCTTGTATTCCGGAAACTGCAGCCTTTTTATTTGCCTCTAAACAAAGGAAAGGAGTTTTCTTTAACATGAAAAACACTAAAAAACTGCTGGCCGTGCTGCTTGCGGCCATGATGTGCATTGCCCTTGCGGCATGCCAGCCTGCCGATAACGGCAATATGACGCCCCCTGTGGACACCACCGCGCCCGAAACCACCGCACCCGTTGCGGACACCGCAGCGCCCGAACAGAGCGCCGACCCTGAACCCGCAGGTATTACCGTAACGGACATGATGGGCCGCGAGGTAACGCTTGATGCGCCGGCGAGCAAGGTAGTCGCTCTTAGTGCGGGCGAATGCGAAATCGTCTATGCCCTTGGCGCGGGCGAGCTGGTAGTGGGCCGCGGCGAATACTGCGACTATCCTGCCGAGGTGTTCGATGTTGCATCCGTCAAGTCCGGTTCCGAAACGAATATAGAGGAAATTGTTGCCCTTGAGCCGGATGTGCTTATAACCAGCGCAATGGATCAGGACCAGGACGTTATAGCCAAAATAGAGGAAGCAGGCATAAAGGTAGTTGAATGCTACGCACAGGATATAGAAGGCGTGTATACTTCAATAGACCTTATAGGCAAGGTGCTGGGCCGCGACAGTGAAGCCGAAAGCCTTATTGCACAGATGAAGGAAGGCTTTGAGCAGATAGCCGCCAACAAGGTGGAAGGCGAAAAGACCGTTTACTTTGAAGTTTCTCCGCTTCAGTGGGGCCTTTGGACCGCTGGCAAGGGCACTTTCATGGACGAAATAGCCACCATGATGGGCCTTACCAACTGCTTCAGCGATGTTGAAGGCTGGGGCGAGATTTCTCAGGAGCAGGTAATTGAGCGCAACCCGGATTACATAGTTACCATATCCATGTATTATGGCGAAGGCCCGACCCCCGTTGAGGAGATACTGGGCCGCGAAGGCTGGGGCGAGCTGACCGCCGTTAAGAACAACGCGGTGCTCAACCTTGCCGACAATGAACTCAGCCGTCCCGCACCCAGGCTGCTTGATGGCGCAAAGGCGCTTTATGATTTTGTGACCGCCGAATAAGCGGCATATACTGCTAAATACTGCTCCCGCGGCGAAAGCTGCTGCGGGAGCGGCTTTTTATTAGGAATAATCGGATATTGATGGTATAATACGCTTATGAACGGAACGCAGGAAGGCTTCAGGGCATATGAATACATAATATTTGCGGCGGCAGCCATATTGACCGCCGTTATATGCGTATGCTTGGGCAGCGTGAACGTGCCGCTTAAAAGCACGGCGGAGATATTTCGCCGCGCGATACTGGGGCTGGACATGCCAAAGGAGCTGCCCGCGTCAATAATACTTACCGTGCGGCTGCCGCGCGTGCTGTGCGTTGCGCTCACGGGCGCGTCGCTTTCGCTTTGCGGCGCGGCAATGCAGGGCCTTTTGAAAAACCCGCTTGCCGATGGCTCTACGCTCGGCGTGTCCTCCGGCGCAAGCCTCGGCGCGGTAATAGCCATTGCGTTTGGCATATCGTTCCCTTCGCTCCCGTTCGCCGGCACGATGGTTATGGCAATACTGTTTGCGTTCATATCGCTTTTGATAATTCTTGGCCTTGCATACAGGCTTGATTTTTCACTTTCAACAAATACAATAATACTTATAGGCGTTATATATTCAATGTTTGTATCCAGCGCCATGAGCGTTATAATCACGTTTGCGTCAAACAAGCTCAAGCAAATAACCTTTTGGACAATGGGCAGCCTTAACGGTTCAACATACGCAAACGCGCTTGCGCTTGCGGCGGCGTTCGCAATATTCGGCGGAATTCTCTTTATAAAGGCAAGGGAACTGAATGCGTTCGCCGTGGGGGAGGATAATGCGCGAAACATTGGCGTGGACGTTAAAAGGACAAAGCTGACGGTGCTCATATGCGTATCCGCGCTGATAGGCGTATGCGTGTCAATAGGCGGAACGATAGCGTTCGTGGGCCTTGTTACGCCGCACGCGGCGCGCTTCATAGCGGGGCCGAACCACAAGCGGCTGCTTAGCGCAAGCGCGTTTGCGGGGGCGATATTCCTTATGCTGTGCGATCTTGCCGCGCGCACCCTGCTAAGCCCGCTGGAACTGCCCATAGGCGTTGTTACCAGCCTTATAGGCGCGGTTGCGTTTATAATAATATTCTATCGCGCAAGGGGGAAAAGCGGACGTGCTTGAGGTAAAGTCGCTCTCGGTGCGCTGCGGCGCGCTGGACATAGTTAAGGGCGTATCCTTTGCCGTGAACGACGGCGAATGGCTTATGATAGCCGGCCCCAACGGCGCGGGAAAATCCACCATAATAAACGCCGTTACAGGCGGCGCTGCATACACGGGGCAAATACTTTTGAACGGGCAGGACATACGCAAAAAGAAGCCTGTTGAATTGGCAAAGAACATAGGCGTGCTCACGCAAAACCATTACGTTGGGTATTCGTTCAGCGTGGAAGAAGTCGTGCGCCTGGGCAGATACGCCTATTCGCCGGGCGTGCTTGCAAGGCGCTGCGATGACGACGAGCGCATGGTTGAGCTTGCCCTTGAAAAAACGGGCATGGCGGCGCAGCGCAGGCAATCCGTGCTCACGCTTTCCGGCGGGGAGCTGCAAAGGACGTTCCTTGCGCAGGTGTTCGCGCAGGACCCGAAGTATCTGCTGCTTGATGAGCCCACGAACCACCTTGATTTGATATATCAGCGGCAGGTATTTGCGCTGATAAAAGAATGGCTCGCGCAGGGGGACAGGGCGGTTATAAGCGTTGTACACGATCTTTCCCTTGCGAAAAAATACGGCACACGCGCGCTGCTGCTCGACCATGGCTGCATGGCGGCGATAGGCGATACGAATACGGCGCTGAACCGCGATACGCTTGAAAAGGTGTACGGCATGGATGTTTACGCATACATGAAGGAGATGCTTTCCCAATGGCAGTAGATTATAAGCAATACATAAACGGACTCAATTCAGCCATGCCGGATGCGGACATGAACGCGGCGGCATTGGCAAAGCAGCGCTGGGACAGCATTGCAAAGCCGCTGGGCAGCCTTGGCAAGCTGGAAGAAATGGTGATAAAAACGGCGGCGCTTACGGGCGGCGCAAACGTGGATATATCGCGGCGCTGCGTTGCCATGTTCTGCGCGGATAACGGCGTTGTGGCGGAAGGGGTCACGCAAACCGGCAGCGAGGTAACGGCGATAGTTGCCGCGAATGCCGCGCACGGCAAAAGCACCGTGTGCGCAATGGCACGCACCGTGGGCGCAGAGGTGTATCCCGTTGACGTGGGCATGCTTACGCGAGCGGACGGCGTTGCGGACAGGCACGTTGCAAACGGAACAATGAATTTTACCCTTGGCCCGGCAATGACGCCGGAGCAGGCTATGCGGGCAATACAGGCGGGAATAGATACCGTAAGGGAGCTGAAAGAGAAGGGCTATAAGCTGATAGTTACGGGCGAAATGGGCATAGGCAACACCACAACCGCATCCGCCGTGGCGGCCGTGCTTACGGATACGCCGATTGATGAAGCCGTTGGCCGCGGCGCGGGGCTCAGCGACGCCGGGCTTATGCGAAAGCGCAGCGCAATAGCGCGCGGTATTGCCGTGAACAAGCCGGATAAGGAGGATGCGTTCGATGTACTCGGCAAGCTTGGCGGGTTCGATATGGCGGCGATGGCGGGCGCGTTCATAGGCGGCGCGCTCTACAGGGTGCCTACGGTAATAGACGGGTTCATAAGCAGCGCGGCTGCGCTTATAGCCGCACGCCTTTGCCCAAGGTGCAGCATTGCAATGATACCCAGCCACGCTTCGGCGGAGCCCGCGGCGAAGCGCATTATGAAGGAGCTTGACCTTGAGCCGCCGCTTTATGCCGATATGCGCCTTGGCGAGGGCACGGGCGGCGTGTGCATAATTCCGCTTATGGATATGGCGCTCAGCGTATATAACACCATGGCTACGTTTGAGGACATAAACGTGGACGCATATACGCCGCAGGGAGGAGAAATAAAGTGATAACGCTTATGACGGGCGGCTCGGCCTGCGGCAAAAGCTCATATGCGGAAAGCCTTGCCGTGCGGCTGAACGGGCCGCGGTACTATCTTGCCGCAATGCAGCCATATGGCGAGGGCGGGGCGGAAAAGATAGCCAAGCACAGAGAGATGCGCCGCGGCAAAGGCTTTGAAACAATTGAGCGCTACCGCGACTATGCTTCGCTTGAACTGGACAAAAAAGGCGGCACGGCGCTGCTTGAATGCATATGCAACCTTACCGCCAACGAAATGTTTGACGATGCGGGCAAGGTGAGCGATCCTTACGCGCGCGTTATAAGCGGCGTGGAGCACGTTGCGGCGCAATGCAGTAATCTTATAGTGATAACCAACGACGTTGGCAGCGACGCCGGAGTATATTCCGATGAAACAATGCGCTATGTGCGCACGCTTGGGAGGATAAATATTGCCTTGGCGCAGATGGCGGATAATGTGTATGAATTGGTTGCGGGCATACCGATAGTGCTGAAGGGGAAGCTGATATGAATGCGTTAAGATCAATAGCCATGGCTTTTGCAATGTTTTCGCGCATACCCATGCCGCGCATTGAATGGAAAAAGGAAAACATGCGCTATATGCTCTGCGCGCTGCCGCTTGTAGGGGCGGCGATAGGGCTGGCGCTTACGCTGTGGGTATGGGTATGCCTGCGGCTTAAAATGCGGCAAACGCTTTTTGCGGCGGGCATTGCGCTTATACCGCTGCTGCTTTCCGGCGGGATACACATGGATGGCTTTTGCGACACTGCGGACGCATTGAGCAGCCATCAACCGGCAGAGCGCAAAAGGGAAATACTGAAGGATTCCCACGCGGGGGCGTTTGCTGTTATAAGCTTCGGCATGTATATGCTTGGGTACTTTGCGCTTTCAAGCGAGCTTGAGCTATGCTATAATACCGCGCTGATAATGGGGCTTATGCATATGATAAGCCGCGCCGTGGGCGCGCTTATGAGCACGCTTACCGTATCCGCACACGAAGGACTGCTAAGTGCCTTTACCTCTGCCGGGGCTAAGGGAGCGGCATGGATATTGCTTTGCATATTTGCGCTGTGCGCGGCGGGGGTTATTCTTATCGCGGGAATTGGCGGCGCGGCGATGGTGATTGCCGCAATAATGGCGTTCTTTGCGCTCAGACGCATGGCGATAAAGCAGTTCGGCGGCATGAGCGGCGACCTTGCAGGCTTTTCCATACAGATGAGTGAGCTTATAATGCTGACGGCATATGTTTTTGTTTCAAGGGCGGTAAATATATGATACTGATAATTGGGGCCGAAGCGAGCGGAAAACGCGAATTTGCAAAAAGCCTTGGCTATTCGGACGATGATTTTACAACCGATCCGTTTGACGGCAAAAGGGTGGTGTACGGCGTGCAGAGCATTCTTTTTGCCGACCATACGCGCACGCAGGAGCTATATGATGCGCTTGCGGATAAGGAGGTTGTTATTTGCAACGAGGTCGGCAGCGGCGTTATACCCGTTGAGCGGGAAGTGCGCCTCGGGCGGGAGGCGGCGGGCAGACTTTGTGTTCTGCTTGCCAAAGATGCCGAGGCCGTGGTGCGCATGGTGTGCGGCATACCAACTATAATAAAGGGGCAAATATGAGGGTATATCTTATAAGGCACGCCAAAACAGTCGGCAATGCGCTAAACCGTTACATTGGCCGCACGGATTCGCCATTGTGTGAAGAAGGCATAGCGTCCGCAAAAGCGGCCGGAGGGGACAGCGCGCTTAAAAGCGTTATAGTTACCCCGCTGATGAGAACGCAGCAGACTGCGCGCATACTTTTCCCAAACGCGGAGCAGTGCATAGTAAGCGGCCTTAAGGAGATGGACTTTGGCGACTTTGAGGACAGGAGCGCGGACGATATGGCAAATGACTCCGCCTACCGCGCGTGGGTAGACGGCGGCTGCATGAGCCGCTGCCCGAACGGGGAGAGCATAGCATCCTTTACCGAAAGAATACTCGCTTCCTTTTGGCAATGCGTGCGCGCCGCGGAAAGCGCGGGCGAAAGCAGGCTTGTGTTCGTTGTGCACGGCGGAGTGATAATGGCTCTCCTCAGCGCGGCAGGCAGGCCTAAAAAAGGCTTTTACGACTGGTATTTGCCAAATTGCGCCTGTGTGCAGGCCGATACGGCGACAGACAGCGCGACGGGCGAAGCATATCTTGAAAATATTTCCGTGAAGGGGAAGGTTGAAATTTGACGCTTGATCTGGTCAATATAGTATCCAATCTGCCCATGCTTGCGCCGCTCGGCGGCAGGGATGGGCTTTATGATTATATCCATAATGATTGCCTCTGCGACGGGGCGGAGGTAATATCCTGCCCGCCCTACGGAACGGATATAGTGAAGGGGATCGCAGCGGGCTATCACCTGATGTTTTATCCAAACTGGATAGATTTTTATAACGGAAACACAGAATATCTGAATAAGCATTTCGGCAGCGAAAAAACATGGCGGGAATATTACTGCTGCGCTGATGCGGCGGGATTCGAGCGGCAGATAATCGAGGACATGGACCGCGCGGAAGCCTTGGGTGCGAAGTATGCGGTTTTTCACTGTGCGGATATATCAAACGAGGAAGTGCTGGGCAACTACGCGCTGCATACTAACGAGGAAGTCATCCGCGCAACGGCTGCGCTTATAAACCGAGTTATGCGCGGCAGGAAGTATAGCTTCACGCTGCTTTTTGAAAACCTTTTCGTGCCGGGCATGACGCTTATAAACAGCGCGGAAACGGAGCTGATGCTAAGCCTTGTTGAATACGAAAACAAGGGTATAATGCTGGACACGGGGCATCTTATGGCTGCGCTGAGGCTGAACGGACTGCTTACAGCCCAAAAAGAGGAGGGGGCCGCGGACGCCATATTAAACATTGTCGCGGCCCATTGGAGGGTAAAAAAACACATACTGGGCATTCATCTGCATAAATGCAGCCTGAATATGCCCATTGAGGAGTACACAAAGGTTATCACACCGGCCGAAAGCTTTGATGAGCGCAGCGCGCAAAGCTACGCGCGCATAATGGCGCTGGACGCTCATTCCCCGCTTGAAACGGACGCAATGCGCCGCGTTATAGACGCGATAGCCCCGCGCTACATTGTGCATGAGCTGAGCGCGCGCACGCCCGCGGAGAAGGCCGAAGCCGTAAGAATGCAGCTTAAATCGCTTCGCGGCTGCTGCCCATGAAAAACAGCGCCAGCGCGCCGGGGCCAACGTGCGCCCCGGTTACGGGTTCGTAGCACACGGTCATTATCTGCTTGGGCGGGTTTTTAGCCCGTATCATTTCCGCAAGCGCCGCCGCATCATCAGAACAGTCCGCATGGGCTATACCGACGATTTGATCGGCGGCGTTTTCTACAAGCTCATCATACTTTGCGGCAATGGCCTTGAGTGCGTTCTTTTTGCCGCGCACTTTTTGAAAACAAACTATTTTGCCTTCGTCGTCGCCCTTCAAAAGGGGCTTTATGTTCAGCACGCTGCCTATCATGGCGGCTATGTTGGACAGCCTGCCCGTGCGGCGCAGATGCATAATATCATCCACTGTGAATACTTGGCACATTTTGTGCCGAGTGTTGATTATTTCCCGCGCAATTTCTTCCATATCCGCGCCTTCGCGCATCATTTCGCCCGCGCGTATAACAAAAAGACCTTCGCCAAGGGATGCACTGAGCGTATCCACGGTTATTATCTTTCTTTCGGGATATTGCTCCCTGAGTTCGTTGGCAGCGGTCTCGGCAGAGGAATACGATCCGCTTATGCCCGACGACATGCCTATGAACAGTATATCAAGCCCCTGCTTGAGCACGGGCTCCATATATTCAATATAGCGCTGCGGCGGCACCTGAGACGTGGAAGCCTTTGCGCCGGAGCGTATGGCGTCGTAATACGCTTTGCCGTCGAACGCGGCAATGTCCATGCAGGTGCGCTCATCTCCGTTAAGGTAATAATTGAACGGGATAACGCCTATATCGTAAGCCGAAATCACATCCGGCTCCAAATTGGCCGAAGTATCGGTCATAAGCTTAAACAAAATACACACCTCCACACAACCTTGTGAACAATATTAGATTAGCACGAGTGCTACGATATGTCAAGGGCGGCAATGTGACAGTTCGTTTGCATTTTGGCGTAAGATGTGATATATTCTGTCATAACATAAAATAATCAGGAGGTGGAGTTGCTTTGGCATATGATAAGCAGCTTGTTGCGGGCAAGCTGAGAAGATGGGAAAAATATCTTAACCGCTTCCGTTTGCCGCAATGGGAAGATATACCGGATTTTGGATTATATATGGAGCAGGTGATAGTCCTGCTGAAAAAATATTTGGATTATCTGCCGCCTGAACTGAAAGAGGAACAGATAATAACCGCAGCCGCAATAAACAATTACGTCCGCACAAAGGTAATGCCCGGGCCGGACAAAAAGAAGTATTACAGAATACATATTGCGTATCTCATAATAATCTGCTCCTTAAAGCAGAATCTTAGCCTTGCAATGCTGCAAAAGATAATCCCGATGGGCATAAACGAGGACGAGGTGAAGGAAATATACGAATCCTTTGCCAAGCGGCATAATTTGGCCGCGCAGTATTTCGTGGAGCAGGTTCGCCTTGCCGCGGCAAGCATACTGGATCACGATGAAAAGAGCGAGCTGGACGCGAAGGACCCGAACGACATGATAACATTCGCAGCGGTGATAAGCTGCTTTTCGCGCCTGCTTGCGGAAAAGCTGCTGCTGCTTGACGGTAAAACGATTGAGAATGGCGGAAGTATAGAAATAGTGGAGTGATAAAATGGGCGAAATAATCATAAGCACAGCAAAAATGGAAGATGCCGAGGAGCTGAACCGCATTGAATGCGCGGCGTTCCCAAGCGCCGAAGCCGCAAGTCTTGAATCCTATAAATACAGGATAACAAACATAAACGACTGGTTTTTGAAGGCGGAGGAGGACGGCAAAATAGTCGGCCTTATCTGCTGCCGACCCGTAGCTATAGAGGGCGTGACGGACGATATGTATGAACCGGAGCCTGTGGCGGACGGCAAGGTGATATGCATACTGAGCGTAGCCACGGAGCCGAACCTTCAGCGGCGCGGCATAGCGGCAAAGCTTATAGAAGCGCTGATAGCCAAGGCGAAGGAGCGCGGCATGGACGCGGTTTCGCTTGCCTGCAAGGATAAGCTGGTGCATTATTATGCCAAGTTCGGCTTTGTGCTTAACGGCATTTCCGCATCCGAACACGGCGGCGTGCAATGGAACGACATGATATTGAGGTTTTAAGTATATCAGAGTAAATAAAAAAGGCAGCGTGTGCTGCCTTTTTGTGCCTTTATTCGAAGAATGCAACGGCCCTTATCGGCGCGCCGTCTGCATTTTCCCATTTCAGCGGCAAGGCGAAGAACCAAAATGGCTCACTTCCGCATTTGTCAAGATTGGTCAGGTTTTCTATATTGACTATATCGTGCCCGGCAAACAGCCTTTTGTGCCGCGGCAGATCCGCGTCCGGTATGGGGTCCACGCCTATAACATCGAACCCTATACCCTTTTTGTTCGTGGCAAGTATAAAGTCTATAACCTCGTCGTCTATGCAGGGATAGTCGCCGTAGTATTCCGGCGTTCCCCAGCGCGCGTCCCAGCCGAGATTAAAAAGCAGATAGTCAGCCTTTTCCGCATCGGCGCGGCGCGGGGCTATTTCCTGCATGGTTATGGCCTCGCCCTCTTTAAGGTGGCGGCAGTCTATAACCACCGCGCGGCCCACGAATTGGCTAACGGGGAAGGCGTCCAGCGTTGTACGCCCGGCAAAAAGGTGCGCCGGCGGGTCAACATGCGTTCCGGTATGGGAATACATGCTGAGCAGCGTTTCCTTAAAGCCGTCCTTTTCGTATGAATTGGCGGGGGTCAGCCTGGGCTGCTCCGTGCCCGGGTAAACCGGCATTGTTTCGGATATGGTATGCGTAAGGTCTATTACTTTCATATCGCGCGCCTTTGACTTACGCCATCAGCTCCTCCATTTCGTCTATCAGCTCGCCGAAAAGCTTCAGCGCTTCGTTCACGGGGGCGGCGGTGGTCATGTCCACACCGGCCAGCTTCAGTATGCTTATGGGATCCATGCTGCCGCCGGCGGAAAGGAACTTCTTGTAATCGGCAACGGCGGTTTCGCCTTCGGTAAGTATGCGGTTGGCTATTGCGCAGGCGGCGGAGAAGCCGGTGGCATACTGGAACACATAGAAGTTATAGAAGAAGTGCGGAATGCGCGCCCATTCTTCGGCAATTTCCTTGTCCACGGTTATGCCGTCGCCAAAGTAGAACTTGTTCAGCTCGTAATACTTATCGCAAAGCGCATCGGCCGTGAGCGCCGTGCCGGATTCGGCAAGCCTGCTCATGAAAAGCTCGAACTCGGCAAACATGGTCTGGCGATATACCGTGCCGCGGAAGCTTTCAAGGAAGTGGTTTATAAGATATGCGCGCTCGCGCTTATCGGTGGTGTTGTTGAGCAGGTATTTGACCAGCAGCACCTCGTTGCAGGTGGAGGCGACTTCTGCCACGAATATAACATAATGCGCGTTGCAGGGCGGCTGATGCTTTATGGAATGATAGGAATGCAGCGCGTGGCCCATTTCGTGCGCAATGGTGAACATGCTGTCCAGCGTGTCCTGCTGATTGAGCAGAACATACGGATGCGGATCGCCGCCGGAGGAATATGCGCCGCCGCGCTTGCCTTCGTTTTCGTAAACGTCTATCCAGCGGTTGCTGAAGCCTTCCTTCAATATATCAAGATAATCCTGGCCGAGCGGGGCGAGGGCCTTAAGTATTATCTCCTTGGCCTCTTCGTAAGGTATCTTTTTGGTAGCGTCGCTCACTATGGGCGTATAAAGGTCATACATATGCAGCTCGTCAACGCCCATCAGCTTTTTGCGCAGGTTGACGTATTTATGCAGATGCTCTATGTTGTTATGCACGGCCTCTATAAGGTTATGGTAAACCTGCACGGGCACTTCGGTTTCATCAAGCGCAGCCTCCAGCGTGGAATCATAATGCCTTGCCTGCGCATTGAATATGAGCGTTTTCATCTGCGCGTCAAGGAACGCGGCGGTTGTGTGCTTGAACGATGCAAACGTATGATACAGCGATTCAAACGCGGCCTTGCGCACGTTCACATCCTCGTTTTCCATAAGGGGGATGAAGGAACCCTGCGTAACCTGCAGCGCATTGCCTTCGGCATCGTGAATATCGGGGAAGCGGATGTCCGCATTGCGGAAGGCTGAACCTATTTCGCCGGGGGCGTTGCTCATCTGCCCGGCAAGGGCCATTATGCGTTCTTCGGCATCGCTTAGGGTATGCGCCTTCATGCGGCGTATGCGGCTGAGCAGACGCTCGTATTCTTTAAGCTCCGGTTTCTGCTGCATAAAGCCATCAAGCTTTGCATCGTCTATGGCTATTATTTCGGGGGTAACGAAGGCATATGCGCTTTCGTTTGCTACAAGGTAGCTCATCAGCTTGCCCTTCATGGCGTTATAGAAGCTGTTGGCGGTGTCTTCGTCGGACTTACGCATGGCGTAGTTTGCAAGGCGGCCTATTTTCAAATTGGCCTCGTCGCGCGCCTTCAGGAAGCCGTAAAGCGTGTCCGCGCTTTCGCCCAGCCTGCCCTTATAGGTTTCGGCCATGGGGATGTATTTCTTCGCGTCCTCAAGCGCCTTTTCCCAAAGCTCGTCCGTTGCAAAAAGGTCTTCCGTTGCCCAAGTATATTGCTTGTCTACCTCGCTGCGCTTGGGTATTTTTTTCTGTGCTGCCATTTGCATATATCTCCTTTTCTTTTTATTCAGAAGCTTGTTAAGGCTATTGTACCATGTTTTTAATTTATAAGCACCTGTTTTGAAATAATATATTGACAACTATATCGGATGCCGATATAATACATATATCGACAGCCGATATAACGGCAAACGATAATAAGGAGGATGCATGAACGAATCGTTGGCACTTACAGAAGGGGTCTACTATATTTTGCTTTCGCTTTGCACGCCGTTGCATGGCTACGGAATAATGCAAAGGGTGGAAGAAATGTCCGCGGGGCGGGTAAAGCTTGCGGCGGGGACGCTTTACGGCGCGCTGAATACGCTGAAGGAGCGCGGCTGGATAACGCTTGAAAGCGGCACGGACGGGCGCAGGAAGGATTATGCCATAACCGAAAAAGGCAGACAGGTGCTAATGGCGGAGTTGGCGCGGCTTAAGGAGCTTGTACAAAACGGTGAAAAAGTGTTGGAGGATAAATAATTATGGAAACCAAAACGGGTACATAAATCTGCTGTGCGCGGTGGTTATGGCATACGGCCTCGGCCGCGTGCACGGCAAAAAGGAAGCGCTTGAGCGCGAAAGAAGAATAAGAGAATAAACGGATTCACAAATTCGTTGCGAAATGGTATGCTTATACAATGAGGGCATACCATTTTTTCGGTATGCGCGCCTAAAATAAAAATTTCGCGGCATGCAACTTTTTTTGCAGGCTTCGCGTTATATGAACAGGAGGGATGATAATGGCGCGATGGGAATTCGAGGCCATTTATAAAGCCTTTTCCCGCATGGTATATTGGGCCGCTTACGGCGTGACCAAAAGCGAAAGCGACGCGGGCGACGTTACGCAGGAAACGTTCATCCGCGCGCTTAAATACGCGGATAAACTGAAGGATATGGAGGAAGCGCAGATAAAGGCATGGCTTTACAGGGTGTGCATAAATCTGTGCATGGACAATAAACGCAAGCTGAAGCGCGAACAGCTCAGCGACGAACTGCCGGAGACCGCCGTTGAGAATGAGGCGGAGTTGCCGGAGGTTTCCGCCGTGAACGCGGAGCAGCGGCGCATTATAAGGCAGGCGGTGGAGGATTTGCCCGATATTTACCGCGAAACGGTTATGCTGCATTATTTCTCCGGACTTCAATATGGCGATATTGCCGCCATGCAGGGCGTGAGCGAGGGAACGGTAAAATCCCGCATGGCGCGCGCAAAGGCGAAGCTTGCAAAGGCATTGGAAAGGAGGTGACGGGCATGGATAACAATTTGAATATGACAGGGCAGGACAGGCTGGACGCTCTGCTTTTTGACATTGCTGATGAAGAGGACATGAAGGTTGATTATGCCGCCATGCTCGACACTGTATATAAAAAGGCGGCAGCGCGCAAAAAACGCACCGCGTTCGTTAAATACGGCTCCATGGCAGCCGCGGCGGCAATCGCATTGGCAGTTGGCGGGCTGTGGTTTGCAATGAACGGCACGGCGGCTAATACGAACGAAGCCGCACCGCAGGCGCCGGAGTTTATGTGCGGCGTGGACAGCGGCACGGCGGATTGCAACGGCATGGAAGCGGCGTTCCCTATGGATGCGCCGGAGCCTGCTGCGACTGATGCGCCGGCGGAGGGCGCAGGCGATATGAATGACACGGCTGCGGGCGACGGGGAGCTGCGCAGCACGGTTATGGCGCCGGGACTTGCCGATGAATGCGGACTGCGCTGGATTGCCAAGGACATTACGCTGCCGGATATAAATTTCGGAGCATATTATGATGTGACGAAGGATGACGCGGATGGCTTTGAGTGCATTGTATACGGCTGCACGCAGGCCGATGCCGAAGGGTATATGGCGGAAATTGCCGCAATGTACGGCGCAAAGGCCGAAGATGGCGGCATGAGCATAACTATAGACGGCGGCGTCACCGTGACGCTTGCGCTTGAAAGGGATGTACTCAACATATCCGCGCGCGGCTGAACAAAAATAATGCGAAAGAGACTCCGTACAGAGTCTCTTTTTTATTGACAAAAGCGGGGCGAAAGCTTAGACTTTCTATATATTATAGAATGGCTTGCCGTGGGCCTGTGTCCAAGGAGGAAAAATACCGTGGAAGCAAAGAAAAAGTTTTATATCACAACACCGATCTATTATCCCAGCGCGAAGCTGCATATAGGTCATGCGTACTGCACCGTGGCGACGGACGTTATCGCGCGGTATAAGCGGATGCAGGGCTATGACGTGATGTTCCTTACCGGAACCGATGAACATGGCCAGAAGATAGAGGAAAAAGCAAAGGCCGCAGGCGTTACGCCGCAGCAGTTTGTGGACAATATAGTGCTGGGCAAGGGCGGCGTGAAGGATCTTTGGAAGCTTATGAACATATCCAACGACCGCTTTATCCGCACTACGGACGATTATCACGTTGCCGCGATACAGAAGGTATTCAAAAAGATGTATGAAAACGGCGACATTTATAAGGGAAAATATACCGGCAAATACTGCACGCCGTGCGAAAGCTTCTGGACAGAGAGCCAGCTTGTGGACGGCAAATGCCCGGACTGCGGCGGCGAAGTGAAGGACGCGGAGGAGGAAGCGTATTTCTTCCGCCTTTCAAAATATGCCGAGCCTGTAAGAAAGCTGCTGCTTGAAGGCAATTTCCTTGAACCCGCAAGCAGGGTAAACGAAATGGTGAAGAACTTTATAGACCCCGGCCTTGAGGATCTTTGCGTAAGCCGCACAAGCTTCACTTGGGGTGTACCCGTGGACTTTGACCCGGGCCACGTTGTGTATGTTTGGGTGGATGCGCTGTTCAATTACTGCACCGCGCTCGGCTTCATGAACGATAAGTATCCCGATGCGGACTTTGAAGAATTCTGGCCGGCGGACGTGCATATGGTGGGCAAGGAGATAGTCCGCTTCCATTCAATAATTTGGCCCGCAATGCTGATGAGCATGAATATGCCCCTGCCCAAGAAGATATTCGGCCACGGCTGGCTCCTGCTCGGCGGCGGCAAGATGAGCAAGTCTAAGGGCAACGTTGTTGACCCGTATATACTTTCCGAACGCTTCGGCGTGGATGCGCTGCGCTTCTATCTGATGCGCGAATTCCCGCTCGGCAGCGACGGCAACTTCTCCAACGAGCTGCTTATTTCCCGCATAAATTCGGAGCTTGCCAACGACCTTGGCAATCTTTTGAGCCGCTCAGTAGCAATGGTTGAAAAGTACTTCGGCGGCACAATACCCGAAAACCGTCAGCCAGACGCCATGGACGATGAGCTCATAGGCATGGTGAAAGGCCTTAGGGATAAATACGAACAGCTTATGGATAAGTTCGGCACGCAGGATGCCCTCAGCGAGGTGTTCCGTGTTATCTCCCGCGCCAATAAGTATATCGACGAGACTGCGCCATGGGTGCTGGCAAAGGATATGGAAGCCAACGGTGCAAGGCTTGCAGCCGTTATGTATAACCTTATCGAGACCCTCCGCGTGTGCCTCACCCTGCTCACACCCTTCATGCCCGAAAGCGTGGAGAAGGGCTTTGCGCAGATAGGCGCCGCAAAGGAGGACACCACCTGGGAAGCCGCCGCCGAATGGGGCAGGCTGCATAACATTACCGTGCATAAGGGCGAAGCGCTCTTCCCCAGAATAGATATGAAGAAGGAGCTGGAGGCGCTGGAAAAGCTGGAGCATCCTGAGGAAGCAAAGCTGGAGAAGAAGGAAGCCAAAGCCGAGGCCAAGCCCGAAAAGAAGGAAGCAAAGGCGGAAGAAAAGGCCGCGGACGAATACATAACCTTTGACGATTTTGAAAAGGTAAAGCTGCGCGTGGCGGTCGTCAAAAACTGCGAATTTGTGCCAAAGAGCGAAAAACTGCTCAAGTTCACGCTGGACATGGGCAACGGTGAGGAGCGCACCATACTTTCCGGCATCCGCAAGTGGTATCCCGATCCCGAGCAGCTGATAGGCAAGCGCGTTATCGCCTGCATAAACCTTAAGCCCCGCAAGATGGTCGGCATAATGAGCGAAGGTATGCTGCTCAGCGCGTTCACGCCCACGGCGGACGGCGGCGAGGAACTCAGGCTCCTCTCTACCGAGGATATTATGCCCGGCGGCAGCGAGGTAGGTTAATGGAGCTTGTTCCGCTGAAAAACGGAAAATGGCTCACCGTGCGGGCAGCCGAACCCGGCGATGCGGCTGCGTTCATGGCGTTTTCGCGGCTTGTGGGCGGGGAAACGGACAATCTTATGCTCGATTCCCGCGGCTTTTTCGGCACGGTTGAGGAAAAGGCGGAATATTTGAGCGCCGCGCTTGCGGACAGGCGATATTGCATAATGCTTGCCACGATAGAGGGCGAGATGGTAGGTTTTTTCAGCATAGCCCCCATGGGCGATGGTAAGCTGCGCGGCAATGCGGGTTTCGGCATTGCGGTAAGGAAAAGCTGCTGGCGGCTTGGCATAGGCGCCATACTGACCGTTGTTGCAATAGATTACGCAAAAGAAGCGGGCTACCATAAAATATGCCTTGACGTAAGGGCGGATAATGAACGCGCCGTACGGCTGTATAAACGCTTTGGGTTCGCCCAATGCGGCCTGCGCAGGGAGCAGCTGTTTATAAACGGCAAATATTACGACGAAATGATGATGGAGCTTATGCTATGAGATTTTTTGATACTCATGCGCATTTGAACGACGAAAGCTTCGATACCGACAGGGCAGCACTGATAGAGGGGCTGCCCTCTTGCGGTGCGGAGCTTATTATGGACGTTGCATGCGCGGCGGAGGATTTTGAAAAAACGCTTGAAATAACCGCAATATACCCGTTTATATACGGCGCATACGGCATACATCCGCACTATGCGTCAGATCCCGGCGAAAACTGGGAGGCACGGCTTAGGCGCGCCCTTTGCGACAAAAAGGCCGCGTGTTTGGGCGAAATAGGGCTGGACTATCATTATGACCTTTCCGAAAAGGAGGACCAGAAAAAGCTCTTTGACTATCAGCTTAAGCTGGCGAAGGAACTTGGCTTTCCCGTGTCACTGCATATAAGGGAAGCATTCGGAGACGCAATGGAAATACTCCGTGCGAACAAGGACGGCCTCCGCGGCGTTATGCACTGCTTCAGCGGCAGCGTGGAAACCGCGCGGGAATGCCTTGATCTGGGGCTGTACATAGCCCTTGGCGGGGCTGTAACGTTCAAGAATGCCGTTAAGCCCATTGAGGTTGCAAAATATGTTCCGGCGGACAGGCTGCTGCTTGAAACGGACTGCCCGTATATGACGCCCGTGCCGCACCGCGGCAAGCGGAACAACCCTTCCTTCGTGCCGATAATTGCCCAATGCATTGCCGATGCACGTGGAGAGGACGCGGACGCGCTTGCAAAAAACTGCCTTGAAAACGGCAAAAGGCTTTTCGGCATATCATAAAACGGAAATTCGGCAAATAAACATATCCCATGATGGGATTGTTTAACATGATAAGAAGGTTTTATCCTTCAAACAAAGCGCTTATGCGCATGGGTGCGGCGGTATGCCTTGCGGCAGTTGCCGCGCTGGCAATAGGCGGGCATGGCACGGCCGAACCCGCGGCGGCAATAGTGAACGAAAACGGGCCCGTGATAGCCCTTACATTTGACGATGGGCCGTACCCAAAGGTTACGGGGCATATACTGGACGTGCTGGAGAAAAACGGCGTATGCGCAACGTTTTTCGTGCTGGGCAGCAGGATAGAAGGGCATGAGGACATGCTGACAAGGATGGATGAGCTGGGCTGCGAAATAGGCAACCATTCCTTCAGCCATGCCGACCTTACGCGGCTGAGTAAGGCGGACTGCCAACGGGAGCTTAGCGATACGGATGCGGAGATACGCCGCGTTACCGGGCACGAAGCAAGTGTTGTGCGGCCGCCGTATGGGTATTATAATAAGGCCGTGCTGAGTGCCGCTGAAAGGCCGCTGATACTTTGGACGGTGGATACGAACGACTGGCGCGGAAAAGCGCCGGGCGAGATAGCCGATTATGTTATTCAGCAGGCCAAGGAGGGCAGCGTGATACTGATGCACGATCAGCAGACGCAGACGGCGGACGCGATGGAGATGATAATTCCCACGCTTATAGAGGAAGGCTTCCGCTTCGTTACCGTATCGGAGCTGATAAGGCTCACGGGCGGGCAATGCAAGGGCGTGAAGCTGCCGGAATAAGCGCAGGCGAATATAAATTTTTACCCAAGAGGAGATGTTAAAAATGGCACAGGTTACCATGGAACAGGCCGAAAGGCTTATCAAGGCGAACGTTACGGAGCAGCATCTTTTCACCCATGCGCGCGCGGTGAGCGCGGCCATGGGCGCAATGGCGGAGCACTTTGGCGAAGATAAGGCGCATTGGGAGGCCGTGGGCTATCTTCACGATGTTGATTACGAAAAGTTTCCCGAAGAGCATCTTGCGCACACGCGGGAACTGCTTAGCGGCGAGGATATAGACGAAAGTGATATTCGCGCCATACTTTCCCACGGATACGGCATCTGCACGGATGTTGAACCGCAGACGGATATGGAAAAGAGCCTTTTCACGGTGGACGAGCTTACTGGTATAGTCCAGGCGGCATCGCTCATGCGGCCCACGGGTATAACCGATTTGGAAGTGAAGAGCCTTAAAAAGAAATATAAGGACAAGAAGTTTGCCGCCAAATGCAGCCGCGAGGTGATTGACAAGGGCTGCGCAATGCTCGGCATGCCTATAGAGGACGTTATGGCGATAGTCATAAAAGGCATGCAGGCATATGCCGATGAACTTGGAATAGGCAGCAAGGAGTAAAATAAAAAGGGGCTTTGGTAAGCCCCTTTTTCATTTTGCTTAAATCATGCGTTAAAGCCCATTGCCGCATAGACTTTTTCAACTGTCTTTGCCGCCGCTTCGCCCGCGCGCAGCGCGCCGTCATGCATTATTTCATGCAGATAATCCTTGTTGCCCATCAACCTGGCATACTCGGTCTGTATGGGGGCAAGGCCTTCTATTATAGCGTCCGCGGTTTCGTTTTTCAACGCGCCGTAATTCTGACCGGCAAAATGCTCCTCGGCTTCCTGCATGGTTTTTCCGGTAAAGCTTGTGTATATCGCCAGCAGATTGGATACGCCCGCTTTGTTGGCAATGTCGTACTTAACTATGCCGTCGCAGTCGGTAACGGCCTTGCGCAGCTTTTTGCGTATAACGTCCGGCGTGTCTATTATGGATACGAAGCCGTTTGGGTTGGGGTCGGACTTGCTCATCTTCTGCGCAGGGTTCTGCAGGCTCATCACGCGCGCGCCGAACTTGGGCGTGTATCCTTCGGGAATGGTGAATATGTCGCCGTGGTTACGGTTGAAGCGGATGGCTATATCGCGGCAAATTTCAATGTGCTGCCGCTGATCTTCGCCAACGGGAACTATATCGCTTTGATAAAGCAGTATATCCGCCGCCATAAGCACCGGATATGTGAAAAGGCCGGCGTTTATATTATCCGCATGCTTGGCGCTCTTGTCCTTAAACTGAGTCATGCGGTTAAGCTCGCCCATATACGTTGCGCAGTTGAGCACCCAGCTCAGCTCGCAATGCTCCTTAACGTCAGACTGAACGAATATAACGCTTTCCTTGGGGTCCACGCCGCAGGCAAGCAGCAGCGCCGTGAGCGAAAGGGTGTTCTCCCTAAGCACGTCAGGATCCTGCTTAACGGTTATTGCATGAAGATTGGCTACGCAGTAATAACAGAGCCTGCCTTCCCCCTGAAGCAGCGGCCAATTGCGCAGCGCGCCCACATAATTGCCAATCGTGGGTATGCCGGAAGGCTGAATACCGCTCAATACTATTTTCTTTCCGTTTTCCATAGCCTTGTTCTCCTTCGTTAACGGTAAAATCAATAAAGTATATTATATCAGCTTGTTTTGCCTGTGGCAATGGCGGCTTCGAAATGGTACAATTATAATGGCAGAAAATTATGGAGGCTTACTATGGCTTATCAGGCGCTTTACAGAAAATATCGCCCGCAGCTGTTTGCGGATGTGCTGGGGCAGGAGCATATAACAACAACGTTGAAAAATCAGGTGGAAAGCGGCCGCGTGAGCCATGCATATGTGTTTTCCGGTTCCCGCGGCACGGGCAAGACCACCACGGCGAAGATACTTGCCCGCGCGGTAAACTGCGCGCATCCCGTTAACGGTGAACCCTGCGGCGAATGCGAATACTGCCTTGCCGCGGCGGACAGCGCGGACATAATCGAGCTTGACGCGGCCAGCAACAACGGCGTGGACGACGTCCGCGCGATAATAGACAAGGCGCGCTTTACCCCGCTGAAGCTGAAGAAAAAGGTATATATAATTGACGAAGCGCATATGCTTTCACGTCCGGCGTTCAATGCGCTGCTTAAAACGCTGGAGGAGCCGCCGGAGCATGTGCTGTTCATATTGGCCACGACCGAGCCGCAAAGCATACCCGCAACAATACTTTCCCGCTGCCAGCGGTTCGATTTTCACCGCATAGGCGTGGAGGACATAATAAGCTGCGTGCGCAGCGCCGTTAACAAGGCGGGCGCGGAGATAGACGACGAGGGCCTGCTTGTTATAGCCCGCGCGGCGGAAGGCGGCATGAGGGATGCGCTGAGCATTGCGGATCAATGCATTGCCTTCTGCGGCAATAAGGTCAGCGCGCGCGATATTTACGGCGTGCTTGGCGGTATGGACTCATCCTTCCTGTTCACTACGGCGGACGCGCTTATAAACGGGGACGCCGCGCTTGCGGTAAGGAGCCTTGACAGCGTTATCGAGCAGGGGCGGGACATGGGCGTTTTTGCCGCGGACATGGCAAAGCATTTCCGCGCGCTGCTCATAGCAAAGCTGTGTGGCAGGAGCGAGGATATATTGAGCTGCACGCCAGATACCATGGCGCGCTACATAGAGCAGGCGTCTCGCTGCGGGGAAACGCGGCTGAGGAGCGCAGTGGATGCGCTTATGGACGCGGTATCGGGAATGAGATACCTTTCATTGCCGAGAGTGCGGCTGGAAAGCGCGTTTATACGCATAGCATCGCCCGATAAGGCGGCGGAGGCGGACGCAAACGGGCTGATGGAGCGGCTGGAGGCCATGGAAACAAAGCTGGCTGCAATTGAAAAGGGCGGCTTCACGATAGCCCAGCCTGCCGCACAGGTGAGCGTACCGGCAGCGGAGCAGACGCAGACGGCCGAACCGCGGCAGACCATTGCGCCCCAACAGGCGGAGACTGCGCCCGCAAAGCAGCAGCCCAACGCCAAAGCATTGTGGGAAACGGTGCGCAGGGCAATACAAATAAAGAACCCCACGCTTGCGGTGCTGGGCATGAAGTGTGAATGCCAAATAGAGGGCGACGCGCTGTTTGTCCGCTTCCCGAAGCGCACCATTGCGGATGCGTTCATGAAGCCGGAAATGCTGAAGGTTGCGCAGGACGCGCTGAGCGCGGCTTCAAACGGCATGAGCATACGCTTCGGCGCGGCGGAAATGAAGAACGAATCCGTGGCGGAAAAGGCAAAGAAGGCTTTCGGCCCGATGATAGAGATAGTTGAGTGAGCATTGGAAATATGATATAATCATATTTCACGGTAAATAGAAATATATAACTTGAACGGAGGATAATTATGGCAAGGAACGGTTTTCCCGGAGGAATGGGCGGCGGAAATATGCAGCAGCTTATGCGCCAGGCGCAGAAGATGCAGCAGGACATGGCCCGCATACAGCAGGAAATAAGCGAGCGTGAGTTCACGGCAAGCGTTGGCGGCGGCGTGGTGAGCGCAACGGTGCTGGGCACCAAGGAGCTCAAGGCCATAACCATAGATCCCTCCTGCGTTGATCCTGACGACGTTGAAATGCTGCAGGATCTTATAATCAGCGCGGTGAACGAGGCCATGCGCAGCGCGGAGGAGACCATGAACAGCGAAATGAACAAGGTCACCGGGGGAATGAAGCTGGGCTTCTAAGGGCAAAAAAGAAGGGGCAATAGATGATAGAACCCATAAATACGCTGTGTGCGCAGCTTGCAAAGCTGCCCGGCGTGGGCGTAAAAAGCGCGCAAAGGCTTGCGTATTACATACTGGATATGAGTGAAGCTTCCGCGCGAGAGCTGGCCCAAAGCATTATAAACGCGAAGGAAAAGGTGCGCTATTGCCCGATTTGCGGCAACTATACGGACAGGGAACCCTGCGCCATATGCGCGGACGAAAAGCGCAGCGGCGAAGTGATATGCGTCGTGGAGGACCCCAAAGAGGTTTTTGCAATGGAAAAGCTCCGGGAATACCGCGGGCGTTACCATGTGCTGCACGGGGCCATATCCCCTACCGACGGCATAGGCCCCGGGGACATACGCATAAAGGAGCTTATAGAGCGCGTGGATGCGGGCGGCGTGAAGGAAGTTATCCTTGCCACCAATCCCGATGTTAAGGGAGAGGCCACGGCAAGCTATATTGCCCGCATACTGAAGCCGAAGGGCGTGCGCGTGACAAGAATCGCCCACGGCGTGCCGATAGGCGGCAGCCTTGAATACGTGGACGAAATGACGCTGCTTAAGGCCGTTGAGGGCAGAAGGGAGCTTTAGGAAAAAATTTTTAATATAAAGTTTACTTTTTGCGCAACCTTTTGGGCGCGAAAATAGTTTATTATATTAGAAAGGCAAAACCGCAGGGAAGGAGGCGCTGCAAGGACAATGGAAAAGATAAGGGCAAAGCACATAATTGCAATGCTGCTCATACTTGCGGCCATGGCGGCGCTCTGCGCATGCAATGCACAGCAGGCGGATGTTCCGCTGGCTTCCGAAGCGGAGATATACGAAATGCAGCGGCTTTACAGGAGCTCTTCCCTGGTGGTGGTTGCAAAGTGCCTGCGCACGCATACGGATGCATCGGGCAATGTATGCTGCGACGTGAGCGTTGAACGTACCGTTGCCGGCACGCTGGAGCATCTTGGCGAAACGCTGCATTGCCCGCTTGGCGGCATGAAGGAGGGAGAGGAATATCTCCTTTACCTTGCGCAGGGCAATGACGTTTACCAGAGCGAAGATATGGACAGCTTTAAAATAGTTGGCGACACGGCGTTCAGAATAAAGAACGACGTTGTGTATGTTTCCGGCTCCGTAATAGATATGTCCAGCATTGAAGCGGCAATATCGCAGGCCGGCAGCATAATATCCGTGCAGAGCGAAAGCCTGTATTATAAAAATATTGCGGCGCTGAGCGAAGGCAGCGACTATATTTTCATAGGCCGCGTTAAGGAAGCCCCGGCAATAAAGCCCATGGCATTCCGCTCGCATGAAAACGGCGCAACGATAGAAAACGAACTGCCTGCGTCTTTGCTCACGGTGGAGGTTTACGGCTCCGTAAAGGGCTCGCTGAAATACGGCAGCGAGATACAGGTGGTATACTGCCCCACGATGGCGGAAGGCATGATCGATGCATCAACGCTCAAGCCCGCCGCGTGCGACCCTGCAAAGCTCCCCGTACCCGTTGAGGGGGACACTTATCTGTTCTTCCTTTCCAAAGGGCCGGACGAAAAGCAGGACTATTACTTTGGTGTGAACCCGCTGCAGCTTATGGCGCAGCTTGACGATAACGACCGCGTGAATGTGGACGGCGCCAACCGCGCGCTCAGCAGCTTCAGGTCGCTTGACGCGGTGGTAAGAAACATTAGGAAAGCGCTTAACGGATAAAACAAAGAATGAGCATAATTGATATATTATTGCATATTGCGGCCGCAGTGCTGGGCTATGTTATAGGCTCGGTCAATGCGGCTGTAATTATTACCAAGTATATTTTGAAGAGCGACGTTAGGGAACGCGGCAGCAAAAACGCGGGCGCGGCCAACGTTACGCGCGTATTCGGCCCGGTTGCGGGCGGCTGCACGCTGCTGCTGGACATGGCAAAGGTGATGCTTGTAATGTGGCTGGGCGGCGTTATGGCCGGCGAAACCGGCACAGCCACGGCGGCGATAGCCTGCCTTACGGGGCATTGCTTCCCCATATTCTTCGGCTTTAAGGGTGGCAAGGCCGTTGCGGTAACGGCGGGCATAGGGCTTTATATGGACTGGCGGCTGTTCCTTATCTGCATAGGAATATATTTACTGGCGTTCCTTATAAAGAAAACCGCGTCCATAGCTTCGCTTTCTGGCGTAACGTTCATGCCGATAACAATGCTTATACTTGGCGGATTCAGCGCGAGCCAGTACGTTGTGGCGATAGCAGCCGTTGCGTTCGTATGGATAATGCACTGGCCCAATCTTGTGCGCCTTGCGCATCACGAGGAAAAAGCATTCGCCGTGAAAAAAGCGGAGAATGCCGCAAAGACGGAAAAGTAAACGAAGCAAAAATTGGGGGCGGGCAGGATGCCGCTCCTTTTTGTTGCAAAAAGCGGGAATATGCGATATCATTTGTACGCTACAATATAAGCAAGGAGAATCGCACAGATGAAACCACGCATAGGTATGCTCATAAGGATGAAAAGCGGGGATAACCATTACGTTATCGGGCAGAGTGACATAAACGCAGTAAAGAACGCGGGCGGGCTGCCCGTATTGATACCTGTTATGAACTCAACGGAGGATATACCCGAACAGGTAGAAAACATAGATGCATTGTATATTCCCGGCGGGCCGGACATAAACACGCTGCTGTTCGGCGAAGAACCCATAATAGGCATGGGCGGCAGCCGCAGAAGCGACGATATATACGAAATGGAGATAATCCGCCAGGCTGCGGCAAAGAATCTGCCCATACTCGGCGTATGCCGCGGGGAACAGGTCATAAACATTGCCTTCGGCGGCACGGTATATCAGGACATACCCGCGCAGTATCCAAACGCGCTCAGGCATCGTCAGCCGGATCCGGGCTGCGAAATGACGCACAGCGTTAAGGTTGAAAAGGGTACGGCGCTGTATGCACTCTGCAACTGCGAACGGCTTGAGGTGAACTCGTTCCATCACGAGTCCGTGCGTGAGCCGGGCCGCGGCATAAAGGTGAGCGCCACCGCGCCCGACGGCATAATTGAGGCCATAGAAAGCGAGGACGGCCGCATAATGGGCACACAGTGGCACCCGGAGCTGCTTCAGCAGGAAGACGGCGTGCATACGGCCGTGTTCAAACGGCTGGTGGAGCTTGCGGGGAAGTAAAAGCGGGGAACAAACGGCAGGAGGGCATTGAAACAGCCATGCTTAACGACAAGGGATTTGACCTTTGGGCTGACGGATACGACAAAAGCGTCGGCATTTCCGATGAGGGAAACACATACCCGTTTGCGGGGTACAAGAAGGTGCTGGGCTATATTTTCCAAGCCGTAATGGAAAAACAAAGCCCAACCGTATTGGACATTGGCTTCGGAACAGGTACGCTGACAACTAAGCTTTATGAGAATGGCTGCTGTGTTTACGGGCAGGACTTTTCGGAAAGAATGATTGAGCTCGCGGCATCAAAAATGCCGAATGCGCATCTGTATCAAGGGGATTTTTCAAACGGACTGGTTGAGCCGCTGCGCAGCCAACGCTATGATTTTATTATAGCGACGTATTCCCTGCACCATCTAACCGATGAGCAAAAGCCCGTATTCATTAACACATTGCGCGGCTGCCTTAAACAGGACGGAAGGATTTTGATTGGCGATGTAGCCTTTGAAACACGCGATGAACTGGAAAAATGCAAGAAGAGCGCGGGCGACGAATGGGACAATGACGAAATCTATTTTGTGGTGGAAGAATTAAGGAAATACTTTCCCGAAATCTCATTTATGCCGGTATCGTACTGCGCAGGCATATTAACATTGCAACGGTAGAGTATTCAATAGCTTTGCAACACGCCCCGCCGATACTGCGGGGCATATTTACTTTTGGGGAAATACAAACTAAAGGCAGAAAACCGCAGTCGGCTTTCTGCCTTTTTAGATAAGCTTACATCAACTCTTTCGCCATCTGCTCAATCTGTGCTATGGATGCGCTCTTAAGGGCGGATTTGATGGTTACGGTGGTGGGGAGGTAGGTTATATCCTTGCTCTTTTCAAGCATGGCGCGCATGACCTTGGCTGCCATGGGCGCCCACGCGCCGTTTTCTATAAAGCCCACGGTGCGGTTCTGATAGTTGCGCTCGGTAAGGTGCTCTATAAACGTGCGCATGAATGGGAATATGTCCGCGTTGTAGGTGGTTGTGGCAAGCACCAGCTTGCCGTAGCGGAACGCATCCTCAACGGCCTCCGCCATGTCGCAGCGGGCAAGGTCGCACAGGATCACCTTTTTGCAGCCAAACTCATTCAGCTTGTCATTAAGCAGCTCCGCCGCGGCCTTGGTGTGGCCGTATACGGAGGTGTAGGCTATCATAACGCCTTCGCTTTCCGCGCGGTAGCTTGACCAAATATCGTAAAGGTTTATGTAGTGCGCAAGGTTATCCTTCAGCGCGGGGCCATGCAGCGGGCATATTATGGCAATGTCCAGCGCCGCGGCCTTTTTGAGCAGCGCCTGCACCTGCGCGCCGTATTTGCCAACTATGCCGATGTAATATCGCCTTGCCTCGCAGTCCCATTCTTCCTCAACGTCCAGCGCACCGAATTTGCCGAAGCCGTCTGCGGAGAACAGCACCTTGTCCTTTGCGTCATAAGTTACCATAACCTCAGGCCAATGCACCATAGGCGCGAAAACGAACGTAAGCTGATGCGCGCCGAGGGAAAGGCTTTCGCCGTTGGCAACGGCAACCTTGTTTTCTTCCGGTATGGTAATGTCAAAAAAGTCCGCTATCATGGCGAAGGTTTTTGTGTTGCCTACTACCTTAACGTTGGGATACGCGGCAATGAAATTGACTATGTTTGCCGAATGATCCGGCTCCATGTGCTGCACCACAAGATAGTCCGGCTCGCGTCCGTTCAGCGCTTCCTTAACGTTGGAAAGCCATTCTTCGCCGAAGTGCGCGTCCACCGTATCCATAACGGCTATGCGCTCATCCATAATTACATATGAGTTATACGCCATGCCGTTTGGAACGATATATTGCCCCTCAAACAGGTCAACGTCATGGTCGTTCACGCCAACGTATATTATGTCCTTGGTAATGCTGGAAATCATTTGTGTTCCTCCTTGTATATAAAGCTTATTTGTTGAAAATGTAGTCTATTATCCTAATATAAAGCGCGGGGACTACGCCGAAGCTGTACGGCACGTTCAGCCGCTCCGTGCTTTGGTGGAAATCCTTGCCCCAGCCGCCCAGCACTATGCCCGGCACATGCAGCGCCTTCAATGCCTGCATGGGGAAGCTGTATGTTATGTTCGCACCGGCAAGGTTATTGAACAGCGCTTCGTGGTTCGCCTCCTCACTAAGGCCGGTATAGCTCATGTCCGAAAGGCCCATGTAATAATCCTTCAGCGCCAGCTTTTCGCCAAACTCCCTTTCGGCATAGGCTATTATGTTCTCCGCAGCGCAAAGCAGCTTATGCGCGCCCGCATCGGCTGTATCCATATACACGTCCGGATAATAGGGCGGTATGAACGCAATTATTATCGTGGGCCGCTTGTCGCTGTACTGCTCGTAAAGGCAGCGCACAAGCTCAATGCTTACGTCCTGCAATTCAGCCTTTTGCTCCGTAAGTGTACGGGCAAGGGCGGCAAGGCGCGCGTCTATGTCGCCCTGCTCTGCCTTAACGGCGGCGTAAAGCTCCGCGTAGGTAATAACGTTTGGCTCAAAGTCCCGCGTTGAGATGGGGCGGGGCATAAGCTGCCCGTAACGGCGCATATCCTGCCGCCGTTTTTCAAGCATGGCGGAGAATGCATCGTATGCCAAGGCCTTCAGCCGCTCCGTTATGCCCTCCGGGTCAAGGTCAAGCGTGAGCAAACTGTAATAAGATACCGCATACATGGGTATGGATACGGAGTAGTTGGCCTTGAGATCCTTCATTTTTAGACATACCGCCGGCGGGGTGCATTCGCCGCGCATATGCTCGCAGTAATCCGCATTCATGGCAAGGCGGGCGTATACGGCGGAATTCAGGGCGTTCGCGTCAAGCCCCACGAAGGGCTCGTCCGCATGGCAGCCTTTGCCCGCGCAAAAGAACAGCGGCATAACCTTGCCCGTTGCGCCGTAATGTATATAGCGCGTTGGGTCGTGTGCCATGTCGTCATTAAGATAGCATTCGCTCAGCAGCAGCGCGCGGTAATGTAAGTTTCGCTCGGCAGCAAGCTTATTTAAGAAAGGCGCGGCGGTGAGCATGCCTTCGGAGTTCGTTTCCTCTCCGCATACGGCAACATATAGAAGATTCCCACTCAATGCGGATATATCCTCGCCGTAGTGCCGCAAAAGCTCAATTATAAGCGCATGGCCGAATTTCATATCCGCGCTGCCGCGGCCGAAAAGCCAATCCCCGCTTTCGTAATCCTGCCTGCACTCTTCGCTCATGGGCAGCTCGCCTATGCGCGCGGTTATGGAGTCCATGTCGAATGCAATGTCCTTAAGCTGGGCGTATTCGTCCGCATCAACAACGTCGTAATGTCCGGTAAGTATTATCGTGTCTCCCGCGGCGCTGCCGCACATGAGCGCGGCCACGATATAGCGCCCAAGCGGGTCTCCGGCCACGGGAACGGTGAATATGTTTTCACTGTGCGCCTTGAAATAATCAAGCTCGTGAAGCATATCGAGTATAACTTCCGCGCCCTGTATCTCCTCCGACGTGCCGGATATGCTTTTTGCCGCCATCAGGCGGGAAAGATTGCGCCGTATGTTAGCCTTGTCTATCATAGCGTGCCGCTCCGTTTTTTCAGATTCATACATAATGATACAATAACCGCGCCCGAAAAGCTATACATAAAAAATAAAGGCCGAGCCCGATATGGGTTCAGCCCAATGCGCATATTATGCGGTTAAAGCATCAGCTTTTTGTACGATGCCGCCAATTCCTCCAGCGCGCTGAAGAACGCCAGCGCCTCCGCGCGGCCCAGGCGCTCCCTGCGGGCGGCAAGCGGCTGAACGTAAGGATCGAATGCGGCAATGCCCTCGTTTGTCAGTTCCGCCATCACCTCGCGCACAAGCGCGGGGTCTTTCTTTATAACGGAACGATACTTGTTCTGGTAGCGCAGCATGCTGCGCGTGTCCCCGTTGCCCATTGCAAGGGTGCAGCTGCGCACGCTTATGCCTTTTGCCCGCTGGGCAAGTATTGTGCGCAGCATTGCGCGCACCTCGTTCCGCTCAAACGGCACGAATGCCGCGCTGCGGCAAAGCTCGCTTTCAACATCGCCCTGCTTTATGCGCTCGTAATAATAATTGCGTATGCTGTTTGGCTTGCGTCCGGTTTGCGCCGCAACCTCCTCGAATACGCTCCTCAGCGCCCTGCCGTCCTGCCGCGCGGACTGCGCCGCGCTCAGCAGCAGCCTATCCTCCTGCTGTGTCCAGCCGCCTTTGGCGGCGGTTTCGCTTTTACAGCTTTCCATATATTTCTTCCCCCTGTCGGATTTTAACAGTATTATTGCCGCTTATCACAATAATATACATATTCATGCACAGGGGAGGGTAGCACGTGCGGAGCCTTTCGGCTTAATCTACTCTAACGCTTATTTCGCCCGTGGAGACGTGCTCCGTTGTCCCGTCGTCAAAGCGGACAACAAGGCGGCAGTCGTCGTCTATGGCTATGGCCTTTCCGTGCCGCGTGAGCGAGGGGGAGATAACGGATACGCTTTTGCCCGTAACCATGCTGCGCCGCCGGTATTCGTCAAGGAAACTGCGGGAATCAATATGGGCATATTCGCCGAACAGTTCCTTTAAGAAAGCTGCCGCAAGAGAGGAACGGAGCTCCTGCCCGCTGCCATGGGGCAGCAGCGCGCCGGCCACCGCGCTTATGTCTGCGGGGAAGCCGCCAAAAGGCTCGGTTATGTTCACGCCCGCGCCTATAACAACGTATTCACTGAGCGCATCTGCATCAAACGCGCTTTCGCACAGTATTCCGCACACCTTTTTGCCGCGCACGAATATATCGTTCACCCATTTTATCACGGCGTCCGCATCCACTGTGCGCTCTATCGCCCGCGCCATTGCAACGGCCGTCATAGCCGTTACGAAAACCATGCTCTCGGCCTTCATGTGCGGCCGTATGAGCACGCTTATGTAAAGCCCTTCGGCAGCGGAATAAAAGCTGCGCCCAAGCCGCCCGCGCCCCGCGCTTTGCCGCCGGGCTATTATAACGCGGCCTTCGGGTGCACCCACGCGGGCAAGCTTTTTAAGGTATGTGTTGGTTGAATCAAGCTCGTCAAACAGCGTAATATCAAGCCTGCCGGCTAATTCCTTAGGGCAGATATCAAGTATGCCTTGGGCTGAAAAGCTGCTCATAGGTGCGTTTTGGCATACTTTTCGCGCTCATATTCCGGCACAAGGCTGCCGCCCGTTGCCCAGGCAATATGCACGGCGTTTTTCATGTTCAGCCCGTGCGCGCGCATGTACGCCTTCCCTTCTTCATAAGTATAAAGCCCAACGGGCCCCGCGAACGCCGCGCAGGCGGAGGGCTCCGCGAACAGCCCCTCGCTTTCTATCAGCGATCGCATGTAATCGAACAGCTTTGCATCCTCCACCGTAACTTCACCGCTCAAAAGACCGCGCATTACCTTACCTACAAAGCCGGACGCTCTGCCGACAGCAAGCCCGTCCGCTTCCGTTTTGCCGCTGAGGCCGATGTCCTGCACGCATATTTTGTTATCAAGCCCCGTCGCCATGCCAAGCACCATGCACGGCGCAAGTGTGGGCTCAACGAAGAACACATGCGCATTGTCGCCGAATATGGTTTTCAGCCCGAATGCTACCCCGCCCGGGCCGCCGCCCACGCCGCAGGGAATGTATACGAACAGGGGATGCTGAGCATCTATGGTTACTCCTGCTGCGTCAAGCTGTGCCTTCAGCCGAACGGCTGCAACGCTGTATCCCATGAAAAGATCTACTGAGTTTTCATCGTCCACAAAATAACTCATCGGATCCGCTGCGCTTGCGGCTCTGCCGCGTTTTACGGCGGCTGAATAATCTGATGGGTACTCTATTACCGTAACGCCCTTCTGCCTGAGCAGCGCCTTTTTCCATTCGCGTGCGTCCGCGCTCATGTGTACCGTTGTGCGGAAGCCGAGCGCCGCGCTCATAACGCCTATGGAAAGGCCAAGGTTGCCGGTGGACGCCACCTGCACGGAGTATTGCGAAAAGAACTTAGTAAACCGTTCCTCCGCAAGCACGGCGTAATTGTCGCTTTCGTTAAGCAGCCCCGCATCTATTGCAAGGGCTTCGGCGTGCTTTAGTACCTCATATATGCCGCCGCGCGCCTTTATGGAGCCGGATATGGGCAGATCGCAGTCCCGCTTGACATACAGCGTGCCTTCTATTGGCGCGCCGTATTCGTGATGCAGCCGCCAAAGCATTGCCGGCGTTTCCGTAAGCGGGGATTCTATCAGCCCGCCCGACGCCGCAGTCTGCGGGAATTTAAGCATAATGTATGGCGCAAAGCGTTTAAGCCGCGCTTCCGCCTCCGCCGTGTCGCTTCGGGTTATGTCAAGCTTGCTCAGCGCGTCTTTAGCCGCAGTAAGGTTGGGGTTTATCCATAGCATCGGCTGAGCCTTGCTAAGCTTTTCTATAATTGGGTTTGTTATGTTTTCCATATGTTGCTCCTTGCTGTATGGTTTTAGGTTAGAATAAAAGCTGTCCCCGTTTACGGGGAAAGTGTCGCGGCGCAACCGTGACGAAAGGGGAACTGCTCAAAGATGCCAAGTGTCGTGAGATGTTCCCCCTCAGTCTGTTCGCTATCGCTCACAGCCAGCTCCCCGACCGGGGAGCCTTTTGGGCTAGGCTAAGCCAAAATGCTCTTCCGCCGTTTTCAGCGTGTGTTCAACTGTGCTTGACGCATCGCGCTCAATGTAAAAACAGCCGCTGCGCTTTATGCTGTCGTATACCGCGCAATTGAGCCGCTCAAGCACGGCGTTGCAGCGCCGCTTTGCCGCAGTGGGATCGGATGCGCTGCTTATGAAGCGCGTGAAGCCCTCGTGATCCGGCCTGCCGCAGTAATCGTCTATCAGGTTTATAGGCTCCTTTATAAGGAACAGCACCCGTTCCGGTTCGGTAAGCGCTTTGATTTGCTCCGGCGTGAAATGGGCGTCGCACACCGCTTTGCGCTTTTCGCTCAGGCGGATAAGGTCAAGCAGAATAAAGCCGAGCTGTTCGCGGTTGTTGCCCTCAAGCCAGCTTAGATATTCTTCCCCGCTCCTGCCGAAGAACTCGTCCGCCGATGCAAAGCGCCTGTTCATAGACGGCTGAGCAACGGGATCGGACAGCGCTATATGCTCATCAAAGCGCGCATCGGCGTCATAGAGCAAAAAGCCGTGCTTTTCGGCCAGCGCGCGGCTGAGCGTGCTTTTGCCGCCGCATGCCGTGCCGCATACGAAATAGACGTTTTTAAGATATTGTTTAAGTATGTTATCCTGAATGTTCATGATGATTCTCCTATCGAATAAAGTATGTTTTGCCATCCTTGCGGCGCAAGACCGTTTACCGATAGTCCCGCGCCCATCATGCCATCCTTAATTTGATGTAGCTTATCATATGCTGCTCCTTTTGTTGTGGTCCTTTATTGGTGAGTGTTGTCTCCCTCAATGAGGAAGCCTTTTGAGCGCTGCACAAACTCCCATATTGAGCCTGCCCTGAAAGGGGAGGTGGGTTTTGCGAAGCAAAAGCCGGAGGGGTTGTAACGGAATTGCACTTATTTACGTCAACCCCTCAGTCAGCTTCGCTGACAGCTCCCCGTCCGGGGAGCCTTTTGGTGCTGTATATAAGCTTTGATAATTAAGCCTCCCTCATTGAGAGAGGTGGCTGCGAGCAAAGCGAGCAGACGGAAGGAGTGTATACAAACTCGCTGCCTCTGTAAGCCTATGTTACTCCCTCTCCAATTCCTCCAGCGTCTCCTGCGCCTGTTCCCATTGGGAATAGAGCTTGTCGAGCTGCGCCTTCTTTTCGTCTATGGTGCGGCTGAGTTCCGCCGCCTTAACGTAATTGGTGGCAACGTCGGGGCTTGCCAGCTTTTCTTCAAGCCTGCTCAGTTCCTCTTCCGCCGCGTTCACCCTGTCTTCCGCGCGCCTTAATTCCCCGCTTGCGCGGTTTATGGCGCTTTGGCGTTCGCGCTTTGCGCGGTAATCTTCGCCCGCCTGTGAACGCTGCGCGGGCTTTTCGGCGGCCGCCTTCGCTTCGCGCTCCTGCTTGGCGGCAATGTAGTCCGCGTAGCCGCCAATGTAGCTTTCTATGCCGCTTTCTCTCATGCACAGCACCCTGTCCGCAAGCCGCTCAACAAGATAACGGTCGTGCGTAACGATGAGCATAGTGCCTTCGTATTCTTCAAGCGCGCCTTCAAGCGCCTCCCGCGAATCTATGTCCAGATGGTTCGTTGGTTCGTCCAGCAGCAGCAAATTGGAGCCGGAAAGCATAAGCTTCAATAGCTTCACCCGCGCCACCTCGCCGCCGGAAAGCTTTTCAAGCGGCTTGAACACATCGTCCCCGCGGAAAAGGAACGCCGCCAGCGCGCAGCGTATCTCCGTATCGCTCATGCGCGGATAGCTGTTGCGTATTTCCTCTATCGCCGTAACCTCTCCGCTAAGCCCCGCGGCGTTCTGCTCATAATACCCGGGGTGTACGTTTGCGCCAAGGTAATATGAGCCCGCATCCGGCTTCAGCTTGCCCATAAGTATTTTCAGCAGCGTTGTTTTGCCGCAGCCGTTCGGCCCAAGCAGGAATACACGTTCGCCCTTTTTGATAAGCAAATCCGCATTGCGAAAAACGCTTTTGTCAAACCGCTTCGCTAAGCCCTTTGCAACAACCACGTCGTTGCCGCTTACCGCATCGGCATGGAAGCGGAAATGTATGCTGTCCGTATTCCGTTCCGGCGCAACAAGCGTTGCGCGCAGCTTATCGGCCTGCTTCTGCTTGCTGGCGGCGGTTATAAAATTGTGCTCCTGCCCCCAGCGGCGCTGCTGCTCCACTATGCCCTCTATGCGGCGTATCTCCTTCTGCGTATTTACGTAGCGGCGGCGCAGCATCTCCTGCTCGTCCGCCATCAGCTCGCGGTGGCGGGTGTAGTTGCCCTCGCTTACAAAAAAGCGGGTGTTCTTTATTTCCATTGTGCGGCGCGTTACCGCGTCCAGAAAATATCTGTCGTGCGATATTACTATGAACGCGCCCTGATAAGCTTTAAGAAAGTCCTCAAGCCATGCTATCGAGTCCATGTCCAGATGGTTTGTGGGTTCGTCCAGAAGCAATAGCTGTGCCCCGCTTAAAAGCACCTTTGCAAGCTGCGCCTTGTTGCGCTGCCCGCCGCTCATGTCCCCAAGGCGCTTTGTAAGCTCCTCTTCGGTGAACCCAAGGCCCATTAGCGCGGAGCGGGTGCGGCTTCGGTATGTCATGCCGCCGTTGAACTCATATTCTTCCCTCAGCGCATACTGGCGCTTTATAAGCGTATTCAGCCGCTCTCCTTCGGCACTGGCAAGTTCCGCATCAACCCGCTTCAGCTCCTCCTCCGCGTCCATAAGCGGCCGGAAGGCTTCAAGTGTTGCGTCGTATACGGTTTGGTTGGTGTCCGCAATGGTCTGGGTCATGCTCATTATGCGGGCGTTTTTCGCGCGGAAAAGCTCGCCCGCGTCGTAACCTTCCTCCCCGAGCAGTATACGGAACAGCGTGGTTTTGCCGCAGCCGTTCACGCCGACTAAGCCAACCCTGTCCTTTTCGCCTATTTCAAAGGAAACGCCGTCAAAAAGCAGCCTTTCCACAAATTCCTTTTTTAAGTCGTGTGCCGATATTATTGGCATAATGCCTTTTCTTCTCCTGTGCTTTAATGTTATGGATGCAGCAGCCAAATGCCGCGCCCTTTTTTGCGGGCGTATTCAACGGTGTTCTTCGTTCCGCCCGGACGGTGGTCGTATATGGCAATCAAAAGCCCGCTTGAATCAACCATGTATGCGTTGCGGCGCATGTATGAATACGGCGTGTAGCTTTCCGCGCACACGGTTGCCTTGTCCGCGCGCAGCACTATCGTATCGAACCGCTCCCTAAGTTCCCCCCTAAGGTTCATGTTGAACGTTGGGAATGGCAGCGCAAGCTCAAGCGTTATGTCCGTATGAGTTCGCTTTAATTCCAGCACCGCCTCCGCTGCGTACATATCCGCGCCCAGCGCCCCGCCGGCGATAAAGTGCGTGTATCCGCAGCCGTATGCCTGAAGTATCATTTTGCTAAGCTCCGCCTTCAGCACGAAACAACGCATGTCTGCTTCATTATATCCCCACGGCAGCTTTTCCGGCCTGTGTCCCGTGAAGCAGGCCGTGCTTTCCCGCGGCATATCAATAGCGGTTATGGACCTTTTCCGCAAAGCCCATAAAGTCCTTAAGCTCTATTACGTCCCCGCCGTCCAGCACCGTTTTGCCCGTGAAGCGGCCGAATACCTGATGCTGATCGCTTTCGATTATAAGCGCATTGGTGCGCGCCGCGCGGTCTATAACGGGCACGAAGTCCATTTCAAAGCGCCCGTCGTCGCTTGTGAATGTCCAGGGCTTGGTGTAGCTGTCCGCAGGTATATTGAAGCTGACCTTGGAAAGCTTGTGCGCCGTGCCGTCGTATATTATCATGTTTTCGCTTGCGGCGGAAGTGTCGCCGAAGCCATAGCCTATGTTGAACCCAACGCGGTGCCCGTTCACCGTTCCGTTGCCGTTGCCCCAGTACCATGTGTTGTCGTATGTCCAAACGCCGCGGCCCCAGTCCAGCGTTGCAAAGCTGTCCTCTTTGCTGAAATCATATGTTTCCCCGCCAAGGCGCATGAAGCCGTTTGCCCGCATGCAGTTTATCTTCTGGTTATAATAAAACGCCTTCGGCTTTTCAAACGGGGTGGCTATCACCATGCTGTGCTGCGGTTCATCAGTCAGCGTCAGCTCCGCTTCAAGCGTTTCATCCCGCAAGAATTTATGGAATACGCAGCTTATGCGCCGCACGCCGTTCGCTGCTTCAAAGCGCATATTCACGCGGCTGTCGGTATAGCTTGTAACGCCCGCGGCAGAGGTTTCGGGCAGCTTGTATTTGCCCATGGGGAACGCCGTCATTACGGACGTGGTCTGCTCCCACGGCTTTTCAAAATCCAGCACGCTTGCGGATATCAGCCCCATGTAGCCGTTGTCCGCAATGGTCAGCGCCAGCGCGAAGCGGTCGTTTGAAATAAGATAGTAGTCCCATTCCTTTATGCGGATGGGATGCGCCTTTATATCCGCGCGGGAATACCGGCTTATGAGCGAGCGCGCCCAGCCCGGCTCTGCAATGTTTCCGTTCTTATCCAGTAGCGCCGCGCTTTTTACTATCTCGTGCTGCATGGGCAATACCTCCGTAAGTGCATGTATTACATGTAGTATAAGTATAAGCGTTTTTCCCCGCCATAGCAACGGGAGAGGGGACAAATTTGTTAACAAACCATGTCCTTCTCGACAAATAGTGCCATAAAGGCTATAATTTAGCTATGGAAAAGAAATGGCAGAAGCGGCGCGAAAGAAGCGCGCGCATAAAATTGTTCTTCAAGCGGGTCAGGCTGCCCCTGTTAACGGTGGGCGGCACGTTCCTGACCGCGTTCATAATCATCCCTCTTGCCCTTGGCGCATACGAAGCACGCGCGGAAAGCATAGAGGTCACGGCGCCGAGTAAGCAGGCGCAGCCCTCCGCGCAGGTGGGCGATATTCAGATATCTACGCCCGAGCCGGTGATGACGTCGGAGCCGCTCCCAACCGAAAGTACGGAGGGCTTTACGGCCCCTACCGACGCGCCCGAGGATATGCCGCGGTACGCTCCGCTTGTGTTTGAGCAGCGGGACGAAGCCGTGCGCGCATTGCAGCAGCGGCTTATGGATCTATATTACATGGGCAGCGACGAAACAACCGATTATTACGGCCCCGTCACGCGGGACGCTGTCATGAGCTTCCAGCGGGCGCACCATTTGAAGGAAACGGGCGATGCGGACGAGCAGACGCAGCAGATACTTTTCAGCTCCGCCGCGCAAAGCTACATAATCAATCAGGGCTGCTCGGGAGAGGATGTGCTTACCCTCCAGCACGAGCTGAAGGAGCTTGGCTATTACGGGGACAAGCTGAACGGCTATTTCGGCACGGCTACCGGCCGCGCAACAGCCGCATTCCAGAAAAAGAACAAGCTTGAAATAACCGGCGAGGCGGATTATTTTACGCTGGAGCTGCTGTATTCCCCCAAGGCGAAGCCGCTCATTGACCCAACGCCCACGCCTACCCCTACACCAACGCCTAAGCCCACCAAAACGCCAAAGCCGACAAAAACGCCCAAGCCCGGCAAGACTACCGCGCCGGACGCCACAAGCAGCGCCACTGTGCCAGACAGCAGCGCCCCAACTTCCGCGCCCACGTCCGCGCCCTCCACACCCGCGCCAAATTACGGCGGCGGAGTATCGGACTTCATAGCCCTTGCAAAGCAGCAGATAGGCGTGCGCTATGTACTCGGCGGCAAAGGGCCGGATAAGTTCGATTGCTCCGGCTTTGTGTATTACTGCTTAAAGCCCCTTGGCAAGATGACGCGCTATTATAACTCCGCCGGCATGGGGCAGATTGATTCCTGGCCCACGGTTTACGGCAAGGAGAATTTGCAGCCGGGCGATTTGATATTCTATAAATCCGAAGGGTCGGATACGCGCATAACCCACGTTGCCATATGGCTTGGCGGCGGCAAGCTTATACACGCATCGGCAAGCGAAGGCTGCGTATGCATAACAAGCTGGGGCGGCTGGAGCGACCGTAACTTCCTTTACGGCAAAAGGGTATTTTAATAATTTTTTTATAAAAGGAACGGTATCAAAGCATGAAGAAGTTTTTTGAAGAATTCAAGGCGTTTGCCATAAAGGGCAACGCGATGGACTTAGCAGTCGGCATGATGGTCGGCGCGGCGTTCACAAGCATTGTAAATTCCCTTGTGAACAACATCATCTCCCCGCTGATTGGCCTGCTTGTTAAGGTGGACTTTTCGGACCTTGTGCTGAAAATAGGCGAGGTGGACGTTCAGTACGGCGCGTTCATAATGGCTATAATCAATTTCCTCATTGTTGCACTTGTGCTTTTCTTCGTGGTCAAGGCCATGAATATGCTCAAGGGTATAGGCAAAAAGCCCGCGGAGGAAGCCCCCGCCGCGCCCACGACCAAGGTTTGCCCCTTCTGCAAAAGCGAAATCGCCATCGACGCCACCCGCTGCCCGCATTGCACCAGCGAGCTGGGCAAATATTTTATTCCTATGTAAAGCAAAAGCCTCCGTTCGGCTATCCGTCCGGAGACTTGTTTTTTATTCCGCTTTTTCCTTCCAGTATTCAAGCTTGGGCAGCATTTCGCCCATGTATTGGCGCACGCGCTCCTCGGGCCATTCTTCGCTTGCCATGTGGTTCACGCAGAAATCTATGAGCGTGTTCATGTCAAGATATTTGAACTTGCCGTCATTATAGCACCATTTGCAGTATTTTTCGTTTATGTCCCCGTCAACCTCGCGGCTCATTAGCGAATCCTCAAGCGGCATGCCGCAGCATTGGCAAACAAGCTTCTGCGGGGAGCCGAGCAGCGTGTTTATGGACACGTCAAAAAACCGCGAAAGCAGCTTCAGCGTTTCCGTATTGGGCACGGTTTCGCCATTCTCCCAGCGGGACACGGCCTGCCGCGTTACGAATAGCTTCTGCGCCAACTCATCCTGAGAAAGACCGTTTTTCGTCCTCAGTTCATATAAAATATTACCTGTTTCCATGTTTATCGCCTCCATACGGCATTACTATATCATTAAAGCCGCCCGCGGTAAAGCAACGCGCTGTTGCGCAATCCATGCGCCGTGGAATTGGTGCGCACTCCGTTCTGCATTTGTTTGTAGAATTGTTTTTGTATACTAAAACAAGTTAAATTGAATATATTACAAATTATGTTGCTATTGCGTTAACTATCGGTTATAATAAAGTATCGATATTCCTATCACTATATCTAATAAAAGGAGGAACACCGACCAATGAAGCTGAAACGAACAATTATCTCCATTGTGGCGCTTATGCTTGCCGTGTGCCTTATGCCTACGGCGCTTGCGGCCACATGGTATCTTGAGGATGGCGACATAACCGTCATTGCGGACGAAAACGGCCAATCCGTTAAGCAGGGCAGTAACAGCGCCGTTGCGGATAGCGACACTGTTATCACCCAGCGGGACAGCGAGAAAGCGACGGACAATACCATAACCGTTTCCACGGAAGGGGACGCGGAAGCGAACATAACGATAAAGGATATAAACATCGCTTCCGGTGCGGACAGCGCAATAGACGTCGGCGATTCCAACCTTAACCTTACGGTTGAAGGGGAAAACAAGCTGAATGCCGATGGCGACAGCGCTGCGCTGCGCGTGTCCTCCGGCGATTTAACAATAGACGGCACGGGTTCGCTCACCGCGGAGCATAACGGCAGGGAAGGCATATTGCAGGACTCCGCCAAAATAGGCAGCAACGCGGGCGAGGATATGTCCGGCAATATACACATTACCGGCGATGTTACCGTTACGACCGGCGGCAATAATTCGGTCTATCATGACAGCGGAGTACCCGGGGATGAAAAATTTGGAACGCTTTCCGGCGGCGCGGGCATAGGCGCGGGCGCAATAACGGAGGACGAGAACAGGAACGCCCAGGGCGGCAACATGAGCGGAACCATCACCATAGACGGCAACGCCACGGTCAACGCATCCGCCGGCAACAAATACGGCGCGGGCATAGGCACAGGCCGCGTAAGAACATGGCGCAGGCCATGGATGAACCTTGATGATGGCGGCGATATGAGCGGCACCATCACCATAGGCGGCAACGCCAAAGTTACCGCTAAGTCCGAAGGGAGTGCCGCGGGCATGGGTACCGGCGGAGAAGGCGAGATGAGCGGCACCATAAACATAGGCGATAATGCAAGCGTTAACGCGGACAGCACCGGCAGCGGCGCGGGCATAGGCAGCGGCCTTTGGGGCGGCATGAGCGGCACCATAAACATAGACGGCAACGCCGACGTTACCGCCACCAGCAATAGCGGTGCAGGCATAGGCAGCGGCAATGATTCCGACGTTAGAAAAACCGGCACAATAAATATAGGCGGCAATGCGAAGGTGTTCGCGTTTTCGAAGTATGATGGCGCGGGCATAGGCGGCGGCAGCGAGGGAAACATGAACGGCACCATAAACATTCGCGGCAACGCGAAGGTCATTGCCGCAAGCGGACGCAAAGGCGCGGGCATAGGCGCGGGCGATGAAGAAAATCTGAACGGTACCGTGACAATAACCGATAATGCAGACGTTACCGCGGTAAGCGGAAAGAACGGCGCAGGCATAGGCAGCGGCTGTGAAGCATCCTTCAAAGGAACAATAATAATCAGCGGCAACGCGAAAGTTACAGCGCGTACGGGCGTAAGCGAATATGACGGCAACCTATATACCTTTGCGGCGGCGCTCGGCGCGACGGATGACGACGTTTTCAACGGCAATATAATGATACTCGGCAACGCGAAGCTTACCACGGGCGTAGTGGAAAAGAACAGCGTTACGCGCGAAAACCCGCTGGGCAAGCTGCTTGAGAATATGAAAGGCTATATCGGCAGCGACTGCAACAAGGTCGAGCATTACGGCCATGTGTTCATAAGCGACACGGCAACCATCAACGGCATTTCCGGCACGGATAAAACCACGCTGAACGGATATATCAACGGCGGCAACGGTACGGATATAATCCCCGCGCAGGTGGAGGTTCTGCCCAACGGCGACATAAACCTTATAACAGAGCGCGACGGCATAACCGTGTCCGATACCATGTTCAACGGCAGCACAGTTTTCCCCACGGAACCGGGCGAATACATAATAACCAAGGTAGTTACCGTGAACGGCAAGGATATAACGGTTCCCCTGGGAACGCTTATAATCCCCGAACCCGAACCCGCTCCCCGGCCCGAGCCTATGGCGCACCATACGCGCATTCAGCTTTACCGCATTGCCGATAAGCAGGGCAGGAGCATTGCCTATAAGGCCGTGCAGAAGGGCGGCGTGCTTACCATCACTACCGATGAAAAGGAAGCTAAGCTTATAATAGAGCGCGGCGGGCTGTTCGCGCTCAGCAGGCAGGGCATTACCAAGATTGTGTTCGTTACCGCATCCAAGAAGAGCGCTATAAGCGTCAGCGCGGCAATGGAAAAGGGCAGCGGCGAATTTGTGCTGCTGCACAGCTACCGCAAAGTGAAGCTCACCATAGCGGGCGCAGCCGTGGACGCGGACGGCATACTCATTAAGGAATAAAGCGCATATACCTTCCCCCAACGAATGGGCTGGCTGCACCGCGGCCGGCCCGTTTTAATATATTTTCTGCGGCTATTGATTATCAGGCAGATTGTAGGTAATATAATACCTGTACGGTTTGGATTATTTGTTATCGGAAGGAGAGATGTTTATGACTAAGTTATTCGAAATACTCGGCACGTTTTTTGCAGGGACAACGCTTATTGTTTATATTTGCATATTTCTGGGGAAAATACTGGAGGTTACGCTCTGTACCCTTAGAATAGTGCTCATAAACCGCGGCGAACGCGCGATAGGCGCGCTGCTTGCGCTGATAGAGATTACGCTTTGGCTCATAATTGCGGGCAACGTGCTGAGCAATTATCAAAGCGACCCGTGGAAAATGGTTGCCTACGCGCTTGCGTATTCATTGGGCAACTACGCGGGAAGCTGGCTTGAGGAAAGGCTTGCCTTCGGCCTATGCTCCATACAGTGCGTTGTTATGGAGGCGGAAACGGCGGATAAAATAGGCGATGCGCTTCGTGCGCACGGGTTCGGACTGAGCGAGATGAAGGTTCAGGGCAGGGACGATACCGATAGATATATGCTCATGTCAACCCTGCGCCGCAAGCTTGCGCCCGAGGCCATGGATATAATCGGCTCGGTCGCGCCAAACGCGGTGATAACCGTAAGCGATGTTAAAAGCCTGCGCGGCGGATACATGCGCCAAAGCGCAGGCCGCAGGTCAAGAAAGGGAAAATAATGAGTTATTCGGTAAAACTGGCAGAAAGTGAAGATATAGATAAGCTTATTCAGCTTAGGCTGGACTTTTCGGATGCGAACAACGGCCCGCATCCCGAAACATACGAACTGCGCAAAGCAAACCTGAAAAGCTATTTTGAGCGGCACCTTAACCGCGACTGTTACGCCGCCATAGTTGAGCAGGACGGCAAGGCCGTATCCACCGGCATTTTGGGCGTTTACGAAAACCCGCCCAGCCCTTCCCGCCCAAACGGGCGCTTTGCAAGCATAGTCAGCGTTTGGACATATCCGGAATACCGCAGGCAGGGCTACGCGGGCCTTGTTATGGAAATGCTGAAGCTGAAGGCAAGAGAAAACGACGCTGCGTATATAGAGCTTTCCGCAACGCCGATGGGCAGGCCGCTTTATGAAAAGCTGGGCTTTAAGGCGCGCCAAAGCGAAAACGTTGAAATGAGATATACGTTCAAATAACACAAAAAAGCACAATGCTGCGCCCCGTATGCGGGCGCTGCTTTTATATTGTGCTTTTCCTGCGCGGTATGCGTGGTGTATAATAGAATAAGTTTATGCGAAATTATGGAGGTATTACCATGAGCGAATGTATGCTTGCAATGCAGAGCGATGCGCCGGTGCGCCTTGCTGCGGCATCGCCGGAAATAGTATTGGGAGACCCTAAGGCCAACGCTGCCGCCGCAATAAGCGCCATACGCCGCGCGGAGAAGGCGGAGGCGGATTATCTTGTGCTGCCGGAGCTTTTCCTTTGCGGGGCAACGCTTGGCTCCCTTATGGAGCATCCGCTCATGCTCAACGCCTGCCGCGAAGCGCTCGGCGCCGTGGCGGAGGCCACTAAGCATACCTGGCTTTTTGTTAGCATAGGCATGCCGTATATGGTTGATGGCCGCGTGCGCAGCTGCATTGCGCTGCTCAGGGGCGGCAGGATATATGCCGTTATACCCGCTTCCCGCGGCGCGGCAAATCCGTTCGGCTTTGCGCCTGCCGTTCCGCGCGGGGCGGCGTCCCTGTCCACACTAACGCCAATACCGCGCCTGAGCGTGGGCTTCGCGGGGCAGATATTTGCCAAGGGAGAGCCGAGGGAGGGGCACATCATGCTGCTTTCGGGCGCAATAAACGCCACGGCAAAAAGCTACGGCGCGGTCAGGAGCAGCCTTGCCGCATACAGCGCGCGCACGGGCATGGCCGCCGCAATGGCGCTGCCCTCCCGCGGGGAAAGCACAACGGCGTTTGTGTTCGATGGGTACTGCGCAATAGCCGCAAACGGCGAAATACTGGCCGAATCAGAACCCCTTTCGCGCGATGCGTTCGTTTATGCGGACGTATGCATAGATAAGCTGAGCGCCTTTGAACCGTTTACCGAGGCGGAGGAGGAAGGCTACGTTTCAAGCGACCCTGATAAGGCTCAGGTGCAGCTCAGGCGGCTTTTCGCGCTGCAAAGGGCGGCGCTTGTGCGCAGGGCGGAGCATATTCATGCAAAGGGCTTTGTTATAGGCGTAAGCGGGGGGCTGGACAGCGCGCTTGCGCTGCTGGTGGCGTGCGCGGCGGCGGACGAAATGGGAATAGGCCGCGGCATGATAACCGGCGTATCCATGCCAGGCTTCGGCACAACGAGCCGCACCAAGAACAACAGCCGCGCCCTTGTTGAAGCGCTTGGCTGCAAATACAGGGAAATATCCGTTGCGGCGGCCTGCCGCGAGCATTTTGCAAATATAGGCCACGATGAGGCCAACCACAACCCCGTTTACGAAAACGCGCAGGCGCGCGAACGCACCAAGATACTGCTTTCCATTGCCAATGAAGAAGGGCTGCTGGACGTCGGCACGGGCGATTTGAGCGAGGCTGCGCTCGGCTGGACCACCTTCGGCGGGGATCACCTGGCGCAATACGGCGTGAATGCATCGGTACCAAAGACGATAATACGCCGCGTGGTGGCGGCGGTGGGCGCGGACTTCGGCGCGGATGCGGACGCAATACTGCGCGATATTCTGGCCACGCCCGTAAGTCCGGAGCTTCTGCCCGCAAACGGCGGGGAGATAAGCCAAAAGACGGAGGAGCTGGTGGGCAGCTATGAACTGCACGATCTGTTCTTATACTATTTCCTTAAAGGCAAGGGACCGAAGGAGCTTTACGACATTGTCCTCGGCACGCTGGACTTTGGTGAGGAGGAAGTGTATAAAACGCTCGGCACGTTCCTGAGAAGGTTCTTCTCACAGCAGTTCAAGCGCAACTGCGCGCCGGAAGCGCCGCTTGTTTGCCTGTCGATAGCGCCAAGCGTATGGAACATGCCAAGCGACATGGCAAGCGCAGCATTCATGGCGGAATACGAGCGGATAAAGAGAAGGCAAAGCTGACGCGATGGAAATTATTGACGACCTTCAGCGGGATGGGCTTGTTATCGTGCGCTCCGATTCCCGCTTTGCATACGGGCATGACGCGGTGCTGCTGACTGACTTTGTGCGCGCGCATGCCGGCGAACGGTATTTGGACATTGGCACGGGCACGGGCATACTGGCGATACTTACATACGCCAAATGCGGCGTAAGCTTTGTCGCGGCGGATATTGACGGCGAATGCGTGCGCATGGCTAAACGGAGCGTGGAGCTGAACAAGCTTGGGGAGCACATAAGCGTTGAACAATGCGACGCGCGGACGCTTACGGAAGCGGAGTTCGGCAGGTTCGACGGGGCGGTGTGCAACCCGCCGTATTTTTCAGGCGGTACAAAAAGCCCCAACCAAAGCCGCGCAACAAGCGCGTTTGACGACACGCTGAATATATACGAAGCGGCGCAGTGCGCAAAGCGCGTTGTTAAGCAGGGCGGGCGGTTTTTTGTGTGTTATCCCGCCAAATACATTCAGCAGCTCTGTACGGCGATGCAGCAGGCGGATTTTGCCATAAAGCGGCTTTGCCTTGTGCAGTCCCGCGCGGATAAGGCGCCGTATCTGGCGCTGGCGGAGGGGCGAAAGGGCGGCGGCGCGGGAACGGAGCTGAGCCGCATTATACTGGAGGAACAGCAATGAGCGATATTGAAACAACGGTGCAGCTTGAACCCATGCTGTATCTTTGCGCAACGCCGATAGGCAATCTATCAGACATTACGCTGCGCACGATAGACACGCTGAAGGGCGTGAGCGCCGTATATTGCGAGGATACGCGCAGAACGCGGGAGCTGATGACGCATCTTGGGATAAAAAAGCCGCTTATCGCCTGCCATGAGCATAACGAAAGGCAGCGCGCGGAGGAGATTGCCGAGCGCGTACTTTCGGGCGAGGCGATAGCTTTTGTGAGCGACGCGGGGATGCCCGGCATAAGCGACCCGGGGGAAGCGTTGGTTGCGGGCTGCATTGCGGCGGGCGCTAAATACACCGTGCTGCCCGGGGCAAGCGCGCCGCTTACGGCGCTGGTAATGAGCGGGCTGCCCACAAGGAACGCCTGCTTCGTGGGCTTTTTGCCGCGGGACGGTAAAAAGCGGCGCGAGTCCATAGCCGAAATCGGCGCGCACAAAGGCACGCTGATATTCTATGAAAGTCCGTTGCGCATAGCCGCAACGGCAAAGGAGCTTGCCGCCCTGCTTGGGGACAGGCAATGCGCGCTGGTGCGGGAGCTGACAAAGAAATTCGAGCAGGTGGTGCGCTGCACGCTGAGCGGGCTTGCCGATATGTATGCCGATACGCCGCCAAAGGGCGAATGCGTAATGGTAGTTGCAGGGGCAGAGGAGCGGGGCGAAAACGCCGCCGCAAGGGCGGAGGATATGGCGCGGGAGCTTATTGAGCGCGGGGTGAGCGTTAAGGACGCGGCGAAGCAGATAAGCGCCCTGTGCGACATTGCGCGCAACGAAGCATATGCCATTGCGGGCAGGATAAAGAACGAAGAATAATGAATAAGGAGATATAACCATGCAGAACACCGTGAAGCAATACAAGGCCATATTGGCAAAGCGCAACGCACTCAGCCACGCGATGGGCGTGCTCAGCTACGACAGCGAAACCGCAATGCCCAAGAACGGCGCGCCGCACATGGCGGAGACTATGGCAATATTGAGCGAGGAAAGCTACAAATTGCAGGTGAATGAAGAGGTGCGCGGCTTGCTCAACAAGCTGAACGCCAACAGCGAAAGCCTGGACGAGATAACAAGGAGAGAGGTTGAGGAGGAGCTCAAGCAGCTCAAGAAGCTTGAAAACGTGCCTATTGAGGAATACGCGGCGTATTCGCGGCTGATAAGCGAAGCAAGCGTTAAATGGCGCGAGGCTAAGCAGACCAACGATTATCCGCTTTTTAAGCCCTATCTTGAAAAGATAATAGCCGCGCAGAAGTCCCTTATGGCGCATATGTACCCCGGTAAGGACACATACGACGCGCTGCTGGAGGAGTTCTCGGAGGGTCTTAGCGTTGAAATGCTTGACCCCTTCTTTGCAAACGTAAAGGCGAAGCTTGTGCCGGTAATACACGCCGTTTGCCAATCGGGCAATCAGGCGGATGATTCCCTGCTCCATCGTCCGTTCCCGATAGAGGGGCAGCGCAGACTATCCTCCTTTGTTATGGATTTCCTCGGCATAGACCGCGACAGCTGCGTTATAGGGGAGGTGGAGCATCCCTTCACAACCGAATTCAACAAGCACGATGTGCGCCTTACCACGCATTACCACGAGGACGACGTGCTTTCAAACATGTTCAGCGTTGCGCACGAGGGCGGGCATTGCCTGTATGAGCTGAACATCGGCGATGAGCTTATCGGCTCTCCCCTTTCCGGCGGGGCTACAATGACGCTGCACGAAAGCCAATCCCGCCTGTTTGAGAACATGATCTGCCGCAACCGTGAATTCATTGCGCTGCTCTATCCCAAAATGAAGGAGATATTCCCGGAGCAGATGCAGGGCGTAAGCGAAGAAATGCTCTACCGCGCGGCCAACAAGTCCATGCCCAGCCTTATCCGCACGGAGGCGGACGAGCTTACCTATCCGCTGCACATAATGGTGCGCTACGAAATAGAGAAAAAGCTTATTGCTGGGACGCTGAGCGTTGATGAGCTTCCTGCGGAATGGAACCGGCTTTATAAGGAATACCTTGGCGTGGACGTGCCGGACGACACGCACGGCGTATTGCAGGACAGCCATTGGTCAGGCGGCATGATAGGGTATTTCCCATCCTACTGCGTGGGCAGCGCGTATTCCGCGCAGATATATCACAATATCTCTAAGGAGATGGACATCGGCAGGATAGTCGCTGCGGGCGGCGTGAAGCCCATTGTTGAATGGCTCACGGCGCGGCTGTACCGCTTCGGCAGGCTCAAGCCCACGGCGGAGCTTACGCGGAACGTGCTCTGCGGCGAATTTGACCCCGCGTATTACACGGATTACCTTACGGCAAAGTTTAGGGAGCTTTACAAGCTTTAATGCCGCCAAAGGCGCAGGAAAGGAGCCACGCTTGGCACGATTTGTTACGCAGTCCGCCCATGCGGGCGTTACGGCGATAGATAACGCATTTATAATAGACTATATGCCCACCGCGCCCGATGGGGCTGTTAAGGCATACATATACGGGCTGATGGCCGCAGGCCGCGGCGATGCGCCGGACATTGCGGACGCATTGGGCATGGACGATGCTCAGCTTTGCGATGCGTTTGCGTATTGGCAGCGGCTGGGCTTGGTGCGCATAGCGAGCGGGGAGCCGCTTATAGTGGAGTTCCTGAAAACCGAATCCATTGCCCCTGCCGAGCGCACGCGGCGCTATGCTTCGCTTATAGAGCGGCTGAGCAAGGCCGTGCCCGGGCGCGTGTTCACGGGGAGCGAGCTGAGCGCAATATGCGACTGGATAGAGGTATTCGGCTTCAGCGAGGAAACGGCGGCACTTGTGGTGAGCGACTGCGCACGGCGGCGCGGCAGCAAGGTTAAGCTTTGGCAGATGAATGCGGAGGCAAAGAATTGGGCGGACGCAAACGTTTCCACGATAGAGAGCGCGAACGAATACATTGCAAAGCGGGATGAGCGCATTGCAGGCGCACAGAAGATACTTTCCCGCTGGAAGCTGAGGCGCGCCGCAACGGAGGACGAGCTTGCCCTTTACGCCAAATGGAAAGAGGAATGGGGCATGAGCGACGAGGTGATATCCCTTGCCCTTGGGGAGCTGACAAGCGCGGCGCAGCCCAGCTTTAAGTATCTGGATACGGTGCTTGCCACATTCCGTTCAAACGGAGCCATAACGCCGGAGGCCATAGCTGCGCTTAGGCGTGAGCGGGACGCCAGCCGAGAGCTTGCGCGCATGATGCTTGCCCGTGCGGGCATAAATCGCGCCCCTACAGCCGCACAGCAGGACGATGCGGACATGTGGCGCACGCGCATGAGCATTGCGCCGGAGCTGCTTCTGCTTTGCGCGGAAAGCTGCCGCGCGAGCGACAAGCCCTGGGCTGCCATAAAGCGCACGGTGGAGCGCTGGCATGCGCAGGGCATAAGCGACCTTGACTCCGCAAGGCAGGATATTGAGCAGCACGCCAATTCCGCCGCCAAGCTCCGCAGCCGCGGCCGCGCGCTAAGCCACGCCAGCCGCACATATACCGACCAAGACCTCAGCGCCATGGGCGTGGAGCTGCTGGAGTAAGGCTAATAAGAACGGTTAAATGAATTTAACCCCCTGCACACTATCGTCACTTGCGTCACATCGTCACAAACAGGCTAATTATCTACGTTTTTTGTGTGACGCAATGTGTGACGATAAATTCTGCGTCACACGGCGGGCTTATGTGTGCAGTGAAATCCGTTCTTCGAAAGGCTCCCCGTCCGGGGAGCTGGCACGGCGTAAGCCGTGACTGAGGGGTTGTAACAAACAAAGAGCTGTAAGCTGCTTTATAACCCCTCCGGCTCACTACGTTCGCCACCTCCCCTTTCAGGGCAGGCTTAATATGTAAGCTTATAAAGCGCACCAAAAGGCTCCCTGTCGAGGGAGCTGGCTATGAGCGTTAGCGAATAGACTGAGGGAGTTAAAGGCGCCACCGCTTGCGGGGGAGCTGTCTGTGAGCGATAGCGAAACAGACTGAGGGGGAACATCTCACGGCGCTTGGCAGCTCCGAGCCGTTCCCCTTTCGACTGCTCATTACATTCGCAGCCACTTTCCCCATTTCATGGGGACAGCTTTGGGTTAGCGGTAGCACGTCAGCCCGCTGTGTGACGCAGAATTTATCGTCACACATTGCGTCACACAAAAAACGTAGATAATTAGCCTGTTTGTGACGATGTGACGCAAGTGACGATAGTGTGCAGGGGAGAGGGGCAGTATAAAAAACAAAGGGGACGGCAACCCGTCCCCCTAATCCTATGCGGCGTTTACGCCACAACTATGTTCACTATGTTCTTTACAACTATCACCTTGCGCACGGTCTTGCCTTCGGTGAAGGGCTTCACGTCGGCGCTTTCAAGCGCAAGCTTCTCTATTTCCTCCTTGGCGGCGTTGGCGGGAACCATTATGCGGGCGCGAACCTTGCCGTTTATCTGCACGCCTATTTCCACGCTGTCCGCTACCAGTGCGCTCTCGTCATATTCGGGCCAGCGCGCCTCGTAAATGGGGGAGCCGAGCTTGGCGGCTTCGTTTATTTCCTCCGCAATGTGCGGCGCGAAGGGGAACAGCAGTATCAAAAGCGTCCTCAGCTCGTCCCGCGTTATGCTGCCGGTGGCGTAAATATCGTTCACGAAGCTCATTATGGCGGCTATCGCCGTGTTGAACTTCATGCGCTCTATGTCCTCGCTCACCTTCTTTATTGTGGCGTGGTAGCTGGCCTTCACGCTGTCGCGCACGCCCTGAGCGTCGCTTATCATGTCCTGCAAGCGCCATACGCGCTCAAGGAACTTGCGGCAGCCCTTGGTGCCCTGCGTGTTCCAGGGAATGGGCTGATCGAACGCGCCCATGAACATTATGTACATGCGGAATGCGTCCGCGCCGTATTCTTTGATGTAATCATCCGGATTTACAACGTTGCCGCGGGACTTGCTCATCTTCTCGCCGTTTTCGCCAAGCACCATGCCGTGGCTGGTGCGCTTCATATACGGTTCGGGCGTGGGCACAACGCCTATGTCGTAAAGGAACTTGTGCCAGAAGCGGGAATAGAGCAGGTGCAGCGTGGTGTGCTCCATGCCGCCGTTGTACCAGTCAACGGGCATCCAATACTTCAGCGCCTCGGGCGAAGCAAGGGCGTTGTCGTTATGCGGGTCTGTATAGCGCAGGAAGTACCAGCTGGAGCCCGCCCAGTTGGGCATGGTGTCCGCTTCGCGCACGGCGGGGCCGCCGCAATGCGGGCAGGTGGTGTGCAGCCAATCCTTTGCGCGGGCAAGGCAGGAACTGCCATCGTCCGTGGGGGAGAAATCGTCAAGCATAGGCAGCTTCAGCGGCAGTTCGCTCTCCGGAAGGGGAACCCAGCCGCACTTTTCGCATTTTACAAGGGGTATCGGTTCGCCCCAGTAACGCTGGCGGGCGAATACCCAGTCGCGCAGCTTATAGTTCACCTTGCGGTGGCCTATGCCTTCCTTTTCAAGGTAATCGGCAATGGCCTTCTTGGCCTCTGCCACTTCCATGCCGTTAAGGAAGCCGGAGTTCACCATGCGCCCGTGTTCGCATTCGGTGTATGCTTCCTTGCTGACGTCTCCGCCCGCAACTACTTCTACTATTGGCAGATTGAAGGTCTTTGCGAATTCATAGTCGCGCGTGTCGTGCGCGGGAACGGCCATTATTGCGCCCGTGCCGTAGCTCATCAATACATAGTCGGAAACCCAAATGGGTATCTCCTTCTTGGTAACGGGGTTGATTGCGCTCACGCCTTCAAGCACAACGCCTGTCTTTTCCTTATTAAGCTCGCCGCGTTCAAAGTCGCTCTTGTGGGCGGCCTCCTCGCGGTATTTGGCAACGGCGTCCCAGTTGGTTATCCTGTCCTTATATTTGTCTATATATGGATGCTCGGGGCTTATTACCATGTATGTTGCGCCGAAGAGCGTGTCCGGACGGGTAGTGTAAACGGTCAGCTTATCGTCCGTGTTTGCTATTATAAAGTCCACCTCAGCGCCTTCGCTGCGGCCTATCCAGTTGCGCTGCTGCGTCTTAACGCGCTCAATGTAGTCCACCTTGTCCAGGTCGTCTATAAGCTTCTGCGCGTATTCGGTTATTTTGAGCATCCATTGGCTGCGCACCATCTGTATTACCTGCCCGCCGCAGCGTTCGCATACGCCGTCCACGACCTCCTCGTTGGCAAGGCCAACCTTGCAGGAGGTGCAGAAGTTTATGGGTATTTCCGCCTTGTAGGCAAGGCCGTGCTCGTAAAGCTTAAGGAAAATCCACTGCGTCCATTTATAGTATTCCGGATCCGCCGTGCTTATTTCGCGGGACCAATCGAACGAATAGCCCAGCCTTTTAAGCTGCGCGCGGAAGCGGGCAATGTTAGTCTCCGTCACCTTGGCGGGGTGTATGCCGGTTTTTATGGCGTAGTTCTCCGTGGGCAGGCCGAATGCATCGTAGCCCATGGGGAACAGCACATTGTAGCCTTCCAGCCTGCGCTTGCGGCAAATAACGTCCATTGCCGTGAACGGGCGCGGGTGCCCAACGTGAAGCCCCTGGCCGGAAGGATAGGGGAATTCGATAAGCCCGTAAAACTTGGGCTTGGTGTAATCCGTTTTGGCCTCGTTGCAATGCGCCTCTTCCCAGCGCTTTTGCCATTTCAGCTCTATCGGGTCGTGTTCGTAGCGCTCTGACATCGGTTTTTATCCTTTCATGCTTTGTATAAAAATAAAGCCGCCTCTTATATTGCAAGAGACGGAACATTTTTCCGCGGTACCACTCCGCTTGGCGGCATAAACCGCCCGCTTTAGCCCCCTGTAACGCGAGGAACGCGCCGCGCATTGCCGCGGCAGACTCCGCGGCGAGCTTCACCGCACCGCGGCTCCCCCTTTCAGCAAAACGGGGGCTCTCTTTGCCCGCGGGAAACGATTACTGTTCCGCATCATAGTCCACGTCACATTTTATTGGAAAAAGCCCGCCTTGTCAATACAGCTTGGCCAAAAGTCATATATAAACATTTTTGCCGTTGCGCTTTGGGCGGGTGATTTACTATAATATATAAATCGGAAACGTAAATACGCAAACTGGAGGTTTACCTGAATGACCCTTTGGATAAAGAACGCAAACATTGCCACCATGGATAAGGCTCGTCCCCATGCTCAGACGGCGGTTGTGATAGGCGGCTTTTTTGCCTGCGTAGGCAGCGAAAAGGAGACGGAGGCCTATCTTAGTGTGCATCCGCAGGAGGAGCTTGAAACAATAGACTGCGGCGGCAATTTCGTAATGAGCGGCTTTAACGACAGCCATATGCACTATCTGCACTATGTCCGCGCCAAAAAGACCGCCGTTGACCTATACGGCTGCACATCGCTCAAGGAGGTGCTTTCGCGTATGCGGCGCGCCCTTGAGCAGGATTACGACCCATCGCTTGGCCTGTGGCTCACGGGCGAAGGCTGGAACCACGATTATTTTACCGATGAGCAGCGCTTCCCCACGGCAAAGGAGCTGGACGCGATAACAACGGAATATCCCATACTTATAATGCGCGCCTGCTTCCATATAGGCGTTATGAATTCAAAGGCCATGGAGCTGATGAACATAAATAAGGATACCGTGGGGCAATACGGCGTATATGCCGAAACCTATCCCGACGGCACGCCCAACGGCGTAATAAAGGAGGGCGTGTTTGACGACATTAAGGCGCGCCTGCCCATGCCTGGCTGTGAACAGCTGCTTGAAATGATGATAGACTGCCAGAAGGATCTGTTTGAATGCGGCATAACCAGCATACAGTCCGACGATTTCAAATATTGCCCCGAAGGCCACGCATACGAAATGATGGCGCTGCTGCGCACGGCGGCGGAGGAAGGCCGCTTTAAGCTGAGAATGGCGGAGCAGGCGCTGCTGCCCACCCATGCGGACATGGACGAGTTCTTTGATAAGCATGGCTTTGACAACAGCTACGGCAACCGCACGTTCAAAATAAACTGCGTGAAGCTATTGAGCGACGGCTCTCTCGGCGCGCGCACGGCATACATGCGCAAGCCCTATGCGGACGACCCCACCACCCGCGGCATTGCAATATATGAGCAGGAGGAGCTAAACTCCCTTGTGCTCCGCGCGCACAGCCATAATATGCCCGCCATAATACACGCCATCGGCGACGGGGCGGTTGAAATGTGCCTTAACGCAATAGAGAATGCGCGGCTGGAAATGCCGCATCTTCATCCGCGCCACGGCATAGTGCATTGCCAAATAACGGATAAGGCGCAGGTGGAGCGGTTCAAAATGCTGGACGTTATTGCATACATTCAGCCCGTGTTCATAAATTACGATATGCATATTGTTTACGACCGCGTGGGAAAGGAGCTTGGCAGCACATCCTATGCATGGGCGGATTACATACGCCTTGGCGTGCATGCGCCCTTCGGCACGGATTGCCCCGTGGAAGCCTTCCGCCCGCTGCCGGGCATATACTGCGCCGTTACCAGCCGCGATCTTAACGGCAGCGGCCCCTTCCTGCCGCAGCAAATACTGGATAGGGAAACGGCGCTGTATTGCTACAGCGCGCAGGGCGCGTACTGCACGGGCGAAGAAGGCGTGAAGGGCAAAATAAAGGAAGGCATGTATGCGGACTTTATAGTGCTGGATAAAGACCTTGTGAACTGCACCGATATGGAGATACTTGAAGCGAAGGTGCTGCGCACGTTTGTGGGCGGAAAATGCGTGTACGAAAGATAAAGAAAGGATATGGGCAAAATGAAAACGGTACTTATTAACGGAAAAATATATGTTGAGCGCGGCGTGTTCCAAAGCGCGGCGGCTATGGAAAACGGCATAATAACCGCCGTTGGTACGGATGAAGAAATACTCGCCCATGCGGGCAAGGACGCAAGGATAATAGACTGCGAAGACCGCACGGTCATACCCGGCCTTAACGACAGCCATATGCACCTGCTTATGATGGGCGCGGGGCTTTATCAGGTGGATATAAACGGCGTAAAATCAATAGACGAAATGATAGCGCGCGCAAGGGCGTTCATGCGGGAGCATCCCGAGCGCTGCCGCGAAGCGATACACGGCGTTGGCTGGAACCAGGACATGTTTGAAGGGGAGAAGCGCATACCCACGCGGCACGATCTGGATAAAATTTCAACCGAAATACCAATCGTGCTTGAGCGCATATGCGGCCATGTAGTTACCGCAAACACAAGGGCGATAGAGCTGCTGGGGCTAAAGGCAGGCTCCGCGCAGTTCCCCGGCGGCACGTTTGAGCTGGAGGCGGACGGCTACCCAAGCGGCGTATTTACCGAAAACGCCTGCGGCGAAATACTTTCCGTAATACCCGAATACAGCGAGGCGCAGCTCGAGGCCATGTTTATAGACGCAATGAACTACGCCGCCGCGCACGGCCTTACCAGCGTGCAGTCCAACGATGCAGGCACCTCCGCCGCGCCGGAAATAGTTTTCCCGCTTGTCAGGCGCGTGTTTGAAGGCGGCAGGGCAAAGCTTAGGTATCATCATCAGGTGTGTTACCATACTCCTGCGGAATTTGGGGCGTTTATAGAGGGCGAATTTGCCCGCGGCAATTATTCGCACCCGTGGCTTACGCTTGGGCCGCTGAAGCTGTTCCGCGATGGTTCCCTCGGCGGAAGGACAGCCACTATGCGCCATGAATATCTGGACGATCCAGGCAACTACGGTGTGGAGGCTACGCACGATGAGGAGATGCTTGAAATGTGCCGCATGGCGGACGAAGCGGGCATACAGGTTGTTACCCACGTTATTGGCGACAAGGCCATAGAGGACACCGTGCGGTGCTACGAATCCGTGCTGCACGGCGGCAAAAACCCGCTGCGCCACGGCCTTGTGCATTGCCAGATAACCGATATGCCGCTGCTTGAGCGCATTGTGAAGGACGATATACTTGCGCTGTATCAGCCCATATTCCTTGATTACGATATGCATGCCGTTATCTCCCGCTGCGGAGAGGAGCTTTCCTCCACGTCATATGCGTTCGGCACCATGGCGCGGCTCAATGCCAAGGTGTCCTACGGCACGGATTGCCCCGTTGAGGACTGCAACCCCTTTCCCAACATATACTCCGCCGTTACCCGAAAGGATAAAAACGGCTGGCCCGAGGGCGGCTTCTTCCCCAAGGAGTGCGTGGACGTTTGTACGGCCATCGATGCATATACCGCGGGCAGCGCATACGCCCAGTTTATGGAAAACGAAAAGGGGCGCATAAAGCCCGGCTTCATGGCGGACATGGTGATGCTTGATAAGGATATTTTCACCTGCGACCCGATGGAGATACGTGATATACTGCCAGTTATGACGATAGTGGGCGGGGAAATAGTTTACGAGAGGTAAAGTTATGAATATCTATTTGACTGAAATTGCAAGCGCGGCAGCCATCGCACAGGAGAATATGCAGCGCGAGCATGTGCCCGGGCTTGCGATGGCGTTCATAAAAAACGGCGAGCTTGTGATGAGCCAATGCCTTGGCATTGCGGACACGGAGCGCGGCATACCCGTATCGAACGAAACTTATTTTGAGGCCGCATCGCTCACAAAGCCGTTTTTCGGCAGGCTGGTGTTTGAATTGGCGGATGAAGGCGTAATAGACCTTGACAGGCCGCTGAGCGAATATGAGCAGGCATGGACGCCTTGCACGGATGCGCGCTTTGCATGCGTAACGGCAAAGGATGTTATGAGCCACGCAAGCGGTCTGCCCAACTGGGGCAAGCTGCCGATGGAGCTTTATTTTGAGCCCAAGCACGGCTTCGGCTATTCCGGCATGGGGTATTATTATCTGCAATCCATAATAGAAAAGCGGCTCGATACGCGCCTTGACGACCTTATGCAAAAACGCCTGCTCGACCCCTTCGGCATGGACAAGGCGGCGCTTATCTGGACGGGTGCAATGCGCAATGCCCTTGCCCGCACGGTTGACGTCAACGGGCACGCGGAGCCAAAGCGCACCACGGCGCGGCATTCCATGGGCATGGAGCCGAACAGCGCGTTTTCGCTTTATGTGACGATTGACGATTATCCGAAGTTCCTTTTAAACATACTGAAGGAGCCTGACTTTGCCGCGCGTGTGCGCTCCGTAAGGAACTGCGCCGGCAACGGCGTGGAGTGGGGCCTTGGCTGGGGGCTTTACAACGAGCGCATATGGCACTGGGGCGACAACGGCGGCTTCAAGTCCCTTGTCTGCTTCGATCCCGCTACCCGCGACGCCCTGCTCATCCACACCAACGGCTTCAACGGCCTGAATGTCTGCTTCGCCGTCGCCGAGCATGTTACCGGCGACAGCTTTAGCGATATCGCCGAAATGGTAAATGGGGCGGAGTGAGGGTAAGCGGGCTGCCGAAAGCTAACTTGCTGCTAACAAAAAAGATTAAGCACATCATCAGCGTTTTGGTGCAAATGATGTGCTTATTTGATTGTTTGACTTAAACTAAGGATTTAAGAAGCGATGCTCTGTAAAAATCCCCGAATTACTTGGCCTCTGAAACCGCCACAGCCACGGCCACGGTTGCGCCTACCATGGGGTTGTTGCCCATGCCGATAAGGCCCATCATTTCCACATGAGCCGGTACGGAGGAGGAGCCGGCGAACTGCGCATCGGAATGCATACGGCCCATCGTGTCCGTCATGCCGTAGCTGGCGGGGCCTGCCGCCATGTTGTCCGGGTGCAGCGTGCGGCCCGTGCCGCCGCCGGAGGCAACGGAGAAATACTTCTTGCCGTTTTCAACGCACCACTTTTTGTATGTTCCCGCAACGGGGTGCTGGAAGCGGGTGGGGTTGGTGGAGTTGCCGGTTATGGATACGTCCACGTTCTCGTGGCGCATTATGGCAACGCCCTCGTTCACGTCGTCCGCGCCGTAGCAGAGCACCTTCGCGCGGTCGCCGTCGCTGAAGGCGGTGGTATTTACTATGGTAAGTTCGCCCGTGTACTGGTTGTATTCGGTTTCAACGTGGGTAAAGCCGTTTATGCGGCTGATTATATACGCCGCGTCCTTGCCAAGGCCGTTGAGTATTACCTTGAGCGGCTTCCTGCGCACCTTGTTCGCCGTGCGGGCTATGCCGATTGCGCCCTCTGCCGCGGCAAAGCTTTCGTGTCCGGCAAGGAAGGCGAAGCAATGCGTGGATTCGGAAAGCAGCATCGCGCCAAGATTGCCGTGGCCCAGACCCACCTTGCGCTGATCGGCAACGGAGCCGGGTATGCAGAACGCCTGCAAGCCTTCGCCTATGCATTCGGCCGCTTCAGCCGCGCTCTTAACGCCCTTCTTCAGCGCTATCGCCGCGCCGAGGGTATATGCCCAAACCGCGTTTTCGAATGCTATGGGCTGAATGCCCTGCACTATGCCGCGCACGTCTACGCCATGCTCCTTGGTGAAGGCTTCGCATGCTTCAAAGCCGTCGAACCCATACTTTGCAAGCACGGGGCGCAGGGTATCTATTCTTCTTTCGTATCCTTCAAAAGTGACCATCTTTACGCCTCCTTATATTACTGCTTGCGCGGGTCTATAACGGTTACCGCCTCGGCAAAGCGGCCATAGGTGTTTATGTTGGAACGGAAAGCCTCGTTCGGCTCCACGCCCTTCTTTATGGCATCCATCATCTTGCCAAGGTTTACGAATTTGTAGCCTATTATTTCGTTGTTCTTGTCCAGGCCTATTTCAAGCACGTAGCCTTCGGCCATTTCAAGATACCTTGGGCCCTTCTTCCTTGTGCCGAACATGGTGCCTATCTGGCTCCTTAAGCCCTTGCCAAGGTCCTCAAGCCCGGCGCCCACGGGCAGGCCGTCGTCCGAAAACGCGCTCTGGCTGCGGCCGTAAACAATCTGCAAGAACAGCTCCCGCATGGCGGTGTTTATGGCGTCGCACACAAGGTCCGAATTAAGCGCTTCCAGTATGGTCTTGCCGGGCAGTATCTCCGCCGCCATTGCAGCGGAATGCGTCATGCCGGAGCAGCCTATCGTCTCCACCAGCGCCTCTTCGATTATGCCGCCCTTTATGTTCAGCGTCAGCTTGCATGCGCCCTGCTGCGGCGCGCACCAGCCCACGCCGTGGGTCAGGCCGAATATGTCCGTAATCTCCTTTGCTTTAACCCATTTACCCTCCTCGGGAATGGGTGCGGGGTCGTGCTTTGCGCCCTTTGCCACGCAAAACATCTCTTCAACCTCACGCGAATACTGCATGAAATATCTCCTCCTTTGTTTATCTTTTATCTTTTCGCATAATAGTATATCATAAAAAATGATATGAAAACCACGAAAAACGTTTTTTCACATTCACTTTGCTTATGACGCATTGAAGTATTATCAATATCGCTTTACGGGGCAAGCGAGTGTGTTGTATTATAAGGCGTATAAAGAAAACGTAAATACTGCGCCGCAAGGGGGACGGGATATGACCGGATTTATAATATATTTTACGCTGCTGAGCATAGCGCATCTGTTCTTCTGCTATTTTGGCATGCATACGCCAAGAAAGCTTACAAAGCCGCTGCTGCTCCTTTCGCTTGCCGCTTGCTATGCGTGCGCGGCAAAGCCTGTGGACGGTGCGGTGCTGGCGGCGCTTATATGCGGCCTTGCGGGCGATATATTGCTAATATGGGAAAAGAACGACAAGTCCTTTATACCCGGCGCACTTAGCTTTACGCTTGGGCATGGGCTGTATGCGCTTAGCATATTCCGCCGCACCCCCGGCGCAACCCAATCGCACCTTATAACGGCGGTGGTGTTCATGGCGGCGTATATAGCCGTTGTAGCATACATGAGCTTCAGGCTTGAAAAGCATGTGGATGATAAAAAGTTCCGCGTGCTTATGCCCGTGTATCTTAGCATAGTTGCGGCGGTGAACGTTTTTGCGTGGGTGAACCTTGTGGCGCGGATAAATTCGGGCGAAGGGCAGTTTTACGCCGCGCTGATAACGCTTGGGTCAATGCTGTTCTTGACTTCGGACACAATACTTGCGCGCTGCATGTTCGTGCGCGATGTTGAACGGCCGAATTTCCCTGTGATGATAACATATATTCCGGCGCAGGCGCTGCTGTGCTTCGGCTATATCGGACTTGGGGCGTAAAGCATGGCCGCACGGGAAAGACTTATTGCGCTTGTTAAGGCGCTGAATGAATATACGGATGAAGAGCATCCGCTGAGTGCGGGCAAGCTTTGCGCTATACTTGCGCAGCATGGCATTGCGGCAAACAGACGCAGCATATATGCCGACGTTGCCGCGCTGAACCGCATGGGCTGGAAGATAGAAAGCACCACGCGCGGGTATTATGCAAACGACCGCCCGTTCACGGCGGAGGATGCGCGGCTTATAATGCTTGCGCTGGACTGCGCGCCGTTTATGGACGAGGCTACGGCGCAGAGGCTTAGGCAGGGCGTAGCAAAAACGCAGAGCGTGAACTTTGAAAGCCCGGCCGGGATAGAGCGCACATACGGCGCACAAAACAGGCTGAGATCCGCGATAGAAACCATAACCCTGGCGATAGACGCCCAAAAGCAGCTAAGCTACGTTCCCGCCGCCTGCCTTGACGATACGGACATTTGGCCGCGCGAAAAAATAGAGCCGATATGCCTTATATATGCCGGCGGCGAATTTGTGCTGCGCGCGGCGGCGAACGGCGGTATCGACTATATTCCCTTAAACGCTATGTTTGATATAAAGCTTGAGCGCCGCAGCGTTAAGCATCCTTCGGCGCGGCGGAAGGCGAATGCGCCGCATAAAAGCTGAGCGCGGCAAGGCTTACGCATGCGCCGGCAAGCATCCTGTAATAAAGCGTATAGCTTACAAAAAAGCTGAGTGCGAAAAGCGCCGCGGCAACAAGCAGATACCGCGCGCATCTTCCGCGGCCTATGGCCGTGGATACGCTCTGCTTTTTTATTTGCTTTTTCTGCTCCGCCTGTTTCAATATATATTGCCTTACGGCGTTATCGTCGGGCATTTTGGCGCAGGAAGCGAGCATATCGCCCGATATAAAGGCAACGCTCAGCCCATCGTAACGCGCGGCGATGTCCCGCGCCGGCTGGCTCACAGAGGCGGAGGAGAATATGAAAAGGCTTTTGCAGCCGCGCCTGTTTGCCGCGCGGCAGGCACAAAGCACCGTTTCTTCATCCACTGGGGAAAGCGTCTGCGCGGTATACACAAGGCTTTCGCCCGCAAATTCCTTGCCGTGGCATTTTATGTATTCGCGCACTATGCCCAAAAACTCGCTCCGCGGCATAAGCACAAGGCTTTCACTGAACAGCTTTTTTGAAAGGCGGGCGTTTTCGCGCAATATGAATTTTTCAAGCCGCACGCTTTTTACAAGCTCGGCAAATACGGATATGGCCCCGACCGCAGCTGCCGTGAGCACAGCGGCGGCGATAATGCTTTCCACGTTGAACGAAAACCAAAGATAGCATGCAATAAGCAATATTACCCTTAGCGCAATAAAGTCCGCAGCGCGGGCAAAGGCCGTGCGCCCGCGGTAAAAGCGGCGCTTGTAATATGCATTCAGCGTTCTTTTTTCACCTATGCTCATGTTTAATTCCCCCTGTTGCTTTTTTATGGATTGTTCCCATCGTGCGCGGCGATTATTCGCGGTTTACTACCAAGGAATAGTAGTGTATAATAAATTCAATGAGAATCGGTATATTGGGGGGCAGCTTTAATCCCCCGCACAACGGACATGTTTATATTGCGCGCGAGGTCAGGCGGCGTTTCTCGCTTGACAGGGTGCTGTTTATGGTGGCGGGCGATCCGCCGCATAAAAGCATCGCTTTTGGCGTGGATGCAAAAGAACGGCTTGAGCTTACCCGTGCCGCGCTTGCGGGCGAGGAAGGGCTTATTGTGTGCGATGATGAAATTCGCCGCGGCGGCGTAAGCTATATGGCGGATACACTGATGGGGCTGTATAACGGCGTTGACGAACTGCATCTTATTGTCGGCGCGGATATGCTCAAAACGCTGCATCAATGGCGAAAACCGGAAACGATATTCGCACTTGCGGGCATAATAGCCGTTGGGCGGCCGGACAACGCGGGCGATTACGAAGCAGCGCGGGAGCTTAGGCGGCGCTATGGCGCGCGCATACGCATGGCGGATTTTTGCGGGCCTGATATATCCTCAACCGCTATCCGCCGCCGCGTGAACATGGCGAAAGGCATTGCAAAGCTTGTTCCCTACGGCGTGATGGAGCGTATATACGCGGGGCTTTTATATCAAAGCGAGGATATTCTTTCTTATGAAAAGCGCCTTGCGGAATACACCAAGCCAAAGCGCCTTGCCCACTCTATAGGCACAATGGGCTACGCCGTGGAGCTTGCGGCAATATGGGGCGCGGACGGCAAAAAGGCGCGCATAGCAGGGCTGCTGCACGACTGCGCAAAGCTTGGCGACGAGGACGCATTGCGGCTTGCCAAGGAATACGGCTATACGCCAAATACTCAGCAGCGGTGTGCGCCCGGTCTTTTACACGGCCCCTTGGGGGCGATAAGGGTGCAAAGGGAGTTCGGGATAGATGACGCGGACGTTATAAATGCCATCGGCTGCCACGTTTTCGGCCGGATGAACATGACAAAGCTTGATAAAATATTATACGTTGCGGACAAGGCAGAGTTCACGCGGACGTATGAAGGCGTTGACAAGCTTAGGGACATGGCGAAGGAGGATCTTAACGGCGCGGTGCTTATGACCATGAATAACTCAATAGGCCATCTGCTTGCGCGGGGTATAGAGCCGACGGACGAATCCCTTATGATAAGGCAGGCAATAAAAAGAGAGACCGAAAATAATAAAGGAGATATAAAATGAGCGAATTTTTTAACGCGATAGATGCACAGGACGAAGAAAACATCCGCCGCCAGGCGATGATGATATGCGACGCGCTTTATAATAAAAAGGCGCAGGACATAATGGCCATACACGTTGGGGACAGGACCATAATAGCGGACTGGTTTGTGGTATGCTCCGGCCGGGCAACGGCGCAGGTGAAGGCGCTTTGCGACGAAATTGAAGAAAAGGCCGAAGGAATGGGCCTTAGCGTAAGGCGCATAGAAGGATACAGCGAAGGCCGCTGGATAGTTATTGACTTCGGCAGCATATTGGTGCACATATTCTATCCCGAAGAAAGGGAGTATTACAATATGGAAAGGCTGTGGGTGGATGACCCGCGCGGCTTTGTTGATTATTCAAAGCTGATGCTTGAAAAGGAGCGCGAGGAGGAGCTCAGGCGCAGGGCCGCAGAGAAGGGCGAATAACATAGAAAAATCGGCATATAAGCGGCATACGCGCGTTGACAAGCGGCGTTAGTGATGCTATTATATAATTTGATAGGCAATGAATAAGGATGTAGCCGTATTGCGTTCGCACAAGAGAAGGCAGGCCGTGGCTGGAAGCCGCCGCGAACACGGGCATATGGTGAAGGACGTCTTATGAGCCTTCCGCAGGAAATGGCGGACGGTCGCCCCGCGTTATGGGGCGCGAGCGGAGCATTTTATTGTGCTCAATAAGGGTGGTACCGCGGGTTCCCCGTCCCTGTTTAAGGATGGAGAACCCTATTTTTATAAGGGAAATATGAAAGAGGTGTATTATGCAGATTCAGGCGCCTAAGGGCATGAAGGACGTTACCCCTAAGGAAAGCTACAAATGGCAGTATATCGAAAAGCTTATGCGCAGCGCTTGCGCGGAATTCGGCTACCGCGAAACCCGCACGCCGGTGCTGGAGCATACGGAGCTTTTTGCCCGCGGCGTGGGAGACACAACGGACATTGTGCAAAAGGAAATGTATACCTTTACCGATAAGGGGGACCGTTCCGTAACGCTGAAGCCGGAGGGCACGGCGGGCGCTGTGCGCATGTTCCTTGAAAACAAGCTTTTTGCCGACGCGCAGCCCACAAAGATGTTCTATCTTTATTGCCCCGTTTTCCGCTACGAAAAGCCGCAGGCGGGCAGGCTGAGGGAGCATCATCAGTTCGGCGTGGAGGTTTTCGGCGCGCCCAGGGCCAGCGCGGATGCGGAGGTTATCTCCCTTGCTATAAGCATACTGAACGAGCTTGGCATAAAGAGCGTAAAGGCCAAAATAAACAGCATAGGCTGCCCCGAATGCAGGCCCAAGTATAACGCCGCGCTGAAGGAATATCTTAAAGCGAATTACGATGAGCTTTGTGAAACCTGCAAAACGCGCTATGAAAAGAATCCGCTCAGAATACTGGACTGCAAGGAAAAGCGTTGCGGCGAAATAGCCGCGGCAGCACCCAAGGTGCTTGATTACCTTTGCCCCGAATGTCAGGCACACTTTGAGGAACTTAAAGCCTCCCTTGATGCGCTGGGCATAGAATACGAAGTTGATCCCATGATAGTGCGCGGGCTTGATTATTATACAAAAACCGTGTTCGAGCTTGTTTCTACCGAAGGCGCGTATACCGGCACGGTGTGCGGCGGAGGCAGGTATGATGGACTAATCGAGCAGCTTGGCGGGCCGAAGATGAACGCTGTCGGCTTCGGCATGGGCATGGAAAGGCTGCTGCTGGTTGCGGAAAGCTTCAACCCGATACCGGAGCCTAACCTTGTGGACATATACATTGCGCCCGTTGGGGATGAAGCGAGGAACATTGGCCTGAAGCTTGCGGGAGAGCTTAGAAAGCACGGCGTAAAGACCGAATTTGACCACGTTGGCCGCAGCTTTAAGGCGCAGTTTAAGTATGCAGACAAGCTTAAAGCGCGCTTTGTTGCCGTGATAGGCGAGGACGAGGTTAAAAACGGCGTAATAAAGCTGAAAAACATGGCGGACGGCACGGAGACGGCGCTCGGCATAGAGGGCTTTGCCGAAAAGGCCGCTGAATTGGTTAAATAAGCTGAAAAGCGAAAAATACAGAATAATTTATTAAGGAGCATACAGGATAATGATACAATCACGAACCCATACCTGCGGCGAGCTTAGGCTCGGCAACGTGAACGAGCGCGTTACGCTTGCGGGCTGGATGGAAAACGTCCGCGTAGTGGGCAGCAACTTCGCCTTTGTGGTGCTGCGCGATTTTTACGGCACAACGCAGATAGTCATAGAAACCGAAGAGATGATGAACATTATAAAGGGCATCAATAAGGAATCCACCATCTCCGTTACCGGTACCGTGCGCGAGCGCGCAAGCAAGAACGCCAAGCAGCCCACCGGCGAAATAGAAGTCGTACCCGAAAAGATAGAGATACTTGGCCGCTGCATTTATAACGAGCTGCCCTTTGAAATAAACCGCAGCCGCGAAGCGGATGAAACGCAGCGGCTCAAATACCGTTATCTTGATTTGAGGAACCCCGAAGTCAAGAACAATATAATTCTGCGCTGCAACGTTATAGCTGCGCTCAGGAAGGCCATGCTTGAACATAACTTCCTTGAAATAACCACGCCTATACTTACCGCATCCAGCCCCGAAGGCGCAAGGGACTATCTTGTGCCCGCAAGGAAGCACCCCGGCAAGTTCTATGCCCTGCCGCAGGCGCCGCAGCAGTTTAAGCAGCTTTTGATGACCTCCGGCTTCGATAGATATTTCCAAATCGCCCCCTGCTTCCGTGACGAGGACGCCCGCGGGGACAGAAGCCCCGGCGAATTCTATCAGCTGGATATGGAAATGGCCTTTGCCTCGCAGGAGGATGTTTTCTCCGTAATAGAGGACGTTCTGCCGCCCATTTTCGCAAAATACGGAACGTATAACGTGGCCTCCTCCGCGCCGTTCAAGCGCATAGCCTATAACGATGCGCTGGAACAGTTCGGCACGGATAAGCCGGATTACCGCATAGATTTGAGGATACAGGACATAACTAAGCTGGTAGCTGGCAGCGAATTTGCTCCCTTTGCCGAGGGCAACACCGTTAAGGCCATAGCCTGCAGCGGCTGCGAGCTGACCAGAAAGCATATAGACAAGCTGTGCGCCGATGTTGAGGTGCAGGCCGGCTTCAAGCCCTATTGGTTCAAGGTGGAGGCGGACGGCAGCTTCGCCGGAGGCGTCGCCAAGTTCATGACTCCGCACCACGATGCTGTAGTTGAAGCGCTCGGCCTCACTCCGGGAACGCTTATCGGCATAGCTGCGGGCAAAAAGTCTGCCGCGCAGAAAACCGCCGGAGTCATGCGCAAAATGCTCGGTGCGCTGGTACCCGGTCATATGGACAAGGAACGCTATGAATTCTGCTGGGTGGTCGATTTCCCGATGTATGAAATAGGCGAAGAATCCGGCGAGCTTGAATTCTGCCATAATCCGTTCTCCATGCCCGGCGGCGGCGCGGAGACGCTGAGGAAGGCTATCGCGGGCGAAATAGACCCGCTCACCATAACCGCGCAGCAGTACGACCTTGTTTGCAACGGTATAGAGCTTTCTTCCGGCGCTGTGCGAAATCACGACCCCGAAATAATGATAGAGGCGTTCCGCCTTGTGCGCCTTGGCGAAGAGGACGTGAAGAAAAAGTTCCCCGCCATGTACAACGCGTTCTGCTACGGTGCGCCGCCCCATGCCGGCATAGCCCCTGGCGTGGACAGAATGGTTATGCTGCTTGCGGGAGAGGACAGCATAAGGGAAATAATACCGTTCCCCATGAACAAGAACGCGCAGGATATTCTGATGGGCGCGCCCGGAACGGTAACGGACAAGCAGCTTGAGGAACTGCATATAAAGGTGGACATAGATGAGTGAGGACGTAAGGCAAAAGGGCATAGTTGTTGAAGCGAACGGCAAAAGGGCCACTGTGCGCTTCAAAAAAACGGATGCCTGCGGCCATTGTAACGCATGCTTCCGCTTTGGCTCTAACGAGGCGGATATAGAAATGGACAATACACTCGGCGCAAAGAAGGGCGACGAGGTGTATATAGATATGCATGCAAACACCGTGCTCAAGGCCAGCGCCATAGTATACGGCATTCCCATAATAGGGCTTATACTCGGCGTTGTTATAGGCTCGCGCTTCGGCGAGATATATGCCGCGATAGGCGGCGTTGCGCTGAGCGGGCTGAGCTTCCTTATACTGAAAAAGCTGGAGCCGAAATTCGCCAAAATGAACGAATTTAAGCCCCGAATGACCGCCTTTGTAAACGAAGAAGGCAAAGAATAAATAAAAAAAGAATAAACACAAAAGGAGGAAGAACAATGGTAAAGCATCTTACCGCCGCCGATTTTGAAGCGGCAACAAATGCGTCAAGGCCCGTGCTTGTGGATTTTTGGGCAAGCTGGTGCGGCCCGTGCCGCATGATAGGCCCCGTTATGGAGGAGCTTGGCGAGGATTACGAAGGCCGCGCGGATATATGCAAGGTAAACGTTGACGACGAGATTGACCTTGCCAAGCGCTTCCGCATAATGAGCATTCCCTGCGTTATACTTTTTAAGGACGGGCAGGAGATGAATCGCCTTGTCGGCGCGCGCGATAAGGAAGAATACGCGGACGCTATAGACGAAATAATGGGCTGAACAAAATAAAAGCAACTTAAAAGGAGCGGCTGATTTGCCACTCCTTTTTTGTGTGTGCTACTTTATCGGGAAATTGAAGAACGTATCGGGGTAGGGTTCGGGGTTGACGTTGTAGTGCCACCATTCGCCCTCGTAAAGCGTCATGCCCGCGCCGAGCATTGCGTCGCGCAGTATGGCGCGGTTCTTCTCCTGCTGCGGGGTGAGGCCGGCCGCGCCGTGGTTGGAGCGGGAATCCATATAATCGAATATTGAACCCATGTCCAGCTCCTGATGCGTGTGCATGTCAACTATTGTCAGATCAACGGCCTTCGCGCGGGTGTGGCCGGAGCGGCGGGCAATGTAGCCCTGGTCGAATATTTCGGCCTTGTCAATATTCGGGTAATGCACGCTCTTGCGGCGGATGTCATTAAGATCCTCGCCCCAGCGGCAAAAATCGTCCACGGCGCTCTGCGGGCGGTATGCGTCAAAGAACTTCATTATGTAGCCCTGCTTGCGCAGCGTATCCGCCGCCTTTATGCAGCAGTCCGCAAGTTCGCGGCTCATTACCACCAGCGGCTGTTCGTAGCCCGCGGCGGGGCGGCCCATAAAGTTGTCCGTGCCCGCGTATTTTGCGTCTATTATGCAGTCCTCTATAAGCTCATCAATGTATACAAAGCCTTCCGGCAGTCCGGCCTTGGGTATTCCGGCTGTGCTCGTGTTCATATGCTTCGCCTCTTTTTCAGAATGATTTTATTATGTCCGCGTTCAGCGCCCTTGCTATCGCGCAGGCAAGCTTTACCGTGGCGTCATAATCGGTATAGGTGGTTATGCAGCTTGGGCCGTGAATATAGCGCACGGGAACGCCCATAACTATGCTGGGCGCGCCTGCAAGCTGCGCCTGTATAACGGCCGCGTTGTTGCCGCCGCCTTCGCGCACGGACGCCTGCGCCATAAGGCCGTTTTTCTCCGCCGTATCAAGCGCGAAACGCTGGAAGCGGGGGTTGCATATAACGGATTTGTCCATGTAGCGGAGCATGGGGCCTTTTTTCATAATGGTCTGCATGGCGTAAGCTTCGCCGAACGTATCGTCCGCGGGGCAGCCTTCGTAAACTATTGCAATATTCGGCCTTACCTTGTTCACGGCAACCTTGCAGCCGCGCTCGCCTACTTCCTCCTGCGCGGACAATACGCCTATAACGTCCACGTCCAGCTCCATGCCGCTCAAAAGACGCATTGTCTCTATCAGCGCGGCGCAGCCTATGCGGCAGTCGAACCCCTTGCCGAACATAATGTCCCGCGCTTCGTCGTATTCAAACGGGGTTGCGGGCACGGCGGGTTCGCCTATGCGTATGCCGAATGCTTCCTTGGCTTCCTCCGCGCTGCGGGCGCCTACGTCTATAACAAGGCTCGATACGCTCTGCACCTTGTTCTGTGCGCGTTCCTCATCGCTTAAAAAATGCGGGGGCTTTGCCGCTATTGCGCCGCGTATCCATTCGCCGTCTTTATTGCGCACAAGCACGCGCGTGCCGGGCAGGGTATTCTTGCTCCAGCCGCCAAGCTCAAGGAAGCGCAGCGTGCCGTTAGGCTTGATGGAATGGACTATGAAGCCCACCTCGTCGCTGTGCGCGTCAAGCATGAGTACGGGCTTATTGCCCGTGTTCGCACGCCTGTATATATAAAGATTGCGAAGGCTGTCCTCTTCAAAATCGCAAATGTCCGATAGGCTTTCGCGCGCGGCGGCAACCGCTTCGTCCTCAAATCCGCTGGGGCCTTTGGCCTCAGTAAGCGCCTTTATTACAGCAAGCTCCCTTTCGTTTACCATTATTTATGCTCCTCCTTGGGCAATTCTGCTTTTTCAAATTCTTCTATAAACCTTGCTGCGTAGTCCGCCATGGTTTGCACCATCCTGTCGCCCCATTCCTTGGTGGCTTTGTTGGGCGCATCCGTGCCGTACCATCCGTTTGCGTTGTAATTCATGGCTCTCCTTGGGATTACCACCGTTGCGCCCATAAAGCTTACCTTGTCCCATCCGGTGGAGGGCATGGTTTCATATACGTCGCTTTGCATTATGAGCGGCTCGTCAATATGGTCGTAATCTATAAGCGAAGGATCAACGGCCATTACGCCCGCCGTTTCCTCCGCGCCGCCATGCCCGCCGGCCCAGTCCGGATTAAGCTCGCCCGCCATAAGCCACCAGTTAAGGCAGGCAACATATGCCCCGCGAGGGTGCATCCGCTTACCCAGCATCTCTATGCTTTTTGAATTGCCGCCGTGGCCGTTAAGTATTATAAAGCGGCGGAAGCCGTATTCGTAAAGGCTGTCCGTTATTCTTGTCAGTATGTCGTAAAGCCCGTCCACGCCTATTGATATCGTTCCGGGGAAACCCATCAGCGAATCCGTCGCGCCGTACGGCAGCGTGGGCGCTATCATAATATGGCTCTGCTTTTCGGTCAGCTCCGCAATTTTGTCCGGTATCATCGTGTCCGTACCCAGCGGCATATGGCGGCCGTGGTTTTCCGTGCTGCCAAGCACAAGCATTATGGAATCGTGCTCTTTAAGATAATCGTTTACCCTTTGGCAGGTGCAGTTTGCAAGTCGCATTCGTGTTCCTCCTGTTCGCGGCAATATTGTCCATACGCTGCATACAAGCATATGCAGGCTTTTCAATATTGATTGTAAACCGCCAAAGGGGCAATGTAAAGCCAATTTTATTTTTTGTGCGGAATGCATTGTGTTAATATTGCGTTAATATTGGCGCTGTAAAATGGCAACAATTATTATGGAATAATTTCGGAGGTCACAAAATGGCTATCAAGATAACGTCGGACAGCACATGCGATCTGACAAAGGAACTGCTTGAAAAGCACGATATAGAGCTGTTCCCGCTGTATATAACGCTGGGCGGCAAAACGCTCAGGGACGGGGTGGAGATAACGCCGGACGATATTTTTGCCCACGTTGCCGCGGGCGGGGCGCTTGCGTCCACCGCCGCCGTAACGCCGAACGATTACGAAACGCGCTTTGCTCAGCTCAGCCGCGAATACGACGCCGTAATACACATAAACATTTCAAGCGACTTTTCCGCCTGTCACCAGAACGCGCGCATAGCGGCGGAGAATTATAAGAACGTTTACGTTGTTGATTCGCGCAACCTTTCAAGCGGCCACGGCCACGTTGTTGTGGAAGCGGCGCTCCGTGCCGAAGCCGGAATGAAGGCGGAGGACATAGTGAAGGAGCTTGAAACGGACATAGTGCCCAACGTTGACGCAAGCTTTATTATAGACAGGCTTGATTACATGGCAAAGGGCGGCCGTTGCTCAACGGTCACCATGCTTGGCGCGAACGTATTGCAGCTAAAGCCCTGCATAGAGGTCGTGGACGGCAAAATGCGCGTAGGCACCAAATACCGCGGCTCTTTTGAAAAGTGCATACAGAAATACGTTAAGGACAGGCTTGAAGGGCGCGAGGATATCCGTAATCACCGCATATTCATAACCCATCCGCATTGCCCCAAGGGGGATGTTGAAACCGCGCGGGAGGCCATTGAAAAATATCAAAGCTTCGATGAAATAATCGAAACCCATGCCGGCTGCACCGTGTCATCCCATTGCGGGCCAAGGACGCTGGGCGTGCTGTTCATAAGAAAATAATAAAGCGTATCGATAAGGGGCGGCCAAGCGGCCGCTCCTTTGCATATATGGCGGCGCGGCATCATAAAATCAAGCATACCATGCGGCTTGAACGGGGAGGGTGCATATGAAGCGGCGCGCAAAGAACGGCTGGGCAATAAATCTTTTTTTAGCGTTTATAATAATATCGCTCTATCTTGTTACGAGCAGGCAGGACGCCGCTCAGGTAATGGCAAGCCTGTATGCGGGGCCTGCGTACCGCGGACGGTCGGACGATAAAATTGCGCTTGAATTTGCCGTGTCGTGGAACGCCGCGGCAATGGAGGATATACTTGCAACGCTTAAGGATAAGGATACAAGCGCAACGTTCGTTGTAAGCGGCAAATGGGCGCGGGAGAACGCGGATATGCTAAAGCGCATCGCGGACGAAGGGCACGAAATAGGCACAATGGGCGACGACCCTTCATTTGACGGAAACTTGAGCGAAACGAAGGCGGATATACAAAAAAGCCTTGAAAGCATAAAGGCGGCAAGCGGCGTTGACACGGTGCTTTACTATTCCGGTTCGCGCAGCGTTGCCGTAAGTGCGCGCGCTTCCCGTGCGCTGGGGCTTACGCATGTGCTGTCCACAGTCGATCTCCGTTGCGGATACGGCAGCAAAGATGATATAATCAAGCGGGGATTGAATGAGCCGATAATAGGAAGTATAATATTACTGCAGCCCACGCGCGCGTGCGCCGATGCGCTGGGCGGCCTGATAGACGGATTAAATGCGAAAGGTATAATTGCCGCCCGCGTGGGGGACGTGCTGGGCGGCATGGTATAGGACTTGATAGAAAAAACAGTATTAAAGAACGGCATAAGGGCCGTGTATGAAAAAATGCCTGATTGCCGCAGCGCGTCGGTTGCCGTGTGGGTAAAGTCCGGCTCGGTTTACGAAGCGGAGAAGGAACACGGCATGTCCCATTTTATCGAGCATATTCTGTTCAAGGGGACCAAGAGCCGCAGCGCATCCAAAATAGCCGCGGAGATGGACGACATAGGCGGCAACCTTAACGCCTTCACGTCAAAGGAATGTACATGCTTTTATGCAAAGGTGCTGGACGAGCATATTGAAAAGGCCGTGGACATAATAAGCGACCTTATTTTGCGTTCCAAGCTGGATGCGGGCGATATAGAGCGCGAAAAGGGCGTTGTTACGGAAGAAATACTTATGAACGACGATTCGCCCGAGGACGTTGCAAACGAGGGCATATGCTCGCTTTTATATGAAGGCTGCCCCGTTGCGCCGAACATACTCGGCACGGCGGACAGCGTGAACGCTTTCACGCGGCAGTCGCTTATTGATTATATGGACAAGCGCTACCGCGGCGGCGATACGGTTATATCCGTTGCGGGCAGCTTTGATAAAGCCAAGCTTGACGCAATGCTTTGGGATAAATTCGGCGCCATGCGCGCGGGCGTGGGGGAGGAACGCATACCCTCAGCCATTGGCGCGGGCGGGCGCGTGGCCTTCGCGGATAGGGACGCCGAGCAGGCGCATATATGCATAGGCATGCCCGGCTTCGGCGCAAATGACGACAGGCGCTTTGCAATGCTTGTGCTGAGCAATGTGCTTGGCGGGTGCATGAGTTCGCGCCTGTTCCAGCGCATAAGGGAGGAGCGCGGCCTTGCGTATTCTACCTATACTTACCCAACGTCCTATGCCGAAACCGGCTACCTTACCGCATACGCCGGAACCGGCCTTGCAAACGCGGCTAAAGTGACGGAGCTTATACTGAGCGAGATTGCCTCCGCGCGCAAGGACGGCATAACAAAGACGGAGTTCGACCGGGCGAAGGAGCAGATGCGCGTAAGCTACATACTTTCCAGCGAAAGCACATCCGCGCGCAGCAGCGCCATAGGCAAGGCGGAGCTGCTTCTGGGCCGGGCGGAGGAGGAAGCAAGGCTTATAAAAAAGCTTGAGGCGGTGAGCATGGCGGACGTTGAAGGCATACTGAACGAAACGCTTGACCCGAACAACATGTGCGCATTCGTTGCGGGAAAGACCGCCGGCATGGATACGCGCGCGATAGAGCGGCTCATAAAGGGCTGAAATAGATAAGGGGGAAGCCGATGAGCCGAAGGCGCGTAAAGATAAAGCCAAAGTTTTATTTGATACTTACCTTCATGGTAGGCATAGCCGTAACGGTGCTTGCAATAGCATTGCAGGACAGCGCGGGCGGCACGCTGAAGCAGGGCAGCATGGAAGCCGTTATAACCAAAAAAGCCGTGCTTATACGCGACGAAATGAGCATAAGCGTGGATAAGTACGACAGGGTGGAATTCAAAATAGGCGAAGGGGAAACGGTGTACGAAGGCATGCCGATAGCTACCGTTTATAAATGGGGCTATACGGACGACATGGCGCAGTCCTTGTTGAGCACGGAGACGGAAATATACAGCGCGCAAAAGAAGCAGCTGAGCGGCGTGGATAACGCGGAGCTATCGAGCATCGAGCTGCAAATCGAGCAGAAGCGCGCCGCCATACGCGCAGCCGTAAGCGCAAAAGGCGAAGGGGACACGCTCGCGCTGCAAAACGAGCTCAAAGCCCTTATGCTGCAGCGCCGAACATTCCTTAAAAACACCGTGCAGCCCACGGAGGAGCTGACGCGGCTGTATAATTCGCGCGAGGATAAGCTGAACCAGCTTGCGTCCTATAAAACGGACATTACCGCCGCCAAGGACGGGCGCGTAAGCTTTTATTTTGACGGCTTTGAGCAGGTGCTCAATAAGGATAAGCTCGATACCGTGAACGCAGCCCTTGTGAACACTACCGTTGCAGGCACGGTGGATACGCTTGGCGGTTCGTCAAACAACCTGCTGTACAGGCTTGTGAACACGCGCCTTTGGTACGCCGCATTCGTAACGAATAAAAGCGACGCTGCAAGCCTTTGCGAAGGGCAAACGTATACCGTTACGTTTGACGGATACGAGGAGCAGAGCTTTACCGCTAATGCAATGGAGCTCATTCATTCGGAAGCGGGCGTGCTGAATATGCTTGAGCTGAGCGAGGATATGGGCCCGCTGCTCAACAGCCGCGTTATAACCATTACCGCGCGCGGCAGCGTGAGCGGGCTTACGGTGCCGCTTGACGCGATAGGCTACAAGGACGGCGCAAGCATAATAACAATAGAAAACGGCGAAGGCAATTACGACGTGCAGATAGATATTATTGCAAGCGATGAGGACAATGCAATTATCCGCGCGCGGGACGGAGAGGGCGCGCTCAGCGAAGGAATGAGGTATAAAAAGCCATGAGCATACGCGAAAATTACCTTGAGATATGCCAAAGTATAGCCGACGCCGCAAAGCAGGCCGGAAGAAGGGCGGAGGACATAACCCTTGTTGCGGTGAGCAAGTTCGTGGACGAAGAACGCATACGCCTGGCGCATGAGGCGGGCGCGAACGTTTTCGGCGAAAGCCGCGCGCAGGAGCTGGGCGAAAAAATGCCCATGTTTGAAGAATTGGGCGCGGACGTGCATTTTATTGGACAATTGCAGACCAATAAGGTAAAATACATTATAGGCCGCGTGAAAACCATACAATCCGTGGACCGTATTGAGCTGGCGAACGAAATATCCCGCCTGGCTCAAAAGAAAAACATAGTTCAGGATGTGCTCATTGAGGTCAACATAGGCTCCGAACCGCAAAAGGGCGGCGCGGAGCCGGACAAGCTGAACGAATTTTTATCGAGTATTTCCCGCCTGCCCGGCATTAGGGTGGATGGGTTGATGTGCATTCCCCCAGCGGTGGACAGGGAGAATGTGCGCCGCTACTTCGCAATGATGAGGGAGCTGTTTGAAAAGGCGAAGGGGTATGATATGCCCAACGTTTTTATGAACACGCTTTCCATGGGAATGAGCGGGGATTACAGGACCGCCGTGGCCGAAGGCGCAACAATGGTGCGCATAGGCCACGCGCTTTTCGGGGAGCGGATGCGGCCCGGCCCGAAGGCGTAAACATATATCAGCCCGAATGGCATAAATTTTCCCGAAAACCAAGGAAATATTTCTCCAAGCGCCAAAAAGAATATTTTTAATTGGAGGAATAACAAAATGGCAGGAGTATTGGGCAAGTTTCTTGAATACATCGGTATTGAGGAAAACGGCGCCGACGATGAGGTTTACGAGGACGTGAATTACGAGGATGAAAATCGCGACAACAACGTGGTGAATTTCGGAAACCGCGCGAAGAAAAACGTGCATAGCGAATCAAACGTGGTTTCCCTCCCCAACGCCGCTCAGCTGAAGATGATAGTCTATCATCCCGTAAGCTACGAGGATACCCAGAATATCATCGACAATCTCAAGAGCCGCAAACCTGTTATTGTCAACATGGAAGAGCTGGATCTTGACTGCGCGCAGCGTATTTTGGACTTCATGGCCGGCGCAATATACGCGCTCAACGGCACCATTTACAAAATCTCCCGCGGCATATTCGTCGTAGCCCCCACCAACTATGACGTTATAGGCAACGGAGAAAACGACGAGGACGGCATCATCTGATCCGCCCCACGGGCCGCCGCACATGCTGCGGCGGCCGTAACTTCAGCAGAGGAACAGCGGCTTATGAACAGAGACGTAATCATAAACAAAACCTTCACGCGCGCCTTCTTGGGCTACGACGCGGGGGAGGTGGACAGCTTTCTTGACGAGGTGATACGCGAATTTGACCGAATAAAGCAGGAGCTGGACGTGGCAAGGCTGCGCAACAAGATGCTGCTTGAGGAGCTTGAGCGCTTCCACGAAAGCGCCGCGGAGCAAAAGCGCGAACAGGCGGAAAGCACGGCAAACGCCCAAGCCGAGCCCGGGCAGGAGCAGACAGCCGCGCCCAAAACGGCAACGGCCGAGCCTGAGAGCGAACCCGCGACAGCGGAAGCGGAAACGGCTGAACCCGAAGCCGAAAGCACCGAGGCGGCGGAGACTGAGGGCGAAGCAAAGGCCGAACCGGAATCCAATGAAGCGGCGGAGGCTGAGAGCGAAAGCAAATCGGCTGACGAAACGCCGGGCGATGCTGCGGCTGAGGATAAGGCGGATGCTGAAGAACCCGCGTCTGAACCGGCGGCGGAGCATACCGAAGGCTGAATGCATAACAAACGCATATAATTTGGACCCTTTTTGCAGATAATAGGCAATATGCCTTTTGCGGGAGGGTCTTTTTATAATGCGGAAATACGATCTATACGGCGGCTTGAGGGACGCCGAGCTATCAATAGAAAAGCTGAATGCGCTTGCGCGGGAAACGGCCTCGCGCACTGTGCGGGAAGGAAAAAGCGCGTTTTACAGGGCGAACGCACGCGCCGCCAAGGACGACAGGCGTGCCGTTGAGGACGCCAACGCCGCGCTGGAGGCTGCTAACGGCAGCGGTACGGAGCTGCCCGTGGGCGCGGACGAATTTGCGGATTCGTTTTACATAATAGAAAAAGCCGCAGGCGAAGCGGAGAACTACGCGCGGGAGCTTGGCGCGCTGCCGCTTGAAGCGGAGGGCGACAGGATAGGCTGCCCGCGGCTGTATTCAATTGCGGTTGAGATGGTAAGCAAGTGCGGCGGGCGCATAACGGGCGAAACGATGGAAGGCTACCTTGCCGCGTATCAGGCCGCGAGGCCGCTTAAAATGCGGGAGGTGCGCGCGCTTATAGGCATGCTTAATTTGGCGCTTGTGCGGCAGCTACGGCTGGATGCGGACAGCATATGCATACGCGCCGAGCAGTATGCTGCGGCGGAGGCTGCTGCGGAAAAACTGTGCGCAATGCCGAAGGGAAGCCGGCGCAGGGACGCGATAACAGCAAAGCTGGAGCTTGAGCAGAACCCTGCGGCGGCGGAGCGGCTGACGACAATACTTCGGGAGCGGGACGAATATGCGCTGTGCGAACGGATAGAGGAGCGGCTCTCTCTCAGCGGCAGCGCGGCGGACAGGCTCCTTTCGCGGGACAGGAACGTTGCTTTAGCCTGTGCGCGGCGCATAGGGAACGCCATAGCGTCGCTGAAATATTTGCAGGGGATAGACCGCGGCGCGTTCTTTGAAAGATACAGCGAACCGGAAAGCATATTGAGGCAGGATACAACATACCGCGCAATGGATGAAGCGTCCCGCGGGTACTATGCGCAGCAGCTTGAGCGCATCGCGGCGCGGTGCGGCGCGGGGGAAACGGTTGCCGCGCGCATGGCGGCAAGGCTTGCGGGCGAAGGCACGGGCAAGGCGGCGCACATAGGCTATTATCTTATTGAGCAGGAGGGCATAAGCCGCCTTTGCTCCGCGTTAAGGCCGGACAGGCGCTTTGACTATGCGGATGAGGATACGCGCCTTGCGCTCGCCCTTTGCGGCGAGGGGGTTATAACGCTTGCGCTTATCGCGCTATGCGGTGCGGCGGGGGGGGTAGCGGCGATGGTCGGCATAATACCGGCGTGGTGTATTGCACGGGAAATAATGGTTCGCTTCGCGCTGAAGCTATGCCCTCCGCGGCGCATACCAAGGCTTTCGCTTGAAGAAGGCATAAGCGATCATGCCGCAACAATAGTGAGCGTGCCGGTGCTTATAACGGGCGAAGGGGACGTGACTGCGGCGCTTAGGCGGCTTGAAACGCATTACCTTGCCAACCCGTATAAAAACTGCTGCTTTGCCGTGCTTGGCGATTTTAAGGACAGCGATGCGGAGCATATGGACGGCGAGGACGGCATTATAGCCCTTGCCAAAAAGCAAACGGCGGAGTTGAACGCGCAATACGCCAAGGATGGCGAAACCATATTCTATTTTCTGCACAGAAGGCGCACATACTCCGCCGCAAGCGGAAAATATATGGGGCATGAGCGCAAGCGCGGCGCGATAATGGAACTGTGTTCATTGATAATAAATGGGGACGACGAGCCGTTCATGCTGATAACGGCCCCGCTTCCGGCAAACATAAAATACTGCCTTACGCTTGACGCGGACACCGTGCTGCCAAAGGGCGAGCTTAAAAGGCTTGTGGGCGCGATGGAGCATCCGCTCAACGCCCCCGAGCAGGACGGCGCAGGCATAGTGCGCGCGGGCTACGGCGTGATAGTGCCGCGCATGCGGCAAACGCTCAGCGGCGCGGCAAGGAGCAGATTCGCCGCGCTGATATCCCGCTCGGCAGGGGTGGACATATATTCTTCGCTTGCTGGCGAATATTATCAGGATGTGTACGGAACCGGCCTTTTCGGCGGGAAGGGGATATTCAATATAAGCTGCTTTTATTCCGCGCTGTTCGGTAAGCTACCCGATAACGCAATACTGAGCCATGATTTGATAGAAGGCTGCTACCTGCGCGCGGGCTTTGCGCACGATATTACCCTTTTTGATGAGGAACCGGCGGCATTTTTGCCGTGGTGGAAGCGGCAGCACCGCTGGATACGCGGGGATTGGCAGCTTTTGCCCTTTGCCATGCGCAAAACGCGGGATGCTTCCGGCGCGGCTTACTGTAACCCGATAGGCGCGCTCGGCAGGGCGAAGCTTTTGGGGAATATGCTAAATAGCCTTGTGCCGATAGCGGCGCTTGTATGCTTTATGCTTATGCCGTATACCAACGGCGGGCTGTATGCGGCGCTGGCGCTTATTGCGCTGTGCCGCGGGGCGGTATGGGAGCTTATCGGCCTTATAAGGCGCTTTGTTACCGCGCGGATTGATGAGCTGGACGTGCGAGGGGCTATTGAGGAGGCAAAGCCCGCGCTGCTAAATGGCCTTATGCAGCTATCCACGCTGCCCTATGCAGCCGTGCGGACGGCGGACGCAATAGTGCGCACGCTGTGGCGTGTGTATGCTTCGCATAAAAACATGCTGCAATGGCAAACCGCGGCGCAGGGTGGCGGCAACATGGGCGAGCTTGGCAAATATTATGCCGCTATGTGGCCGTGCGCGGCTTTTGCGGCGCTGTTTCTTGCGGGGGCGTTCATTGGGGCGCGGCTTGCGTGCATGCTGCTGCTTGCGCTGTTTGCGAGCGCGGGGGTGCTTATAATGTATCTTGACGCGCCGCTTACGCATAAGGAGCTGAACGCGGAAAACCGGCAGTATATATTAGCCGCCGCGCGGGACACATGGGGCTTTTTTGAAACGTTCTGCGCAGAGGAAAACGGCTTCCTGCCGCCGGATAATTTTCAGCACAGGCCGCTCGGCAGGGCCGTGAACAACACCTCGCCCACGAATATAGGCATGGCGATAACGTCCGCGATAGCGGCGCAGGAGCTTGGCTTTATTGACGAAAACAGGCTTTGCAAAATGCTTTCGGGCATGTGCCGCGCCATTGAGGGGCTTGAAAAATGGCACGGGCATCTTTATAACTGGTACTCCATCGAAACCATGCGGCCGCTGCACCCCAAATATGTTTCGGCGGTGGACAGCGGCAATCTTGCCGCGGCGCTGATGTGCGCGGAGGTGAAGCTTAGTTCGCTCGGGCATAAGGAGACCGCGGCGCGGTTTGGCGCGCTGTATACGGATATTGATTTCGGCTTGCTTGCGGACGGGGAAAGGAAGCTGCTTTCCATCGGCTTTGACGCGGAAGCGGGCAGGCTTTCAAAAAGCCGTTACGATCTTTTTGCATCCGAAGCGCGGCTGACTTATTTCGTTGCCGCCGCGCTGAACAAGATAGACGCGCGGTATTATTATTCGCTTTCGCGCCTGCTCACCTCCGTGCGCACGCGCAGGGTGCATCTATCCTGGAGCGGCACAATGTTTGAATACCTTATGCCGGTAATATTCACGGGCAGCGTATATATGAGCGCGGGCGGGGAAAGCGCGGAGAACGCCGTTTATGTGCAGCAGCTTTGCGCGCGGCGGGGCATTCCGTGGGGCGTGAGCGAATCGGGCTACTATGCATTCGATGCGAACATGCTTTATCAATACCGCGCCTTTGGCGAAAGGCGGCTTGCCCTGTGCCCGTACAGGGAGGAGGAAAGCGTAGCGGCGCCGTATGCAAGCATGCTTGCGCTGATGACCGACCCGAACGAGGCTGCGGCCAATTTAAGGCGGCTGGAGGCCATAGGCGCGCGCGGCGAATACGGCTTTTACGAGGCGGTGGATTTCACTGCGCGCAGGCTTCCGGATAACTGCGATATGAAAACCGTTGAAAGCTACATGGCGCACCATCAGGGTATGGCGCTCTGCGCGGCGGCGAACGCGCTGAAGGATAACTGCATAAGCAAGTTGTTCCTTTCCAATGCATACGCACGCGCGGCGAACACATTGCTTGAAGAAAGGCGCAGCAGCCACGCCGTGGCCATCCGCCGGTATCTCCCGCGAAGGGAGCGGGAAATCAAGCCCTGCGCCGCAAGGCCGCCAAGGGTATCGCACGGGCAATACAGGGTTAGCGAAGCAAAGCTTCTTTCAAACGGAAGCTACACCGTATTTGTGTGCGATAACGGCACGGGGTACAGCGCGCGCCGCGGCAGGGACATAACAAAATATACGCCCGACGGCATACGCTGCACGGACGGGGTGTTCATAGCCGTGAACGCGGGGAATGCGGCCTTCACCCTGACAGACGCGCCGGCAAACGGGCAAGGGACATGCCGCTGCACGCTGGATGATTTCCGCGTGGTGCATGAAAAGGAGCTGCACGGCGTTAAGGTAAGGGCAGAAACATACGTTGACCCCGCGCGGGACGCGGAGATAAGGCTGATAAGCCTTACCAATACTACGGACGGCGAGCTGCGCGCGGACGTGGGCACATTTGCGGAAATGGCGCTTGCGGACAGGGAAGAATACGCCGCGCATCCGGCGTTCGTAAGGCTTAGCATAGATGCGGCGCTGCATGCGGGCGGGGTGCTGTTTACAAGGCGCAGCGTGAAGGGCGCCTCGCTTTGGGCATACGCCGCGCTTATTGATGCGGATACGCTGAAAAGCGACGCTGTGTATACTACCGATGCATTGATTATGCCGGGCCGCGGCAGGAGCATAATTGACGCAATGGGACAGCTAAGCATAACGCAGGGGGACGTGAGCGCACCGATAGAGCCTATGCTCTGCGCCCGCGCTGTGCGCACCATACCGCCGCAGGGAACGGCAAGGCTTGCGTTCGTAATGGGTGCTGAGGACACTGAGCACGCCGCAAAGGAGGCCATGCAGGCCGCGATAGACGGCACGCGGGACATTGAGTACCGCGCATGGGCCGCGGAGAAGCGCGAAAGGAGCCTGAGCCGCGTAAGCGCGGGCAAGGCGGAGCTGTTTGAGCGAATTGCCGCGCGGGCAATAATGCATATACCGCACAAGAGCGCCGATATGGCGGGGATAAAGACGGGAGCGGACATACTGTATAAATTCGGCATAGACCCGAACGTACCCATAATATCCATGCGCGTGCGCAGCATAAGCGAGCTGAGGAAGCTTAAAACGCTGCTTGAATTCATGCGCTATGCTTCTTTGCGCGGGGTAAGGGCGCAGCTTGCCGTGATAGGCGGCTACCCTATGGAATACCAAAACGATCTGCGCAGCAGGATAGAAAGCCTTATGCACGCCATGCATACGGAAGGCGTAAGGCTTATACACGGCTTTGAGCTTGGCGAGGGGGAGGCGGAGCGGATAGAGGCGCTCTCACTCATAGTTATAGAGCCGCGAACAAGCCTGAACAGGCAGTTTGCGCCGGAGACAGCGCGCATATATGAAACGGCAGCCAAGGAATACGCGGCGGAGGATAGCACGGCGGGCGATATTGAATACGGCTTTGATGCGGACGGAAGCTTCCGCTTCACCCTTGCCCCGGGGCAGGTAACGCCGCTGCCGTGGGCAAACATAATGGCGAACGAACGCTTCGGCACAATGGTCACGGAGCGCGGCGGGGGATATACCTGGTGCGGCAACAGCTCTCAGGCCAAGCTGACCCCATGGTATAACGACCCCGTGTGCGACCCCACGGGCAGCTTTATGCTGATAATGAATAAGCATAGCGGCAGGGTATGCCAAATTGAAGCGGGGCCGCTTGCGCACACGGCGCGGACGGTGCGCTGCGGGTTCGGATACAGCCTGTATACGGGCGAAGAAGGCGGCATACGCATGGCGGAATGCGTGTTTACGGACGATACAGCCGCCGTGCGCTATGCGCTGATAACGCTTGAAAACGCGGGCGATACGGCGGCAGAGATGCGGCTGTTCTTCGGCGCGGAGCTTACATTGGGCGAGCGCGAGCACCGCCACGCCATACATACGCGCCTGACGCGGCACGGGATACTTGCGCGTTCGCTTATGAACGGGGAGCAGGCGTACATGGCCTGCATTGGCGCGGACTGCGAATACGGGGACGAGCGCGAAGCATTGCTGAACGGCGCATGGATGGCGGAGGAAACGCTGCGCATTATAGGCACGGCGCAGGGCTTTGCCGCGCTGAGGGCGGATATAAGCATACCTAAGGGCGAAGTGCGGAAGCTTTGCATATGCTTAGGCGGCGGGAATGAAGAAGCCATGGCGGCAATATGCAGCCAAAGCATAGGCGATATTGAGCATAAGCTTGATTGTATAAAGGCCGCGTGGCGAGATAAGCTTGGCGTAATAAAAATAAAAACGCCGGACGCGCGGCTTGATACGCTTATGAACGGGCGGCTTTGCTATCAAACGCTTGCCTCCAGAGTGCTGGGGAAAACAGGATACTATCAATGCAGCGGGGCGACGGGCTTCCGCGACCAGCTTCAGGATATGCTTGCGCTTATGTATGCGGAGCCTGAGCGCGCGCGGCGGCATATTATCGAATGCGCGGCGCATCAGTTCAGGGAAGGTGACGTTATGCACTGGTGGCACGAGCCGAACACGGGCGTGCGCACGCATATAAGCGACGACAGGCTGTTTTTGCCCTACGTTGCGGCGGAATACGCGCGCATAACGGGGGATAAGGCCATATGGCATGAGCGGGCGGCATACGTTTCGGGGCCGGAGCTTGGCGAAGCGGAGCGGGACATATACCGCCGCATGGAGCGGACGGAGGATGAGGAGAGCGTGTTTACGCACTGCTTAAGGGCTATCGATTCATCCCTTGCGGTTGGGGCGCACGGGCTGCCGCTTATGGGCGGCGGGGACTGGAACGACGGCATGGATAACGTTGGCAGGGGCGGCGGGGAGAGCGCGTGGCTCGGCATGTTTTTATATGATGTGCTTATGCGCTTTGTGCCGCTTTGCGCGGATATGGGCGAGGGCGAACGCGCCGCAATATATAAGGAACACGCAGAAGGGCTGAAAAAGGCCGTACAGGCGAACGCATGGGACGGCGCATGGTATAAGCGGGCGTATTTTGCCGGCGGGCAAACGCTTGGCGGGGCGGAAAACGAATGCTGCCGCATAGACCTTATATGCCAGGCATGGGCGGGCATAACGGGCATGGCTAACGCGGAAACGGCGTTTGCAAGCGCGATGGATGCGCTTGTTGATACGCGGCACGCAACGGCCGCGCTGCTCGCGCCCGCGTTTGACAGGGCCGATGAGCGCATAGGCTACATTACGGCATATGTGCCGGGCGTAAGGGAAAACGGCGGACAATATACCCACGCCGCCGCATGGATGATAAAGGCGGCGTGTGCGCTTGGCCGCGCAAATGATGCGCACGCGCTGATAAGGCTATTGAACCCCATTGAGCGCACGGCCTCGCGGGAAGGAATGCTCAGCTACATGGGCGAGCCGTATGCCGTTGCGGGGGACGTATACACAACCGCGCGGCAGAAGGGCAGGGCGGGCTGGACATGGTACACGGGCGCGGCTGCATGGCTTTATAAATGCTTGCTGGAGGACGCGCTGGGCTTTAAGAAAAGCGGGGACACGCTGAAAATAGAACCGTGCACGGAATTTGACGAATACGAAATAGAATATCGCTACGGCGGCGCAAAATATTATATAACGGTCAAAAAAGGCGCGCCGCGCGGCTATGCGGACGGCATAAAGCTATCCGATGACGGAAAGGAACACACGATCGTGCTTTACAGGGAGTGAGCATTTGTGGTATGGTTTTGCCATGAAGAACGAATTTGTGCAAAACGGAAACGAAACGGCTCCGCTGCCCATGTCACGGCGCGAAATGAAGGCGCGCGGAATAGAGCAGCTTGATTTTGTGTACATAATAGGCGATGCGTATATCGACCATCCCTCATTCGGCCCGGCTATAATAAGCCGCGTGCTTGAAAGCCACGGCTACACCGTGGGCATTATATCCCAGCCCGATTGGCACGACGCGGAGGCCTTCCGCGCGCTGGGGCGGCCCAAGCTCGGGTTTTTGATAAGCTCCGGCAATATGGATTCAATGGTCAATCACTATACCTCCGCCAAAAAGCGCCGCAGCGAGGACGCGTATACCGAAGGCGGCGTTGCGGGAAGGCGGCCTGACAGGGCGGTTATAGTATATTCAAACCGCTGCCGGGAGGCTTATAAGAACGTGCCCGTTATAATAGGCGGGATAGAAGCAAGCCTTAGGCGCTTTGCGCACTACGATTACTGGGACGATAAGGTGCGGCGCAGCGCGCTTTGCGACAGCGGGGCAGACCTTCTGCTGTACGGCATGGGTGAGCGCAGCATAGTTGAAACCGCGGACGCATTGAGCGGCGGGCTTGACATAAAGGACATAACATACATCGCCGGAAGCTGCTACATGACAAGCTCGCTTGAGCGGGTTTATGACTACGAATTGATAGAAAGCTATGAGGACGTGGCGGCGGACAGGAAAAAGTACGCCTCCGCGTTCATGAAGCAATACCGCGAGCAGGACGCGATACGCGGCAAGCGCCTTGTTCAGCCGCACGGCAACGCATACATTGTTGTTAATCCGCCGAGCATGCCGCTGAGCGAAGAAGAATTGGACGCGGTGTACGACCTTCCGTATACACGCGCGCCGCATCCAAGCTACCGCGGGGAGATACCCGCGCTAAAGGAGGTCAAGTTCTCGCTTGCGTCGTGCCGCGGGTGCTTCGGCGGGTGCTCCTTCTGCGCGCTCACGTTCCATCAGGGGCGCGTTGTGCAGGCGCGCAGCCATGCTTCGCTTATAAGGGAGGCGGAGCTTATGACGCACGACAGAGAGTTCAAGGGCTATATACACGACGTTGGCGGCCCGACGGCGGACTTCCGCTTCCCCGCCTGCAAAAAGCAGCTTAAATACGGCGTGTGCGCGGACAGGCAATGCTTAGGCTACGAACCATGCAGCCAGATGCGCGCCGACCACAGCGACTATGTGGAGCTGCTTGAAAAGCTTAGGCATGTTAAGGGAGTAAAGAAGGTGTTCGTCCGCTCCGGCATAAGGTATGACTACGTTATGTATGACAAGAGCGACGCGTTCCTAAATTCCCTGATAAAGTATCATATAAGCGGGCGGCTGAAGGTTGCGCCGGAGCATGTGTCCGACAGGGTATTGAAGCTTATGGGCAAGCCGCGGCATCAGCTTTACGACGCCTTCACGGCGCGCTACGCGGCGCTGAACAAAAAGGCGGGGCAGGAGCAGTTCATTGTGCCTTATTTTATGAGCAGCCACCCCGGCAGCGACCTTAACGCGGCGATAGAGCTTGCGCTGTACCTTAAAAGGAGCGGGCAGCGGCCGGAGCAGGTGCAGGATTTTTATCCAACGCCCGGCACGCTTTCCACCTGCATGTACTATACGGGCATTGACCCGCGCAGCGGGGAGCGCGTGTATGTTGCGCGGGATGCGGAGGAAAAGGCCATGCAGCGCGCGCTTATGCAATACTTTATGCCCAACTATGCCCCGCTTGCCAGAAAGGCGCTGAAGAGGACCCACAGGGAGGATTTGATAGGCTTTTCAAAGGATGCGCTGCTGCCGCCGAGAGACATACACAGGCCCGCCGAAAAGGCAGGCAAAAATGCAGGAACGGAAAAGCGAAATTTCATAAAGGAAAACAGGCCGAAACAGACCAATCACAAAAAGTCCCAAAAGCGGCCATAAAACGCAATATCAAACCGGATATGCCGGCATAACCGAACGAATATGCATGAACCAAAATAAAAGCTGCAAATCAAAACTTTGCACTTTTATTTTGTATCGGCGTGTGCTAAAATCCATATAAATAGTGTGACTTTTTTGACAATTCTGACGTAAAAAATCAAAAGGAGGACTATCGTTCATGGCAGTCGGCAACGGCAACCGAAAGGAACAGTTCGAGCAGCTGGACGGCGTAATTGCGCAATGGAAAGGCGTGGAGGGCGGACTGCTGCCAATCATGCAGCATGCGCAGGAAATACTGGGCTGCGTAGATGAAGAGGTGCAGCATTACATAAGCGCAGCAACCGGCATACCCGTAAGCACCATTTACGGCGTGGCAACGTTTTATTCCCAGTTTACGCTTAAACCCCGCGGAAAGTACACAATGGGCATTTGCCTCGGCACGGCGTGCTACGTGCGCGGCAGCCAGCAGGTTTTGGACGAGCTTGAAAAGCGGCTTGGCATAGGCGTTGGGGAGACCACGGCGGACGGAATGTTTACCCTTAACGCAACGCGCTGCATAGGCTGCTGCGGCCTTGCGCCGGCAATGATGGTGAACGACGAGGTTTACGGCCGCCTTGTGCCGGGCGATGTGCCGGGCATAATAGAAAAATACCGCGCCCGCGGATAGGGCGGAAGGAATATGCGGGAAATTGCGCTGCATATGGCGGACATTGCGGAAAACTCCCTTGCCGCGGGAGCTGCGCGGATAAAGCTTAGCGTTATTATAGACCGCGCGGCGGACAGGCTGACAACAGCCGTTGAGGATAACGGCCGCGGCATGGATGCGGACACGCTTTATCGCTGCGCGGACCCGTTCATGACAACGCGCACAGCAAGGCGCGTGGGCCTTGGGATTGCGCTGTTTAAGCTGAGCGCGGAGCAAAGCGGCGGCAGCTTCGCAATACGGAGCGAGCAGGGCCGCGGCACAAGGGCGGAGGCGGCTTATATCATATCCGGCATAGACCGCGCGCCGCTTGGGAGCATTGCGGAAACGATGGCGGCGCTGATTGCGGCGAATCCCGAAACGGACTTTACTTTGGAATACGCGGCGGACGGCAAAGCCTTTGCCTTCGCAACGGACACGATACCATATAATGACAGAACGCCCGCTTTTGCGGCGGCAGCTAAAAAGGAAATACAACAACGCATTGATGAAATAAACGGAGGTGCCGAACCAATATGAGATCCATACAGGAATTGGAAGCGATTCGCGAAAGTACGCTTGAAAACATGACCCTCAGGAAGGAACACAACGGCACGCGCATAGTCGTTGGCATGGCAACATGCGGCATAGCGGCGGGCGCGCGCGGAGTGCTTACGGCGTTTATGGAGGAGCTGGCGGAAAGGAAGCTGATACACGTTGCGCTTACGCAGATGGGCTGCATAGGCATGTGCCATCTTGAGCCGATAGTGGAGGTGCATCAGCCCGGGCATGAAACGGTTACATACGTAAAGGTAACGCCGGACATGGCGCGCCGCATAGTGCGCGAGCATATAGAGGGCGGAAGCCCCATTGAAGAATACACGCTTAGCCATTACAGAGCCAAATAAAAGGGCCGCATAGGAGGAAACATAATGGAATACTATCGTTCCCAGGTACTTATCTGCACCGGCACGGGCTGCTCATCTTCCAATTCCCCCGCCATAATAAAGCGATTTGAGGAATGCATAAGGAACGCCGGACTTGAAAACGAAATAAAGGTTGTGCGGACGGGCTGCTTCGGCCTTTGCGAAAACGGCCCGATCTGCATAGTGTATCCGGAGGGCGCGTTTTACAGCCACATTAAGGTAGACGACGTTGAGCGCATAGTGAGCGAGCATCTTGTTAAGGGCAGGGTGGTCGCGGACCTGCTTTATAAAAAGAGCGTTACGGAGGACGGCAAGATACGCTCCCTTGAGGAGATTGACTTTTACAAAAAGCAAAAGCGCGTGGCGCTGAGGAACTGCGGCGTTATAGACCCGGAGAACATAAACGAATACATTGCGTTTGACGGCTACAAGGCGCTTGCCAAGGCGCTTACGGAGATGAGCCGCGACGACGTTATAGACGTTATACTCAAAAGCGGCCTTCGCGGGCGCGGCGGCGCGGGCTTCCCCACGGGGCTTAAATGGAAATTCGCCAAGGCCCCCGAAAGCGACGTTAAATACGTTTGCTGCAACGCGGACGAGGGCGACCCCGGCGCATTCATGGACAGGAGCGTGCTGGAAGGCGACCCGCACTCCGTGCTGGAGGCGATGGCCATTGCGGGCTACGCAATAGGCTCTCAGCAGGGCTATATATACGTCCGCGCGGAATACCCGATAGCCGTAAAGCGGCTGCGCATAGCTATTGACCAGGCGCGGGAGGCAGGACTTCTGGGCAAGGACATATTCGGCACCGGCTTTAACTTTGATATAGACCTAAGGCTTGGCTCGGGCGCGTTCGTATGCGGCGAGGAAACCGCGCTTATGACCTCGATAGAGGGCTGCCGCGGCGAACCCAGGCCGCGCCCGCCTTTCCCCGCCATAAAGGGCCTTTTCGGCAAGCCTACAATACTCAATAACGTTGAAACGCTTGCAAACGTTTGCCAGATTATATTGAACGGGCCGGAATGGTTCGCATCAATGGGCACGGAAAAGAGCAAGGGCACAAAGGTTTTCGCCCTTGGCGGAAAGATAAACAACACGGGCCTTGTGGAAATTCCCATGGGCACCACGCTGCGCGAGATAATATACGATATAGGCGGCGGCATACCAAACGGCAAGAAGTTCAAGGCCGCGCAGACCGGCGGCCCCAGCGGCGGCTGCATACCGGCGGAGCATCTTGACATACCGATTGATTACGATAACCTTATCGCCATAGGCTCCATGATGGGCTCGGGCGGCATGATAGTAATGGACGAGGACAACTGCATGGTGAACATTGCCAAGTTCTTCCTTGAGTTCACGGTTGACGAATCCTGCGGCAAATGCCCGCCCTGCCGCATAGGCACGCGCAGAATGCTTGAAATACTGGACAGGATAACCCACGGCAAGGGCGAGGACGGGGACATAGAAAAGCTTGAAAAGCTGGCCAAGAACATAAAGGCCTCCGCCCTTTGCGGCCTTGGGCAGACCGCGCCCAACCCCGTATTGTCCACGCTTCGATACTTCCGCGACGAATACGAGGCGCACATTTACGAAAAGCGCTGCCCCGCGGGCGTTTGCAAGGCGCTGCTGAGCTACGCCATAGACCCCGAAAAGTGCCGCGGATGCAGCCTGTGCGCGCGCAACTGCCCCGCCGGAGCCATAAGCGGGCAGGTACGCAGCCCCTTCGTTATAGACAACAAGAAGTGCATAAAATGCGGCGCGTGCGAAGCAAGCTGCAAATTCGGCGCGATAGTGAAACGGTAAAGCATGCAGTGAAATTGCGAAGATGGGGGACGCGATGGCGTTCCCCCATTGTGTTGTTTTATCAAGAGTATATAGAAAACGCTGTAGGGGCGGCTATTAGCCGCCCGTATTCTTGTATACATAAACACGGCGGGCGGCCAGTGTGTAAAGTGCAGTAAGATAGTTTACAGATTGTGCAATCACATGGTTTACAGTTTT